>Ga0209614_1001157_pt1 | contig 20498 bp, 13 predicted proteins | sample BlaSprsedimmetaG_FD_185484 | JGI IMG/M metagenome (GOLD analysis project Ga0209614, IMG submission 185484) | Hot spring sediment bacterial and archeal communities from California, USA to study Microbial Dark Matter (Phase II) - Blank Spring... ... | reverse complement strand
GATGAAAAGTTATTCGTGTGAACAATGGGGCAGAACCATCAGCCTTGCAGTGCTATTATTGAGTGTGCTGTTCTTGGTACGCGGGGAGGGGGCGCCGCCGCAAGACATCAAATTCCGGCTGGATATCGCCACCACACACCGGGCGTTCAACTTCTTCACATGGGAAATCAAGACCGTCGCGCGAAAATTGGCTTGTGGCGCGCTCAATCCGCAGCGGTTTATGGACGAAGACCAGCGTGCACGGTTTGTACTCGGCTATCTCGATCAAGTACGAGAGGCATCGCGACTATCGAATGAGATCAGCCACGCCTTCACCAACCCAGAGATCGCCGATCCGGCAACGGTAACGCAGACCCAGCAAGATGCACTGAACGATCTGCGCGCGCAGATGCAGCGCAGCGGCTTGATCGCCGAAGCGGTCCTGGGCGAACAGGTCAGCGTCGTCCTACGCAATGGCGGATTCGGGGTGCTGGCGCAAATCCTGCCACCGGTCAGCAGTACATTCACCCCGCTGCCTTATCTGCTGATCATTTCGCCTCGCGAGGTCATCCAGAGCACATACCAGCGTCCCCTGGTTGCCGGGCTAACAGCAGCAGAGCAGGATACCATTGAGCAAAGACTCGAAAGCATGTTTCCGGATAAATCTGCCTACGTCACCGGCATTGGTGGATTGGCTGCCTATCCAGCGATGCTTTTGGAAAGCAGCTCCATCGACTGGGTAAGCGATGTCACCGCGCACGAATGGGCTCACCATTACCTCGTCTTCTACCCACTGGGTTTCTACTACGACCGCTCGGGCGAAACGCGCACGCTCAACGAGACGGCGGCCTCGTTGATGGGCGAGTGGGCCGGGCAAGAGGTCATCCTGCGCTTTTATGCACAATTCTTAAATCGTCCCAAACACCTCCCTAACTCTCTCACGCTTACTGAAGAAGAAGCAGTAGCAAGCCAAGTGCACTTCGACTTCGGTGCAGAGATGCACCTCACGCGCGTCACCGTGGATCAACTGCTGGCCGAGGGCCAGATCGAAGAGGCAGAAGCGTATATGGAGGAGCGACGGCAGTACTTCGTCGCCAACGGCTACCGGATACGGCGACTGAATCAGGCCTACTTCGCTTTCCACGGGGCCTACGCCAGCGCCCCGGGCGCGTCCGGCGAGGATCCTATCGGGCCGGCAGTGCGGCAAGCCTGGGCACTCAGCGCCACACCGCGCGAATTCCTGCGGACCCTCGGCCCAATCACCACATTGGCGGCACTCGAAGCGCAGATAGGGAGTAGGGAGTAAGAGGCAAGAGGAAAAAAACCGAGGTCGCACACATCATTCGCTGATTTGCCGATTCGCCATTTTCAATTGCGGCTGTGGTATGGTATGGTATAATCAAAACGTGGACTTAACAGAAGACATGGATCGAGGACGCGCTTGTTTAATCCGATAGACGCACTGCTAGGATTATTCTCCCTAGACATAGGCATCGACCTAGGCACAGCTAACACGCTGGTTTATGTGCGTGGTAAGGGTATCATCAGCAACGAACCTTCGTGGGTCGCCGTCGACAGCAACCGCCGCGACTATGTGCTTGCTGTAGGGGCAGAAGCGAAAGAAATGGTGGGGAAAACACCGCCTAACATCGTTGCTATTCGCCCGCTCCGCGACGGTGTGATCTCCGAATTCGACATCACCGAGGCGATGCTACGGCACTTCATCAAGCAAGCGCACCGCCAATTGTTCATCCCTTTTCCCCGCCCACGCGTCGTGGTCGGCATCCCTAGCGGCGTGACCGAGGTGGAAAAGCGTGCGGTACGCGACGCAGCCCTGGAAGCCGGTGCGCGCGAAGCCTATCTGATCGAAGAACCGATGGCGGCGGCGATTGGAGCCGGGCTACCGGTAACGGAAGCGCAGGGCAGCATGATCGTCGATATCGGCGGCGGTACGACGGAAGTTGCCGTGTTTGCGCTCAAAGGCATCGTCGTGAGCAAAAGTCTCCGCATCGCCGGAGATGAATTGGACGACGACATCGTGCAGTACGCGCGACAAAAGTACAATCTGGCGATTAGTGAGCGCACGGCCGAGCGCGTCAAGATCAACATTGGGTCGGCCTATCCGCTGCCCGAAGAGCGCACGATGGCGATGCGCGGGCGCAACCTGATCACCGGCCTGCCCGAAGAAATCGAAATCAGCAGTATCGAAATCCGCGAAGCGTTGAGCCGTTCCACCAACATCATCGTGGATTTGGTCCGCGATACGTTGGATGAGACACCGCCCGAATTGGTTTCGGACTTGATGGAAACCGGAATCTGTCTTGCCGGCGGCGGGGGACTGCTGAAGGGCATGGCCGAGCGCATCGCCGAAGAAACCCACATCCGGGCCTGGGTCGCACAAGACCCACTAACGTGTGTCGCCCGAGGCGCGGGTATGGTACTGGAGAACCTCGAAGCACTCCGCGCCACCCTGTCCAGCGACGACCGGCGTCATCCTGGAGGCTCAGCTTCGTGACGTGATACTGCGTGTGGCATGACAAAAACCAGCCACAGCAGAAGGTCAGAGAGCGGTTACAGCAGAAAAGTATGCAGGGGGTTTCCCTGACTGCCGACTATCTGACGACTTGACTACAGAAAAGGATAGACCATGCGGCGGGAAAGCGGGCAGTGGTTGCCCTGGGTATTGTTGGTCGTGGCGCTGCTCTTCCTGATCCTGGTTGGGGCCGGTACATTCAGCCCCTTGGAAAGCCTGTTAGGACAGATCATCGCCCCGGTAGCACGCGGAGTGGATGGCATCCTCGATACACTCGGTGACGTAGGGCAAACCGCGCAGGATGTCCAACAGCTTGAAGCGCAAGTCGAAGCGCTGCAAAGCGCGAACGACACCCTGATCCAGGAGATTTTCCGCCTGCGCGAGTTCAAGGCCGAAAACGAAGAACTACGGCGCATCCTCAACTTTGCACAGGAAAACCCCACCTACAGCTACATCGGCGCCGACGTCGTCGAGCGGGGCTGCGGCACGTATCCTTGCGGCACCCTGGTAGGACAAGACACCAATCCTTATTTGCAATACCTGATCATCAACACGGGCACACGACAAGGTGTCGCCGTCGGGATGCCGGTCGTCACCAGCGGCGCGGTTTTAGTAGGGCGTGTCGCGCGCGTCTCGCCCAACCTGGCCTACATCCAGCTCATCAACGACCCACTAAGCCAGATCGCCGCCATGCTTCAAGAAACCCGCGTCACCGGTATGGTGATTGGGACAACCGAAGGAGGCTTGAGTATGATCGACATTCTGCCCGACGAAGAGGTGGCGGGGGGCGAAACCGTCATCACGTCGGCAGCGGGCGGGTTGCTCCCTAGAGGGCTAATCCTGGGCCAGGTAGAAAGCGTCTCGTATCTAGAATCCGATCTCTTCCAACGCGCCGTGCTCCGCCCGGCGATCGACTTCAAACGGCTGGAAATGGTGTTAGTGATCACGGATTTTGCGCGCGTCGATTTGCAAGAATTGGAAGAAGAAAACGATTAGGGCTGATTGCGATGAGTCTATACTTTGGGATACCCATTCTGCTGGCGGCGGCTGTCCTGCAAAGCGTGTGGGTGGAAAGCATACAAATCCTCGGCGGACGGCCTGACCTGGCGCTGTTACTGACCGTGACGTGGGCCATTATCCGAGGCGCTAACGAAGGCGCGGTCTGGGGATTCGTCGGAGGGATCTTCTGCGACCTGCTCTCCGGTGGCGCTTTTGGTCTCTGGACGCTGGCACTTACCGCCGTGGGCTTTCTCGCAGGGCAACCCTGGGTGCATGCCCTGGGGCCAACGCTGATCCGGCTGGCGCTGATGTCGGCGCTCGGTACGCTGTTCGGGCACGGCATCCTGCTAGGCACGATGGCGGTACTGGGATACAGCATCAACCTGGGGCGCGCCGTGCAAACGGTCGCGGGGCCCGCGGCACTGCTCAACTTCCTGCTCTCCCCCTTCGCCTTCACCTTCCTGGTCTGGTTCCACAAGCGCACGCAGCCGCGCCTGGGAGGATTCGCCCAATGAGCTACCTGGACGACAACGGAACACGCATCAACGGCCCGCACAAACGGGGATCGCGTAGACACGGAGAGATCGACAGCCAGGCATCGCGCCCGCCGTGGATTCAACGCGCGCCGCGCGTGGCGATGATCGGATGGGTCATCCTGCTCGTGTTAGGGCTGTATCTCATCCGCCTGTGGCAACTGCAATTCCTGGAAGGCGGCGCCTGGCAAACCCGCGCCGAGCGGCAACAAAGCCGTCTCGACACCGTTTCCCCGTCGCGCGGTGTCATCTACGATCGCAGCGGCGAAATCCTGGTGCGCAATATTCCCGCGTACAACGTCACCATCACGCCGGGTCTGCTGCCAGACGACGAAGACCCAGAACGTAGACGCGCCGTGCTTATGCGTCTTGCCCAACTCCTCGATGTCCCCTACAGTACCACCCAAGGGCTGGACATCCCCAAATATCAAGGCGAACTACGGACTGTAGGCCGCGCGACATTCCCGCCCTATGGCGAAAGCCCTGAGGAGGGATTGCTGGAAATGGTGGAAAAGGTGCGCTATCTAGAACCGTACAGCCCCATTATCGTGGAACAGAACATTGACCGGGACCTGGCTTTGCTCATCGCGCAGGAGGGCAGTGTCACGATGCCCGGCGTAGGGGTCGAAATCACGCCACGCCGCAACTATATCTACGGCTCGCAAACGTCACAAATCCTCGGCTTTTTGGGACCGATTCCCTCGGAGCAGGCCCGCGAGTACGAAGGCAAAGGCTATAATCCAAACACCGATCGTATCGGATATGCCGGAGTGGAAGCGCAAATGGAGGAATTCCTGCGCGGCACGCCGGGACGGCGCCTGGTGGAAAGGGACGTTCTGGGACAGGAGTTGCAGACCATCAGCGAGACACCACCCAGTTCAGGTGACAACGTCCACCTCACCCTGGATATGGAATTGCAGCAGATGGTTGAAGAAGCCCTGCGCGATGGGCTAGACGTGGCCGGCTCACCGCGCGGAGTGGTCGTGGTTTTGGATCCGCGTGATGGGCAAGTCCTCGCGATGGTGAGCTTGCCGACCTACGACAACAACATGTTCAGCGGGAAATTGGATATGGATGCCTTACGCGCGATAGAGAAAGACCCACACCGTCCTCTCATCAATCACGCGATTGCCGATCAGGTTCCGCCGGGTTCGGTCTTCAAGATCATCCCCGCCACCGCCGCGTTGCAGGAAGGCGTCATCAACCGCTATACGATCATCAACGATCCGGGCATATTCTACCTGCCCAACAAATTCGCACCCGACAATCCAGAGCTGGCACAGCCCTTCTACTGTTGGATCCATCTGCAGTACGGTATAGGCCACGGGCCGATGAACGTTGTGGATGCACTGGCGCAGTCCTGCGACACGTTCTTCTACCAGGTTGCCGGCGGGTACGAGGAAACCAAGTTCCAGGGGCTGGGCATAGAACGGCTGGCAGGCTATTCACGGATGTTTGGATTGGGCGCGCTCACCCAGATCGACATTCCCGGAGAGGCGCGCGGTCTGGTCCCCACGCCGGCCTGGAAGCGCCAAACCTACCAGGAAACGTGGACGACCGGCGATACGTACATCACCGGCATCGGCCAGGGGAATTTGCTGGCAACGCCCCTACAAATGGCTAATGCATTCGCCATCGTTGCCAACGGCGGCACGCTTTATGCACCGCAACTCATCCACCACGTCGCAGACACAGAAGGCAACATCATCCGCGACTTCACGCCAAAAGTCATCGACACGCTGGACGTCGCCGAATCGGTGTGGCAGATCGTGCGGGAAGGGTTGGATCTGGCCGTTTCAGAGGAAGGAACCGGGAAACGGGCCGACATCCCCGAACTGGGCATCAACGTCGCCGGTAAAACAGGGACGGCCGAGTACTGCGACGACATCGCCCTAAAGGCCGGTCGCTGTGACGTTGCAAAAGGGCAAACGCTCCCCACGCACGCCTGGTTTGCGGCCTATGCCCCCTTCGAAGCACCCGAGATTGTCGTAATCGCCTGGATATACGACGGTGGTGAAGGCTCCACGCGAGCGGCGCCGGTCGTTCATGATATTTTGGACTTCTATTTCAGACGCAGTCTGGGGCTGCTGGACCAACCGGAAAGCGACGCGTCTCCCGATACAGCGCCGGCGGAGGCAGCGCCCTGAACGTTCGCCGGGCCGTCGAACGCGGACTGCCCTGGTTCTGCATCGGGCTGTGCGGTGGGGTCTGGGGCGCGGGGCTGGCACGCACATTGGCGCTGGAATGGCTGGTCGCGCCGGATGGACGCGCGTTTTTCTTCGGTGCAGCCGGCGTCGGGCTGTTGAGCATTCTCGGCGCAGCGATCTCGATAGCGGCCAGCCGTCAGCGGTCAGCGATTAGCCATCAGCCATCAGCCGTCGGCCATTGCGCGTCATGTTGGAAAATAGTCGCTGGTTTTTTTCCATTACTGCTTCCGGCTGTGGACGTGTTAAGCGGGTCGTTTCAGCCCTGGCGCGGACCGGTGTTATTGCTCGGCGGCCTGGGCATGACACTGCTTTGCGTCGTGCCATGCGGCCTCTCACGGCGCGCCGGCTTTGTCATCGCTGTGGCGCTCCCCTTGCTCATTTACCTGCCCGACCTCTCCCCTTACGTCGGGCGCGCCGACACCTTCGAGTTCCAGATCGTCGCACCACGCCTGGGCATCGCCCACCCAAGCGGCTATCCGCTCTACATTCTTATCGGTAAGCTGTTCTCGCTACTGCCCTTTGGCACGGGTGCTTGGCGCGTTAACCTCTCTTCGGCGGTCTGCGCGGCTTTAGCCTCTGGCGCGCTCTTCCTGGCCTTGAGTGAAAGAGCGCATGAGCGAATGGCCAATGGCGAATGGCAAACAACAAAGCTGGCTTCTCCTATCCAAAATCCTGTGGCGCTCCTGGCGGCGCTCACGCTGGCCTTTTCACCCACGTTATGGTCGCGTGCGATCGAAGCAGAGGTGTATGCGCTGAACGCACTATTGACGGCCAGCGCGTTGTGGATTGTCACACGCTGGGCGACGGGCAAGTTGCAAGCGCAACAGGCGTTGCCGTTCATGGGCCTGCTGACGGGGTTGGCTGTGGCGTCGCACATCACGCTCGGCGCGCTGGTGTTTCTGGCGCTGCCGTTGCTGGTGGCCCGACCGCGTCCCACGTGGCGCGCGCTCCTCGGCGCGGTGGGACTCGGACTCGCCGGGCTGGCACTCTACGCCTACATCCCGCTACGCTGGCCTGCCGTCAACAACGGCGAGGTGATGACGTTCGACCATTTCCTCCGCTTCGTCACCAATGCAGAATCGGGCGGCGCGCTGCACCTGCTGGCCTTCATCCAGGACCCGGCGCGCTGGACGCTGGTCTTTCGCCTGCTGCGGATGCAGGTGGGATGGGTGGGATTGGCGCTGGCAGCGGTAGGATTAGGGAGACTTTTCCTCAACGGAAGCGCGCTATGGAAATCGCGGCTACGCATGTTGGGAGCAGGGACACTGGTCGCCTTTGGCGCGTGGGTGTGGTTCAACCTCAGCTTCTACGTCGCCGATCCCGACTACTCCGCCTTCCTCATCCCCGCGCACGTCATTCTCATTTACTGGCTAGGCGCAGCAAGCAGCGAATGGCGAGTGAAGAATGAGCGAATCGGCGAATCGGCGAATAAGCGGATCACGTTTCACGCATCACGCATCACGTTTCACGTGCTCGTGACATTGCTGGCGCTGTTGCCGTTGAGCCGGTTGTGGATCACCGGGCCAGGGCTGGATACCATTACAGAGGGACGCGCAGATGAAGCGTGGGGGCAGTATACCCTGCAACAACCGCTCGCTGCCAATGCCGCGATTCTGGCCGACAGCGAGAAATTCCCGCCGCTGTATTATCTGCAACACATGGAGGGTCTGCGCCCAGACCTGGAACTGGTGATGCTCTTCGACGAGGCGCAGTACCGTGCAGCACTGGAAAGCCGCCTGGCGCAAGGGCAGCCCGTCTATCTGGCGCGTTATCTGCCCGGCCTGGACGTCTACGGCGTGAGCGCCGCCGGCCCGCTGGTCGAAGTGGCCCCATCCTCGCCCGCCGTGCGCACTGAGACGCCGTTGGCGCACTTCGGCGACGCCCTCGCGCTGTGCAGCTTCCGCCTCGAAGCGGACCCCGCCGGCCGCGCGCTGCACCATCTGACGTTGGTGTGGCAGACAGAAGCGCCGGTTAGCGACGACGTAGAGATACGCATCCGGCTCACATCCGCAGAGCAGGTGATTTGGGAGCGCGCCGCCACGCGCCCGGTCAGCGGTTACACAACGACGCAAGCCTGGCCGCCCGGAGCAGTGATTGCGGATTATCACGCCCTGCACTGGCCTGCCTGGCTTGCGCCCGGAGACTACACGGTGGAGGTGGGGGTATTCCCCCGCTTCGCGCAAACCGGGCTACCGGTGGACGGAACGGCAGCAATGTGGCATCCCCTCGCACGTGTATCCCTTCTGGCAGACGTCAACCGCCCGCTCTCACAACGCACGCACGCTTTGTTCGATGGCGCGTTGTGGCTCGCCGGAGCGGATGTCCCCGGCGAGGGGTATGCGAGCGGGCCAATCACCATCGACTTGACTTGGCAGCGCGGCAACAGAGCGCCACAGGCGCTCCCAGAAATCCGCTGGATCGACGCAGCAGGGCACAGCGCGCAAACAGCAGCATCGCCAAGCATCAACGGCAGCCCTGCCACGTGGGCGCCGGGCGAAAGGCGCACGGTGCGCTACACCGTCGTCGCGCCGCCGGAACCGGGACGGTACGTGTTAGCCGTCAGCGGTCAGCCGTCAGCCGTCAGCCGGAGTATGGCGCGCTGTGGGTGGATGGAGAGACTGCGTGAGGCATGCGCACTTGGCGAGGTCAACGTGTTGCCATCGAACGTCGGGCTGGCGAACTTTGGCAATCAGGTGGTCTTGCTCGACGCAACGCTCGATGCCAGCGCCGTGCCCGCCGGTGGGCAGCTTCAGGTTGAGCTGCGGTGGCGCGGTCTGCGTGCGTGGGAGCACGATTACACCGTCTTCGTCCAGGTTGTCGGTCCCGACAGCCAATTGTACGGGCAAGCCGATAGCTGGCCGGTACAGGGCGCGCGTCCCACCAGCGGGTGGGCGGCAGGAGAAGAGGTCGCCGATCCGTACCGGCTTTACCTGAAGGAGAACGCGCCGCCGGGAGAATACACCGTCATCGTGGGATGGTATTTGCTGGCCGATATGAGCCGCCTGCCCCTCGTCGATGCGAACGGGCAGACCATCGGGGATTACTATGCAGTGGGGCATTTCACGGTGGGCGAATGAGCGAGTCAGCGAATCAGCGAATCAACGCATCACGTATCACGCCTCACGGTTCACGCCTCACGCGATGGGAATGGATCGCGCTGATCGTCATCCTGCTCGCAGCGACGTTTTTGCGCCTCTATCGCCTCGACGCGCTCCCGCCCGGCCTCACCCACGACGAAGCCGGTCACGCGCACGACGCAGTCGCCATCGTCAACGGCGCGCGTCCCCTCTACCAAACGGTGGGCTATGGCCGCGAACCGCTCTACGACTATTTGGCCGCCGGACTGATCGCATTGGGAAGCCCACCAGTGACCGCGCTCCGGCTGCTCTCGGTAGTGGCGGGGTTGATCACGCTGGTCATCACGTTTTTCTGGGTACGCCAGACCTTCGACGGCCCCACCGCGCTGCTCGCCACTGCCCTGCAAGCTGCCTCGTTCTGGTCGCTGGCGGTGAGCCGGCAGGCGCTGCGCTCCAGTCTGCTGCTGGCTTTGTTCACCGCTGCGGTTTACCTGTTCTGGCGCGCGATGATGCGCGGATCTGGCGATCCGCTTGGAGCACAGCGGGGTGAGAACCTGCGCAAAGCATGGACGTTGGCGCTGTTTGCCCTGCTGCTCGGCGCGACATTGTACACCTACATTGCGGCGCGAGTATTGTGGCTGCTGTTCCCCGCTTTTCTGGCCTACCTTATGCTCTTCCATCGACTGGTGTTTCGCCGGATCGCTGTACCGGTGTTCATCGCGATTGGTGCCGGATTGCTGCTTTCGGCGCCGCTATTTCTCTACCTGCATGCCAATCCGGGCCTCGAACAACGCCTGGGCATGCTCGACGAACCGTTGCAAGCGTTGGCGAGCGGTGATGTGTCGGTCGTGCTCCAACGCGCCGTGAGCTGCCTGGCGGCGTTCGTCGTCCCTGGACAAGGCGACGATTTTCTCGCCTACAACACGCCGGGCCGCCCATTCCTCGACCCGATCACCGGTGGATTGTTCCTCGCCGGTGTGGTGATCTGTCTGCTCCGCGTGCGCCGCCCCGGATATGCGATGGTGTTGCTGTGGTTCGGCATCAGTATCTCGCCGTCGCTGGTCACGGGCGCAGCCGCCAGCACGACGCGCAGCATCACGGCATTGCCGGTGACGTTTCTCTTCCCGGCTATTGCCGCCATGGCGGGCGCGCAGTGGATAGCCGCATGGGGGGCTTGTCAGGCCAAGAGAATGACCGGTGGCCTGCTGATCGTGTTCGTCATCGCCAGCGGCATACTGGGCATGCGGGACTACGTCACGTGGGGACGCCGTCCGGACGTGCGGGCCGCCTACATGCACACCCTGGTGAAAATCGCCGACTACCTCGACGCGACACCCGACACCGGCCTCGTCGCTCTGTCGACGGCCCTACCCCTCGCGCCGCACGATCCTTACGTGTTCGACGCCAGCTTGCGCCGCCCAGACCTATCGACGCGCTGGTTCAACGGGCAACGGGCGCTGATCCTGCCCGCAGTCTCGACGGCGCGCCTCATCGCGCCCGCCGTAGCACCACTCGATCCATACTTTGCCGGTCTGCCCGGGCTGGCTTTCCGCGAGCGCGTGTCCATGCGGCCCGATGACCTGAATCCGTTCTTCGACGTCTACGACTGGACGCTGCAAGCCACGCGCGAGGCATTGCTCGACCGCACGCAGAACACGTTGCTCGATCTGGCGCTGCCGGTCGATCTGGACGGCACGCTCTTGTTGCACGGCTACGACCTGCGCACCCCCGTCGTCGCGCCGGGTGAGACAGTTGAGCTGGTCACACTGTGGGAAGTGACCGATCCTACGCGCGTGCAGCCGCAAGACCTATCGAATGCTGAACAAGACCTCGTTTTCTTCACCCACGCCATCGATGCGGCGGGGGCCATCGCCGGTCAGGATGACCGCCTGGATGCCCCGGCCTGGAGCTGGCAAACCGGCGACGTTGTGGCGCAAATCCACCGGTTTGCGCTACCCGACACTACGATGCCAGGGACGCTCGACCTGGTCGCCGGCGTGTACCGGCGATCCGACATGACGCGCCTGCCGGTGCGTGTTGGTGAAACTGCGGCCGGCGATCTGATACGACTAGTACTGCTGGAGGTACAAGCGCCATGAACGATACGACACCGGCATTGCGTATCGGACGTTGGGAATGGGTCGCGTTGCTCGCTATCTTACTCACGGCAGCGTTTTTGCGCTTCTACCGTCTTGACGCTATACCGCCCGGCCTCACCCACGACGAGGCCGACTTCGTCTACGACGCCATCACCGTCTACGACGGCGCGCGCCCGCTCTACATCGCCACAGCCGGCTATCAAGCCGAACCGTTTATGCACTATGCCAGCGCGCTGGTGATGGCCTTGGTCGGCCCGAACCACATAGCGGTGCGGCTGACCTCGGCGCTATTCGGGGTGTTGCTGGTAGGGCTTATCTTTACGTGGACGCGCATGGCATTTGGCCCGCCGGTCGCCCTCACAACGGCAGCTTTCATAGCGATAGGCTACTGGGCCGTGGCAACCAGCCGATTTGCGATACGTGCTGAGCCGACGGCCAGCATCGCCACGCTCGCCGCGATCTTTTTCTGGCTCGCGATGGAACTGCCCGGCGCGCCTGTCGCTCGGCAGAAGTGGTGGAATGTGATCTGGTGGATCAGCTTCACACTGGCGATGGCCGCATCGATCTACGTCTACGAAGCGCCCCGCGTGACCTGGGTAGTTTATCCGGCCTTTTACATTCTTCTAACAATCACACACCCACATCTGCTCCACCGTCACAGATGGCAGTTAGCAGTGGCGCTGGGGATAGCCGCTTTGCTCGCGCTACCACTGCTGACCCATCCAATGGCATGGAACCGGGTGGGGCATTTGACCGGACCGTTGGAGGCCGCGCGCAGCGGCTCCTTTGGTCCATTGTTGCAGAACGTTCTCACCGTGTTGGGGATGTTCACCTTTCGCGGCGATCCCTTTGTCACCTACAATATCCCCGGACGACCGGTATTTGACCCGCTGACCGGGATACTCTTTGGCGTCGGGATCGCGCTCTGTCTATGGCATTGGCGGCGACCGGCGGCGGTATTCGGCGTGTTGTGGCTCCTCGCCGGGACAGGCCCCGCGATGTTGAGCGAACTGCACAGCGCCACGCTGCGCGCCATCGTTGCCCAACCCGTCGCTTATCTCTTTCCGGGGATAGCCCTGGCTGAAGGGATCGCCTGGGTTGTGCGGCGTCGCCAGTCCTGGGCGTCCGTTCTGATGCTGGTGGCGCTGGCGGCAGTCCTCATCGGCGGCGGATGGTTGACCTATCACGATTATTTCATCCGCTGGGGACAATCACCGGACACACGCGGGACATATTTCAGCGACCTATATCGGGCGCTTGAGTATATCGACGCCCATCCCACCGACTCGCCAACCGTCATTTCAGCCGCCTTCCCCACCCTGCCACACGATCCTTACGTCGCCTGGGTAATGCCCACCCAGAATCAGGCCAACCTGCGCTGGATGGATGGACGTCGGGCGTTGGTCCTGCCAGACACCACAGCCGCACGGCTGGTGATGCTGTCGCGCGCGCCGCTGGCCGCCCCCCTGGCAGATGCGCTGGCTGGCGTACAGACGGCGCACGTTCCAGTCGAGGGAACGGGCAACACCTTCGACGTCTACGACTGGAATCCGCAAGCCACCCTGGACACACTACGCCCATCCCAGACCACGACAACTGCCGATGGGTTACAGTTGCCCATCAACTTCGACAACGCGATTGCGCTATTGGGGTACACCGTAGAGACGGAGGCCGTCGTCGCCGAGCGAACGCTGGCAGTGACAACGGTGTGGCGTGTCATTGATGCCGCGCCGCTGGGACCGGTGCCGCCCGACCGCTATGGATACGACGCTGCCATCTTCGTCCAATTGCTCGACGCCAACCGGCAAGTCGTGGCGCAGGAAGACCGGCTTGATGCGCCCGCGTGGAACTGGCAGCCCGGCGAAATCGTAGTGCAGGCCCATTGGCTCAACGTAGGGAGCGATCTGGCGGCCGGGAAATACGATCTGGTGCTGGGATTATATGTTCGTCCTACTATCCGCCGCTTACCCGTGTATGTTGACAACGTAACGGTAAGCGACCAGGTCTTGCTGACGTCGCTAGAGATAAACGCACCATGAACAATTCTTCTCAAGGTACGCTTATATGGTATGATCAAGTACACATCATCTGCAAGTATTCGAGGAGGGAACAGGTCTATGGAGATATCCGCTTCTAATAGCACACGCAACGGTGGAGTTCTGGCCACGCTCAAACACCATCTTCCTTTAATACTTTGTGAGATCGCCTTATTGTTGAGCCTGCTAGTTCTGGATCGTCCGCTCATTCGTGGGGATGCAGTCGCTTATTTTATGTGGACGGCATCGATTGGCTATGATTTTGATATGGACCTGGAAAATCAGGCGGAGCAGTTCGGCGAATTGAACACCTACATGGCGATTCGCAATCCACAAACTGGACGTTACGGTAGCGCCTTCGCGTGGGGACAAGGCATCGTCCTGCAACCGGCGTTCCAGGTAGCGCGTTTGCTGAACCTGCTACCCACGATGCGCGTGAACGATGATTGGTTCTACGCATTGCAACGCTTTCCGTATGCTTTCAGCCTTCTGGCAATGCTCCAGGTCAATGTAATGACAATGCTCAGTCTGGCGCTGGTTTACACTTTAGCCCGGCGATTGGGCATCGCGGCATTACCGGCAGCGTGGGCCGGTTTGATGACCGCTTGGGGAACGCCGCTTTTATACTATAGCAGCATCCAACCACTATATGCACACGCGGCAGCGACCTTCGTGCATACCGGTGCGTTAGTTCTCTTCCTTTTCAATCTTACTGCACAGCGTCCTCTGTCATGGTGGCGTTGGTTGTCAAATGGGCTAGTCTTCGGATTAGCGGCGCTGGTGCGGTGGCAACTGGCATTATCCATTATTCCCTGCGGCGCAGTATTGCTCTACTTCGTGATCAAGAAAGAGCGCCACACAACCTGGTCTGGATTGGTGGCGCTTGGTCTGGGCTTTGCGGCGCTGGTATGGCACATCCCCTACACCTTCAACTGGATGTTTGGCTCGCCTTTCTCAACGGCAATGGGCGAGGGATTTGTCAGCACCCCACGGTTTCTTTGGGAACTCCTCTTTTCCAACTACCGGGGCTTTTTCTTGTGGTCACCGATTGCGCTTCTTGGTGTCGTCGGCCTGCTGATAGGGCCACGTCGCCATTGGGAAACCCGCCTGATTTTGTTGAGCGTCATCATCGCCCAGGTCTTGATCAACGCGGGCGTAGAGACCTGGAGCGGGGGTGAGAGTTTCGGATTACGCCGCTTGACGGAGCTATATCCCGCCCTGGTCCTGGGCGTTGCGATGATCCTCTCTGTAGGTTACACCTCTGTCCGGCGCGCTGGCTATGTACTTACGGGCGTACTCGCATTGTATGGCATTGTCCTGCTGTTTGCCGCTCTCATTTTTAGTTATTTTACATTGCCGGAAATGGGTTACGTGAGCAAACAACCAGTAGACACAGTGACCAATGTTCTCACCTTCTTTTTCTCCCCGCCCAAATTCGACCTGATTTGGCCGATGATGGAGCACCACTTCGGCTGGTGGGCCTGGAGTATGCCCGGACCTTGATCGGAACGCTCACAGTTGATGGGTTGACAAAGCTCACCGTCACCGCTAATATCACAAAGACGAGCAGCAAGCCCGCGAATATACGCTCAAACTTTGCCATCTTTTTCAGTGCGTTTCCACAACCCGGCCAGACCTTCTACCAGGTAAATCGCCAGGCCAATCAAGCCCACGGCCAACGTCACCGCATACACGGAGAGCGTCATCGCGGCGGCAATGACGTCAGGCACGCCGACAGAGCCAAAGAGCGGTTGCGCCACCCAATCGCGCGCCCCCAAGCCACCTACTGAAATGGGGACAAGCAAGGTTAGCGAAAGCAACGGCGTGAGGACGAAGTAAAAACTGAGCGGCACATCAATGCCCACAGCCAGGCCGCATAACCAGTAGATAACGATGTTCACCAAGTTGAACAGCGTGGAAAGCGTCAACGCCGACCAGATCGCGGGCGCGCCGGCGCCGGAAACAACGGCATAAATATCGGCTAGCTTGCCCTGCCCAGCCAGTGAAAGCGCCGACGGCAAATACGCGGTCATCCACCGCAACAGGCGCCCTTCCAGAAGTAGTGCGCCGCCGAGCAGACCACCCAGCGCCAGCACAACGAACAACCATACCAACCAGGGCGCTAAGTTAGGGGAAAAGGGCAATACTAGCAAACCGAGCGCCATCAGGGAGAGAATACCTGTGAGGCGATCCACAATGACAGTGCCCACAGCGGCGGATGCACCCGTAGCAGCACCCGGTATTGTACCGCGCTCTTGCTGCGTTAGCTCGACCACGCGCACCACATCGCCCCCGAAGCCGGAAGGGAGAACGGTGTTGAAGAAATTGCCGACCAAGTACAACTTAAGCAACAGGCGAAACGACGGGGACATCCCCAGACTATGGAACAAAACTCGCCAGCGAAACACGCGAATCACAATCCCCAAGAGAAAAAGTAAGCACGCCGCCCCGAGACAATCAAGGTCGGCGTGCTGTAGCACCCACCAAACATCCGCGCCGCCAACTTCGCGCAGCAATAACACCAGCGCAGCCAAACTCAGCGCAATACGGGAGAGATTCAACCAGAATTTACGACTCTTCACCAAATACATGCTCGAACGTTGCTTCGAAAACTACTCCTCGGCGCGGATCATATAGATGGTTTTGTCCTGAACCTCGAAATAGGTACGCGATAACAATTCGCCAAGTAGTCCCATCATCACAAACTGCGCGCCCAGGATCATCAAGAGCATCGCCAACAAGAGTAACGGGCAATCCCCGATATTCGCGCCAGTCAGTACCTTAAGGAACGGCCCAGACTGCCCAAAACAGAGGAGAGTTCAGGGATGAGTGTTTTGAGGTTATCGGATTCGTTATAAACTGGCAAAATAACCGATATACCCAGTTCAGGTCGATCCAGTAGTTTTCTCATCGTCGCTATTCCACGTATAAACCTAACGCAGTATCCATCAAAGGATCTACAAATGGTACGATGGCTTCTGTATCTAGCGTAAGATACGAAGTTGCAAAGGCTTCGGTATCCAATGTAAGATGAGAAGTTGCAGCAATGGGAACAACAGAGAAATATTCGTGTATAAAATGTGCGTTATTATACTCGTAGGTCGAGCTGAAAATACCATAGTAAAGGTCTCGAAGATAGCGTGTATCTGCAATCGAAACCATACGACTGCCGTTCAGATAAACAACAAAGCCACTCTCATAAACTCTGATTTGCCAGTTTAGCCAACCCTCTGAATCGGAAATGATATCCGACAAATAGGACCAATCTGCCAAACTCGTGCTGATGCCCTTGCCACGGTCGCCGTGATAGTCCACGCGACTTACATCGAACTTCCAGTAAGTACCACCGAAGACATTGTTCAGACGATAGTAATGCGAGAAACAGCCGGCAGGATCCGCCGCATTTTCGCGTTCTATCCGGCAAACTGACCCTTGATTGCCCCCGAAGACAATTCCGTAAGACACCTCATTTGCAATGTGCAGTATTTTTGTCCTCAAATGGATGCTATACGGTGTCGGTGGAGCAGGATACATCGGTGAAAAAACGGCAAAATCAAATCTATCATGGACAACGGTTTCTAACCAGCCCTCTTTTGTATAGGAAGAGCGCATTAGACTGATGTCTGGCGCGCTCGTTCGCCTGACCGCCCACCCCGTCAAAGGATTTGTGAAATGGTCCTGACGTGTTGTCAAAAAGACAGAGGCCACATTGCTCCATAGGCCGGCACCCCAACTGTTATACGCACGCACTCGATAATAATATATTCCTACAGTACCTACAGGTTGGGTCACGACATAGGTCTGCAGCGCAAGTGTAGAGGTGTAAACAAAGGGTACCGTATACACGGTCGTATGTGTGAAATCCGGAGTTGTAGATTCCTCAATCTCATAGAACAGGAAGTTTGTTACTTCCCGAGAAAGGTCCGCGCTCCACGATAATACGTAAGGTGCATCGATAACCGGACCGGCAATCGGACTTAAAGTCGGGGCATACGGTACAGGCGGCCAACGTCTAACCACCAGCGGCAAATAGACGCAAAAATCACCATCTGGCGGTAGTAGCGTGGTATCGGAATGACAACTGCCTGTTTGCGCAAGTATAACGCGCTGCGGAACGCTCTCCCCTGCTGCCGAAACAAGGCAGGGAAAAGAACCAGAACCAACGCGAACAGAACAGCCATCTGCCGCACAAAACGCCACACTATTGAAGAAAGGCAACATAACGTTTTCAACGTTCTCCTTAGCATCCCTGGAGTTATTTTTCTACCCTGAACCAATCCCACTTAGCGGCAACTTGACCAAAGGCCGGCGATACCATCATCGTGCCAAAATGACGATCGGCAACATACGTACGATCTGAAGCCTCCCCTATCAAGGTGTTGTTTAAGTAGATTTTGATGTTTCTGGTGGTGTCATTTGTTACCACGATCTTCCATTCATTCCAATCAAGGGGATTGCTAGGCTGCGCATCGCGCCAGTCAATCAACGAAACGCCGACACCCTTGCCAGCATCAGCAGGATCGTGATAATCGATACGCTTCAAATTCCACTTGAAGTTAGCTTCTCCTTGATTGTAAACGACCAGGAGTCTGTAATAATGCGAGAGACACCCGGCACCTTTGGCAGTGGTGCGATCTGCGGGACAGGGTGTGCCAGAATTGCCATTGAAGATAATCCCATACGCCATCTCGGTTTTGGGAGTATACAGGTTACCATCAATGCTTTCACCGTTGACAAAAGCAACCCGTGTCCTAATCGTGTAGGGGACAGTTGGTCCCTCCTGCATCGGCGAAACAAACATTTCGTCATAGCGTCCCCACAGGTAAGTATACAAACTACCATGCTGAGCTTTAACACCATAGTCTTGAATATCACTAGGCGTGCCATCATAGCGCCTTACAGCCCATGACTCGGTATTACCTGTGGTATTGAACTCATAAATCCGGTTCTGGGCCACTACAACGACTGAAACAACATTGCTCCATTCGCCATTGCCATATTGATTGATCCCACGAACACGATAATAATAGGTACCGGGAACCTTGGTAAACGCCTTGGACATTGTCAGGTCCATAGGATATTCCGTTGCCCCCGTAAAGCTCGCATCCAGCGCCTCCTGCAAAACGTAGCTTGTAGGCGCGGGCACGTTGGGGTAACTGCCATACACCCAACTAACTGTGAAATTCCCGTTCGCGTCGGGCGTCGTGGCGCTCAACGTGGGCGGGTAAGGAACAGGCGGCCAACGCTTGAGAATCAGCGGCATATAAACTTTATGCTGTTTGACGAGCGTACTGACACTTACCGTGCCGACAGCATGATAGCCGCCTTCAGAACTGACACGGTAAGCCGAATTGGTCACCAAACCCTCAACATTCGGCTTGACGGCGAGCACGAAATGAACCGGCGTTCCCACAGCCAACTCAGCCAAAGCCCACCGCACAACGCCCCCCTGCAACACGCCGCCGTTCGTGGAGCTTATGTAACTCACCCCAGTAGGCAACGTATCTGTGACTACCACCTGCGTCGCAGCCATGTTCCCGGTATTGGTGATGGTCAAGGTATAAAAAATCTTCTGATTTTGAAATACAGTATCAGGGCCTTGCTTCGTAATGGCAAAAGCAGGATAGCCATTGAACAGCGTGAACGTAATAACATCCGTCGGGCCGAAGTCCCCACCCGCGGCATAGCGCGCGCGGGCCATCACTGGATACGCCGCCGGTGCGGTCTGTTCCGGCGCAATCCAGTTGTAGGTCCAGTCCCACCAGCCATCAACGTTCGGCGTGAGCACTGCCGTGTGCCAATTGTTGCCTGCATCCATACTCACTTCAACGACAATCGGTTCGGCCAACAGAGGCAACAACCCCGCCGGCAAGGACGATACGGACGGAACATCAACAACGCTGTATTGCGCCGCCGTAGTAACAGTCACCGTTTGGACATTGCTCCAACGGCTTGGACGCCCCTGGGCATTGAAGGCCTGAACGCGATAAGAATACACACCAACGGGCTTCGCAGAAACGAAGAACTCTAAATCTGGACCGGCATATTTCTGGATAAAACTTCCGTTCTCTTCAGCTTCTTGTAGTATATAACTGGTAGCACCGGCCACACTCGACCATCTTATGTAGAAATTGCCGCTGCCGCCGAAGTTATCGATAGGCGTCAAAATTGGCGCGTCAGGAAACGGCACCGGATCAAACTCCATCCAACTACGCCCTCCGACCACCAGCACACCACCCTGCGGCACATTCAGCACATCCCCGTTTGCCGGTGAGGTGATCTGCGTAGCCGGCGGTTGGCTGACGGTGAACGTCGCCACATTGCTTGAGAGCATATTCACACCATCACTGACCGTTGCAGTGTTGCTGATGATATCGCCTGAAACAGCGCTGCCGCTCAATGGGGATTCAAAACTCATCGTGATCACCGAGGACAGGCTGTATACTGTGAAGGTAATATAGCCTGGAGTGCTCGAGTCCCAAAGCGCAGCTCCCGATGGATCTACGCTCACAGTGGGTGAACCTAGTAGGGCATCGTAGTGATCGAAAATGTAAATAGGCGTCACCAAAGTCCCCACGCTACGACTCAAAACAATGGAATATTTTGCCACACCGCCAGGTGGAACTTGCGCCGGTTCGGCAAACTTTTCCAACGTCCACGGCATGCCATCTGCGACCACCGGACGCCCCGACGCGCCCCATACAAAAAGCAACGCCAAAACCACCGGTAACGAGGCGATCAGTGCCAGACTGCGCCTTTGGTTCCATACATCGAATTTCATTTTCATACTCCTTGCAGTTTATTTTACTTATGCTTGAGTCGGGAAGAACTCATCCCGCACACTCCGTACAGATATTTCAAAACCACACACGCACAAATCTATCCCAAAACGCACATTGACGGGAACGCAGTATTGATTTATACCATAAACAACCAGTTACACAAGAGATTCACGCGCGACAGCGCAACCCCGCACACTCACCAAAAGATTCTCATAACACCCCCCCATCATCATCCCTCTCTTTGCCCAAGATC
>Ga0209614_1001156_pt1 | contig 20508 bp, 19 predicted proteins | sample BlaSprsedimmetaG_FD_185484 | JGI IMG/M metagenome (GOLD analysis project Ga0209614, IMG submission 185484) | Hot spring sediment bacterial and archeal communities from California, USA to study Microbial Dark Matter (Phase II) - Blank Spring... ... | reverse complement strand
TCCCGGCCGGGGCGAATAGGGAAAAACATGCAGGTAGTTCAGCGAAGAGTTGGAAATGAAATCAACCGTTTCCCGGTGTTCTTTTTCAGTTTCTTCAGGGAAACCGGTAATGAAGTCTGCGCCCAGGTTGGCGTCCGGGAAGAGGCGGTCGAACATGTCGAGGATGCGCCGGTAATCCGTTACTTTGGATCCCCGTTTCATGCGCTTCAATACGGAATTGCTGCCGCTCTGGAACGAGAAATGGAAACTGGGGCAGACTTTGCCCGTGGCTTTCAGGCCCTGGATGAAATCGTAGCGCAGGTAGCGGGGGTCCAGTGAGCTCAGGCGGATAAACTCCACCCCCGAAATTTCAGCCAGGCCTTGCACGGCTTCCAATAAACTGTGACGCGGAAAGAGGTCGAATCCGTATGAAGAGAGGTTGATGCCTGTCAAGACAAATTCACGGTATCCCAGGGAGGCTGCGTAGCGGGCGCGCCGCAGCACGGACTCCAAGGGCCGGCTGCGTGAAGGTCCCCTCAGGGTGGGGACGATGCAATAGGCACAGCGGAAATTGCAGCCGTCGTGAATCTTCAGAAACAGGCGGGAACGAAAAGCGGAGTGAAAAATGAGGTTGCTCTCCTGAGGAAAGCGGCGCCTGACCTCCGCGGCCATGTCGGCCTTTTCTTTGTTATCGAGAAAAATGTATCCCGGGAAAAGGCGCTTCAGATTGTCTCCTTCATGAGTTGCGCTGCAACCGGCGATGATCCAGGGAATGTGGGTGCGGCGAAACGCGCGGTTTACGGCGCGGAATACATCCCGTTCAGCCTTGGCCGTGACGCTGCAGGTATTGAGTATACCGAAATCCGCTTCCGCCTGGTGGTGGGTGTAAGCGTACCCCGCCTTTTCCAGGTCAAGAATCCATTCCTGGACCTCTGCCTGGTTGGCGCGGCAACCGAAACACTCCACGCAGAATTTCACGATTCCCGCAGATCCTCTACTTTTTTCTGCAGACGGCGGTTCTTGGTTTCCACTCCGAGGCGCTGTTCTTCACGGAAAGTGTCCAGTTTCTCGCCGAGTTCCGGGCGTGCCAGGGCCAGGATCTGCAGGGCGAAAAGTGCGGCGTTGACGGCGCCGGATTTGCCGATTCCGAAAACGGCGGTGGGGATCCCTCCCGGCATCTGTACCATGGCCAACAGGGAATCCAGGCCGTTCAAGGCGGATGGAATGGGAACCCCCAGGACGGGCAGCCGGGTGTGGGCGGAGATGACTCCGGGAAGATGCGCGGCGCCTCCGGCGGCCGCGATGATGACTTTTCCGTCCACTTTCTCGAAATCCCGGATCAATTGGATGGTGCGTTCCGGGGTGCGGTGGGCGGAACTGACTTCCACGATAAACGGCACACCGAAATCCCGCAACAGGCGGATTCCATCTTCCATCTGAGGCAGGTCGGAGTCACTGCCCATGATAATGGCGATGTCAACTTCTTTCATGATTGTTTTCTCCCGATGTCGCTGCGGAAAGAGATGTTGTCGTAGGTAATGAAGGGTATGGCGTCGTAGATTTTTTTCATGGTGTCTTTCAGGGTAACGGCCCGGGCGCACACGTTGAGAACCCTGCCTCCCGCGGAATAGACGGTCTCGTCCTCGAAGCGCGTTCCGGCATGGAAAATCTCCACACCCATCGATTTTGCCCGTTCCAGACCGGAGATCGGTTTGTCTTTCTCGTATCCCCCAGGGTAGCCCCTTGAAGTCAGTACCACGCAGGCGGACACTTCTTCCTCCCAGTCGATGTGGACATCAAACAGGCTGCCTTCCGCCGAGGCGGTCAGCAGGTCGACCAGGTCGCTCTTCATGCGCAGCAGCACGGCCTGGGTTTCCGGGTCGCCGAAACGCACGTTGAATTCCAACACCACGGGTCCGGTTATGGTGATCATCAGACCGGCGTACAGGACGCCGCGGAATTCACGGCCTTCAAACCGCAGACCCTCGATTGTGGGCATGATGATCGTGCGCAGAATCGAGTCCAGCAGTTCTCTGTCTATGTCCGGCGCCGGGCTGATGGCGCCCATGCCTCCGGTGTTGGGACCGGTGTCTGCCTCTCCGGCTTTTTTGTAGTCCATGGATGTGGCCAGGGGAATCACGCGTTTGCCGTCGGAAATCACCATAAAAGACATTTCCTGTCCGGGCAGAAAATCCTCGATGATAACCTGTTCACCGGCGCGACCGAATTTTTTTTCCTGCATGATGGACTGGATAGCGGCCAGGCCGTCTTCCACGTTGCGACAGATAAACACGCCTTTGCCTCCGGCCAGGCCGTCGGTTTTGACCACCGTGGGGAATGTCGCGGACTGGATGTGGTCGGCGGCCTCGTGGATATTGTTAAAAATAGAAAAATTCGCTGTGGGAATGTTGTGCTTGGCCATGAATTCCTTGGCGAAGGCCTTGGACGTTTCAATATAGGCGGCTTTCTGAGTGGGTCCGAAAACATTCAGGTTGCGGCGCTTGAATTCATCCACAATCCCCAGGGCCAGGGGCAGTTCCGGTCCCACCACCGTCAATTTAACATCTTCGGCCTGGGCGAAATCGGCGATCTCGATGGCGTTGGTCGGGTCCAGGGCCACATTGACAGCCAGTTGCGCGGTGCCGGCATTACCGGGAACCGCGAAAATCTTGGATACCTTGCGGGACTGCGACAACTTCCAAACCAGGGCGTGTTCACGGCCCCCGGAACCAACCACCATCACGTTCATGGATCACCTTCCAGAATAGATTGCCTGATACGGTTCCATTATACGTGATCCTCGGAAACCGGACAACCCGGCGGCCTTGACACGTCCCCCGGGGATCGACTATACATGGATCAGGAAGCAGCGGCTGTGGCCGCCTTCGGGAGGCAAGATGAGTCAGGATACTTTTTCGTGTTTCAGCCTGGATGACGCGTTGCCGCCGGAACCGCGGTTCCGGGAAGGAATCCGCCGGGCCCCCAACCGGGGCTTGACCCTCAACCCGGATCAGGTGCGCACCGCTCTGTCCAACGCCTTGCGCTACATTCCTCCCGGCTTGCATGAAAAGCTGGCCCCCGAATTTTTAGACGAACTGCACACCATGGGCCGCATCTACGGTTACCGCTATCGTCCCCCCGACCCGATCCGCGGTCGCCCAGAATCGGAATACAAGGGGCGCACCCTGGAAGGGCGGGCCTTCCAGGTCATGATCGACAACAACCTGGATTTCGACGTGGCCCTTTATCCCTATGAACTGGTCACATACGGTGAGACCGGGCAGGTGTTTCAGAACTGGATGCAGTATTGCCTGGTCAAACGCTACCTGGAAGAGATGCGAGAAGATCAGACCCTGGTGATCTATTCCGGACACCCCCTGGGGCTGTTCCCCACGCGTCCGGATGCCCCCCGTGTGATCTCCACCAACGGCATGTTGGTGGGCATGTACGACACCCCCGAGGGCTTTCATACCGCCGCGGCCATGGGGGTCTCAAACTACGGCCAGATGACCGCCGGGGGCTGGATGTACATCGGACCCCAGGGCATTGTTCATGGAACTTACATTACCCTGCTCAATGCCGGCCGCCTTTACCTCGGCCTGCCGCAGGACCGTGATCTTTCCGGCGTGGTGTACCTGAGCTCGGGGCTCGGGGGCATGAGCGGCGCCCAGGCCAAGGCGGTCGAGATCGCGGGCGGCATCGGCGTGATCGCTGAGGTGGACTCGTCACGAATCGAAACCCGGCACAGCCAGGGCTGGGTTACCCGGGTATCCGCCGACCTGGACCAGATCGCGGATTGGATCGCGGAATGCCGGCACAGCGGTGAAGCCGTATCCATTGCTTATCAGGGAAACGTGGTGGACTTGTGGCAATATGTTCATGACAAGAACATCAACGTGGAACTGGCTTCCGACCAGACCTCCTGCCACGCGGTCTACGATGGCGGTTACACGCCGGCCGGTATCGGCTTCCACGAGGGCCGTGAGCTGCTGCTCCGGGATGCTGTGGAATTCCGGCGCCTGGTGGATAAGAGCCTGGTACGCCAGTACAAACTGATCGCGGCCATGAGTCGCCGGGGTACGCATTTCTGGGATTACGGCAACTCATTTCTCAAGGCGGTTTTTGATGCCGGAGCCACCGAAGTGGCTGTCAATTCCTCTGATCCCGCGGCCGGATTCCTTTACCCCAGCTACGTGGAAGACATTATGGGACCCATGTGTTTTGACCGCGGTTTCGGCCCGTTTCGCTGGGTCTGCCTTTCCGGAAAAGCCGAAGATCTGCGCAAAACGGACCGTGCGGCCATGGAGTGCATCGATCCCGCCGCCTCGGGAATGGACCATGACAACCACCAGTGGATCCGCGACGCGGAAAAGAACCGCCTGGTGGTTGGCACCCAGGCGCGTATCCTCTATGCCGACTGCGCCGGCCGGGTACGCATCGCCCTGAAGTTCAACCAGATGATTCGCGAGAGAGAGATCGGACCCGTCATGCTGGGCCGTGACCATCATGATGTATCCGGAACCGATTCTCCCTTTCGGGAAACCGCCAACATCAAGGACGGCAGCAATGTGACCGCGGATATGGCGGTACACAATTTCGCCGGCGACGCGGTGCGCGGCATGTCCATGGTGGTGCTCTCCAATGGCGGCGGCGTGGGGATCGGCAAGGCGTTTAACGGCGGCTTCGGATTGGTGCTGGATGGCAGTGAAATGAAGGATCGCATTATCCGTTCCGCCATGGAGTGGGATGTGATGAACGGCATCGCCCGCCGCGCCTGGGCGCGCAACTCCAATGCCCTGGAGCAGATAAACAAGTGGAACGGCGCCAACGCCGACCGTGGCCACATCACCGCCCCTTTCCCCGTTGACAACGAACTGCTAAAAAAAGTGATCAAGTAAAGTTGAAGAGAACCCGAGTGACAAGTCGAAAGTCGAAAGTTTAAAGTCGAAAGAAAAAGCAAGGTTCTCTATTACCTGCCAACTGATTCCACTTCTTTTCCGCCCTCAACTCTCTCACCGTGATTTTTTGTTTGGGACATTTAAATTTCGGGCATTTGAATTTGTTTGGGATTTCGGATTTCGTGCTTCGGATTTGAAACAAGGCGACGAGAGGCGAGAGGCAAAGGAAAATGAGGTAACAGGCATACGGCCGGGTTTGAAACCCGCCCCCTTTTCCAACTCTCCAACTTTGCAGATGTTTTTAACGTTAACGCTGGACAAAAACCCTTTATTGCGTTATATATCAAACTGTTAACAAAATAAGAGGGCATCATGAAACGCAAAGTCAGTTTGCGGGTGATCCGCCGCATTTCGTTTTACTACGAGGCATTGCTGAAACTGGACCTGCCTGAAGATTCCTACGTTTCTTCAAAGAAACTGGAGGAGATCACCGGCGTTTCCTGCAACCAGGTGCGCCAGGACTTCTTTTACCTGGGAATCTCGATCGGCAAGCAGAAGAAAGGCTACCAGGTCAAGAAACTCTTCGCCGAGTTGCGTCGTGTGCTTTCCATTGACCGCGGTGCCGACGTGGTGGTTGTCGGCGCAGGTCGCTTGGGTTGCGCCCTGGCACAGTACAAGATTTTTAAAGTACGCAACATCAACGTTGTCGCCCTTTTCGATATAGATCCCAACCTGGTGGGACGGGAACTGCAAGCCAAGGACAAGAGTCTTCCCATCAAGCACATGGATGAGCTCGAAAGGTATTTGAAAAAGCATCCGGAGATCAAGATCGCCGTACTTGCCGTTCCGGAAGATGCCGCCCAGCAAACCCTGGATCGGCTGATTGAGCTGGGTTTCCAGGGCATTGTCAATTTCGCCCCCAGAATTCTCAAATTGCCCAAAGGCGCTGAAGATGTACAATTGGTCAACGACTGCATCGGGGCATCCCTGTACAAGATCATCTACCAGATCTACCACCAGGATTCCGAAGAGTAGTGACGACTTTTGTCGCTGACGGTTGAACCATGCCCCTCTTGTACATGCTTCTGTTTTTCATCCTGATCTTGTTTTCCGGTTTTTTCTCTTCCGCGGAAACCGCACTGCTTTCGCTGAATCGCATTCGTCTGGGGTTGAGAGCCCGCCGCGGCAATCGCCGGGCGCGCTTGTTGGAAAACACACTGAAGAACCCGGATGAGTTTTTGTCCACGATTCTGATCGGGAACAACCTGGTCAACATCGCCGCCGCGTCCATTGTCACGCTGGTCTTTTCGCGTTATTTCGTATCTGATGAGCGCCTGACGGTTCTGTTGTCTACGGCTTTCACCACCCTGATCGTCTTGTTGTTCGCCGAAGTGCTGCCCAAGTCCTACGCTTTTCGTCGCAGTGAGCGCCTCTCTTATGCTTACGCCTATCCATTGCGTTTCTTTAAATACCTGTTTTTCCCCCTGGTCCGGGTGACCGCCTGGTTCCAGCGCCTGTTTTTTCGCAACCCGGTTCAAGTGTACGGGTTTACGCCGGGTGAGGTCAAACATTTTCTGGAAACCCAGACCCAGTTGTTTCATCAGAGCCCGGATAACCTGCGCATGATCAAGGAGATTATTGATATCGCCCAGAAAGACATCAAGAGCATCATGACTCCGCGGGTAAACATCCAGGCTCTTGACGAGTCATCCGACTTTGAGGCCCTGAAACGCATGATTGTGGAAAAGCGGGTATCCAAGGTGCCCCTGTACCGGGATAACCTGGACCACATCACCGGTATCGTGCATGCGCGCGACGTTCTGGCGACGGTCATGAACGGCCGCGCCCCGGAGATGCCCCTGAAAACATTGGCCAGAGAGCCTCTCTTCATTTCCGAGTACTCCACCCTCAATTACGTGATTGACCGCATTCGCGAGCGGCGTGTGCAGATGGCGGTGATCCTCGATGAATACGGAATTACCATCGGCATCCTGACATTGAACGACATATTTACGGAAATCCTGGGTGATATGGATATTCCACGCCACCACATCCGGCGCGTGGCCGACGGCATATACCGTGTGCCCGGCAACGTGCCGGTCGAGGAGCTGAACGAGTACCTGGGACTGCAACTGCCTCTGCGCAAGGACTACACGACCATGAATGGATTGTTTATTTTTCACCATGGCCGCATTCCCAAGACCGGCACTTTAATCCGGCTGGGACACGTGCAGTTGCAGGCGTTGCGCATGGGCCGACGCCGGATCAGTGAGATCCGCCTCAGGGTGGAGGTAAAGAGCGGCTGAATCAAACGCTGCCGGGTGAGTGGAAAGGCCCTGTGTCTGCCTTTGCCGATACTATCTTTTGCGCCTTCATTACGGTATAATTGCGAAGAGGCAGGATTCTCCGGCCCGATCGTCCCCATGAGAATATGAGCAAGGAAAACAAAAACGCCCGTGTGATCACGGTCAACCGCAAAGCATTTCACGACTACGAGATACTTTCCAAGCACGAGGCGGGCCTGGTCCTGGTGGGGACGGAAGTCAAGGCCATTCGCGAGGGCCGGGTCAACCTCAAAGATTCCCATGTCGAGATTCGCGCGGGGGAAGCTTTCCTGGTCAACTGCCATATCGGCCCCTATTCCTCGGCCTCCGTCAACAACCATGAACCGGAAAGGCCGCGCAAGTTGCTTTTGCACTCGAGGGAGCTGTACAAGTTCAACCAGCGGGTGACCGTCAAGGGTGTCACCATTGTGCCCCTGCGCATGTACTTCAATGCCGGGGGGCGGGTCAAGCTTGAAGTGGGCCTGGTCAAAGGCCGCCGCAGTTACGACAAGAAGGAAAAGATCAAAGAGCGGGATATCCGTCGCGAAGTGGACCGGGAGCTGAAACACTACAAATGATGCTCCGTCCCCAGAGTTATGAGGCCATCATCCGGGAACCGAAAAATCCCAGCAGTCCGAGTACTACTGACTTGAACACCAGGTAGCCCAGGGCCACGCCGAAACTGCGACGCCGGCTGATTCCCGACCAGGTCGCTACTCCGAGGGCAACGGCAATGATGAACCACAAAGTGAACAGGTCCATCTGTCCCAGGATGGAAACCAATGGGCCCCGCATCCCCGCGAGTTGCGCCCAATTCCCGGGGCTGATCCAGTTGTAAACCGGCCAACCCTGGGTCATGCCCATGGTCAGAAGAATTCGCGGCACCACGGTACCGATCAGGGCTGCGTTGAGGGTGAGTGAAAAAAAATGGATATAATTCCCGTCAACGCCGGCAACTCCGTAGAAGAGGTAGAGCAGAAAGGCAACGATCACCACCGCCAGCAATGACATCAGGGCTGACCAGAGGGCAAAGGCCATGCGTTGCCAGCCATGGGCCGTCAGGTGGACGGTTTCGCCTTCGAGGTACCGGCTAAGGGAGGATTGCTCCAGGATTACGCGGCTGCGTTCCATCTGCAAAGGAGCGGAAATCCAAGTGCAGGCGGCCGCCACCAGGAGCAGGATCAGCATTGCGGCTGTGAAGCGGCGCTTGCGGGCGGCTTCGGCCAGGGTGGAGCCGGGGCTGTTGAACACACCCGTAATACTCGTGAAGGTGTTGCGTAGAACCTGGGTCATGGCGTCCTCTTTGAATGGCGACTCATTGTAGTATACGCATATGTCGCCATACGGGTTTTTGATAGAGAAAGATCAGGTGACAGGAGAGGGGTATCAGGTACCAGGTGTCAGGTGTCAGGAAGAACTCAGTGAAAAGTCGAAAGTCTAATACCCGTTCGGGCACAAAGAGTGAAAAGTAAAAGCACTATTTCCGGTGAGGGCTTTTTGATTTTCCTCTCCAACTCCCCAACTGTTTTTGGTCTTGCCTTTCTGCCACCTTTCCCATTTTTTACTTTCGACTTTTATCTTTTCACTTGATTTCCCTGTCTCCTTCCTTCCTGTCTCCTGCCGCCTCCCGCATTTATCTTTGCTTCCGGATGCGATATAATAGCACGTGTATGGCTATTTGGAGATCGATGCCGACCCCCTGGGGCGCCTGCTGGTGGGAATAGAGAACGATCATGTGGTATTCGCCCAACTGGTGCGGCGCCCGGAGGATATGAACGGTATCCTGGAAAGGGAGCGCGCGGCGTATCCCGGCATTCGCGCTGCGGGTAATGGCCATCCCGTTGCCTCACTGCTGCGGGCTTACCTTGCCGGAGAGCCGGTGGATCCGGTGGATGTTCCCGTGCACTGGACCCAAGGGACTGAATTCCAGCAACGGGTTTGGCGCACACTTCGAGCTGTGCGACGCGGCAGCCTGGTGACTTACGGAAAACTGGCGGACCTGGCGGGTAGTCCCCGGGCGGCCCGCGCCGTGGGAAGTGCGATGGCGCGCAATCCCCTGGTACTGGTTGTGCCCTGTCATCGCGTGGTGGCTTCCGGGGGGGAGCTCGGTGGATTCTCAGCGGGCCTGGATGCAAAGCGGTACTGGCTCCGACTGGAAGGGGTGGATAGAGGTCGCCTGAACGGGAGGATTCATGACCATTCAGGATAATCTGGAATTGATCCGGGAAGGCATTCTCAACGCTTGCGCGCGTGTGAATCGTGACCCGGCCGAGGTCCGGATCCTTGGGGCATGCAAAGGGCAACCCGTGGAGCGGATTCGTGAAGCGATCCGCGCGGGGATCGACCTGCTGGGGGAAAACCGGTTCCAGGAAGCGGAGTCTCATCAGCTCGCCCTGGCCGATAGTGAGCTGGAATGGCACTTCATCGGTAAGTTGCAGAAAAACAAGATCAACCGTGTCCTCAATCGCTTTCACATGGTGGAAACCGTAGACGGCGTCAAAACCATGGAGCACATCCACAAACGGGTCGACGAAGTCCGGGATGTGTTCGTTGAGCTCAACCTCGGTGATGAAACCACAAAATCGGGATTCACCGAATCCGGCTTGTTTAAGGCGTTGAACTACATGGCCCAGCTCAACCGCGTACGCGTGGTGGGCCTCATGTGCATTCCTCCCTTCAGCGAGGATCCGGAAGAGAGTCGTCCCTGGTTCCAACGTCTTTTTCGCATGCGCGAAGAACTGAATGCCCGCGATATTGCCAACTTCCATGTCCTGCACCTTTCCATGGGCATGAGCAATGACTACGAAGTGGCTGTGGAAGAGGGGGCCACCATCGTGCGTATCGGATCGGCCCTGTTCGGGAGGCGCTCGCTGTGATTCTCGGCCATTTTATGCGGGCCCTGGCGCAACTCATTCACCTGGCTGTTCAGGCGTATATCTTTGTCGTTCTCATCCGCGCCGTACTCAGTTGGATGGGGCCGATGCCTCCCAGTCCACTGATTGTGGTTCTGCGGCGATTGACCGATCCGGTTTTTCGCCTGGTTCACCGCTGGATCCCGTTTTCCGTTATCGGAGGAATCGATATATCACCGGTCATCGTTATGTTGGCGCTGTACTTTATTGATAACCTGATTACTGGTATACTGATGGGATACGCCGGCCGGTTGTCGGCGGGGGGGTGATAGTGAAACTGACGCCTCAAGACATCCTGACCCAGACGTTTGCCACGCGTATGCGTGGATTCGACCGCGATGAAGTCAAGAGTTTCTTGATCCAGGTCGCGGAAGCCCTGGAAGGCGAAATCCAGGAAAAAGAGGCCCTGCGTCGTGATTTCGCCCGGGCCCAGGAAAAACTCACGCATTTTGAACGCAGGGAGCAGGTATTGCGCGACACCCTGGTTTCCGCCCAGAAGTTTTCAAAAGAGATTGAGCAGCACGCCCAGAAAGAGTCGGAACTGATCATAAAGGAAGCTGAGATGAAGGGTGAACAGTTGCTCAACGGCGCCATGGGGCGCATGAAGGAGTTGAGCGCTGAAATCCGCAATTTGAAATTCAAACGACGCGAAATCGAAGACGACCTGGTGCATATGCTGAATTCCCTGAAAGAAATGATCGAGTCGTATCGTGAACAGGACGCGGAGTTCGATAAGGTCGAATACCTGGGAAAATAGGGAATCCTTACGGATTGCCCATCTGGACGCGGCCCCGGGACCGGAACTGATAACTGAATTTGGAGGAGAACCATGGCAGAAATGAAAGACCAGCGGGACATGGCCATCAAGAACGCCGTCTCACAGATCGAGAAGCAGTACGGCAAGGGCGCCATCATGCAGTTGGGTGCCGGCGCCGCGGTGCTGGCACCCGCCATTTCAACGGGTTGCCTTTCCCTGGATATCATTACCGGTATCGGCGGATTTCCCCGCGGTCGTGTGGTGGAGATTTACGGCCCGGAGGCATCCGGCAAAACCACCATGGCTTTGCAGGCGATAGCCCAGGCCCAGAAAGCCGGCGGTCACGCCGCTTTTGTTGATGCCGAGCACGCCCTGGACCCGATCTACGCGGGCAAGCTGGGGATCAATATCGATGAGCTTTATGTGTCCCAGCCCGATTTCGGCGAACAGGCGCTTGAGATCGCCGAGATCCTGGTGCGCTCCGGCGGCGTGGACATCGTGGTGGTTGACAGCGTGGCCGCCCTGGTGCCCAAAGCGGAACTGGAAGGTGAAATGGGGGACAGCCATATGGGTTTGCAGGCCCGTCTCATGAGTCAGGCCCTGCGCAAGTTAACGGCCATTGTTTCCCGTTCGCGTACCACCCTGATCTTTATCAACCAGTTGCGCGAAAAAATCGGCGTGTTCATGGGCAATCCCGAGACCACAACCGGCGGCCGGGCCCTGAAATTCTACAGTTCCATGCGCCTGGAAGTACGCAAGATCCTCACCCTGAAGAGCGGAAACGAAATCGTGGGCAGCCGCACGCGCATGAAGATCGTCAAAAACAAATTGGCTCCGCCTTTCCGCTTCACCGAGGTGGATATGCTTTTCGGCAAGGGCGTGTCACGCGAAGGCGATATCATTGACCTGGCTGTTGAAAACAACATTGTTGCCAAGACCGGGGCATGGTATTCCTATGGCGAGGAGAAGCTGGGTCAAGGCAAGGAGGCGGTACGCAGGTTGTTGGAAGAAAACCCCGCTCTTTACGACGAACTCCGTCGTAAGATCCTGATCGCCGTGGATATGCCGCATCTGGCCGGAGACGCAGCGGCCGGGGAAGCGGAAAAGAAAGAGAAGCCGGCTGCGGGTGAGTCCGCCGATTCTTGAAATCTTACCGCGTTTCGCTTTTTCTGGTTGCAGGGCTGGTTGTTCTGGCTTTTGCGGCCCGCCCGATTTCAGCTGCCATGAGTGCAGTGGCCGGCCCGCGTTTCCTTTCCATCCTGATGGCGGCGGTAGTGGGCGCCGTGTTGCTGCTGGGCCTGGTCCACGCCCTGAAGGAGCGTTTCCGAACCCATTTACCTTGCATGCTGCTGGCGGCGGCTACCGTGCTGTTTATCCTGGTGAGCCGCCCCCTGCCTCACCTGCAACTCCCGGCGGCGGCGTGTTTTATGTTGGGAACTTTTGTTTTTCTGGAATCTCGGCGTTCGTCCTGGCAGGGGCTGGCCCTGATCGTGGTGGCGGCGCTGGCGGTTTCGGGCGCGGTGTTACTGCGAACCGGCGGGCGTTTCCTGCCCATGGATGCGTGGGTATATCTGCTGTCCGGTTTGTCCGGTTACTGTGCCGCCCCCAGACGGCGGCGTTAGGGGGGAAGGAAAATGGCTGAAATGAATGCTCTAACTCCCCGGGCCATGACCAAGGTGGTGGCCACCATCGGTCCCGCCTCATCCAGTGAAGATGTCCTGCGTAAGTTGATCCACGCGGGAATGTCGGTGGCGCGTTTGAACCACAAAAAGTTGGAGAGTTGAAAAGTTGGAGTGGGAAGAGGTTTAAAAGAAGTTGTGTAATGCAGTACTTGATTGATTCCGCATCGGGTGCGGGAATGATACGGAACGGGAAGTTTCGGCTTCCCGTCCCGCATTCCCTGATGCCGGTTTACCTGCCACGGGGGAAGCCGTTGTGTTTGAATTTCCTTGCCGGTTTGGTTTTCAGCTCTTCCAGCACGGTCTCCACCGCCTTTTCCAGTTGGGGATCGCGGCCGGCCTGGTAGTCCCGGGGATAGATCACGACTTCCACATCCGGTTCCACCCCGTAGTTTTCTATGATGAACTCGCCATCTTCACTCACGATTCCGAAACTCGGGGCCGTCACGTAGCCGCCGTCCATCAGGGGAGGATAGCCGCTGATGCCCACCAGGCCGCCCCAGGTCCGGGTGCCGACCAGCTTGCCGATGCCGGTTTTCCTGAAAGCCCAGGGCATGAAGTCGCCGCCAGATCCGGCATACTCGTTGATCAGCATGACTTTCGGCCCCCAGTGGCCGCTGTTGGGGCTGGCGAAAGGCGCACCGTACCGCGGTTGCCACCAGGAGAGGAAGGGGCGGTTGAGCATGTTGATCACGTAGTCCGCCACGAAACCCCCGCCGTTGAAACGTTCGTCGATCACGATCGCGCCCTTGTTGAGCTGGGCGAAAAAGTAGCGGTTGAAATAATCGAATCCGGCCGTGCTGGTATTGGGCATGTACACGTAGCCCACTTTGCCGTTGGAGAGTTTTTCCACCTGTTTGCGGTTGTCTTCGATCCACTGGCGGTGGCGCAGCGTGTACTCACTGGCCACGGGAATCACCGTTACCTCTCTGGCGCCCGCGGCTTCCGGCTTGCTGTTTACCTGCAGCACCACCTGTTTCCCCGCCTTTTGCAGGAAACGCGCGTGGATGCTTTCATTCGCTGTCAGATCCACGCCGTCCACGGAGATTATGTAGTCTTTCTCTTTGACATCGATGCCCGGACCCGCCAGGGGAGAGCGCAGCTCCGGGTTCCAGTTTTCGCCCGTGTAGATGCGTTGGATGCGGAAGCGGCCGTTCTCAACCGAGTAGTCCGCACCGAGCAGGCCACCGGCCACGCGTTCCACGTCGGGGTACATGCCCCCGCCGTTGTAGGCATGACCACAGGTGTATTCGCCCAGCATCATGTTGATCAGGTAGTTCAGGTCATCGCGGTGGGACACGTAGGGAAGGTAGGTTGCGTATTGTTCCCATATTGCCGGCCAGTCCTGACCGTGCATGCCCGGGTCATAGAACCAGTCGCGGTTGATGCGCCAGGCTTCATGAAATATCTGGCGGTATTCCTTTCGCGGATCGGACCAGGTGCGGATGGCGGCGGTTTTCAGGGGCTTCGCCTCCTTTAACGGCTTGCCCGCGTCCAGCATCATCCAGGTCGTACGGTTTTTTCGCACCAGCATTTTCTTGCCGTCATGGGACAGGATGAAAGCCCCAAGATCCGAACCCAGTTCCTTGGCTTTACGCTCCTTCATGTCGTAGCAGTGCAGGGAGGGCTTGTTGCCGGTTTGGGGGCGATTCATGTAGTACAGCATGTTGTCTGCAGTCTGCAGGGAAGAGTAACTTCCTGCGGGGATATCCAGCGCCAGGATGCGGCTTTCAATGCCTGCCGGATCGATCCGGACCGGTTTTTTTTCACCATTGGTTTTCTTTTCCGGCTTGTCCTTTTTGGGATCCGCTTTCTTGTCGTTTTCGCTCTTGATCTCTTCTTCATCACTTTCAGGCGCAAAGGGTGAGGGTTCTTTTGCCGAGAGAACGGCCAGGTAGATGTTGTTCGTGGGGTGATGGGGGTATTGCGACATGTCCAGCCAGGCCGTATCCTGGGCCAGGTTGGTGCTGGCGGTAAAGAACAGGTACTTCCCTTCGGGCGAAAAAACCGGGTTGTCCGCGTCGCTCATGCCGTCGGTTACAAAGGCGTGCTTGCCGGTCTTTGTGTTGTAGAGCTTGATGCGGCCGAAACCGTTTTCACCGGAGAGCCGGTAACTGAGCCAGGTGCTGTCCGGAGACCAGGCCGGGGAGGGCACGCGCAGGAACTGGGGGTCGGCGTCCACCCGGGTGATTTTTCCGTTCGTTGTATCCAGTATATAGAGATTGGCCTTGATATCATTGAACGCCAGGTGCCGGCTGTCCGGAGACCATTTCAGTTCATAAAAGAACGAAGGGTCGGGGATTTCGAACACCCGGGCCTGACCCGTGCCTTTCTGGTCATAGAGGAAAATGGCGTATTCGCCTTCTTTCTCGCCGAAACAGGCGATCCGGCGGCCGTCCGGAGACCAGGCCGGCCTGCGCTCCATAACGCCCGGCGTGCCGGTGATGTTGCGGATATCCCCTTTCTCGGCCGGAACCGTGACGATCTCGCCGCGGGCGCCGAACACGACGCGCTTGCCGGTCGGGGAAATGCCGGCGCCAAAGATCAGTTTGGACGCATCGACGAGCCGGGGGCGAAGGTTCAGGCGTTCGTCTGGAATGTCCACGCGGATTGTCCGCGCTTTGCTTTCAGGTGTGGCCATCACATGGAGTCGTCCCTCCCGCTCGAACACGAGGCGGGTCCCATCGGTGCCGTAACTCTTGATATCCGCGCCGGTATAACGGGTCAATTGCTCGACCGCTCCGCCCGGTGTATACCGGTACAGGTTCATGACCCGGTCCCGGTCGGATAGGAACACGACGGCATCGCCCATCCAGTAGGGATAAACATCATTGCTGTTTTTGCGGGGGACCTCGGTTACTTCGCCGGTCTTTGTGTCGTAAATCCAGATGTAGGGCGCGCTGCCGCCGCGGTAACGGCGCCAGGCACGGAATACGCTTGCCGGCAAGGGGTTGTAGGCAAACCGATTGCCGCCCGGCGAGAACTCGCCGGCCGCGCCCTGGGGCAGCGGCAGCGCTTCCGCCAGGCTGCCGTCAACCGCAATTGTATAGAGTTTGAGCTGGCGGGTGGCGTTCTCCCGGTTTGAGCTGAAAACCACGGACTTGCCGTCCGGAGTCCAGCTGACCAATTCGTCGTTGCCGGGGTGCCAGGTGATGCGTTGCGGTTCACCGCCGCCGGCCGGGATGGTGTAGATGTCGGTGTTGCCGTCATACTGGGCGGTGAAAGCGATTCTTTCTCCGTCTGGAGAAAACCTGGCTCCGGTTTCAATGCCTTCATGCGTGGTCAACTGCACGGCGGTTCCACCGGCTGCGTCCACGGTCCACAGGTTGCCGGCATAGGTAAAGACAATGCGGTTTTCGTGGATGTCGGGGGCGCGCAATAGCCGGGCGTCATTAAACGCGAAAACGCTGATTGCGAAAGTCATCAACAATGTGAACAATGCGAAACGCTTCATGATTCCTCCAAATGATTTGCCGTTCGGTCCGACTTGATGAGGCGGTTGTTAATCATCAGTATGAGTTTTTGTTGAATTTCCACTAAGTAAGACGTATGCCGGCAAAGTTTGGTTCAATATATGCGAAAAAAATTGAGAAAACGCGAGTAGCCTGAAATGGTGAAATCATTTTTGTGTTTTCTTACGAAACAAACAATTCCTTGGTGGCGAATTCGGGATCCGAAGTGACGTTGACCCCCAGTTTGCGCAACCCGGCCGCATCCCCGGGAGTGGGCATGTGGCTCATGTGAACTTCGCAACCGTCCAGGGTCTCGAGTTGCTCGATGGCCGCGCCCGCGGAGGGATTGGTGATGGCGCTGATGGCCAGGGCGATCAGGGTTTCCGAGAGGTCGAGACTGGCCTGGCGGCCCTTGAGTACGTCGCGTTTGAAGTGGTTCAGTGACTGGATCACCTGTGCCGGCAACAGGTCAATGGCGTCGGGAATTTGCGCCAGGAGTTTGGCCGTGTTCAACACCAGGCTGGAGGCGGCATGCATCAGGGTTGAATTCTTGCCGGTTACCATTGATCCATCCGCCAGTTGCAGGGCGGCGCCGCAGTAGATGCCGTCATGTCCTTTGCCCCCTTTACGGGCGGCATCGGCGGCTTCCCTGGCCGGGATTACCACGGCACGATCCGTCTCACTCAATTGCAGGTTTTTCATCAACAATTCCACGCGCTGAACCGTGTCACGGTCGCACAATCCCATGGCGTATTCGCAGGCATAGCGGAAATAGCGGCGGATGATTTCCTGCCTGGCCGCTTCCCGCACCGCGCCATCATCGATAATGCCGAAACCGGCGCGGTTCACACCCATGTCCGTGGGTGAAAGGTAGGCGCATTCAGTGCCGGTGATCCGTTCCAGGATGCGTTTCAGCAGGGGAAAAGCCTCCAGGTCACGGTTGTAATTCACCGTGGTTTTGCCATAGGCTTCCAGGTGGAAGTGGTCAATCATGTTCACATCCCGCAGTTCCGCGGTGGCCGCCTCGTAGGCCACGTTCACCGGGTGTTTGAGTTCCAGGTTCCAGATGGGAAAGGTCTCGAACTTGGCGTAGGCGGCTTTGCGGCCGCGGCGGTATTCGTGATAGAGCTGGGACAAACATGTGGCCAGTTTTCCGCTTCCAGGTCCCGGGCCGGTGACCACCACGATGGGCTTGTCTGTCTCGATGTACTCGTTGGCGCCATAGCCGCGATCGCTGACAATGAGATCCACATCCGTGGGATAACCCCGGGTAAAGCGATGGGTGTATACCCGGACTCCCCGGTGTTCCAACTTGTGCTTGAATGCTTGTGCCGTGGGTTGTTCGTCGTAGCGCGTGATCACCACCGCGCGGATGTTGATGCCGCGTTCGCGGAAATCGTCGATGGTTTTCATCGTATCGGCATCGTAGGTGATGCCGAAGTCGGCCCGGACCTTTTTGCGTTCGATATCTCCGGCATAGATACACAAGATCGCGTCGGCGCGATCGCTCAACCGGCTCAGCAGGTCCATCTTTACATTGGGTTGGAATCCCGGCAGAACCCGGGACGCATGGTAGTCGTAGAGGATCTTGCCGCCGAATTCCAGATACAATCGCTCTGAACCGCCGTTTTTGATGCGTTCCATGATGGCCGCGGTCTGTTCTTTCAGGTACAATTGGTTGTCGAATCCCTTGTTTGGCTGCATGCAGATCACCATCCCTTTGAGTGCGCGTGTGATTTGCCCTCATTCTAGCCCAAGACCGCCGCGGGTACAAGGCAAAGTGAACTCCCCAACTGCCTTACCTTTCACCTCTTCCCAAGACTTTTCGTAGTTTTTCAAGCGCTTCCTGCGGATCGGCAACATCCAGCGTAAGCGCCTCCATCGGGCAACTTCCGTCTCCCGTACGATTGCGGATCCCCGTTACAAGGCGCTCCCAGGTGACCGGAATGCCGGCGATATGGAGAACCTTCCGGGCAGGCATGCTCAGTACCCGGGCATATACCCGGCAGAAGCCCGCGCCCACAGCCAGCAAGGCGGCGGCCCGGCCCACTACTTTATCCGCAAGTACGGCATCGCGCAGGTCTTCTGCCAGTTTTTCTACAAGGTCCAGCAAGGGAGTGACGCCGCGTTCATGCGAAACGTGGCAATCGCCGTTATTGGTAATGACCACCAGGGACCAGCCTTCCCGGTCGAGTCTCTCGCGAGCGTCATCCAGGCGTTGATCTGGTGATATCAAATTTTTCCTGATCGGCATCAGCGCAAGTATAGCACAACAAGGAGTTTATGAGGTGGAGAGGGAAGCAGTCCAGGCGTTGAGTGGCCGGGAAGCGAATCAACGGACATGGTTGAGTTGTTCCTGTTCATTTTATACTGATTCTGGATCAGGGCAGGTCAGGAGCCGGTTCCCGTGTGATTTGCCAGGCTCGCAGCCAGGTCCGCGGAGAAAACAAAGGGGTGTTCACCCCTCAGTTTCGCGCGGTGGGCGGCGCGGTTATAAGTGGTGAGCAGGGCGCGGAAGTCACGAACCACTACGAACACGGCCCGGCGCCCCAGTTCCTTTTCAATGCATGCGATCATGTGCGCGCCCAGGATGTAAGCCGGTCCTTTGGCTCCGGCCATCCACCACTTCTGCGCGTCCACCGGTTTGAGGCTTCCTTTCAACATGTCGCGCATGTCTTTCTCAGACCGTTCGTAGAGTGCGGGCAGGTTCGCCGTATGGCGTTGCCAGTCTGCAGCTACCTGTTCGTAAATTGAGTTCTTGCGTTGGCGGAACTCCGCCAGGTGGTCCGGTACGCGGTCGATGAAATGGGATGCCATTCCTTCTGCGGCCAGGATTCCCGCCAACATGACCGGGGCGATCTTTAAATCCGGCAAGTTGCGATTCAGCCAGTAAAAAAAGCCCGTGTGGTGGAGTTCGTGGGCCAGGATCCGTTGAACCTCCCCAAGGTCTATGCGCCCATCTGCATTCAGCGGCAATTGCAGCAGGTCAAGGCCGTTTTCACTGCCCACGGAAAAGGCGGTGGATGCCCCGAACGTCACCAGGTAAAAGCGGTTATCCAGGGGGGTGTCCGGAGGCAGTGCCGCCGCTGCACGGGCGCGGGCCGCGGCCATCTGCGGCCGGTTCTGCAGTTGCTGGATGAGGCGCTCCAGGCGTTCGGGGTGACGCAGCGCATCAGTCCACAAGGCTTTGCGGCGGCCGAAACTCGTCAACGTTCCATCCGCAGCTTTCTCGGGTCCGGGCGCGGGGATCCGGTCCAGTGCCTGGAGAATGAAATCCAGGAAGGTTTCGGCATTCCAGTCTTTGCGAAAACGGGCCCAGTGGTGGATGATGACCCGGCATCCCGGGGTGGGAGCCACATGGCGCATAAAGTGCTCGCGTATGTCTGCGTCCGTATGGCCCGCGCGCACAAACGCCAGCCATTCCAGGGTGGCCATGGGCATGGAGAGGTCCAATTCGGATGTGCCGCCGGACCGGGCGGGAGCAAAAGTGCACATTATTATTGCAGAAATGAGGCTTAACGCGAAGCGTTGTTTCATCATGATCTCCTGTTTGCTCAACTCTGATATCTACGGGTTAGACGCAGGCTTTGTTCCCGGGGTTTCCGTTGGAATTTGCCTCCCCGCCCCATCCCCGTTACAATGAAGGCATGTGTGTCAATGATGTTGACCTGGAGCAACTGGTTCAACTGCGTCACCATCTTCACGCCCATCCCGAGTTGTCGGGAAAGGAATCCGGTACGGCACGCACGATTCAGGCGTTTATCCTCGGACACTCCCGGGCGCAGGTTATGCAAGGGCTGGGGGGACACGGATTGGCCGCGGTGTTTGAAGGCCCTGATCCGGGGCCCACCGTGTTGTTCCGCGCCGACCTGGACGCGCTGCCCATCAATGAACAATCCGACGCTGAGCATCGCTCACGGGTAAACGCAGTGGCTCACCTCTGTGGCCATGACGGCCACATGGCGATCCTGTGCGGACTGGCCATGCATCTGAGCCGGCATTGTCCCCAACGCGGGCGAGTGGTTCTGCTGTTTCAGCCCGCGGAAGAGACCGGCACCGGCGCGGCGCGGGTGATTGCGGACCCCGGCTTTGAAAAAATCCGTCCTGATATCGCTTTTGCGTTGCATAACCTGCCCGGGTTTCCCAAGGGGAGCGTAGTATGGCGTTATGGTCCATTCGCTTCCGCTTCCCGCGGACTGATCATGCGCCTGACGGGACGAACCGCCCACGCCGGGGAGCCGGAGAACGGTGTTACTCCCGCGCCTGCCGTGTCACGCCTTCTGGCGGGAATCCCCGCCCTGCCCGGAATGGCGGGGATTCGAGGTTTTGGCCTGGCAACTGTTGTCCACGCCCGCCTGGGATAGGTGGCCTTCGGCACCGCCCCGGGTGAAGCCGTGGTCATGGCCACGTTGCGTACCCACACGGACCGGGACATGGACAGATTGTTCGCGGCCGGTGAACAATTGGCCCGGGAAACGGCCGCGAACAATCTGTCCATGTCCCGGTC
>Ga0209614_1001155_pt1 | contig 20514 bp, 15 predicted proteins | sample BlaSprsedimmetaG_FD_185484 | JGI IMG/M metagenome (GOLD analysis project Ga0209614, IMG submission 185484) | Hot spring sediment bacterial and archeal communities from California, USA to study Microbial Dark Matter (Phase II) - Blank Spring... ... | reverse complement strand
TGCACAGCCCGCCGGGTAGCGGGGGAATCGAAAATCACGCGGTCCATCTGCCCGTCAAATATCCCTCCGCCTGCCGACCAGATGAACGGCATCAGGTTGTACACCGTCGCCTCACCGCCGGCCACACCGCCGGGAAAGGCGAGGGGATACTCCAAGCCATACCGTTCTCGCACGGAATCCTGGAGGAAATGACGGCCTACCGCGATCAAATCATCCCAGGTTCGGGGAGGCTGCAGCCCTTCCTGGGCAAACCAATCTCGACGATACCACAGCAACGATACATCCGCCTTGAGCGGGAACCCGTACAACTTGCCGTCCAGTGAATTCGCCTCCACAAACGCGGGATACAGGTCTTGAACCAGGTCGCGGCCCTCCTCCTCGAGATCGGAAACGAAATCGCTCAGGGCATACAAGAATCCTGCTTGCGCCAGCCCAGCGACCCACACCCCATCCACCATAGCCAGGTCGGGAGCCACCCCGCTCCCTACCGCAGCGCTCAACAGATTGTAAAACAGGCTGTGGTCAACTAGGTCGACCTGGAATGTGATGGGCAAGTGAGGATGTTCGGCGTTCCAGACGTCAGCAGCGCGATCAAGCACGCTAAACCAATGCGGGTCCGAACTCATCACCCGAATCGGGGTATGGGATACGGATCCCTCGGCGGCGTTTCCATCCACAAACGTGCCCAGGCCGGGACGACGAACCAGAACCCCTTCGTAGGCCAGTTCTTTGAGCGCCTGCCGGACTGGAGAGCGGCTGATGTCGTACAAATCGCACAACTCGTGCTCCGTGGGAATGCGATCGCCCGGACTCCAAAGCCCCTTTTCGATCTGCTCACGAACCAACGTCTTGAGTTGGTGATAGATTGGAATAGGTGATTTACGATCTATGCTCGCCATTGGATTTGCTAGAGAGGAATGGTCACAACCCGTTCGAGTGAATTGGTATAATGTAATTACATTATACTAAAAAACGGGGCCGTTGTCAAGCCATTGGAAAAAACTCGCGTCAATAGCCAGCCCGGACGTCGACCCGGTTCGGCAGCGGCTCTCCCCGCGCCGCCGCGTCGAGGAGCCGCGCCAGGTCGATCACGCGTCGAAACTCGGTCGCCCTGGCGCCGCCCGCCCGGTGCGGGCTCATCACGACGTTTTCCAATTCGTGGAAGGGGTACTGGGAGGGAGGGGTGTGGGAACGGGCCGCCTCGTCCCCCGGCGCCGGATAGGTGTACCACACATCCAACCCGGCGGCGTACAACGTCCCGTCGCGCAGCGCCCGGTACAGCGCCTCCTCGTCCACGATGGGCCCACGGCCCACGTTGACCAACACCGCGTCAGGGGGCAGGAGCGTCAGTTCACGCGCGCCGACGAGGCCGTCCGTCTCCGGCGTGTGGGGCAGGCAGATCAACAGCACGCCCGCCTGGGGCAGCAAGTCGTGGAGCGCCTCCGGGGGATACACCTCGTCAGGGGTCTCTTCCGACGCGGACGGTCGCCGTCGCACCGCCGTCACCCTCATCCCCAGGCCGCGACAGATCCGGGCCGCCCGCCGCCCAATCGCGCCATATCCCAACACCAGCGCCGTCTTGCCCTCCAACAGGACCGCCGGATTGGGCCGGTAGCGCGGCGTCCAATCGTGGGAGCGAAATGTCCGATCAATGGGCACGACAAACTTGGCCGCCGCCAGCAGCAGTGTGACGGCCATCTCGGCCACGGGAGCGGCGTTATGGTGCAGGTTATGGACGGCAATGTGGGGAAAGTCGAGCATCAACTCGCGGGTCTGATCGGACAGGCCAGACCAGGGGATGATGAGGGTGTGCAGGTTGGCGCTGGCGGTGAGATGCTCGCGCCGGGGACGGCCAGCGACGAGAACGTGATAGTCAGGAGAGGCTGGCAGTTCCGGACCCAGCGCCAGGCGGACATCCGGGTGCAGGGCGGCGCGCAGACGGGCCAGATCGTCCGCATCCGGGGGATGGAGCAGGTGGACAGACAGGCTCACCGTTGGCTGCCCCGCCCGCCTCTAGCCGCCAACTCGTCGACCAGCGCGACCAACTCGGCCTCGCGCCACTGCTTCCCGCTCCCCAGCGGCCACGTTCCGTGCAGCGCCTGCCGCCACCGATGCGGAATCTCCCCCAGGCCATAGGCGGCGCCCGCCAGCGCGCCAGCCACCGTCCCCGTCGTGTCGGCGTCGTTCCCTAGATTGACCACCTGGACGACCGCCTCCTCGAACGAATCGGTGGTCAGCAGCCCCCAGACCGCGCTTTCCAGCGTGTGGCGCACCCAGCCGCTGCTCGACAACTCTTCCCGCCGTCGTTCGGGCGCGGACTGGATGACCGCGCGCAGCGCCGCCGGGACATCCGCCTCCTCCACCGCCCGCGAGACGGCCACCTCGGGCGGGATCCCCCGCAGCAGATAGTAAATCGCCGTCCCAACGAAGGCGCTCCCGGCCACACAGTCGGGATGGGGATGGGTGACCCGACTCTGCAAGCGGATGTCGGCCAGCAGCGCGTCCAGGTCGTCCCAGTGGGCCAACGCCGCCGGCCAACAGCGCATCACCGAGCCGTTCCCCGCCGATTCGGGATTCCGCCCCTGCACCCGGTCCACGGCCTGCTCCCATCCCTCCCCCGCAGCAACGGCAGACAGCACCTGCCGGGTGTGAATCCCCACATCAGGCGGACCGGCCTGAAGCCAGACGACGAAACGGCCGGCCAGGTCCGCCGCATCCAGCGGCCGGTGGGCGAGCAAACTCTCAGCCAGGGCCAACGCCATCTCGGTATCGTCGGTAAAGGCCCCGGCCGGGATGCGACCGGGCCGCATCTCGCGCACCAGACTGGCGAGGGGCTGGCGTGGTCCGAATTCCAGAGGCATGCCCAACGCATCCCCCACCGCCGCCCCCACTGCACACCCACGCATTCGATCTCGCATTTTGCCTCACTCCGTAACTAGCGTGCATCGCACCTGATGACTATTGCGCCACGACCATGGCGATGGCGTGCTCCCGGGTGTGGGAGAGGCTGACCGCCCACTCGGTCAGGCCCAACTCGGCCGCCCGCTCGGCCGCCCGGCCATAGAGATGGACCAGCGGCCGGCCGCGCCCGTCGCCGACGATCTCGGCCTCCTGCCAATGGATGCCGTCGCGGGCCAGCATGCGCACCCCAACCCCCAACGCCTTGGCCACCGCCTCCTTGGCGGCAAAACGGGCCGCCAACTCGAACGGGCGGGCGCGGCAGTAGAGCAACTCGGCCGGGGTAAAGACCCGCTCGACGAACCGCTGACCGTGACGCGCCAACACGCGCTCAACCCGTTCGATTTCGACCAAATCCACACCGACGACCACGGCAGCCCTCCACCCTACTCGGCCGACGGACCGGCGACCGCCAGCGCGTAGGCATCTGGATCGAGCCACCGGGCCGCTACGGCCTGCACCCGCTCGGCGGTAATCTCGCCGATCAAATCGGCGTACCGCTCGAGATAATCCAGACCCAGATTGTAACGCTCCATACTGATGATAGAATGGGCCACGCCCTCGTTCGTCTCCAGGCGCAGAGGCAGACTGCCGGTGATGAACGCCTTGTTATCTGCCAACTCTTCCACTTCCACCAGCTCTTCACAGATGCGCCGAATCTCGTCCCGCATACTGGCGACCGCTTGCTCCACATTGGCCGGATCGACCCCCGCCACGATGCGCCACGGACCGGGACCGGGCCCCCCATCCACCCGGCTGTAGGAGTAATAGGCCAGCCCCTGCGCGTCGCGCACGTTTTCCCCCAGGCGGCCCATCAACCCAAACACGCCGAGAATGGTATTGCACACCATGGCATCCAGGAATTCCGGATCGGTGCGCGGAGGGCCAGGATATCCCAGCACCAGGTCCGCCTGCGTCTTGCCGGGAATGGTGATGACCCCTTTACAGACCTCGGTGATGGGAGGAACGTCGGGCAGCGGCGCGCGGGCGCGCCGGCAGCCCTCCCAATCGCCAAACGCCTCCTCGATTTGGGCCAACACGTTGGCGGTTTTCACCCCCCCCACCACGACGATGACCATACCCTGCGCGCCATAGCCGCTCGCATAGAACTCGGCCAGGTCGTCCCGCTGTAACGCGCCGACCGTCTCGCTGTAACCCAATAAACTGTGGGCATAGGGATGCCACTCCGGGTAGGCCAACTCGTGAAACGCCAGGTTGGCCATACGCCGAGTATCGTGGGCCCGTTCCTCCAGGTCCGTCAGAATCTCGCCGCGCAGCTTTTCGATCTCGTCGGGCGGAAAGGTGGGTGAGCGCAAGGCGTCGGAGAGAACATCCAGCACCAGAGGCACATCCTCGGCCAGGCTCTTGGCGCCGAAACCGGTCGAATAGGTGCCACTGCTGACATCCACGCTGGCGCCGACCGATTCCAACGCCTCGTAAATCTGTTCGAACGTCCGCTTCGCCGTGCCGCGCATCAACGCGTCGGCGGTGAAAGCGGCCAGCCCGGCCTGTTCTGGCCGCTCATCGTAGCCTCCCACCGGCAGGTAACCGTTCACGATCACGGCCGGGCTGCTGTGGTTCTCGCGCACCAGAACGACGATGCCATTGGGCAGTTCACAACGGGTGATGTCGTGCGGTCCAGGGATAGACATGGGTCTCCTCACTTCGAGTCATCAGTGGGTACGTACCATCCCACGGTCTGATTCGACCGCTGGAGGTACCGCTGGGCGGCGCGCTGCACATCCTCGGCGGTCACGGCGCTGAGACGAGCGATGAAGGTGTCGAACCAGGTGTAATCGGCGAACAATTCACTGAACCCCATCCAAAACGCCTGCCCGGTTACCGACTCGCTGGAATAGGCAAACTGGGCCTTGGCCTGCTTGAGCGCCTTGGTCAACTCGTCCCCCGTGACCGGTTCAGCCACTATCCGCGCCAGTTCAACGTCCAGAGCCTGCTCCACCTCCTCCAGGGTGTGGCCAGGACGCACGACGGCCGAGAGGCTGTAGACGTAGGGATCAATCGTGGGCACCAGCGAGCCATACACGGCCACCGCCAGGTCCGTCGTCACCAGGGCGCGGTACAACCGGCTGCTCTTGTTGGTCAAACCGCCGCCCATCATCGTCATCCCCCCGGCCCCGGCCAGAATGGCGTCGAGCGCGATCATGGCGAAAAAGTCGTCGTCGTGAACCCCCGGAGCGCGAAAGACGGTCTGGAAATAGGCCACCGTGCCGTCCCCCTCCAGAACCACCCGCCGCTCCCCCTTTTGGGGAGGCTCGACCGCGTTCACCGCCGGGACATCCGGCCCATTGGGAAGCGCCTCAAAATGCCGATCCACTATGCGCAGCATCTCTTGGGCTGTCAGGTCCCCCACCGCGACGACCAGCGCGTTTTGGGGCGTATAGTAGGTGCGGTAATGCGCATAGAGCTGCTCCCGCGTCATCGTCTCCAGGTCGCACATGTGCCCAATCGTGCCGGTCCCATACGGGTGCACGCGGAACGCGGCCGCCAGCACCTCCTCGCTGAGCAGGAACTGGGGATCGTTTTCGGCTCCCTGCCGCTCGCTGATGATCACCGTCCGTTCCGAGGCCACGTCTTGGGGATCGAAGCACGCATTGACCATGCGATCCGCCTCGATCTGCGCCTCCAACTCGATGCGGTCGGCGGGCAGCGTGGCATAGTAGGTGGTAAAGTCGTACCACGTCATCCCGTTGAACACCCCTCCCTCTCGCGCAACCGCCTTGTCCACCGCACCTCTGGGAAACGCTGCCGTCCCCTTGAAGAGCATGTGCTCTACCCAGTGGGAGATGCCGGTAATGCCCGTGTACTCGTTACGGCTTCCCACCCGGTACCAGATCCAAAGACTGGCCACCGGTGCAAAGTGAGCCTCTTTCACCAGCACCGTCAGGCCGTTGGACAACTGGGTCTTGATCAACCCGTCGTGTGTCTCGTTCATTACACCTCGACAGTCTCGTAACCACGTCCCATGCCACGATAGTAAAAGCCCAATTCGGCCATCGTTGAGGGATCGTAGATGTTACGCCCGTCAATGAGCACTGGCTGATTCATCAACCCTCGCACCCGCACCAGATCCAGATGCTTGAACTCGTTCCACTCGGTGACGACGACGAGGGCGTCACATCCCTCGGCCAGCGCGTAAGGGTCCTCCGCCAACTCGATCTCTGGCGCCATCCGAGCTGCGCCCTTCATCGCCACCGGATCGTAGGCCCGTACCTCGGCCCCGGCGGTCCGCAAAATATGCGCTACCTGTACCGAGGGCGCCTCCCGCATATCGTCGGTGTTCGGCTTGAACGCCAGCCCCAACAACCCGATCTTTTTGCCCTCCAGGCTGCCCAGCGCTTGCTCCAACTTGTTCACCACCGCCTGGCGCTGATAATCGTTGATCTCCATCACCGCCCGCAGCAGTTGGGGATGCCGTCCTTTGACCTCGGCCATGTAGGCCAGCGCTTTGACGTCCTTGGGGAAACAACTGCCCCCGTATCCCACCCCGGCGTCGAGAAAGGCGTGGCCGATCCGTTTATCGTACCCCATCCCGGTGGCGACCTCCTTGACGTCGGCCCCCAGCGCCTCGCAGATATTCGAGATCTCGTTGATGAACGAGATGCGGGTGGCCAGGAAGGCATTCGAGGCGTACTTGATCATCTCGGCGGTACGCAAATCCGTGATCATGATCGTCGTCCGCAGCGGCAGGTACAACTGGGCCACCTTTTCCGCCGCGTCTGGGTCCAGCGAGCCGAGCACCACGCGGTCGGGATACATAAAGTCGCTGATGGCCGCCCCCTCGCGCAGGAACTCGGGGTTAGACACGACCCAGAACTCGACCCCACCGTTGCGGTGATTGCGGATGATGTCCGAGACCCAGTCTCCAGTCCCCACTGGCACCGTTGATTTGTTGACGATGACTATGGGGTGATCCATCAACTCGGCGATGGAGCGGGCCGCCATGCGCACATAGCGCAGGTCCGCTTCCCCATCCACCCCCTCCGGCGTCCCAACGGCGATGAACACGAACTCGGCCTCCCTCAATCCCACATCGTACGATGTGGTGAATGTCAGTCGTCCGGCCTGCACGTTCCGTTCCACCAACTCCTCCAGGCCCGGCTCGTAGATGGGCATCACCCCGCGCTTCAACCCCTCGATCTTTTCCTCGCTGATGTCCACGCAGACGACCTGATTGCCCAAATCGGCAAAACAGACGCCGGTGACCAATCCCACGTAGCCGACGCCAACAACCGTAATGTTCTTCATAGCGATATACTCTCCTTGCTTAATATTGAACTTAATGATACCATAATCGGCAGTTTGTACCAGTTTCCACTGACGCGGACAGAAGGGAGGGAATCACCCATGACAGCATCAAACGAATGGCAGGGCCTGTGGACCGATCAACCAATCCCCAACGCCACTCACGACCAGCTCGACTTTGCCCACTATGCCGACGTCCTGACCGACGTGGCACTCACCGCCGACACACCGATCACCATCGGCATCTTTGGTCCGTGGGGCAGCGGCAAGACCAGCCTGATGCGCCTGGTCGCCGAGCAACTGCTCCACCGGCGCACCCCGGAACACCGGTGGGCACGCGTCGTCTGGTTCAACGCCTGGCAGTACGAACGAGACCAGGGCACCTTGTGGCGCGCGCTGCTGCTGCGCGTGTTGGAAGGCCTCGAGACGGAACAGATGAGCACAGAGGACGCTCAGCAAATCGCAGATTGGCGCACACGGCTCTATACCGACGTACAGCGTACCGAGACCGGCTCGATCCAGATCGACTGGCCCAAGCTCGGCAAAGGGGCGCTGCAACTGGGGCTTTCCCTGATACCCACCCCCTCCACCCTGCTCGAATTGGGCAGACTGCTGCAAGGCGAGATGGGAACGCTGGAGAACATCGCAGCCGCCTTCGAGCGGGAGCAGACCGAGGTGTATCGTCGCCAGCTGATGCTGCTGGAAGAGTTCCAGGGCGGGTTCGCCCACCTGACGCGCGAGTACGTGTGGAGCCGCAACGGCCTGCTGGTCGTCTTTATAGACGACCTGGACCGCTGTCTGCCCAACCGGGCCGTCGAGGTGCTGGAAGCGATCAAGCTGTTTCTGGACGTGTCCGGATGCGTCTTTTTCATCGCCGTTGACCGGGACATCATCGAGCGGGTGGTGCGAACACAATACGTCGGATACATGTCCGGCGACGACCATCCAGCCGACAACGCCCAACTCACCGGGCAGAGTTACCTGGAAAAGATCGTCCAACTCCCCTTCCACCTCCCACCGCTGGAGGACGATCAAATCGCCCATTTCATTGACCAACACGATCCCGCATTCCCCCCCGGATGCCGCGACATCCTGGCATTCGGCCTGGTCCCCAACCCCCGGGTCGTCAAGCGCGCTCTCAACATCTTTCGCCTGCTGCTCAAATTGGCCGAGCGCCGCATCGCCGCTGGCAGGATGGAGCCGATCATCCCCGAGCTCTTGGCCAAGATGGTAGTGATCCAGGCCCGCTATCGAGAACTCTATCACGACCTGCTCGAATACCCCAACCTCATCCAAGACCTGGAACGAGCCGCTCGAGAGGGACTGGAGAGACAGCCGGTCACACCGGTATCTCGAGAAACGCCAGAGACCTCGACGCTGTTGCAGCATTATCTCCACCACAAGCCACTGCTGCGCATGCTGCGTACCGAACCTACCTTCGCGGACCTGACCCGCCCCCAGATCAACGCCTACATCTACCTGACCCGCACGACCAGCGAGGATACCGGGCTCACGCCCGAGATGGAAACCGCCCGCATCTGGCAGGACCTGTTGAGCAACGATCCGACCCGGCTGCGGGCCGGCGTGACCGCCGTTCAAGCCGAGAACCTGTCTGAGGAGTATATCGAGGCCCTGGTGCGCCTGCTCGAACCGGACACCCACGCCGGCGCATCGGAACGCATCTCGGCCGGCACAGCCCTGGCCTACCTGGGGGATCCGCGCGATTTCGACCAGATGATGGACATTCCCGGCGGCGAGTTCAAGCACGGCCCGCAGAGTGAGCCGACTTATGTGATGGCCTATCGCATCAGTCGCTATCCCGTCACCAATCTCCAATACGCCCGCTTCCTGGCCGAAAATCCCACCCACCCGGCCCCCTACCTCGATGAAGAATGGGCCAGGCCATACAATTGGCACCGCCAGCGGCGGACCTACCCACCGGACAAGGCGAATCATCCCGTGGTCCTGGTCAGTTGGGAGGACGCCCGGGCGTACTGCGAATGGGCCGGCGTGCGTCTGCCCACCGAAGTGGAGTGGGAAAAAGCGGCCCGCGGGGAGGACGGACGCGCGTATCCGTGGGGGAACGAGTTCGACCCGGAGCGGACGAACGTCCGGGAAAGCGGCGTGGGAAGCACGACTCCCGTGGGCGTCTACCCGGCCGGCGCCAGCCCCTACGGCCTGCTCGACAGCGCCGGCAACGTGTGGGAGTGGACCACTTCCCAGGCGGCTGAGGATCAAATCACCATTCGCGGCGGATCGTGGAATTTTTCCGCCAGCGACGCCCGCTGTTTTATCCGCGACCAGGCTCATCCCCGGTACCAATCCAGCCGCATCGGCTTTCGGGTTGTCACCGGCCCGCATCCGGTAACCGAGGAGGCCGATTCGACGACGGACGACCAGCTCCAACTCCCCGTGACCGAGACGGAGCCCTAGCGCGGCGCTACTCACCTTTTCGTTCTCGCCGCCGAAAGATCAAGCGCAGCGGTGTGCCCGTGAAATGATAAGCCTCCCGGAGCCGGTTCTCCAGATAACGCTCATAGCTGAAATGGACCAGCTCGGGATCGTTGACGTGGAACACAAAGGTGGGCGGATCCACCCCCGGCTGGCTGGCGTAATAGATCTTGAGCCGTTTGCCCCGCTTGCTGGGGGGGGCGTGCCGGGCCATAGCATTCTGCACCAGGCGGTTTAGCTCACCGGTGGGCAGCCGTCGAAAACGGGCCTCCTGCACACTGAGGGCCGTCGGGATCACCTGGTGCACCCGCTGCCCGGTGCGGGCCGAGATGTAAAGCACTGGGACGTAAGCCAAAAAACGCAGTGTATTGCGAACCCACTGGGTATACTCGATCATCGTGTAGGCGTCCTTCTCCACCGCGTCCCACTTGTTGACCAGCACGATCACGCTGGCCCACTCGTCCAGGACAAAGCTGGCGACGTGGGCGTCCTGCGCCGTGACCCCATCCAGCCCATCAATCACCAACAGCGCCACGTCGGCCCGCTGGATGGCTCGCAGCGCCCGCAGCACGCTGTACCGCTCCACCCCCCGCTCGATCTTGCCCCGCCGACGAATACCGGCCGTATCTATCAGCGTGACCGGCACCACCCCCTCCTCCGTCTTCCACTCCAGGTGCGTGTCTATGGCATCCCGGGTGGTGCCCGGCACCGGGCTGACGATGACCCGCTCCTCACCGAGCAGCCGATTCAGCAGCGACGATTTACCGACGTTCGGCCGGCCCACGATGGCAAGCTTGAGACCGCCCTCCTCGCCCTCATCATCCTCCCATCCGGCCTCCTCCCTCACCTCCAGCGGGGGGACTAACCGATCCACCAGATCGTCCAGCAGATCGGCCACGCCAACGCCATGCAAAGCGGAGATAGGATACACGGCGCCCAGACCCAGTCCGTAGAACTCGACGGCGTCCTGACGCAGACGTTCGTTGTCAGCTTTGTTGGCTGCCAGGAAAATCGGGCACTTGGCCCGGCGCAGAATGTCGGCCACTTCCTCGTCGCCCGGCGTCAACCCGCCGGCGGCATCGGTGAGAAAGATGACCGCATCCGCTTCTCGAATGGCCTGCTCAGCCTGAGCGCGGATGAGGGGGATGAAAGGGGCCGAATCCTGGGTCAACACCCGCTCGGGTCCCTGTCGCCGGCCCGCGACGACAGTCTCGGGCAGCACCTCGATACCGCCGGTGTCCACCACGACGAAGGAAACGCCGTTCCATTCAGCCTGAGCGTGCAGCCGATCACGGGTCGTGCCCGGCCGGTCGTCCACCACCGCGATCCGCTGCCCGGTGATACGGTTGAAAAGCGTGGATTTCCCCACGTTGGGACGCCCAACGAGGGCGACAATGAGATCACTCATCACTCGTACTCGAATCGTGTGGGATCCTTTGTGGATTCGACCTCTTTACTGGTTGGCGTCACATAGATCTCTACCTGCACGGTAGCCGGATTAATGCTCTGAGCCACGACATCATCAGGCACGATCACTTGCGGCTCTAGCTGATGGGTGCTGGGCTCCAGATCGAGCAGGTTTAGCACCACCCGCACATTATCATCCGTCAGCGATTCCAGCAGGGGCAGCGGACCGCTCAGAATCACCTCGACGGTCCCTGGGGAGATGGTCGCCGTCAAGCCCGGGGACAATCCCTGCACCGTCGGCGTGACCACTCTCGTCAAACTGCTCTGGATCGGCTCGATGATCACGCTGACCAACGGCCGCTCATCCATCACCATCGAGATTCCCTGGGGTATGTTCAGAGCGGGCCGGACAACCACGTCATACTGCGCCCCTTCCACGTCTATCGGCTTGGTCTCGATAAAGCCCGGCAGCGCAGCGATCACGCTAGGATTGCCGAACACGGTCACGCGGGGAGGATCGACCAAGATGTTGGTGATGCGATAACCGGAGGCGAACGTGCCCGTGAGGACAGCCTTGACGCCCAGCGAACGGTAGTAGACCGACAGTTGGATGGGCACTCGCACGTTGACTGCATCGGGTAGCAGGGTGACATAGGGCACCGACTGCCCCTCACTATCATAGGGCTGCACCCGCACGTCCCGCTCCAAGTCGGCTTCGGCATCCTCGACCGAGATGGAGGCGACGACCTCCGTCGCCAGCGCGACGTAGGGGCTGGGCCCCCGCACCGTCACCTGGTTCGGCGTGACGACCGCCGTTTGTAGGATGTACCCCAGCGCGGGTTCTCCCTCTATCTGCACGCGCACCGGAACGGTCTGCTCGGTCTCGGGCACCAGCTCCAGGAGAATGGTGTCGGGTTCCACCAGCACCACTCGGGCCGGCTGCCTATCCAACGCCCAGGAGACCGGGACCTGATACACCCCCGCGTCCAACCCCTCTAGATTTAACGCAGCGGAAAAATCCTCAGCCTGGAGCGAGTTCCAGACCGACTCAGGGGCTCGGACGGTGAACTCGACCTGTTCCTCGAACTCGCCCACGACGACCATACCTTCAGCAAGATTGGAAAGGGTCACCGGCACAGTCTGTGGAAAGGGGTCCTCCACCGTGGGGTCCGCTTCCTCCACCGCAACGACCCAGGCTAATGCAGCCAGAATGAGAGAGAGCAGCATGGATGGCACGTTACTGACCAGCCATTGCAGGGCCGCTTTCACGACTCACCTCGCTCGAACAACCGGCGGAACCGGGCAACCCACTGGGGCCAGGCCCGTTCCAACGCCGGTTGGAAGAATGCCTGCAAGACGATCTCTAGCCGTTTGACGTCCAGATTGCGAATGATACGGCCATTGTGGGCAACAGAGATGGAGCCGCGCTCCTCCGAGACGACGATGGCGACAGCGTCGCTCTCCTCAGTGACCCCGATGGCCGCCCGGTGGCGCAGTCCCAACTGCCGGTCGGCCAGAAAGGCCGTGGAAAGGGGCAGCACACAAGCGGCTGCCAGGATCCGCCCCCGCCGCACGATCACCCCTCCATCGTGCAGCACCGTGTGGGGGTCGAACACCGTCACCAGCAGTTCGGAGGTGATCTCGGCGTCGAGAAGAATGCCGCTTTCTGCCAGCTCTTGCAACCCTGTCTCCCGTTCCAGAACGACAAGTGCCCCGTGACGCCGCTCGGCGAGGATCGTACAGGCCTGGACCACCGCTGCCAGGGCATGTTCCAGCGTGGCGCGACTGCCCGTTGTGCGGCTCAACACTGTGCCAGCGCGTCCCAACCGCTCCAGGGCGTGACGCAGCTCTTGCTGAAAGATGACCGGCACAGCGACCAGCAGCGCCGGCAGGGCCTGCTGCGTCAACCAGCCAAAAGCACGCAGCCGTATCAAGCCGCTCAACGGGGTGATGACAATGATGAGGAAGACAATGCCCCTCAACAGGGGCAAAGCCCGGGTTCCTCGTACCAGGTAGAGGACCCAAAAGAATATAAAGGCTACAATCAGGATATCGAGGGCATCAACCCAGTCAAGCCGCTGCAAATACCACAGAATTTGAGACATACCAGATGACTAGACCTATCTTGGCCGCCTAACCGAGTTGAGCAAGCAATTGCTGATACGCCTCGACATTGGACGGTTTGAGGGCAATGATAGCCCGTATCGTCGCTTTGGCATCCTCGGACCGGCCTGCCTCGATCTGCAGATCCCCCAGCTTGTCCAGGTGAACGAGGGCCTGTTCTACGTCGCCAGCGTCGAGGTAGGCCTGTGCCAGACGAGTGCGCAGCGGGATATTGTCGGGTCGTTCTTGGACCACGTCTTCGAGGACCGTGAAAATACGCTGCTTTTTACCACCCTCGCGATAGATTTTCAAGAGGTCGTCGAGCTCGGCGATCGCCATGTCGGGCCGGTTGAAGCGATAATACAGATTCATCAGCGTCAGGCGGGCCCGTTCGTCGTCAGGCGCCAGTTCACGGATGCGCTCGTACGATTCAATAGCCCGTTTCCAATCTACCCGCTGCATATCAATGTCGCCGATCTTGTGAAGGATGCGGACCTCCCACCGGTTGCCAGGCGTACCCCGGGGGGCCAGGCGCAGCGCCTCCTGGTAGATTTCGCGCGCCTTGTCTATCTGGGCCAGGTGGTAGTAGCTATCGGCCAGGACCAAGCGATGTTCCAGCGCCCGGTCAATCTCGCCGTGACTGATGAGCAGATTTATCAGCTTGGTGCGCACCGCCGTATCCATCGGCGCCAGACGCAGGGCGTGCTGGTATACTCCCATCGCCGGGCGCACACTGCCCCGGATGTAATACGTATCGGCCACGACCACCAACTTGGCGACCGACTCTTCTACCTTGCCCATCGCCCCCAACAACTGGGCGATCTGCCGGTGGATGGGCAGGTAGACGGGAGCGTGGTCCAGCGCATAGTAACATTCCTCCAACGCGGCATAGTACATACCGCGCTTGGCGTATTCCTGCGCCATGGCGACCGATTCCAAGACATGCTCCGATCCGGGGATCGCCAATACCTCGGCCAGGCTCAGGGTCGGCCCTTCTTGGGCCAAAGCATCCAGCCGACTGCGAGCCTGAACGACTTTATCCTCCCACCCCTTGTCACTCAGCAACTCGACCAGCGAATTGGTGAACTCGATCGCTTGCTCCCGTTCCCCCTTGGCGATGTAACTATCGGCCAGACTTTCGTAGAGCTGAATCAGATCGTCCGCTTGATCTCGCTGCACGGTCGCCAGGTCAACGATCTTGAGCACCTCGACAAAGTGTTCCAAGGCCTCGTCGATCCGTCCTCGGGCGCGGTAACATTCACCCATGGCAAAGTGACTACCCAGGATGTATTCAGGGTGAGAGATCGCCCGCTCGAACTGGGCAATCGCCTCATCGAAACGGAGCTTTTCTTGATAGAGCAGGCCGAGGTTGAAATTCACCGCCTGCCTCTCCGCCCCGGCCTCAACCACCTGCTCATAGGCCTGGATCGCATCTTCGATTTTCCCTCTGGTCTGAAAGTCAATCGCCTTTCCGATCAAGCTGTCAATCTCGGCCTTGCTCAGGCGCCGGGCCACGTCGAGCGGCGCTTCTACCTCCTCCTCGAAAAAGCTCTCGGCCAAATCGGTGAGCGCTTTCTGGCGCGTGATGTCGATGGGACTGCCGCGCTCCTCCATCGGCCCTGGCTCCGCCTCGATGTCGAAATCCAATATGCCCGCACTGACGTCTCCATCCATCGCCGCCAATAGATCGAACGCCTCGTCGGACGGCGCGGGGGGCGTTCCGGCGTCCAGCTCGAAGGGGAGCGCCTCACCATAGCGCAGCTTGTCGAGGGTCGCCAGCACCTCGGGATCGCGGGGGGCCAGTTTCAGGGCGTGTTCGCACACCTGGATGCTGTAATCCATCCGCCCCTGGCTGTTGTAGATACGGGCCAGGATCAGACACTCCCCGACCGCCTCGCGCACCTGGCCCTGACCCTGGTAGTATTGAAGCAGTTTGACGTGAGCCTGAACACAGCCAGGCCAGATACGAACCGCATCGTGCCACCGCTCCAAGGCGAGATGAGAGGCCTGTTGCTGGCTCAGGTAACGCTCGGCAGCCGCGAGATGGGCGTCGGCGGCTTTCTCCTTCTGTCCCAAGTGTTCCAGGGCCTTGCCAATCCGCTCGTAAAGCACAGGATCATCCGGCGTCCGCTCGCTGGCCCGTTGATAAGCTCCCAGCGCGGCGTCCCACCGCCCGGCATTGGAATAAGCCAACCCCAGGCTGGTCAGCGCCCCTACATCGTTCGGGAACTCGGATAGGGCCTGTTGATATGACGCAATGGCCTGATTCCAGTTCCTGTCCCAAGCAGCATCGGCCCCGGCCCGCATTGCCTCTTCGAAAACCCTGCGATTTCCTGTCATAACCCCATCCCTCGATCGCTTATCTATGCCCCCGCCGCCAACGGCAGACTCCCCTCGACTATGGTGCAGGACGGGTCCCTCACCCGCTATTGGGCAACAGATATGGAGAACTGCCCTTCATACAGAGGTCGCCGCCTGTGACCACGGTTAAATGCAGAGCTACCCCGCCAGCAATTGAACCAGAATGGCCTTTTGAGCATGCGTGCGGTTCTCGGCCTGATCCCACAGCACCGAGTGCGGACCATCGCAGATCCCATCCGTGATCTCTTGACCCCGGTGCGCTGGCAGACAGTGCATCACGATCACGTCCGGCTTTGCCTCCGCCGCCAGGGTCTCGTTGACCTGATAGGGCGCAAAGATGCGCTGCCGCTCCTCCGCCTCCTCCTCCTGTCCCATCGAGGCCCACACGTCGGTATAGATCACGTCAGCGCTAGAGACGGCCTCGTGGGGGTCGTACGTCGCCGCCAGGTGACTGCCGCTCACGGCAGCGAACCGCTGGGCCAAAGCCCATACCCCCGGGGGCATCTCGTAGCCCCGAGGCCCTGCGATGGTGAAATCCATCCCCAACAGCGCCGCGCCAAAGAGCAGTGACGTCGCTACGTTATTCCCATCCCCGATGAACGTGAGCTTGCGTCCCGCCAGGTCCCACCCCTTCTGTTCGACAATCGTCAGCAGGTCGGCCAATCCCTGGCACGGGTGGTTGTAATCAGACAGGCCGTTGATGATGGGCACGTCGGCGTACTGCGCCAGCTCGAGGATGTCGGCGTGACTGAACACCCGTGCCATAATGCCATCCACGTAGCGGGACAGGACACGTGCCACATCGGCCACGCTTTCCCGCTGGCCCAGTTGAATCTCGAACGGGGAGAGGTAGAGGGCATGCCCACCCAGGTGGATCATTCCCATCTCGAAAGAGACGCGGGTGCGCAGCGAGGGCTTTTGGAAGAGCAGTCCCAACGTCTTGCCCTTGAGGACGGGATGATTCCCCCCAGCTTTCCATTCCTCTTTCAACTCGACGGCCAGCTTGAGCAGTCCCCGCAGTTCGTCCAAAGTCAGATCGGCCAGACTCAAAAAGTGATCCATCGTCGCCTCCTAGTATTGAATCGTATGACGTCCACAGCTTGGGAATAGTATACCACAAGCGCCGAAGGAATAAAAGCGCACCAGGCACTATACGGGTGCGACGCGTCAAAATTCCATCGCCCGGCGAGCGACCCGCCAAAGATTGGCCCGAATCTGCCCCTGCTCGCGCCCGAACTGGCGCAGCAATCCCTTGACCTGCGCCCGCTTGGAGACCGATCCCTGCGGGCAGGACAAAGCCGGGGTGTCCAGCCCTCTGGCCCGGGCGTAGCGAGCCAGCTCTTTTTCTGGCAGGTAAATCAACGGGCGAATCACCGTCACCATGCCGTCAAAGAACTGGACGCGCGGGGTTATCGTCTCCAGGCGTCCACCGAACATCAGGTTCAGGAGCACGGTGGTGGCCGCGTCGTCGGCGTGGTGACCAAAGGCCAGCTTGTTACAATCCAATCCGGCGGCGGCGGTAAAGAGCGCCCTGCGCCGATTCCACGAGCAGCGGAAACAGTCCAGCGGCAGCGGCTCGTCCGCCGGCAGGTCCAGCGGGATCACCCGGTAGTCAACGCCCAAGGACTGGAACCACGGCACCAACTCGGGCCGCAGATCTGGAAAGCCCGCCGCCGTCCCGTCTACGTGCAAGGCGACCAGCCGGTAGGCGAAGGGCGTCCGCTCCCGATACCGCAGCAGCAGTTCCAGCAGGGCGCGGCTGTCCTTTCCGCCCGAGACCGCCACCGCCACCCGATCCCCCTCGACCAGCAGGTCGAACTCTTTGCAGGCCCGCGCCACGGACTTGAGCAGGAAAAACGTGATGCGTTCCGTGTCGCTCATTCAGAGTGTCACTAGCTCTCGATCTCGCGCCCCTCGTACTGCTGCCGGTAATAGGCCTGATAGTGCTCCCCGCTCTTGATGGGTCGCCACCACCACTCGTTTTCGACGTACCAGCGCACCGTCTTGGCGATGGCCTCCTCACAGGTGTGGGCCGGCTCCCATCCCAGCGCCCGGATCTTGGTCACGTCCAGGGCATAGCGCCGGTCGTGACCGGGCCGGTCCTGCACCGGCTGGATCAAACTCTGGGGCTTGTTCAGCAGCTCGAGAATCAGGCGGGTCATATCGAGGTTGCGCATCTCGGTCCCGGTGCCGATGTTATAGATCTCACCCACGCCTCCCTCGTGCAGCACCAGGTCAATCGCCTCACAGTGATCCAGCACGTATTGATAATCGCGCACCTGCAGGCCATCCCCATAGAGGGGCAGCGGCAGGTCGTCCAGCGCGTTGGTGACGAACAAGGGCACCACCTTTTCCGGGTACTGGTACGGCCCGATGTTGTTCGCCCCCCGCGTGATGGTCACTGGCAGCCCATAGGTGATGTGATAAGCCAGCACCATCAGATCGCCGCTCGTCTTGCTGGCGGCGTAGGGACTGCGCGGAGCGACGGGGTCCGTCTCCTGCAACGCTCCCACCGGCACGTGACCGTACACCTCGTCGGTCGAGACCTGATGCATGCGCTCCAGCCCCAGCTCCCGGGTCGCTTCCAGGAGCACGAACGTGCCGTACACGTCCGTCTGGATGAAGGCATCGGGGTCCATGATGGAGCGGTCAACGTGCGTTTCGGCCGCGAAATTGACGATCGTATCCACACCGTAGCTCCGAATCGTCTCCCGCACCCCGGCGGCATCGCAGATATCCCCCCGCACGAACGCATACCGGTCGGCAAACCGCTCGGCTGTATCCTCGAGATTATCCAGGTTACCGGCATACGTCAGCTTGTCATACACCACGACGTGGTACTCGGGGTACCTATCGAGCACGTAACGGGTAAAATTGGAACCGATAAAGCCAGCCCCTCCGGTGATCATCAGATTGCGCACCACAACCTCCTCATACGTTATTTACACATCAATGGGTTTCGCTATTCTACCACAACCAACACGCGGAGCAACCAGAGCAGGCTTGACTTGTCCCACGAAACTGTTATGATTGCCCTACGACATTGGTACGAACCACATCGGTCCACAAAAACCCATGTATCTGGAACCCACGATACAGAGAAATAAAAAACGGCGCTCTTCTCCGGTGCGCGTGTTGTTTCTGTTGATCCTGATCGGCATCGGCATCTATGTCTACATCCTGGTCAATCAAGAACACGTCGAAAGCCCCTTCGTCCCCACCCCGACGCCCACCCGCACGGCCTTTTCCTACATCACCGCCGCCAACGATCTGTACCTGCAAGGCCGCCTCACCGAGACCATCGCCGCCTACCAGCAAGCCATCTCCCTCGAACCCGACAACGCGCTGCCATACATCCCCCTGGCGCGGCTGCTCATCCTGGATGGGCAGATAGACGCGGCCATCCAGCACGCCCAACAGGCCACCGAGATCGCGCCACAGCACGCGGCCGCCTGGGCGATCCTGGGCATGGCCTACGATTGGAACGGTGACATCAGCCAGGCGATCGAGACCTGCCAACACGCCATCGAACTAGATCCGACCTATGCCGAGGGATACGCCTATCTAGCGGAGGCGTACGTCGACGCCGGCCAGTGGGCGAAAGCGAACCAGACCATTCAGACCGCCCTCCAACTGGATGATCGCAGCGCCGACGTGCACCGCAATCACGGCTACGTGCTAGAAATCCAGGGCAACTATTGGCAGGCGCTCGCAGCCTACGAGCGCGCCCTGGAGATCAACCCCCACCTGGCCCACATCCACCTCTCTGTGGGGAGAAACTATCGTCGGCTCGGAGATCTGAACGCGACCATCGCCAGCTTCAAACGGGCGATAGAGATCAATCCCGACAACGCCCAGGGTCACTTTGAGCTGGGGTGGACCTACCTGACCTATCTGGGGGACTATAATCAGGCCGATGCGGCTCTGACCCGCGCCGTCGAGGCGAACCCCCAATTCGGGCGCGCGTTCGGCGGCCTGGCGATCGGCTATTGGCAGCGCCGGAATTACGAGGACGCCATCATCAATTTCGAGCGCGCCATCCATTGGGACTCGGCCGACGCCCGGAAACGGGCCCGTACCTTTTACGTCACCGTCGAGGATGCGAGCCGTGACGGTCTCGAGCCATCCACCCAGGTGGTGCTGCGGGGGGACTTTGCCCCTCTCACGGGGGGGAATCCCGCCACCCTACAGGCCTCGCTGACGCCCCAAGCCCTGCTAGACGACGCCTGGACGAATGCCAGCGGACAGGTGATCCTCGAACCGCGCACCGGCGCGTACACCGTCACCCTCTCCGGCCTCCCCAGATTGGAAGCCGGTCGGGTCTATGCCGGCTGGTTCGGGGGGGTCAATACCCTCTCTGGCTATCCCGTCAACACCGGGCCCCTCCCCCGCACCGCCGATGGCTCCGTAGCGACGACCCTCGAAACCGGGTGGGTCCGGGGGCCCGCCATAGACTATTTCTACACCCTGGGACTCGCCTATTATTTTAAGAACGAGTGCGACAAGGCGTACCCTCTCTTCGAAGCCGCGCTCCAAATCAACCCCGAAGAGACTAACGCCCTGGAAGGCATCCGGATGTGTCGCCAGTTGGAATGACGCGCCAGCGCCCGATGACGGAGAAGCCAATTTCTATTTGACCAAGCAATCGTTTTCTGGTATACTCTTGGCGAGCCGGAGTGGCGGAACAGGCAGACGCGCGCGACTCAAAATCGTGTGGGCTTGGCCCATGTGGGTTCGATTCCCACCTCCGGCATTTCACCAGTCGAGATGACCACCAGGCCTACGCGGCATCTATGGGCGGGATGTGCGCTCTAGAGCGCCGCGTTTTGTGTACTACACTTGCAAGGAAACGGGGGTCTACACGGATTCGTGGGGGAAAATTTCGCAGAAAATACACCTGTAGGGCGGGTTTCTTACCCGCCGGGTTTCTTACCCGCCGGGCAGGTATGGAAACCTGCCCTGCCCCACAAA
>Ga0209614_1001154_pt1 | contig 20520 bp, 16 predicted proteins | sample BlaSprsedimmetaG_FD_185484 | JGI IMG/M metagenome (GOLD analysis project Ga0209614, IMG submission 185484) | Hot spring sediment bacterial and archeal communities from California, USA to study Microbial Dark Matter (Phase II) - Blank Spring... ... | reverse complement strand
GGCAGTGAGCGAGATAAAGCTCTACGAACTGCCTGAGACCCTTCTCAGGCAGTTTTTGTATGGTAGAATATACCAACTTTTGACTTTGATTGAGGATGAATTTGTGAAAACGAACCGTTTATCGTTGTGGGACGGTCTCAAGGAGCGCCTACGCGGCATGGATATCTTCGCCACGAACGGTGTGCCGCGCCGCCACCACAAAGGCATGAAAATGTTCTGGTGGGACGGTCTACTGGCGACGATGTCCGCCGCTTTTGTAGACACGTACGTCTCGCTGTACGCGCTGGCGTTGGGCGCGACCAACACGCAAATTGGGACGCTCGCGTCGGCGTCTAGCTTCCTCGGCGCGCTGACCCCGCTACCTGGCGCGGCACTGGTGCAAAAGTTGGGACGGCGCAAACCCCTCATCGTGTGGGTCTCGGCGCTGCTGCGCTCGCTGATCCTGCTGGCGGCGCTCGTGCCGTTGTTCTTTACCGGGTATACCGCCGTCTACATCGTCATCGGGCTTTTTGCCTTGCGCGCGGGATTGGGCAACCTGCTCCACCCAGCCTGGGTGTCGATGACGGGCGAGGTGGTCCCCATCCAGCATCGTGGACGCTATTTTTCGACACGCAACATGTTTATGGCTCTGGCCTCGATGCTGCTCGTGCCGCTGGCCGGGCAGTTGATCGACGGCGTGGGTGGCATCCCCGGCTATCAGGTCAGCCTCGCGCTGGCCTTTGCCGTCGGGATCGCCTCCTCATACACCTACTCGCGCATTCCGGAGCAGCCGCTGGCGACAGATCCGCAAGCGCAGCGCGTCTCGTTCTGGCAGGTACTACGCGAAGACCGCACGTTTTTGTATTTCACGTTGATTATGATGTGCTGGACTTTCGGCGTGCAGGTCGCCGGAACGTATTTCACCGTCTACCAGAAGGATGTTCTAGGATCAACCACCCGCTTCATCGGGTTCCTGGCGACCGTGTCCTCACTCACCAGCCTGATCGGACAGCGCATCTGGGGACGGCTGATCGATCATCGCGGTTCGCGTTGGGTGATGACACTATGTGGATTGATCGTGCCGGTGCTGCCGTTCGTCTGGATTTTCGTCACCGAACCGTGGCACATCCTCTTCATTTCGACGCCGAGCGGCTTCCTGTGGGCCGGTTTCAACGTCGCCAGCTTCAACCTGCTGCTGGAATTGCCCGATCAAAAGCTGCGCACGCAGGCCTCGGCCAGCTACGCCACCCTCACCAACGTCGCCAGCATCGTGGCGCCGCTCGTCGGCGGCTTCATCATCGACCGCTTCGGTTTCCAGTGGGACTTCGGCCTGTCTGCTTTCTTGCGCCTGGTCGCGGCGATTGCATTCTTGATCGTGCTCAAGCCGTTTGGAAGAGGCAAGAGGCAGGAGGCAGGAAGCAAGAGGCAAGAGGCAGGAAGCAAGAGGCAAGAGGCAGGAAGCAAGGGGCAGGAAGCCGCTTCCGGCGACCGGGCAAATGACTATCAGACTAAAGACTACGAGACTAAGGACTACAAGACGATGACGACTTTTTGGACTTTGAACGAGCAACAGTATTACGAAGCGCCCGGCCTGGCGGCAACGATCTTCCACGACTTCTACCCCGAAGGCAAACAGGGCGGACTCACGCTCATCCAGCACGGCGAGCGCGTGGCAGCGTGTGGCGATGTGCGCCTGGAACCCACGCCCGGCCAATGGCGACCGCTGCCCAAAGTCGGCGAGCGGCAAGTAGAGGGTGAACACGTGGCTGTTTCCGCGCAATTTGAAGAGGCGGGCATCCACTACACCGTGCGTATCTGGCCGGAAGGCGAGAGCTTGCGTGTCGCCGTGGATTTGGCCGCCCCCCTGCCGCCCGCATGGGAAGGCAAAGTCGGCTTCAACCTGGAACTGTACCCCGGCGCGCTTTTCGGCAAGACGTTCCACCTGGGGACGACCACCCATGTCTTCCCGCAGCAGGCCAATGGCCCGATGCAGCGCATCGAAGAGTGCCCTCATTGCCCGGTTTCCCTGGCGAACGGCCCCACGCTGACCGTCGCGCCGGAAGACCCGATGCGCCGCCTCGTCATCGAATCGCTGGACGGCGAAATCCTCCTCTACGACGGGCGCGACACCGACGCCAACGGCTGGTTTGTCGCTCGCGAAATCATCCGCTCCGGCGCAACCGAGAACGCGCTCGAATGGCGCATTACGCCCCACAGCGTTCCCGGCTGGCGGCGCGATCCCGTCATCTGCATCTCACAGGTCGGTTACCATCCCGATCAGGTGAAGCAAGCGATCCTCGAACTCGACCCGCGCACCGAGGTGCTCGATACCGCCGTCCTCAAGCGGCTGGACGCCGACGGCCTCACCACCACCTGGGCCAACCTGCCAACACGCTGGGGCCGCTGGCTGGCCCACGAGTACGCGATCTTCGACTTCAGCGCCGTGCGCGAACCGGGCATGTACGTCGTCCAGTACGGCGAACAGCGTACCCCACCCTTCGCCATCCATCCGGAAGTCTACCAACACAACGTCTGGCAGCCCACGCTGGAAACCTACTTCCCGGTGCAGATGTGCCACGTCGAAGTGCGCGACGGGACGCGCGTCTGGCACGGCGTGTGTCACCTCGACGACGCGCTACAAGCGCCCGCACCACACGTCCACTTCGACGGCTACCACCAGTATGACGCCACCGAGACGCCCTACGCGCCCGGCGAGCACATCCCGCACCTGGACGTGGGCGGCTGGCACGATGCGGGCGACTACGACCTCGCAGCGGGATCGCAGGCGCGCACGACACACACGCTTTGCCTCATCCGCGAGCTATTTGGCGTGAACACCGACCAAACCACGGTGAACCAGGCCGAGCGACTGGTGCTGCTCCACACGCCCGACGGCACCCCGGACATCGTCGAGCAAGTGGCCCACGGCGCGCTGAGCCTGCTCTCCGGCTACCGCGCCACGGCGGACACGGAGCATCCGCACAGCTTCCACGGCATCATCGCGGCCACGCTGGCGCAGTACGCCCACCTCGGCGACGCCGCCACGATGACGGATAACCGCATCTACAACCCTGCGCTCGCTCCCGGCCAAATCCGCTGCGATGCGAAGGGCCACGTCTACACCAGCCGCAACGACGACCGCTGGGCGTTCACCAACCACGACAGCGCGCTCGAATACATGGTCGCGGCGGCGCTGGCGGCCTCCAGTCGCGTGCTGCACGACTACGAGGACGACTTGGCCGACGAATGTTTGCGCACAGCAGTCCAGGTGTGGGAGTACGAACAGGCGCACGCGCCGGTAGAACAGCGCGCGGCTTACGTTCCACGGGGCGTGGAGGCGCAGGAGATCGTCGCAGCGGTGGAACTGCTGCTCACGACCGGCGAGGAACGCTATCGCGCGCGCCTGCTGGAGATGCAACCACTCCTCGAAAAGGTTGGGAGGTGGGTTGGCGGCGCACTCGCCCGTGCGTTGCCCGCTATCGATAATGCCGCCTTCACGGCGGCGTTCCGCGCTGTACTGGAAGTGGGTCAGGCCGAGTTCGCGGCGGAACTGGCGTCCAACCCCTTCGGCATCCACTGGCGACCGCACGTCTGGGGCGTGGGGTGGCAGATTCAGCAGTACGCCGTCGAGCTATACCAACTGTGGCGCGCCTTCCCCGACCTGATCGACCGGGAAATCATCCTGCGCGTGGTCAACTACGTCCTGGGATGCCACCCGGCGTCGAACGTCTCGCTCACATCGGGCGTGGGCGCGAAGTCGATCATGGCGGCCTACGGCGTCAATCGCGCCGAGTGGTCGTACATCCCAGGTGGCATGGTCTCCGGCGTCGCCCTCATCCGCCCGGACTTCCCCGAACTTAAAGACCCGTGGCCGCATCTCTGGCAACAGACGGAGTACGTGATGCCCGGCGCAGCGAACTATATTTTCTGCGTGCTGGCGGCGGACAGAATCATGAATCATGATTCATGATTCTGTCCTCTCAATACACATCACATTTACAGGAGGGCTTTCTATGAAGAAACTGTCCTATGAAGCACAAACGCGCGCGAAGGCGTTCATCGAACGCTACGCGCGGCCTTTGGAGCACCGGATTTACACTTACGAGTTCGAGCAGGGGCCGAAAGAGGCGATTTTCGAAGCGCTGGCGGGGTTCCAGAATCCCGATGGCGGCTTCGGCAACGCGCTCGAGCCGGATTTACGTCTCCCTGATTCATCCGTTCTGGCGACGACGGTGGGATTGCAGGTGCTGCGAGAATTCGACGCGTCCGCCGATCACCCACTGGTGCGCGGCGCATTGCATTATCTGCTGCAAACCTACAACCCCGCTGCCGAAGTCTGGTCGATCACCCCGCCGAACACCGATGACGCACCGCACGCGCCCTGGTGGACCTACGGCGAAGACGTGGTGAAGATGTGGGATGGCTACCTGGTCAACTCGCGCGTGGAAATCGTCGGCTACCTGGTGGATTACGCCCCACCCGAGCTGCCTGCATGGGTGCTGAACCGGCTCGTCGACGCAGTGGTAGCCTACCCGGACGAGCATCCCGACAAATTCGGCATGTTCGACTTGCTCTGCTACGACCGCCTGATCAAAACACGCACGCTGCCGGAAGACACGCGAGCCGCGTTGATCGCCAAACTCGCGCCGTTGGTGGATCGACTGGTCGTCAAGGACCCCGCCGAGTGGGAAAAGTATATCCTTATGCCGCTGGAACTGGTGGATGCGCCCGATTCACCTTTTGCCGCTGTGCTCGGCGACATCATCGCACAAAATCTGGACTTTGAAATCGCGCGTCAGGGTGACGACGGCGCGTGGCATCCCAAGTGGTCGTGGTATGGCCTGTACCCGGACACCTGGCCGGTCGCTGAACGTGAGTGGGCCGGCGTGATCACGCTGCGGACGCTCAAAACGTTGCGGAACTTTGGGCGGGGGGAGTAAATACAACTCTCCAGTCACAGGCTTTTTACCATTCAAGGCAGACACAATGGACAGAAAAAGAAATGGGAAGATTCGTGTTTTGATCGCCGACGACCACACAGCAACGCGCGAGGGCATTCACGCCCTGTTACAAGCCGTTCCCGACCTTGAAGTTATAGGAGAAGCTCAGAGCGGTACGGAGGCGCAGCAGATGGCCGTGGAACTCTGTCCCGACATCTTGCTTTTAGACCTGGTGATGCCCGGCACGAAGCCGGGGGAGGTCGAGCATTGGATGCGCGAGCACCTCCCGGGAATCCCCGTACTCATCCTGACGGGGCACGACCGCGATCACTTTCTGGCGCAGGCCATAGAAGCAGGTGTAGCCGGGTATCTGACCAAAGACATAGAGCAAATAGACCTGGTGGCCGCGATACGGCGGGCAGCACAGGGGGAGAGCCTGCTCACAGGCGCGCAGTTCGCGCGCTCACGGCGCTGGTCGCAGGAAGTCGGCGCGCGGTGGGGGTGTTTGACCACACGGGAACAGGAGGTACTGATTCACCTGGCGCATGGCAAGAGCAATGCTGAAATTGCAGAGGCGCTATCTATTGGGGTGCGCACAGTCGATACACACATCGAGCACATCCTGGAAAAGTTGGATGTCGCTTCGTCCCGCGAGGCGATTGCGTGGGTGTGGAAGCACGAGCTGCTTGATGGCGAAGAAGTATCTACGTAATTTTACGGAGAAAAAAATCCGTATCTTCCACGATGACAAACCGTGGGAAATTGTATAGAATAAGTATACAGTTGACAAAAACAGCAGATGTCAGGACCAATGAGGATAAAAATTCCGTCAGCAGATTGAGCAAATTAAGCAGATGTGTATGAGAAGAATAAAAACTAATCGTTATATGTACCTGTGGCTGATGATGGGTGTGCTTTTCTGGTCAGTAGGATGTTTGGCCCTTTCCGGTAAACCAACGCCGGCTTATGAATTCTCTCAGGAACCCATTGTGTCATCCGCAGTGTTCGTGGTGCAGCCGGTACCTCTCGATCAGGCGTTACAATACTTCGATAATGAACTTGATCGGTTGAAATTGGAGACTTACGAAAACTGGGTTCGACAAGGCGCAAAAGCTTGGTTTAGTGTGTATAAGGCGGGGCCTGATAATGCCTCGATGCACTCCGGTATTGTATGGATTGTTGATTCTGAAAAACCGTTGGTTGGTTATCTCATCGTGCAAAACGGTTGGCAATATACGCACGATGTGGATATTATCTTCACGTTAGATTATCGACAAGTACAATTGACGGTCGCAGATGATGCGCTCGATACCATGCCAAGTTTTACCCTGATGGATATGCAGCCTGGCGAACAACGTGCTTTGACGATACAAATTCCATCTTTATCTGAGGGGGAGCATCGGATCAGCACACTATACGTGCCAGGAGGTGTGAAGGACCCTGACGCTACGTTAGAGAATCTAGAACGCTCGCGTCAAATAAATCAGGGGGCAGGGCCTTCTATGTCGATTCTATCCGTATCCAACAAGGACGTACTGGCTCAGGTGACTTCAGAACTTGGGGGAAGTCGATTGCCGCACGCTCTGGAGTCCTCTATTCCATATATAAAAACTCGTCCTTTTCGACCCGAAGAAATCGTCCGGATCACATCTGCCTGGTTGTCCACTTCTTCCCAGCTCCCAGGGGCGGCAGCGGCTAGTATGACAGAAGGGTGGCTACAAGCAAATGAAGTGGCTACATATCCGCTTAAACTTCTGGGAGGCACTTCTACATTATATCAAGGTGATGTCCCATTCCAAATCGGCGTTTTTTGGAACAATGTGATGTATCAAAGCGACCATTATGAGGTTCCTTCGAGGGTTATTTACGAGGGCGAATCTATCCCGATTACTATTCAGTCGCCATCTGCACCGGGTGAATACACATTGGTGGTGGTTGTTTATCCATATCCAGGTTACAGCCGTGCAGCTTGGTCAGGCCCGATAGAAGAATCCTATTGGGAGATGGGGACTGATGTCCATATAGCGGCCCGTATGCAAATCATCATTACTTCTGTATCGGGAGAGTAGTTTGGACTCGGCTATGAGGAGGAGGTGATGTGCAGAGAGCAGTCAAGTACACCATAATACATATAACAAACCAGTTTAGTCATTTGTTGTTGCTCATAGGAGGTTGAAAATGCTAGGAAAAACTGTGTTGCGTGTGATGCTTTGTGTGTTTGGAATGCTGCTTTTTGGCCGGGTGGTGGTTCAAGCTCAGGAGGGAGACCCTCCGCCTATCATTGTACAAACTGAAGTAAATTCGTCTGCTGGTGAGGTTCAAGGGGGGATTCAACCTAACGCCGTTGTTTCGAAAGGCTCGTGGGTAGTGACAATCCAGAATGCTGTCTACAAACTATCTAATAAGGTTGAATCAGATGGTTGGGCACCTGCTAATTTTAACCAACCGGGAACTTCGGTGATTTATTGTGAAGCCCGGGTTATCAACGAAGGTTCTGGAGGCAGAGAAGTGGGCGTCTCTTACCCCCCTTATGTTTTTAGCGCGCCTGGTGGCAACCACTGTGGGACAACGCCTCGAGCGTGGCGGCCCTATCCACGTTTCCCGTACTACACTGGACAAACATACGCACAGTGGCGGTGGCCAGATTGGGAACTAGTAGATTACACATTAGACAATGGCCCACATCAGTGGTGATGTGGGAGTTACGTAGCGCACAAAGGTTATATCAAGAGTCCGATTCCTTACATGCCGCAAGGAATCGGACTCTTGATGTCTTTCACGGAGGAAATCAATGCCACAAAATGAAAGTAAGCTGCGCTTCATTATCACCCTGGTTTTGCTGTGTACGGTATTGGGTTGTAGCGCTATCCAATTCTCTCGTGCTCCCACAGCTCTCAAACCTGTCCTGGTACAGCCTTTTGATGGAACGATCATCCTTCTGAACGAGGGAGAAGACGTGCGCGAGCGTATCCTGAGCGACCCGGCCAACGCGCTCGCTTGGCGCCAAAAACAGAACGCGTTTCCCGTAGGCGGTCGCTGGGGGACCTGGCTCGGCCAATTTACGCTGTCGAATGACGAGCACGTTGCAAGATCTAGCGGTTTATACCGCCTATCGTCACAACAACCTGCATACGGCAGACTGCTAATATCCCATGTCTACAATACACCGCACAGTTTAGCTTTGATCTTTTTGCTCAACTATCAGCCTTTACAAATACAAACGGAATCCGGCCTTCAGGCTGCCTACTATCTGCCGGAAATGCCTGCAGGCGCGGAACTGGCGGTCGAATTCTTGTTCCCGCCTTTGCCGCAAGGGCTACACCATTTGTCGATGATCCTGATCACAGACCCCGAGTCCGAATCTACCGATCCGGAGTATCGCCGGAACCAGCAAGGGTCTTTTTCTGAGCAGCGTTTGGATCTTTGGGTCGATATCGAGGCTATGCCGGCAGATGCTCCGGCCTTCGACAGTCTGGAGCAAGCCAGCTCTGCGAGTTTTAAATTACTGTTCGATCTCGTCGAATCAGACTCTGCCCCTCATAAACTCATCGAGGAACTTCAGTTGGAAGCCGGCACTCGAAACGAAGTAGGATTACGTTTTTTGGCTCAAGAGCACATCTCGAATCTCCCGCCTTATACCGGCACACTTCCGCTCCGTATTGGCGTGTTCTGGAACGAGGCGCTGTACACAGCTTTCGATTACGAACTCGATCCCAAACTCAAACTGGCCGAACCGCTCTTGCTTCCCATCACGATAGAAACACCATCTGAACCGGGACAGTATCAGATGCAAGTCATCGCCTTCCCCATCCCCTGGCATCCGCATTTCGACGCTGATGGCGAGTGGATAGCCTTCAATCTGGCCTCTTTCAGTCGCCGGATTCCGGTTAGCGTGATCGAGAAACGATAGCAGGCATCGACCAGGAACAAACCACAATGCTATTAGCCGTATCTTCTCAAAAATCTGGGGGTGGAGGTTTGGGTGCGGGCTGCGCCCGCACCCAAACCTCCACTTTTTGATGTATCCTAGACCGGCAATCCCACCAACAGGCGGCTCTCGACATCCGCCAGCAGATCGACCTCACCCGCGGCGGCGGCGCTGGCAAAGACCAGGCCGGGATGCCTGGCGCGCAGCGCCCGCGTGAGCACGTTGAAGCTGCGGGAGACGTTGCGCTCGCGGAAGCTCGCGCCCAGCCGTTCCCACTCGCGCGTCACCTCGGCAAACCCTTGTCGCGCGCCCGCAACACACGCAAATAGTTCTTCTGCTCGGCGCAACGCCTCTTGCACGATGTCGTGCGCGGCGGCTTCGTCGTGGAGCATGAAGCACACGTGACGATGCAGCGCCTCGGCGTAGCGGTCGAACAACGCCTCGAACGCGCGCGCGTCGCGCTCAAGGATGCCGGCCATCAGGGTCTCATCGGATTGCGTATACATTCTACCCTCTACTTTACAAGACACCGGCGAATAAGCAAAGGTTCAGTTGGTTTAAGGGGTATTTTGGGTTGTGGGCTACACCAGTAACCCAAAATACCTCTTTTCCGAACATACGTTCTATGATTTTTGACAATTTGCGGTATAATAGACGCCATCACCATTCACGGAGGCTGACCATGAAAATCTCACTTGCTACGGCCCGGCAACTGGCGCTGCGTGCCCACGGTCTCGACGGCGGGTGGACGCTGCCGCCCGGCAAGGAGAGCGCGGCACAGATCGTTGAGCGCCTGGGGTACGTACAGATCGATACGATTCACATCATCCAACGGGCGCACCATCACACGCTCTGGACGCGATTCCCGCAGTACGCACCCGGAATGTTGGACGATCTGCTCGCCAACGACCGCCGTGTGTTCGAATGGTGGACACACGCGATGTCGTACATCCCGATGCGCGATTATCGCTTCTACGCGCCACGGATGGGGCGTCAGGCGCTCTGGGGACGCCAACGCAAATGGCACGACGCCCATACAGACGTGATCGCCCACGTCAAAGAACGTATCCAGGCCGAAGGACCGCTCGGCGCTGCCGATTTCAAGCATCCCAAGAACACGACCAATGGCTGGTGGGATTGGAAACCGGCCAAGCAAGCCCTGGAAATCCTCGCCACGATGGGCGAGTTGATGGTGACGCACCGCCGCAACTTCCAGCGCATCTTCGATCTGACCGAGCGCGTGCTGCCGCCGGACGTGGATACAACGCCGCCGACGGAGGAAGAACTTCAGCGGTTTATCGTGCGCTTCGCACTGAACACCGGCGGTGTGCTGCGTACGAATGAAGTGCAATGGTCACGCCGCAAAGCCGATCCCGCCGCGTTACAAGCGATGGTCGAGGCCGGTGAGGTAACGGCGTTCGAGGTCGAGGGGCTGAACGGCGAACCGTGTTACGCGCTCACCGATGTTTTTGAAGCCGTGGCACAGTCACCCAATGGCGAACCGCATCTGCATATTCTCTCACCCTTCGACAATCTCATCATCGACCGGCGCTGGGTCAAGGCATTTTTCGAGGGCTTCGATTACACCATCGAGTGCTATCTCCCCGCAGCCAAACGCAAATACGGCTATTTCGTCCTGCCCATTTTGTGGGGCGACCGGCTCGTGGCGCGAATGGACAGCAAAGCCGACCGCAAGCCGAAGACGTTCATCATCAAGCGGCTGCTTTTTGAGCCGGATTTCGACGCATACGATGCGGTGCTGCCCGCGTTGGTGGAGAAACTGCGCGCGTTCGCGGCGTTCAATGGATGTGACAACTTCACCATCGAGGAGGTGCAACCGGAGAAGGTCAAACCCGCGCTCGTCAGTGCGCTTGTCGCTTGATATCAAAGCCACAGCGTGAGGATTCTCGTTGCTGCGACCTCATCACGCATCACGTATCAGGCATCACGTTTCGTTTGACTAGACGCTAAAACCTGTTATGATGTCGCTCGTTGCGGGCGGTTAGCTCAGTCGGTTAGAGCGCCTCCCTTACACGGAGGAGGCCGTAGGTTCGAGTCCTATACCGCCCACTTCCCCGCTTAACGCGATTTGGAAATCGCGGCTACCCAGACTTGGGTTTAGGCCCTGCCGTGAGCGCCAGATAGCACACGAACATCAGCGCCCCAAACATCAACGTTACCCCGTAAGTACTCAGATGCCCGAAGGGATAGCGCAAGCGCACCGCAATATCGTAGAGAATGGCTCTGGGTTGCAGGACGAGGTCCCAACTGTTCCAGCGCAGGAAGCGGCCCAGGTAGATGCCCATCCCGCTCAAGCCCAAAACGGCCAACACAAAACCCCAACTTAGCCAACGCCCTACCCAGACTTTGACAATCTCCTGCATCAACTTAAGCGCGTAGATACCCAGAATGATACCGGTCCAGGCAAAGGCCGCCAACATGCCAATATCGAACCAGAGCGGGATGGTAGGGCGACCTCCCAGATGCAAGAAGTCGGTGACAATGTACGGTGCATTGGGAAAGAAGGCCAAGGCAATAGCAAAGGGAACCGGCAACGTCCACCAGCGACGCGGGCGTCTTTCGTGCAAATGCATAGCCCACACGCTGCTCAGGTAGGGGATCCACGCGAGAAAGAGGTTCCAGAGCATCGAGTAGAAATCCCACGTGCGTCCGATGAAAACGCGGGTAACGTAGAGTCCACCGCAAAGCGCCGAGGAGAGCGCCACTGGATAGAATCCTTGCCGCTGCAAAAACGCGTGCAGACGCAATAGCCGTTCGCTTAAAAGTGCATCGATCCTGTGTTCCATACGCGGCTATGTCAGATTGCGCAAACCTGCGTTAATGTAGTCCAGATCGAGAGCGCTAGGGTCAATCGCATTTTCGCCATACCACTCGACGTACATCGCGTGCTCGGGATGGTTGGGGTCTTGCATCGCTTCGAGGAACGCATAATAGCCCCACATCCCGCCGATGTCTTCGAGTGGGGCCGCCAGCCGGCCTTTGATACACACTGGATACGTCAAAGCCGGATCAGGCGGCAATACTTTTTCTACGATGACGATGTGCTCCCAACTGTCACCAAAATCATATTCGTAGATGAACTTATATCCCTCACCAGGCGCAATATCCTTCAGTGTAAACTTGCGTTCGTCTTGCATATCGAATAGGCCGTAATCCGGATGCGGTTCACCGTAGTATAGCCCATCACCGACGATGAACTGGTGCAGGTGCGAATTTGTCCATTCGAAGGCTGTTTGGAAGATGTAATGTAACCTTTCGAGGGTGATATTGCTGGGCACCAGCAATCTTCGCCAGATCGGCGGTTTGCTATACTTGAGCGTGACCTTGAGTTGATAAATCTCGGCCAGTTGTGCTTTTCGAGCCATGCTTCACCTCCATAGAACTATTTACAGGTTAGGAAACAGGTAAAGTAAACCAGAACGTACTGCCCTGTCCAGCTTCACTATCGACGCCCACCTTACCACCGAGCTTTTCGACGATGTCCCGCGCGATGGAGAGTCCCAGCCCATAACCAGGTTCGGTATCGCGCAGGCGGGTAAATTTGGTAAACAATTGCTCTCTCTGCTCTTCGTCAAGACCGGAGCCGTTATCACGCACCCAAAGCTTGATACTGGTTGCTGGTTGCTGGTTGCTGGATTCGGCGTCGAGCAATGAAAACCCCAATTCGACGCGGGGTGGAGTTCCGCCGTATTTAATGGCGTTGCTAACGTAATTGGCCCAAACTTCCTCGATCCACGGGCCGTAGCTGTAAATCGTGGGCCAAGTCTCCGGTGTGGTAAGGACAGCCTGACGTTCGGCGATCAAGATAGCCAGGCGCCTTTGCACGTTGGTCATAATCGCAGGCATATCAAGAGGCTCAGTGTCAATCACATCAAGTTGGCGCACGCTTGCCAGCAACAGCAGCGCATCCACGATACTCGCCAACCGTAGTGTATTCTGGGTAATGGCGTCCAGGTACTCCTTGATCGTGTCGGGGGCCAAATCCTCTAAGTACTCCGTAAGCAGCGAGCTAAGCGAGACCACGCCGGTCAGCGGATCTTTGATATCGTGAGCGACGGTATGCGCAAAGGCGTCCAACTGTTCATTCAAGGCTTCTAGTTCGATGGTGCGTTCGCGCAGTGCGACCTCGGCAACCTTGCGATCTGTGATGTCCCGCACGACAATGATGCGCCCGGTGATGTCTCCCCGGCGGTCATAGAGCGGGGAAATCCGCAAGTCATAATAGCACTCCTGTTGATTGTACTCTGCCATGATGTCGGTTTGCACCTCAAACAAGGGGCTGAAGCGCTCAACCATATCCTGCCAGGGGGCAAATGCCTGTATCGCCGGTTGTCCAAGCAGGGCATTGGCTTTCCCCCCCATCATCGCCAAGGCCGCTGGATTCACATCCACGATACGATTCTGGTTGTCCAGGGTGAACATCGCGTCACTCATGCTGTCGATGACCGCATCACGCGCAATAGGCTGTAAATCAAGCAATTGGTGACGGCTTATCCCGATGGCGATGGCGATACCCGCCAGCGCAAACATAACCGACGTATAGTCATGTTCCAGACCAGGAACAAGCCTAAAAACATAAATCGCGTTGCCGATAAGTGGCATCAACGCACCAGCCACCAACCATACCGATTGCTGTCGATACAGGCTAAAAGACTTAAAAGATTGGTGAACGATCAAAGCAGCGCCCAGGAACACCATTAAGTATCCATAAGCGACATTGACCCAAAACCATAATCCATAGCGCAAAATCTGAATAGCGAGTACGGTTTGTACGGGAGTAAAGACATAGGCCTTCCAAATTAAATGGTGCAGTTCATTGGTGGAAACAAGGATAATAGTGATCGCAGGAATAACACAAAGCCACGCAAAACGCGAGGCCCTCAGCCATTTATTCTGACCCGTGTAGTGCAGGGCAAACCTTAACCATGTGAGTGTAGTAGCGTTTACAAACACATAACCTGCTTTAGCCCAAAACAATGTCTCTGACTCGGCAGGGGCAACCAATTCGAGAATACTGCACGTCAGCCACCCTAAGATGGCGAACATCATCCATGCCAGAACCGGCATATCTCGCGAAGCACGATAACGCCATGCATAAAACAGCGTGCCAACAGAAATAATCGCGGCGAGAGGTGCTAATACGAAATAAGCCGTGTATTGTAACACGCCCCTACCCCTCCACCTGTGTATCACCGAGCATTCCCTCTTCCTCCGTGAGACTATAAGTCGGGAGCCAGACAGTGAATGTCGAGCCGACGCCTTCGACGCTCTCCACGGAGACCTGCCCACCGTGAAGTTCCGCAACCGCTTTGACAATTGCCAACCCCAAGCCAGTTCCACTAGCCTGATAAGTCGATGACTTTTCTCCGCGAAAGAACCGCTCGAAGATCAATGGTTTTTCCACTTCTGGGATACCAATTCCCGTGTCGGTCACCGTTACCACTACGCCAGTACGTTGGGCAATGGCCTGGCGGTGCGCTTCGACAGTGATTGCACCCCCTTTCGGCGTGTAAGCCAGCGCGTTCTCCAATAAGCGACTGAACAATTGCCCAACGTGATTGGGGTCAACATTGAGAAGGACGTCGGATTCCAAAGGCTCAAAGTCCAGCGAGATATCCTGCTGGCGGGCACGTGAACGGTAGTGACCAAAGCTGCTTTCCACCAGTTCGTTCAGCAGTGCAGGACGGCGTTGCAAGTCGACGCGACCAGCATCCAGGCGGGAAAGAATGACAATATCCTGCGCTAACTGCGCTTGTTGATCGGCGGCGGCAATGAGTAACGGCAAATACTTGTCGAGTTGGTCTGAATGCTGCTCGATCAAATGCGCACACAGTTTTATAGTGGTGATGGGGGTGCGCAGCTCGTGCGAGACGTTCGCCACGAAACTCGTTTTCATTCGCTCCATCACCTTGAGATGGCTGACATCGTGGATGCTGACAACTGCCGTAGTGCAGCCATCCGTATCATCGCCTTCTACCGGTGCAGCGTTCAGTTCCAGATCGAGGCCCGGCAATTCGAGGATCACGGCTGCTACGCGACTCTTCCCGGCAATTGCCTGCTGCGTCAAATCCGCGATTGTTTTTTCCAGCTTTTGCGCATCTTGTGGGTAAAGCGTTTCGGTCAGCCAAGCTCCAGCGACGCGATTGGCTCTAACGATGCTTCCTGCGCCATCAGTCACAACGATGCCATCGACGGTACTGCCCAAGACAGCGTCGAGTTGCCGGTATTGTGCGCGCAATTCACCGGCGCGCTCGACAACCATCGTTTCCAGATATTCGGAGTACATTTTCAGCATCTGCTGCGTCTGGAGGCGTTCGGTGATGTCACGATCTAACCCAACGATCAAAATCTGTCCGTCGAGAGCGATTTTACCTGCCGTGTATTCGATTACGTTCTCTCTGCCGTCAGGGCGTACCCACGAAAACAAGCCCCGGTAAGCTTCACGGTCCGGGTCCGACGGGAGATCAATCCTCGAATCGACACCCGGTTCAACTTCCTTCTGTACAGACATAGTATTGCCAATAGACAGAAGTTGTTCTTTGGAGCGACCAGCCATTTCAGCGTAACGATCATTGCAATCAATTAGACGACGCTCCGCTCCATCAGAAGATTCCTCGTGAAGGCTAATCCCGTCGTAAGCATAGTCAAAAATCAACTCCAACTGCACATTGCGTTCAGCCAAGGCCTGTTGCGTTTCGACTTGCGCCGTCATATCGATGATAGCAAGAATGGCTCTGCTCCAGGTTACGTCAGAGTCTGAAGAAGGGACGAAGAACTTTGGCATGACGTACCTTTTCACAGGCGGGGTCTTCCAGGAAGCGATAAAGTCATACATACGCGGAGAGGGTTGTGTTACAAAGATCACCTGATGTTTCAATACTTCACGAATCGCAGGATCAGCCTTCTTATTCCAAGCAGTAAGGAATTCTTTTTTGTCCCGAGCGCCGTGCTTGTCCAGTACGGTCTGGTTGACATTCAGAATCTTGATCTGATCCACGCACTGTTGAAGGACATCAGGATGCGCGACGAAGTAGGCAGGGAAATCTTTCACACCGCGTTCGCGCAACGCATCAACGACGGCTTTGACTCCGGATAAATCCTCCTCCCAGAGGGAAAGGGGCATATCTTCAAAAAGACTTGCGTACAGCATGTCATCTTCCACACGCGCAGCAAGTTGCTGTCGCAGCAGACTTATTTCCTCGACAAGTTGTGAAGCCGCCTTATTTTCATCTTCCATGACAGATATCTTCGATGATCACGCGCATCGATTATGTCTCCTGAATTAATGCAGCAAAATAGTTTTGAGGTCACCCGATTCTCGCTTGCGGCAGACGGCGGCATCTGGCAAGAGTTGGTGGGGACATCCACGACACTCAAGAGGTGGGAGCCAATGCTCAAGAAACTGCAAACCTATCAGTAGTGTCGCTGCCTCGTAGACAGCTTGCACGCTCATACAGCCTTCAGCAAGCGCCACAATCTGTGTTCCGGCAGCGGTCACTTGCATCTGGCGGATTGGCAGTAAATTCACAACACGAACGGGGAGCAAACCGCCCCCCCATCCGGTAGGGAGCACCTGAGCTACAACATCGGTCATATTCACCGGCGACTCCCTGAATCAACATAACAAATCAAATTCTCCACAATATAAGGTCAAGAACGGGATGCATATGCATCCATGACAGTGTTGACCAGGTCATCCAGGTTAAACGGCTTGGTGATGTACCACTCCACCCCCAGAGCTTTGGCGCGCGCAGTATGTTGTGAAGTAGCCCAGGCTGAAAGCACCACGACAGGCGTATCGGCGATTTCAGGAATCTCGCGAAGCTTCTCGATGGTTTCGAATCCGTTCAGGCCTGGCATACGAATATCCATCAGCACCACGTCCGGTATCCATTCCTTAGCTTTTTCTACACCTTCAAGACCGTTTTCCGCCAACTGAATTTCGATGCCTGCTAACAGAAGCAGTTGATTCACCAACTCCCGCTGCAATGGCTCATCTTCAACATAAAGAACTTTGACCATGCCCTAAGCCTCCCTTATATTAGTCCATAGGTTTCTGCGCCACGAGGGCACATAGCCAATTTGTGGATTCGTCCACTTCTCCTCTCAGAGAGGGATAGAACCGTACGTTGTCATAACCACAAGTTGTTAATAATACCTGATATTGCTCGTCTGTATACGCCTGCATACTTGACGCATAACGCGTCACATCGCCGGTCGCCGCATCGATAATGAAGTGGCGTTCGGTAGCTATCGCTTGTTCCGCATCCCAAAATTTTTCGGTCAGACAAAAGTGTGCGCGCTCCGAGAACAGCCCATCACTCGTAGTATACCAGGAATTGCCTTCTTTTCCCAATGACGCAACAGCAGCAAACGTGTGCGGTTCCAGGAGCAGTCTTCCGCCCAGGGGATCTTCTCCCCCTCAGCCCACGGTTCAGGAATAGGTGTACGATTGACAATATCGATCAAGTTCATACTTATATTATACGCCAGTTAGAGAAGACTTCAACAACATTATATCACCTTGCGGAATAAAAGCGGAGTCCATCCCAGAACAATGGGGCATTGTGATCCGCCGTGAGTGTGGTATAACTCAACGAAATGTGCATCCATAGACGAGGTGGAAAAATGCTAAACGAGCAATCGATCATTGAGGTCATTCGGGCGCGGTACTCGTGCCGCACGTATCAGGAGACGCCTATCGCACAGCCGCTGCAACAGCAGTTGGCAGATTTTATACAAGCGCACGCGGTAGGGCCGATGGGAACGCGGGTACGCCTGCTACTCATCGCGGCAATGGAGGAAGACCGGCAAGCGCTCAAGGGGCTGAGCACGTATGGCTTCATTAAGGGCGCGACCGGGTTCATCTTGGGCGCAATTCCACACGGCGATTTCAACCAGGAGGATTTCGGCTACGTGATGGAGCACGCGATTCTCTACGCCACGAGCCTGGGCCTGGGGACGTGCTGGCTGGGCGGCACGTTCGCCAAAAGCCGTTTCGCCGCCACACTCGAACTACGCGAAGGTGAGTTGCTGCCTGCGGTCACAGCGATAGGTTACTGCGCTGCCAAACGGCGCATCCTGGAATCGCTGATCCGGCAGCAGGCCAATGCCGATCACCGTTTGCCGTGGGAGCGCCTGTTCTTCAATGGCGCGTTCGGCATCCCACTCGACCGGGATGCCATCGGCCCTTTCGCCACAGTGCTGGAGGCGGTGCGGATCGGGCCATCGGCATCGAATAAACAACCGTGGCGCATCATCAAAGCGGGAACGTCCTGGCATCTCTTCTTACAACGGACTCCGGGATATGCCAAACGCAACGCTATGCTGCTGGATATCGCCGATATGCAACGCATCGATATGGGGATTGCGATGTGTCACTTCGCACTCACTGCTGAGGAACTGGGACTGCGCGGGGCGTGGACGGTTCAGGAGCCTGACATCGAGAAGCTCGATGCGCTGACGGAATACATCGCCAGTTGGGAGGAAAGCTAGCGTAGGGACAGCGTGCCGGTTTGAGTGATGGCGTCGCCGAAAACGGTGTGAGCGAAGCGAAACGCCGTTTCTGTATTCAACGGCTGCAAGGGGTGGATCATCACGTGCATCGGTAACGGCGGTTGGTGTGGCCCAACGGACTGGACGTAGTACACGCCTTCGAGAAGCAGCGCGCCCTGTCGCCGGTAAAACGCGATGCGCCGTTCAGCTAACCTACGCTCGGCCTCGATTTGCGCCAGGTCGGGGCGTTCCACCTCGAGAAGCATGGCAACAGTCCCAGCGGGCAGGCGGCGCACAATATCCCCATATATCGCCGCACCGAGGCCTTGGTTGCGCGCTTCCGGCGTCACGGCGAACATCCACAGCCAGGCGAGGCGCTGTTCTATTATTATGACGTAGTGGGCCAACCCCACAAAGACGCCTACGCGCCGCACCGCCAGCAGGTGATGATCTGGATGCAACCCATCGCGCTTCTGCCTCAAGAGCCGCAAGTAGAAAGAAACGAGCATCCGTTCGGGGGGCGGGAAGGCGATCTCGTATAGGTCGAGCCAGGGGAGCAGCAAATCGTCGTCCGGATCGGTGATTTCGGTAACGTGTAGGTCCATGTCGAGATCCATCCAGCGTAGTTACGACTGCAGCCGTATTCGAGCAAAAAGAGCGATTGAAATCGCTACTACAGGTATGTTAGGCCGTGAACACAAAGATGTTGGCGGAGAACAGCCCCGGATCGAAGGGATCGCCGGCATAGCTGCCGAAGTGATCGACGGGCGTGAACCCGCGCTCTCGATGCAATCGCGCGATGTCCGCCGAACGCAGCGGATACAACGGGACTTCATCCTCAAAGATGACGCCCACATCGGATTGCAAGCGCGTGTGAAACATCACCTGCGCGGCAGAGATGTCCCGGTATTCACGGTGAAAGGTCAGTCCTTCCGACGTTTCGATAACGGGGAAAGTGAAGGCTCCCTGCGCCAACACGTAATCCCAATTCATCACCTGGAGAATCCATGGGGCACCGGGTTCGAGCACATCCTTCACAGCGTCGAGGAACTGCGCGAACTGCACCTGTGTCAGATGTGCAGCGGTGTTGCCGATACAGAAAGCGGCATCGAAGCGGGGGGTTGGGTGGCTGGGTGGTCGGGTGGTTTGTCGAGAGCAATGCGGCGATGTGGAGCATGTTCAACGTGTAGAACGTGGCTTGCGGATAGCGCCGCTTGGCCTGGGCGATCATCGCCGCGTCCAGGTCGATGCCGACCGCGTCGAAGCCGTCATCCGCCAACCGCCCGCAATAATGCCCCGTGCCACAACCGATGTCCAGACAGCGCCGGTGGCGCGTCGAGATGTAACAACGCAGCAGTGCATAGACCGTTTCGCTAAATGGGAAAATGGCTTCGTAGTGTTCGGCAAATTCGGCGTAGAAGGACATGGGGATCACATTTCCAGCAGTGCCCGGCGCACATCTTCGATATGCCGGATATTTCGGCGACGGAGCGCGGTAAGGAACCTGGCGTACGCGTTTTCTTCCACCGGAGAAACGACGGCGCTCTCAACAGCCTGGCGTTCAAAGGTGCCAAGCCGGTCCCAACGCCAGAGCAGGCGATCCTCCACGCCATCGCTTTCGTAGACGTGGCTCACACGACGTTTGTAGTTCAACCGATCTGAACGATCTACGCGCAGGTACACCTTGAGCGTGACCGCCGCCAGGTGCGCCGGAGCGACGCCGTTTTCCAGGCAAAGCTGGTCGTGGGTTTCCTCAAGGGTGTCGGCGTGCAAGTTTGTGGCGATGGTATACCCGCGCGCAGCGAGTGCGAAGAAGTCGCGCGCCTCGTCATCCCAGAGATAAGCGTAGTACAGGCCATCGCCGATTTCGTGGGCCAGGTAGCACGTTGCGCCGGGCGCGGGGTCTAGTGCAGCCATATCCAACACCGCACGGCTTCCCACAGCCTGGATCGTCATCGCGTCGGGCAGAAAGTTGAGCAAAGCGGCCATCACCGCCGTTTTACCCGCGCCGCCGGGCCGCGCCCCCACCAGCAGCGATGCGCCGTGACGCATCGCTGCGGCGAGATACGCTGCCAAAGGCACATCCACCGTCCCGGCATCGAGCAGGTCGATCAGCGAGAGCATCCGCCCGCCGCGCTGGTTACACGCGTCGAGAGC
>Ga0209614_1001152_pt1 | contig 20580 bp, 21 predicted proteins | sample BlaSprsedimmetaG_FD_185484 | JGI IMG/M metagenome (GOLD analysis project Ga0209614, IMG submission 185484) | Hot spring sediment bacterial and archeal communities from California, USA to study Microbial Dark Matter (Phase II) - Blank Spring... ... | reverse complement strand
TCTCCCCCTACTCCCCCATCCCATACACCCACACAGGCACAAACATATCGCGAGCGATGAGCTGCCCGTGGTTGCCCTGCCGCCCCGCTTCCGCAACGGCATGCATCCCGTGATCGGCAAAGATGATGACGAGCGTGTCGTTGGGGAGCGCCGCGAGGATTTCGCCCACCGCTGCATCCACATAGGCGATGAGCACGGCCTCCTCCGGCGCGCCCGGCCCGTAGGTGTGGCCCGTGTCGTCAATCCCGTGGAAGTGAACCCAGAGCAGCGGGGGCATCTCCGCCTCGATGACACCGAGCGCGTTTTGCAACACGTTGTCGTCAGTACGGCCATCGCCGTCCCGGTCGCCGGAGAGCAGAAGCGCGGCTTGGCGCAGGTTGAAGGCCAGCGCCTCCCCCTCCACCGCGACGATCTCATGTCCGGCGGCAGCGACGACGTCGAAAAGCGTCTCCGTCTCGGTGGTGCGGAAGCCGCGCCGCGTCACGCCGTTGACCTCCGGCGGCGCGCCGGTCAGCACCGCCGCCGAAGCGACGACAGTCGAGGGCGGATAGACGGTCAGCCCCAACGCGGGCGCGCCCAGCGCCTCCAGGTGAGGGATCAGCCCGGCGGCGCGGGCCTCGGTGTAGCGCACGTAGCCGAAGCCATCAAGGAAGATGAGCGCGACGTGGCTGGCGCGGGTCGTCGTGAGGACGCGCCCGCTGGCGGCGGCAGGCGCACGCACGCCCAGCGCAGCAGCGGCGGTGACGGGAATATCGGTGATCGAGACGGTCACGGCCTCAAGCAACGGGTCGGGCGTGGCGCTGATTCGCTCCGGCGCGAGCGACTGCCCGGCCACCGTAAGCGTCCCGTCATCGTGCCAGACCGCACCATCGGCGGCAGCGTCCCAGGCGAAGGTGTGAGTTGCGCCGTCGGTCGTGGTCACAGCGACCGTCTCGATGACGCGGTAGCCGCTCTCGTACAGCAGCCGATCCAGCGGCAAGTCGCCGTTCTCATCGGCGAAGTCGGCAAGCGCCTCCAGCGTGGCGCGGGTGAGCTGCTGCTCGCGCCCCTCGGCGTTGATGAGCGTGACCTCCCACGCGGGGGCGGGCGCGCAGTGCGTCAAAAGCGCCAGCGCGAGCAGCGCCAGCAAGACAGCGCGGAATCGGGCAGCCATCTTACTCCGACCGCAGGGCCGTGACGCCGCTGAGCCATTGGGGCTGTCCGCGCTCCGGCAGCACCAGAGTGAGCGTCCCCCGCAGTTGCACGAGCAGTGCGCCCCACGCCTCCTCTATGGTGAGCGTGTGGGTCGCGCCATCGGCGGTCTGCACGGTAAGGCGCTCGAAAGCAGGATTGGCGACGATCTCGCTCACGAGGACGCCCTCGAGGCGTCTGCCGGCCTGAGCAGAGCGCACCTCGCCATCCTCCTCGCTGCGGAGCATCACGTTGGCGAGATCCACGGTGACGGTGTGGCGAGGCCCTAACAGCAGGCGACCGATGGACGTGGCCTCGCCATCAATCTCCAGCGGCCTCTCTGGCCCCACCACGATGAAGCCCCGAATGCCCTTGATCCACGTTGAGATGTGAAGATCCTCCGCCGCAAAGCGGATGCCATCCTCGTAGGGCAGCAGCAGGCCGTTGGGGGTAAGATTTTCGCGGCTGATGGTGATGAAACCGCCATCGAGCGAGGTCAGCGTCACGCTCTCGAAGTCCGCCGCGCCCTGCTCAGCCAGGAAATCCAGCAGTGAGAGGTGGATGTAGGGCTGGGCGCTGTAGAGCAGCACATCGTTGAGCAGGATGTAACCAGGCTGGGGCACATCGCCGGCCAGCGTGACCCCCGCGTAGAAGGGGAAACCCTCCAGCACCGCCGAGCCGTGCTCGTTGTGGCAGGTATCGCAGGTGTGGAAGGTGGCGGCTTCGTGGCACGCGGCACACTCGCCCATCCGCTCCGCTTCCTCCAACAACAGCGTCGCCGGATAGTAGCGGAGCACCTCCACAGGGAGCCAGGTCGCGCCCAACACGAGCGCCAATCCCAAAGCCAGTAATGCGATGATCACAATGCCTATCCAATGTTGTCGTTGCACAAAGTGCCTCCTTCTAAAAATGGCTCACGGATTGCCACAGATTTCACGAACAGATAAAGAATTAGTGTAATTCGTGAAATTAGTGGCAAAAAATTTGATTCCATCCCTTATTGCAGCAGGAGCACGCTCGCGCCGATACCCACCACGAGCAGGCCCAGCGCGATCCAATCCCGGTGGGTGTAGCGCACCTGGCGCAGGTAGGTACGGCGGGGATATTTGCCGAAGCAGCGCCCCTCCATTGAGACCGCGAGCGCATCCACCTTGCCGAGCGCCGAGACGAGCAGCGGCAGGAAGAACTGGCGCGCCAGCGTGAAAAAGCGGCGCGGGCCGCCCCGGTCGTAGGCGATGCCGCGCGCGAGCTGCGCCTGGTAGATCGTTTGCCCCTCTTGCTCGAAGACCGGCACCAGCCGCAACGCTGTGATTAGCGCAAAGCCGTAGCGGTAGGGCAGGCCGGCCTGCATCAGCCCGTAGGCCAGATCGTTCGGCTCGGTGGTGAAGACGAAGAGGTAGCCGAGCCAGACCACGCTCAACAGTCGCCCGGCAACGTAGACCCCGGCGGTCAGCCCGGTCTCGGTCACGCGCAGCGGGCCGAGCGCCAAGAGGACGGGGCCGCTGCGCGTGAGGAGGGCCTGCATCAGCCAGAGCGTGAGCGCGGTGACGAGCGTCAGACGCATCCCGCGCACGCCGCGCCACGGCAATCGGCTGAGGGGGAAGGTCAGCCCGACGAGGACGACGCTGCCCACAATAATCCACGGGTCGCGCACGGCGAAGACGAAGACCGTACCTGCAAGCAGCCAGAGCAATTTGGTGAGCGGGTGCAGCCGATGGAGCCAGCTGTGGCCGGGGCAATAGGCGATTTGGAGGTGAAGAGCAGACATCGGTCAGGCTCCTGTGGCGGGCAGATAAGCACGCCGGCCCTGCGCCGCCAGCGCCGCGAAGCCCGCCTCGGTGGGCGCATCCAGGGTCAGCCGCCCGGCCTCGAAGAAGAGTAGCCGCGTGGCGTAGCGCCGGGTGATCTCCGGCGCGTGGTTGACCAGCACGACGGCGCTCCCGGCGGCGACGCGCTCGCGCAACCAGGTGAGGAGCTGCTCGGCGTTGCGCGGGTCCTGGCCGATGAGAATCTCATCCAACAGGAGCAAACGCGGCTGGTAGGTGAGCATGGCGACGAGCGTCAGGCGGCGTTTTTCGCCGTAGCTGAGCCGGTAGGGGTGCTCATCACGCCGCGCGTGCAGCCCACTGCTGGTGAGCAGGGACGCGGCGGTCCCGGCGATCTCGCCCTCCGGCAGGCCAAAGTTGCGCGGGGCAAGCGTGGCCTCGTCCCAGACGCTCTGGGCAAAGAGCTGATGATCCGGGTTCTGAAAGACGTAGGCGACCTGGCGGGCCAGCTGCGAAACAGGCGTGCGGCGCGGATCGTGGCCGAGCACGGTCAACTGACCGGCGCTGGGTTGGTGCAATCCCAACAGGCATTGCAGGAAGGTGCTCTTGCCGGAGCCATTATCGCCCATCACCGCGACGAACTCCCCCGGCTGAATCTCCAGCGAGATGTCGTGCAACACCTCCTGGCGCTCATGCTCCGCGTGCAGCCCAGTAATCCGCACCAACGGCGGCTGGGCGGTGGGGATGTGAGGATGCTGCCTGTTAGATGAGGACTGGAAGATGGGGGCACGCTCCTGCAAGCGCCCACCCTCGATGTGCAACCAGCGAGGCGCGAATTGGCGCAAGTAGTCCAGCTTGTGCTCAATCACGATGACGGTGATCCGGTCTTCGGCGCGGATACGGGCGATGACCTCGAAGATCTGCGCGGTGGCAGAGGGGTCGAGGTTGGAGGTCGGCTCGTCGAAGATGAGTACCTGGGGCCGGGTGGCGAGCATGGCGGCGATGGCAACGCGCTGCTTTTCGCCACCGGAGAGCGTGGCGAGGGCGCGGTGCTCGAGATGGCGCGCGCCGACCACGTCCAGCGCCCAGGCGAGGCGCGCCCGGATTTCCTCAGGCGGCAGGCAGCAATTCTCCAACCCGAAGGCGAGCTCGTCCTGCACGGTGAGGGTGCAGAACTGCGTTTCGGGGTTCTGCTGCACCAGTCCCACCACTTCGGCCAGCTCGTAGATGGGGGTGTGGCGCGCATCCAGTCCGTTGACGTGGACGCTGCCGCTGGCCTCGCCATCGTATTGGCTGAAGAGAAAGCCCCCGAGCGCCAGCGCCAGGGTGGACTTCCCACTGCCGGATGGGCCGGCGATGACCGCAAACTCCCCACGTTCGATGTCGAGCGTGAGGTCGCGCAGGGCGTAGGCCTTGCTGCCCCGGAAGCGGTAGGAGAAGTCGCGCAGGTGGATCATGCGAAAAGCGTCAATGCACCTCGATGGCGGTGACGTGGGGCGCGATGACCGTCCCATCCATGCGGGCCACGGCAAAGGAGAGGCTCTCTTCGCCGACAACGGTGAAGAGGCGCACATCGCTGTCGGCAAGCACGTCAGCGAGCGGAAGGGAGACAAGGCCATCGGCGGTGTGGAGGTTGATGGTGGTGGCCTCTGCGGTGGGCTGTTGCGCGGTGAGGATGGCGCCGAGGGGCGCGCCCTGCACCTTGCGCGCACCCTCGCCCAGGTCGAGGTTAATGCTGTCCATCTGCAGCTGCCAGTCGAGCGGATTAAAGGGGGCGGGAGCCGCGAGCGCGCCGGTGATCTCCAACGTGGTCTGCCGGATGACGGTGAGGCGGCTGACGCCGCGCACCCAAGCCTTGCTGCTCTCTGCGCCGACGATGTTGTAAGAGACGCTATCGCCGCTGCCCTGGGAGGCAAGTAGAAGGCTGGCGTTGGTCATGATCTCGTCCATGCCGACGAAGAAGGCGTAGCCATCGGTCGCCTCGATGAGCACGAGGCCGGCACCGGCGTGGGGCTGTGCAGCTTGGACCAGCTCGCGGAGCGGAACGCCGGTGTAGCGGACGGTCGCACCCTGCTGATTGACCTCGGCGGTGATGGTGGGAAGGTCGCCGTGCATTGTGGGGAACTCGTAGGGGGCCACAACCGCGCCATTGATGGGGATGGCGGCAGGGCTGCTAAGCGCCTGTCGCAAGTGAAGGGTGAACGCGCCGCTCAGCAGGATGGCGCAGGCGATGAAGATGGGATAGGCGCGGCGGCCCATTGGCTGGGGCGGGCGGTCTTTGATCACGCCGGCGCTGCGCAGCGCCCCCTGGAGCAGGTAGGCGAGGAAGCCGGCGAAGACGACGCCGGAAAGGGTCGCCATCAGCCCGGCGAGAAGCAACGCCCCATAAGAGAGGATGTCCGCAGGCAGCGAGGCGAAGAGCTGGAAGACGAAGACGTTGGAGGCGGAGGCCAAACCGCCCGCGAGCAAATAGCCGGGCCAGCGGTCTTTATCGCGGAAGGGCAAAAAGCCCAGGTCAACCAGGAGGCCGGCCACGATGTCAACGAGCACGACGAGGAGGCCATGCGGGTTGCCGGTGAGCAATTCGACCGCGCCCTTGAGCAGCCCGGTGACGGTTCCCGCGCCCTGCTTGCCGGTGAGACTCACGGCGAGCGTCAGCCAGAGGACGTGCAGGCCGGCAGCCCATTGCATCGTGCCCGCACCCCCGACGAGCGACTGCACCACCCGTCCGGCGGCGCTGATGTAGGTGCCGGTTACGCCGCCAAGGGCAGCGAGCGCGGCCATCATGAGCAGGTCGCGGGTCGAAAAATAGTAGCGATTCTTCTGCATGGTAATTCCCCTTTGTGTCACATAAAAACGGCGTTCCTAGGAAGGAACGCCGTCGAAGCGAGTGTGCCCTGTAGTGGCTTGCTCGATTGGACTGCATCTCCTTTCCTAAGTTGGGAGGCGTAGCCGTTTCCCGCTACACCCTGCCGGTCACATGCCCTAGGCAGTTGCCGGTAGGCGATGAGACTCGGAGATGTCGTCTTGTATTTACAGGGGTCATCATAGCATGTTTTGGGGATAATGGCAAATGAGCACGTCAAACGGGTCGGCGAACCTATGAGGGGCGTGCCTTTGACTTTACTGGTTTCCAGTAGAATTTTAGCATCCTCAAGTGGTCATGTCAGTCGTGATCATCTTATCACATAGGTGTGCGGAGACAATTCTTGACAGAAAAGTGAGGTGTGCTATACTTACCTGTAATTCCCTCAGTAGGAGTACAGGCCGCCAGGGACACCTCCTCTGTGCGGCTTTTTCATGGGGAATGAGACCGAACCTATCGGGTGGCTCGGTCAAGTGTCAAAGTGTCAATTTAACAAGTTGGAGGATTTACAAAGATGGAAAGCAGCCGTTTGCATGGTGTTGTGAAGTGGTTCGACGAGAAGAAAGGCTTTGGATTCATTACGCCCAACAATGGTGAGCGCGATGTGTTCGTGCATTTCTCCGATATTCAAGGCGGCGGGTTCCGCACGCTCCACGAGGGCGAGCAGGTCGAGTTTGAGATCGCCTCTGGTGAGCGCGGCCCGAAAGCACAAAATGTCATCCGCGCATACAACACTGAACCCACAACCACTCACAGCTACCCCGCCACTTAAAGCTCACAGATCACAAAAACCAACAAGGTCGGGAGAATTCCCGACCTTGTTTCTTTTCCAGATTGCGCCACGTGTTACCCCTTGATCACCGCCACCGGGCGCACCCGCGCCACCTTGCGGGCGATCCCCGCGCCAGCGACCGAATCCACAACCAGACTGACATCCTTGTACGCCAGGGGCGCTTCCTCAGCCAGACCCCGCAGACTTCCCGCTTGCACGAACACACCCTGCTGCTTCAATTCCGACTTGACCGTCTCACCACGGACGGTTCTTGTGGCCTGCTTGCGACTCATCGTGCGCCCAGCGCCGTGACAGCTGGAGCCGAAGGTCTCCTCCATGCCCATCGCAGTTCCCACAAGCACGTAGGAAGCGGTCCCCATCGAACCGGGGACGAGCACCGGCTGCCCGGTCTCCCGATAGACTTCCGGTAGCACCGCCGCGCCTGGCCCGAAGGCCCGCGTCGCGCCCTTGCGATGCACCATCAGCCGCCGCGACTTGCCCGCCACGGTGTGCGTCTCCAACTTGGCGATGTTATGCGCCACGTCGTAGACCTGATGTAGTCTCCAATCGGGCACCTTGCCCGCCAACACCCGCTCGAAGGCCAGCCGCACGAAGTGCGCCAGGACCTGGCGGTTGGCAAAGGCATAGTTCGCCGCCGCCGCCATCGCTGCCAGGTAAGCCTGTCCCTCTTTGGAATCCACAGGCGCGGCCACCAGCTGCCGGTCGGGAATCTCGATGCCGTACTGCCGGGGTACGTTTTGCAAGCGGCGCAGATATTGATCGCAGACCTCGTGCCCTAGCCCACGCGATCCGCAGTGGATCTGCACCACGATATTCCCCTCTTGCAGGCCAAAGACACGCGCCATCTCAGGATCGTAGATCTCATCCACGACATCTAGCTCCAGAAAGTGATTGCCGGAGCCGAGCGAGCCGAGTTGCGGACGCCCGCGCTGTTTGGCGCGATCCGGCACCGCATCGGCGCGGGCCTGGGGTATCTGCCCGCCATCCTCGGTGCGAGCGAGGTCTTCGCGGGTGGCGTAGCCCTGCTGCAAGGTCCACTCGCTGCCGCGCTCCAACACGCGATCCAAATCCTTTTCCGAAAGCGAGACCGCGCCCGCGCCGCCCACACCGCTGGGACAGGTCTGGTAGATGCGCATGGTCAGCGCCTCGAGATGCGGCTCCAACGCCTCGAGAGGAATCTGCGATGCCAGCATCCGCACCCCGCAGTTGATGTCATACCCCACCCCGCCCGGCGAGATGACGCCCGTGGCCTCATCGAAGGCGGCGACGCCGCCGATGGGGAAGCCGTAGCCCTGGTGCATGTCGGGCATTGCCATCGCGTACTTCACAATGCCTGGTAACATCGCCACGTTGAGCAGCTGCTCGATGGAACTATCACCAAATGCCGCTTCAAGAATCTTCTCGCTGCCGTAAATTCGCGCCGGCGCGTTCATGCGCCCATCGTATCCCTGCGGCAGTTCCCAGGTATATGTATTCAACCGTTGGAAATCTTGCTTGTTCACCATAAAAATAGCCCTCCTGTAACGCCTACTACACAATATCAGATATCAAAAACCAACGTCGTCTCGTACCCCGTCTCCGTCTGACGCACTGCCAGACGGTGAAAAGTCGCGGCCTTGATGTAATTCGCAAAGCGCGCCACCGGGCCGCCCCGCACCCGCGCGGTGAGCGCCGTCTCGCTCAGCGCCTCTATCTCGAAGGCGACGAAGACGCGCAAGGTCTCCCCCTCGCTCAGGAAGAGCAGCTCGTTGAGCCAGTCCACCAATAGTGATTCGACATCCATCGCGTTCAGGTGAAGGGTCTCCGTCGTGGTGAGCGGTACCTCGCCAGGGGCTTCTGCCAACAGCCCGGTCAGCCCCTCCGCCGCCGTGACGAACAAATCCGCCAGACTCTCGCCCCACACGCGGATGGAGAGATCCGCCGTGTGCTCCAGCTCCTCCCAGCGCCCCATCTACCCCTCCTCCAAAAAGCGCGCCCGGATGAAGGCCGTCACCGAGGCGATATCGTCCAGCGGCAGGCGGGGCAACCCTTCGTCCAGCGTCGGTACGTCCGTGACCCAGGCACAGCGCCCAACAATCTCCGGCAAGGGCGCGGGATCGCACGCCGCGCGGACGACCTCCAACTTGGGGAACAGGCCGCGCTTGTAGCCCTCCACCAGGATCAAGTCCACCTCACGCACGCCCGCCAGCACCTCGTCCAACGGCGGTTCCTCTGTGTAACGGCGGCGATGCACGACCTGATCCGGCGCGAAGAGCGTGACGTGCGCAGCCCCCGCCTCGTGGAAGCGCGCGGTGTCCTTGCCGGATGCGTCGAGCCGCAGGGCGCGGTGATGCGTGTGCTTGATCACCGCTACCCGCACCCCCGCCGCGCTCAGCGCCGCGACGACCAGCTCCAACAACGTCGTCTTGCCGCTGCCGGAGCGCCCCACAAAGCCGACGACCGGGACGGCAGCGGTCACAAATCCGCGCCCTTGCGCCGGCCCACCTCGATTTGACGCCAGGCCGCCACGACCGCCAGGGTAATCAGCCCCGCCGCGACCGCCTCAATTGGGCCATTCGCTACGGCGACAGCGCCCAGCAGCGGCCAGGGGTAAATCCCCAGCAGGCCGATGATGCCCAGCACCAGCGCGGTGTGCGCCAAACTGCCCACCACACCCGCCGCCAGCAAGCCGACCGTGGGCCACTTCTGCAACGCGCGCCAGACCAGCCACGCAATCGGGCCGAAGAGCAGGCGCGGCAGCACCGAGACCAGTGGGTTCAAAAAGGCCGGGTCCAAATTGCCGTTGGGCATGGAGGCCTGGATAAGGCTGAAGATGCCGAAGATGAAGCCAATCGCCACCCCCACCACCGGCCCTTCCAGCACCGCGCCGATGATCACCGGCACGTGGATGATGGTGAGCGAAGCCCCGGCAAACCAGGGGATCAATCCCAGGCGCGTCCAGCCCAAGAGCGCCGCAATCGCGCCCAATACGCCAGCCACCACAATTTTACGCGTTCGTTCTTCCATTTCTTCCCTCCTCTACCTATCCGGTTGTTCACATTATAACATAAACAGATGACGCCCACGGGCCATCCGTTCATCGTCGCAGTAACACGCCAATAGGCAATTGCGCGGTCTTGTGCTACAATCATCCTCACGATACAGTCAGGCAAAAAAGAGGCCCCTATGCAAACCCTGGAAGCTATTCACACCCGGCGCAGTGTCCGCCGCTATACCGAGGAACCCATCTCCGAAGAGATGCTCCAGCAGCTTCTCTCCGCCGCGATGCACGCCCCCTCCGCCGGCAACCAACAGCCCTGGCAGTTCATCGTCATTGACGATTTCCAGACGCTCGCGCAGATCCCCGACCTCAGCCCCTACGCGGGGATGTGCGCCGAAGCCCCGCTCGGCATCGTCATCTGCGGCGATCTCTCGCTGGAGAAGCACGCCGGTTACTGGGTGCAGGATTGCTCCGCCGCCACGCAGAACCTGCTCCTCGCCGCCCACGATCTGGGCCTGGGTGCGGTCTGGACGGGCATCTTCCCCCGCCAGTCGCGCGTCGAGGGGTTCCGCTCGCTGCTGGGGCTGCCCGAACACATCGTCCCGCTGGGCTTCATCGTCCTGGGCCACCCGGCGGAGCAACCGGCCCTGACAAAAAATCGCTTCAAGCCGGAGCGCATCCATCGCAACGGCTGGCCCGCTGACGAGGCGACCGCATGACCGCGTCCGTCTATATCACCGACCTGCGCGCCAAACCGGGGCGCAACCTGCTGCAAAAGCTCACCGCGCTGTTGATCAAGGCCGGCCTCGATGAGATTGACTTCGAGGGCAAACTCGTCGCGCTCAAGATCCACTTTGGAGAGCCGGGCAACCTCGCCTACATCCGCCCCAACTACGTCGCTACCATTGCCGCGCTGATCCGAGAGCGCGGGGGCAAGCCCTTCCTCACCGACGCCAACACGCTCTACTCTGGACGGCGGCACAACGCCGTGGATCACCTCGCCGCAGCCCAGGAGAACGGCTTCAACCGCATCGCCACCGGCTGTGATGTCATCATCGCCGATGGGCTGAAGGGCACCGAGTTCCGCGAAATCCCGCTGAATTTCAAGCACTGCGCCACCGCCAAAATCGGCTCCGCTATCGCCGACGCCGACATCATCATCTCGCTCACCCACTTCAAGGGCCACGAGATGACGGGCTTCGGCGGCGCGCTCAAGAATCTAGGGATGGGCAGCGGTTCGCGGGGCGGCAAACTGGAGATGCACAGCGCCTCCAAACCGCAGATGAAGCAGGAGAACTGCGTGAGCTGTGGAATCTGCGTCCGCAACTGCCCACAGGAGGCCATCGCCTTCAACGCCGACCGCAAGGCCGAAATTGACTACGCGCTCTGCATCGGCTGCGGGCAGTGTGTCGCGCTGTGCAATTACGATGCCGCCCAGGTCGTTTGGGACGAGGCCGCTGACACCGCCGTCGAGAAGATCGCCGAGTACACCTACGCCGTCGTCCACGGCAAGCCCGCGCTCCACATCAGCTTCGTGATGAATGTCTCGCCCGATTGCGACTGTTGGAACATGAACGATGCGCCCATCACGCCCGACCTGGGCATCGCCGCCTCCCGCGACCCGGTGGCGCTGGATCGCGCCTGCGTTGATCTGGTCAACGCCGCGCCCATCATCCCCAACAGCCGGCTGGCGGAGACCGCCTGCCAGGTGGGCGACGACAAGTTCACCCACATCCATCCCAAGACGCAGTGGCAGGCCGGCCTCAACCACGCGGAGGAGATCGGCCTGGGCACGCAGTCCTACGAGTTGCACTGGGTGAAGTAAACGCCCCGATGCAAGCGCCGCCGGTGGGAGAAGTTCCCTACCGGCGGCACGATTTACGCCAACACCGCCTCCGCCAGCGCCGCTAGGCCCTCCAGATCATCCAGATCGAGCCATTGCAGCATGAGGCGCTGAACGCCTACCGCCTCGAAAGCGGCGAGTTGCTCCAAAACCGAGTCCGGCGTCCCGACAATCACGCCCATCTCGCGGTAGGCCTCGGCGGAACGGGGCCGCTCAGCCAGTTGGGCTTGCAAGGCCGCCTCATCCACGCCAAAGATGCAGCCCGTCATCAGCGAGCGGCGCACCACCTCCGGCGCGCGTCCCTGCTCCGCGAGCAAGGCATCAAGCCGGGCGCTGAGTTCCGCGAACTTCTCCGGCGGGATGTAGACCGCATTCCACTCATCGGCGTAACGCGCCACGAGCGGCAACGTCCAGCGCGGGCCATTTCCTCCGATGAGGATCGGCGGGCCGCCGGGACGCTGAGGGCGCGGCAGCAGCACCGCCCCGCGCAATGTGTAGAAATCACCGGCGAATTCGACCGGCGCGTCACTGTGAAACAGGCGCGTGACCACCTCCAGATACGCCTCGAAGCGCGTGAAACGCCCGTCCATATCGAGCAAGTCCAGCCCGAAGAGATCGTGCTCGCGCTCCTGCCAGCCCGCGCCCAGCCCCAGCGTCAGCCGCCCGCCGGAGAGATCATCCACGGCGGCGGCCACGCGCGCCGTCATCGTGGGATGGCGGAACGAGGCTGGCGAGACCAGCGGCCCGAACTCGATGCGCTCCGTGTGGCTCGCCAGCCAGGTCAGCGAGACCCACAGTTCCAGCGAGTCCATGTCGGGCGGGCTGGCGTTGGTGTAGTGGTCGGAGCGATAGAGGCCCACAAAGCCCAAATCCTCCACGGCGCGCGCCAATCGCTGCCAGCGCGGCCAATTCAATCCGTTCTGTCCTTCTACCATAATCGCAACTTCAAGCATGAAAAACCTCCTATGAGAGTCAAACGAATCGTAACTACTCAGCCTGCTTCAAGGGGAGCGTTAGCTCCCCGCTCAAGCCCCACAGGGAGCCTATTTATAAGTTGCTGTGCAACTTGCTGAGCCGCCGGAGCTAACGCTCCGGCTAGAGCCTGAGTAGTTACAACGAATCAACGAATCAGTGTACATCAGTGTAATCAGTGCTCCTGTGTGACTCGACGAATTTGCCAATGCCGCTATAATCAACCCAGACAAAGAGTGAGGTGACAAAGATGCATCCAACATTCACGCTGTTGATCCAAATCATCATGCTCGCCATCATGCTGATCGGGCTGTTTGGCCTCGTCGTGCCGGTCTTCCCCGGCATCACCGTGATCTGGGTGGTGGCGCTGTTGCACGGGCTGATCTTCAGTTTTGCGCCGCCTGGCGCCTGGTACTTCGTCGGCATCACCTTGCTGACCATCGTCGGGCTGACGGTGGACAACATCCTGATCACCACCATGGCCCGCGAGGGCGGCGCGCACTGGCGCTCCATTGCCGCCGCTATCGCCGCCGGCTTCATCGGCAGCCTCTTCCTCACCCCCATCGGAGGGATCGCCGCCGCGCTGGGCGGACTCTATCTTTCGGAATACGCCCTGCGGCGGAACAAGGCGGAGGCATGGCGCGCCACCAAAGGCATGGCGCTAGGCTGGGGCTGGTCGTTCGTCGCCCGCTTTGGGATCGGCCTCGTGATTATTGGACTGTGGGCGCTCTGGGCCTGGGCCTGAAGCACCTCAATCTGCCAATCCAGGGGCGGCAGCCGCCAGGCCGGTCGCGGCGAGCGTCGCCAACACGGCGACCATGTCGGCATCCTCCTGCGTGAAGATCGCGCCGGAGCGTTTGTTCAATGCCTCTACCACGCCCAAGACCTTGCCCGGTACCATCAGCGGCACTGCGATCAGGCGCTGCGTCTTGAAGCCCACGAAGTCATCCACGGAGAAGAGGAAGCGCAGGTCGGCGTAGGCATCGTTGACGATCAGCGGTTTGCCCTTTTCAGCGACCCACCCGGCGACGCCCTCATCGCTGGGGAAGCGAAAGCCCAACAGCGTCTCCTCCGCCGCGCCCCGCACCACCACGAAAACGAGCTCGTCGTTCTCGTCGTCGAGCAACATCACGGAGCCGTCCTCGGCATCGAGCAGGCGCAGGGCGCAATCCAGGGTCGCGCCCAACACGCGCAGCACATCCTGGCGCGGCGCGAACTTGAGCACGGCCTCGTTGAGCGCCTCCAGCGCGCGCAGATACCGCTGGAGCGCGTCCACCTCCTCGGCGAGCGTATCCCGCTCCTCGGTCAGCTGGCGCACCTGCTGCCGCAGAAAATCAACCACATGTGTATCAGCACTCATCGTAACCCTCCTTTTTTGAGTTAGCGAATCAACAAGTCAGGCAATTGCCGGTTCGATGCAGGCGGGGAGGTCGTTTTGGGGGCTGTTGACCAGGCGGGAGACGGGGAAGGCGACCAGCGCTTCGGCTGGATAGGGACGCAGCAGACCATGCAAGTCATCCGCAGGCGTTGGTTGAGGCGCGAGCCACTGCGCATAGGCCGCCGGCGGCAGGATGACCGGCATCCGGTCGTGGATGGGAGCGACCAGCGCGTTCGGTTCTGTGGTGAGGATGGTGCAGGAGTGGAGCGGTTCGCCTGCTTCCGGCTGCCACACCTCCCACAACCCCGCGAATGCGAAAGGCTGCCCCGACGCCATGCGAATCAAAAAGGGCGTTTTGGCGCGCTGTCCCGGCTCATTGCGCCACTCGTAGAAGCCATCGGCCAGGACGAGACAGCGGCGCTGCCGAAAGGCCGCGCGGAAGGCTGGCTTCTCGGCGACCGTCTCGGCGCGCGCGTTGATCATCCGCGCGCCGCTGGCGGAATCTTTAGCCCAGGAAGGGATCAGCCCCCAGCGGAAGAAGGCCACGCGGCGCTCCGCCGTGTTGGGCACGACCGCCACCGGCTGCGTCGGAGAGATGTTGTAGCGAGGCGGCAGAGTTTCAGGGAAGACGAAATCGGGGAAGGCGGCCAACAGCTCGGTCAACTCCACTGCCAATGTGAACCGTCCACACATCGCGTCCCCCTTTCACACCCCGGCGGCTTCTCTCTCCGCCGACTCCCCGGCCACCAGCGGCAGCGTGAACGAGAAGCGACTGCCCACGCCCATCTCGCTCTCGACCCAGATACAACCGCCATGATGCTCCACAATCTCCTTACAGATGGATAGGCCCAGGCCCGTGCCGCGCCGCCGCGTCCCCTGCGCGCGTTCCCCGCCCTGGCGGAACTTCTCGAAGATATGCACAAAATCCTCAGGCGCGATGCCAGTCCCGGTATCCTGCACACTGACCACCACGACCGCCTCGCGCGCGGGCACCCCTCGCGCCAGCTCCGGGGCGCACACACCGAACGGGGGCAGCGCCTCGTTGGGGGCCAGAACGTGACAGCAAACGAACACCTCCACAATCACTGTTAACAGCGTCGCCAGCTGCTCCTCGACAATTGTCGTCGCCAGGCGCGCGCTCAAGGATAGAAGGTGCGATCAATGGCCCGCTGCACGCGGGTGCGCAGTGGATTGAAGGCCAGGGCGATGAACAGCGTCGAAACAAAAACGACCAGGGTGCTATTGCCCCAACTGAAGGCGATGCGAGCGAAGAGCGTCAGCAACCCGACCAGGGCCAGATAAAGTCCGCCCAATAAGCCAGACAGCGTCCCGTAAACCAGGCTGCGGTTGATGATGAAGTCCAAATCCCACAGCCTGTAGCGGAAGGCTGAGAAACCAATCGCAAACAGCAGCAGCAATGGCGGTAAATAGGTGAAAGCAATGTTGCCTATCAGATAGTAGAAAAAGGCCCAGATACCCGAGAAAAGCGAGAGCTGTGAGAAGATAGCATCCTGCGCATAGTAGACGATGAAGTAAGTGACGATAGACGCCGTGGCCCCCAGCACCACCAACCGCGTGCGTCTGCGCTCCTCCTGCGCAGCCACCCAGAAATGCCGGTAAATCTGGAACGCTATCCCGAGACCGTAGCCCAGAACCAGTAGGAAGATATCAAAATAGATGCTACTCAGGATCGAGAGTGGCATCCAGGGGACGACAAGCCCCACTCCGATCCAGAAAAAGACCAGATAGCGCGACCAACGCGGGATCACCCGCCCATCGGGGAACCAATAGAAGAAGAGGATACCGAAGCACTGGCTCAACGAGATGACCGCCAGCGCCACCCGCCAGAAGCGCGACTCTAGCAAGGCCGGCACGACCGGCAAGAAGAGTAAGGCCACCCCCACCAGCGTCAGAGACATTAACATGCTCACCCAATCGTTGGCCCGCCGCCAGAAGATGGTCAAGCTGATGATGGTAAAGAGCAACATGATCACCACTTCGGGGATCACAAAGTAAAGGGCGAAAAACTGCAATGTTATCCCAAACTGTGCCAGCGTCACGCGGTACTGCGTCCCCGTATCCATAATTTGCACAAAGCGTTCCGGGACCGCCAGCGCGAAGACGCCTAACATCGCAATCAACAGCAGCCCCCAGACAAGCTGCGCGACCGTAAGCCAACCGCCATGCAGCAAAGTTGACCGCGACTTTAAGCCCGCCGATGATTCTGCGCCGATTTCGTATGTACCCATGAATTTTACCCGATTGCGCCTCCCCCCTAATCGTACCACAACCGGGTAGCAGGACAACCCGCCCCCCGCCCGCGCGCCCATTATGAGAACGGCGAAGTGTGCTATAGTGAAGTGTGCATCGAGGCGCAGGCAGGAACCCCACCTGAAACCTTTTGTCTGCGGAGGCATTCAGATGAACCCAAAATCCTGGCAATCCGTTCTGGAAGAAGTGCTCGCGCTGGCCGCACCAGCCCTCCAATCGGCAGAGACCCGCTGGGCGGTGGTCGGGTCGGTAGCGACCGCCCTGCAAGGCTGCCAGATTGCGCCCAACGACATTGACATCCTGACGTTGAAGCCAGAGGGCGTGCAGCACTTCGCCAAATTGATGGCGGCCTACACCCCCCAAAACGCCCCACCGCCCGAAAACCACACCGAATGGCATTCCTCGCTGGCGGAGCCGGTGAGTGCGGGGCCGGATGACTACGGCTACTACTGGTATTTTGCGCGCTGGATAATCGCTGGCGTGAAGGTGGAAGTCGCGCACATCATCGGGCCACCCATCACCCTACCGACCTCGCAGACAGGGGCAGGGATGTGGGAAGCCGGGCCGGAGATCTGGGCGCACATCCGAGAGGTGAACTTCCGAGGCTACCTGACGCCGGTCGTGCCACTGGAGATCCAATTGCAGACGAACCTGGCGCGGGGCCTGGAGCAACGGATTACTGAGATCATCTCGGTGTTGCAGCGCGAGGGCTACGACCGGGCGCTCCTCGAACGCGCCCTGAGCCACAAACATCGGGAACCATTCGAACGGCTGTTGGCAACGCACGCCTCTGAGCAATGATGGGGCGAGTAAGTGTGAGACAGGCGGCTTGCCTGTCCTGAGGGAAATGTTCCTGCGCCTGATAGCCTTATTTGCCATCGCCTGCTCGCTTTTCGCTGGCGCACCCCTATCTGCCGCTGATCCTGAAGCGCTTTCCCAATCACGACTTGTAGTTCTACAAAGTTATGCTAATCTTACACTATAAGCGGCCCGCAAACGCCGCGTACCGGCATCTCGAGTTTGCGTCCAGATGCAGTCCATACTAATAGAGGATAAAAAAGCATGTTAACCATTCCATCCGCCATACCTATGGAGATCCAACTAGAGTGTGATGCCTGCGGGCACCGCCAGGGCTATGCCATCCCCACCCCAGTCTGTTCCCAATGTGGCGGCGAGTGGATGGAAGCGCGTTACAATTATACTGAGGTACGCCGCTTGTGGCCCCAAATCCTACAATCCCGCCCCTTCACCATGTGGCGCTACCGAGAGCTGCTACCACTCTTCAACGATGAATACCAGATCAGCATGGGCGAAGGCGGCACGCCCCTGGTGCGCGCGCGCAACCTGGGCATGATGTTGGGAACGCCCAACCTCTTCGTCAAGGATGAGCGCCAAAATCCCACCAACTCCTTCAAAGATCGCCAGGCCGCCCTCGTCATCTCGATGATGAAGTCCGCCGGTATCACCGAGATGGTCGTCGCCTCCACCGGCAACGTCGCCATCTCCTACTCGGCCTACTCCTCCCATGCCGGCATCAAACTGTGGACCTTCCTGCCCAGCCTCGTCCCGCCGGAGAAGATGCGTGAGATTGCCATCTACGGCAGCGAAGTGGTCAAAGTCACCGACAACTACGATGTCACCAAAAAGGTAGCCAGCCGTTTTTCCAAACACAAGGGCATCCTGGCCGACCGTGGCATCCGTGACATCGGCACCCGCGAGAGCATGAAAACGCTCGGCTTCGAAGTCGCCGAACAACTCGCCGCCGAGCTCGGCCCGTCGGAAGATGGCCCTCCGTGGCGCGCACCCGACTGGTACCTCCAGGCCGTCAGCGGCGGGCTAGGCCCCGCGGGCTTCTGGAAGGCATTTCAGGAACTCTACGACATGGGGCTGGTGGATCGTATCCCCAAACTCGCCCTGATTCAGGCAAGCGGCTGCGCCCCGATGGTCAACTCCTACCGCAAGGGCCTCACCGAGGCCGAACCGGTCATCAATCCCGATACCCGCGTCATCACCATCGCCACCGGCGCGCCCGGCCCGGCCTACACCTATTTGAGCCGTGTCATCCGGGAGCAGGGCGGCGCCTTCGAGTCCGTCACCGACGAGGAGACCTTCCGCGCGCTGCATGTGCTGGCAAAGATGGAGGGCTTCTCGATGGAACCCGCTGCCGCCGCCACCTTCGCCGGACTCTTCAAGCTGCTCAGCAAAGGTGTCATCCAACGTCACGAAACCATCGTCGTCAACTGCTCCGGGCACACCTTCCCCGTCGAAAAGTACCTGCTGGAAAAAGACTGGCTCAAAGTCGTCTCCTCCACCGCCACCGATACCCCCGCCCCGCCGCCCAGTCCGCGCCACACCCATTCGGAAAATATCCTCGGCGCGTTAGATCGCCTGGATGCGCGCGTGCGCCGGATTGCCATTATTGAGGACAACCCCGAAGCCGCGCGCCTGTTGCGCCGCATCCTGCAAACGCGTGGCGACTTCCAGATCGCCGAGGCCCACACGGGCCACGAGGGAGTCGAACTGATCCGCCAGACGCGCCCCGACCTGATTCTGCTCGACCTGATGATGCCCGATATGGATGGCTTTGCCGTCCTGGACATACTCAAGGCCGAGGAGCCTTTACAAGACATTCCGGTCATCGTCATCACCGCCAAGGAGCTCCGCGCCGATGAGCGCGAGCGGCTCCAGGGACAAATCCAGATGCTGCTGCAAAAGGGCGCGTTTATGGATGATGACCTGCTCGATGAAATCAACGCCCTACTGGGAAAAAGTAACAAGGAGGAAGCATGACCAGAATCCTTTATGTAGAAGATGATATGGCCAGCCAGCGCCTGGTACAGCGCTTGCTCATGGCAGAGGGATTTGAGGTCAACATTGCCGATAACGGGCTAGATGCCATCGAGACCGCCCACCGCGAAAAGCCCGATCTCATCCTGATGGACATCAACTTCAGCGGCCTGGATGGCTACGAGGTGACCACCCGGCTGCGCTCCATCGAGGGGCTGGAAAAAGTGCCCATCGTAGCGGTCACAGCCGCCACCCTGCGCGGCGACCGCGAGCGCGCCCTGGTTGCCGGCTGCAACGGCTACATCCCCAAGCCCATTGACGTGGATCAATTCCCCGATCAGGTGCGCGGCTTCCTCGTCGGCATGGAGGAGCAGCTGGAATCGGCGGAGGAACGGGCCGAGTATCTCCTGGAATACAACCAACGGCTGGTCAGCCGCCTTGAGGAGAAGGTCCGCGAGCTGGAGCGAGCCAACACCGAGCTCCAGCGCGTGGAGAAGATGAAGTCGGACTTCGTCATCCTCGCCGGTCACGAATTGCGCACGCCGCTCACGGTCATCTACGGCTACCTCCAAATCCTGCTGGCGAACCCCACCATCCCCGGCGATATCGAAAACGAGGGCACACCCCGCCACCTCCTCAAGAACGTCTCCGACGCGGTCGAACGCCTCAGCCAGGTGATCCAGGACATCCTCAACGTCTCGCTCATTGATGCCAACCGGCTCGATCTGGCCCGCGAACCGGTCTTCTTGAGCTCTGTGGTGCAATCTGTGCTCCACAACCTGCGCAGCTTCGGCCCCCAGCGCCAACTCATCTTTGAAATTGGGCAGGGCTTGCGCAAAGTCCCCACCCTCGAAGGCGATCCGCGCCGCCTGCATCAGGCCCTCTGGAACGTCGTCAGCAACTCCATCAAGTACACGCCCGACCACGGCACGATCACGATTGATGCGGAGCTGTTGGAGAATGACACCATCCACCTGTGGATTCACGATACTGGCGTGGGCATCCCCAAAGACGAGCTCCCACATGTCTTCGAGCGCTTCTACGTTTTGGAAGATGTCTCGTTACACCGCTCCAGCAAGACCGCCTTCAAAGGTGGGGGGCTAGGGCTGGGGCTGGCCGTCTCCAAGGGGATTATCGAGGCCCATGGCGGCAAAATCTGGGCCGAAAGCCCCGGTCACGATGAGAAAAACATGCCGGGCAGCACCATCCACGTCCTCCTGCCGGTGGGCCTGCCCTTCAGTCAGACCGGCGGTAGTTGATAAAACCTTGCCTTTTTGAACCTTTATGGTACAATGCCTGGGTCGTGGTGGGCGTGGCCTAATAGGTTAAGGCTCCTGACTGTGACTCAGGCAATTGTGGGTTCAAGTCCCACCGTCCACCCTGGGGCCGGGCTTCAAGTCCGGCCCTTTGCTTACCCGCCCCTGTAGCTCAATTGGACAGAGCACCTGGCTTCGAACCAGGGGGTTGCAGGTTCAAGTCCTGCCGGGGGTACAGCCATCGTCCCGCGTACGGGATAAACGCCTCGTTGCCCTCCATTTGACAATTGCCCAAATCCGCGATAATTCAAGGGGGATGAAAACTTTACTGTTGAAGTTACTGAAGCTACTCTTTCGGTCACAGAGAATCGCGTTGCCCACAGTCCTGTGGATCGGGCTGTTCGTTGGGATGCTCGCCCTAACCCTACAGCTGAGCACACCTATCATCACCATGCCGGGCGACACCCAGATTCGCTACCTGATCGCTACCCCCACCCC
>Ga0209614_1001148_pt1 | contig 20603 bp, 18 predicted proteins | sample BlaSprsedimmetaG_FD_185484 | JGI IMG/M metagenome (GOLD analysis project Ga0209614, IMG submission 185484) | Hot spring sediment bacterial and archeal communities from California, USA to study Microbial Dark Matter (Phase II) - Blank Spring... ... | reverse complement strand
TACTAACACGATAAAGAAGTAAGTTTTTATCAAAAAAGCTTAAATCAGGACGACTTGCCCATCTTATTCCTGATATAAAGCCGATATGTCATAATATCGCATTCTTCGCCGTATCGATCATGTGCGTTCCCTCATTCCCATCTTATATCGATGCCCCCCCCTTGATCTCGCCGACAGACCAAGGGAGCGTGAATTGTGCATGCGAGAGAGCGACTCTTTGAGGGGAGAACGGTGCCGGGTCTAAGGAGAATCGACCCAGGGGGCCGGCTCTTTTCATTGCATTGTTGAGAAGAGTATACTAAAAAGGTCAGTGATACCATGTGATGAGACGGATTGTTCCCGGAGGTGGAAGTATGAGAAAGGTTTTCTACTATTTAATGTTGTTCGTGGCATCGGCAATGGTTCTTGCTGCCTGTGCCGGAACCACCGTAAAACGCACCGAGGTGGATCAGGTAATAGATCTCAGCGGAAGCTGGAACGATACGGATTCCCGTTTGGTGGCCGAGGCGATGATCGAGGATTGCCTCGAACGGCCGTGGCTTCCTCGTTTCCACATGCGCCACCCTGACAGGTTGCCGGTTGTTATCGTCGGTACCGTGAGAAACCGGAGCTACGAGCATATCAACACCCAGGTATTTACCAAGGATCTTGAGCGTGCTCTGATAAATTCGGGCAGAGTCCGGTTTGTGGCTTCAAGGGATGAGCGGATAGAGTTGCGTCAAGAAAAAGCGGATCAGCAAATGGGATTGACCGACCCATTGACGCAGAAGATGGTCGGCAGGGAGGTGGCGGCGGACTACATGCTCAAGGGGACCATCAACGCAGTGAAGGATGAGATCAAAGGTACGTATGTGATGCTCTACCAGGTCAACCTGGAGCTCATTGAACTGGAGGCCAACCTGAAGGCCTGGATCGGTCAAAAAGAGATAAAGAAAGTGGTGAAGAGAAGTCGCTTTTCCTTCTAGAGACCGGCCGGAACGACGCAGTGTGCACCCGCGATGCTCCGAATGGGGGAGAAGGCGGCAGGAAACAAGATGCTGCGTCGTATCTCTCCGTACTCGTTACAGCTCATGACAAGAAGTCGCTGGAGGGGAAGAGAGGAGGAAATGAGCTACTCTCACCGAAGTCTGAGATTCTGCGCAAGGTGTGGTAAGAGTTTCCGGGGCACCCTGGTGTTTGTCTTCTTCTGCACGGCCCTCTTCCTCGGCTCTTTCGGCTGTGCCGGTGTCGGTCATCTCTACGAAAGGGTGGATCAACTGAGCCTTCAAGGTCACTACTCTCAGGCCGGCCGATATCTGGAAGAGAGCGCCGATGAGTATGCGAAGCGGAACCGGATCCTCTACTACCTCGACAGGGGAATGCTGACCTTTGCCGCCGGGGAGTTTGACGATGCCATTGCGGCATTCAGGGAGTCGGAGCGTTTGATGGAGGAGGCCTTTACCATCTCCCTCAGCCGTCAGGCTACGACGTTTATCATAAACGATACCATGGCGCCATACCGCGGTGAGGATTTCGAGAGTGTTATGGTCAATGTCTTTCTTGCTCTCAGCTACATCAATCTGGGCAAGATTGAAAATGCCCTGGTGGAGGCACGGAAGGTAGACTCTAAACTGAGGGTTCTCAACCAGCAGTATGACGATGAACACAAGAATGCCTATAGCGAAGATCCATTCGCCCGGTTGCTTGCCGGCCTCTGCTATGAAATGGGGCGCACGGACAGTGACCTGAATGATGCTTATATTGCCTATCGACTCGCTCTCAAGGGCTATGAAGCTGACTATCAGCGGTTTGGGACTCGTTTTCCGGGGAGCTTTCTAGAGAACATCCTTTCTCTGGCACAGCTCATGGGGGAGGGCGAACTCAGTGAGATGAACCGGCGGTTTTCGAGCGTTGACTTCTTGTCTTCAGGGGAGCGAAGCGAACGTGCCGAAGTCTACGGCCTTCATCTCAACGGCAGGGCACCCGTGAAGATTGAGGACATAATTGTGCTGCCCATGCCTGACGGTCATATGATCAAGCTTGCATTCCCGCGGTACCGGCGCTTGCCCAAAGAGATCATCGGGGCGCGCTTCCATGCCCTTTCGCTCGAGGAAACGGGGGCATTCCAGGCAGAATTCACCCTCGCCGAACCTATTGGGCGCATCGCCGAAGAGAATCTTGAGAATCGACGCTTGCGGATCGCGGTGAAAACTCTGGCGCGTGTTACCGCCAAGTATCTTGCCGTGAAAAAGGCCCGGCAAGAAATGGAAAAGGAGCACGGCCCCCTGGCCGGACTCATGGCGGGCGTCATCGGCAACATCCTCACCTTCGCGAGTGAAATGGCAGACCTGCGGTGCTGGCGCACCCTGCCGGAGGAGATCCTGATAAGCAAGCTCAGTCTCCCACCCGGGACGTACAGATTATGGGCCGAATGTCTGAACTCGTCAGGTAATTGCATGCAGCTAGTCGACTTGGGAGAACGTCGTCTTGAGGCGGGCGACAAGATTGTCGTGCAGTTCCGAACGGTGAGGTGAGGTGCTGCCGGCCGAGAAAGAAGACGGAAGGAACTCGGCTTTGGAACATTGCTTTGCCTGGAAGACGATGCGGAATGTCTGACACAAACAAACCTGACAGGATGCATGTGTAAAACGGCGCAGGGCTGCCGGTCATGGATGCTGATTCGCGGGAAGACATACATGGAGTGAACGGTGTTGGATTCGGGATTGCCATCAATGCGGGACAGCAGAGGATGGTCCTATGTATCGAGAGTGGGGCATTTCGGCATCGATGAGGGGATAAGAGGCGGGAGATGAATCTATTTTCAGGAATTATGTATAACGTGAGAGGTTTGTGGCTGGGCATCCGGACGCCCCGACTGCTGGTGTTAGGTTTTTTGCGTTTTGCCGTGGTGGCCGTCTTCACAGCAGCCCTGTCAGGCCTGATACTGGCCAAACATGGAGACATCCTGAGCATGTTGTGGCATCGGCCTGAAAGTCCTTGGATCGTCTGGGCCTGGCATATGGTCTCCTGGTTACTTTCATTGCTTTTGGTTGGTATCTCGGTTGTAGCGGCATATCTGCTGGCACAGCTGCTCTTTGCCGTGTTCATTATGGATCTCATGTCACGAATCACCGAGCGCATTGTTACCGGTCAGGCAGCGGCGGTTCCACAAGCCCCGATCATTACACAAATAGCCTTTCTGATCCGTCAGGAGGTACCACGAAACATTGTCCCCGTTGTTCTCACTCTGTTGATTATTGTTCTGGGATGGTTCACCCCCCTGGGCCCGGTCATCACTGCAGCGGGCTCCATGGTGGCGGCGATATTTCTGGCATGGGATAATACCGACCTCATCCCCGCCCGCAAGCTCCAACCGTTCGGTACACGCTTCAAGTCCCTGAAAAAGACATTGCTCTTCCACTTGGGCTTTGGATTACCCTTTCTCATTCCTGTGCTGAACCTGCTTTTTCTCAGCTTCGCACCTGTAGGAGCCACCCTGTACCATCTGGAACAGGCAAAGAACACACCGCCGCCATCGGTACCTGCTGAAACAGGATAAGCTGCATCATAAAGTGCAAAGGATTTGATGTATGCAGGGATCAGGAAAAGACTGTAAGGATGTGCTTGAGAGCGTTTTCGCAGAAGACGCCATATGATAATGGCGATGCTGCCGTGTTGCCGCCATGGAGAAGTTCATCGGATTATCTGTTGAGAGACTGTCGATAAATGCCCGTCTGCGCCGGCGCGCGCCGCAGGGCAAGCAAATTTCGGGTGCCGTCCATCCGGACATTTGTAAACAGTCTCACCGTGGGAGCTTTTCAACGGCCTTTTTACTCATGGCCTCTTCTTTATTGCCGGTGATATGGGTTTCCAGTGCAGGGGCGGATCGTTGTAAACCGCCCCCGCTTTCTTTATTTCAGGGAGTCGTCTCCTGTAAGGTATTCATGATTTCCTGCAGTTTCTTGACTGCGTCCTGCAGGCTTTTTCGAATATCATCCAGGGCCGCCGGTATGAAGCCCATGTCCTTCTTCGGGGCGCCGACGTCTTCTGTTTCGAGGGCTACGGCAGGCAGCGCACCCACCAGGGCGGCAGTGGCAGCGTCCAGCGTCTGATGCATGACGACCTGCCGTGAGTCGGCGAGGATGATACGTCGAAGTTCAGGGAAGTCAAGGGTTTCGGGTTTCAGGAACACCGGCTCGGCATAGAGCAGGGCGTCGCCGATGGGAATGACCAGCAGGATGCCCCGGAAGACTTCGGAACCGACCTGTCCCCAGAGGGTAAACTGTTCGGAAATGACTGCGTCGTTGTCGATCCTGGCTTCTATCTGATTAGGACCATCGACGTGCCGTCCCGTCGGGAAGCGGAAAAGCACCAGCTCTCCGTAGGCATTGCCGTCATTGCGGGCGGCCATCCAGCCAACCAGATTATGTCGGCTGGCCGGTGTGAATGGCTGGATGAGGAGAAACTCTTCCTTTGCCTCTCCGGGAAGCCGGGCCACGATGTAGTAGGGTCTCAGCGCCTCGGTTTTGCCGAAGGATGACTGGACCGGAATGGACCACTGATCTTCCTTGTTATAGAAAACGGTGGGATCTTCCATGTGGTACTGGAGAAGCATCTGGGTCTGGACGGTGAAAAGATCCAGAGGATACCTCGCGTGGTCCCGCAAATATGGAGGCATATCGGCCATCGGCTTGAAAAGATCTGGGAATATGGACTGGTAGGTGCGGATGATCGGGTCCGACGGATCGGAGACGTAGTACTCAATGGTTCCGTGATAAGCATCGATCACGGCTTTGACACTGTTTCGCATATAATTGAAGCGGTTCTGCCAGGGAGTGGAATAGGGGTAACGTTTTGTGTATGTATAGGCATCCTGGATCCAGAAGAGCCGCCCGTCGGCGACAACGGAGTATGCCTCGCGGTCCCTCAATAGAAAGGGCGTTATTGCAGAAATACGCTCAGGAACGGTACGGCGATATTGAATGCGGCTCTCCGGCAATATTTCTCCGGAGATGAGAATGTTGAGATCCATGAACATGAAGGCATACACGATGCGGCGAAATATGCTGCTTAAAAGGACGCCGCCTGTCCCCTCATAACGGGTATAGACGGGTCCTTCCGATCCCGGATAGTTAAACTCCTGCATGCCGCTTTTCACGATAAGATAGGGAAGACTCTTCAGCCCGTAGTAAATCTCCGGCCGGTCAAGTGGTATGTTGCCTTTCGGTGGGACGTCTCTTAAAAAGAACCCCGGCCGCCCGCCCTGATCAACTTCGGTGACCGGGGTCATGGCGGCGCCGTATCCATGGGTGAACTGAAGATGGCGGTTAACCCATCGCTGTGCTTCCGCGGGAAGTTTTTCCGCTGAAAGCTCACGGGTGGCGAGCATGACCTGGCGAAGTTCGTCGCCGATACGGTAACGGTCTGTGTGGACCATCAGGAAGTCGTAATAAAGCCGGAAGAACTGGATCTGGTTGTAGCTTTGCAGGAGGGGGCCTTCGTCCCAGAGTCTGACATTGCGAATCGTTCCAGGGTTTTCGGCCAAGGTTTTATTGTCGATCGCACCGAGGGCCGGATGACTGCGGGACTGCAGTTTTGTCAGATTGTAGGCTTCCCGGGTCAGTTCGATGTTGTTGGTGAGGTAAGATGACTCTCGGGCCAGTTCACTAGGTTCAACATAGAGCCGCTGGATCATAGCCGGAATGATGCTCACAGTCAGAACATGAAGGACGGCGAGGGCGCCAACACTGAACAACAGCGGTCGGTTGCCCATGAAGCGAAGGCCAGCGAGCAGCATAGCGGCGCAGACAACAGCGGCAAAAGCAAGGAATGCCCGGGCTGGAAGCGTGAAATGATCGTCGGTGAACCCCACGCCGAAAACGGCGCCCGTTGGTGAGTATAGAAGTTCGTATCGGCCGAGCCAGTATCCACCTGCCACCAACACCAGATAAAATGATGCCAGCACCAAAAGATGCGATCGCATCCTTCCTTCCAGCACCACTCGTTCGCCTCTCAAAAGTGCTGCCACAAAATAAAGAGCCGCTACGATGAAAATTATTATCGTTGTCAGGCTGAGAAGCCAGGATCGCATCATTTCGAGGGCGGGGAGGGTAAAAATATAAAAGGAAAAATCCTTGTGAAATATGGGATCAGCCTTGTCAAAAAGGACCCCGTTGAAGTAGCAAAGAACGGTTTCCCATTCAGCGGCGAGCTTGACGGCGAAAAACAAAGCCCCCAGAATGGTGATCCCCCATCCGACTCGAACCAGAAGACGCCGGCCGACGGTGTAAGCTTCGGGAGGGATTGTCGTACCGTTGCCGGGAAGAGACATGGGAATATCCCGCAAAACCGTCAGCATGTTTGGAACTACCAGGAGGAGTGCAAGTGCCGACCCGACGAGGAAAAGCCATATGCGAGTATACACCACTTTCATAAGTACCGGTTCATAGCCGAGGTTACCGAACCAGAGCCAGTCCCGATACAAGGATACTCCCCCATGAATCAGTGCGATCAGGATCAGAACGGCGAGGCCTGCTCCCAGCAGCTTGAGACGGTTCGACATGCGTCTGAAATCCAGAGTATCGATACGGAACTGGGGAATCTGATCCCCCGGGAAATTTTTAAATAAATTTTTATTGAATCCGTTTGGTCCATCTTTCTGCATTCTGTGCCACCTTTTCTATTTTTAATTGCTTGGCGTGTTCCTTCGTTTTGTCATTTACGTACGTCCGAAAACACCCTTTATCGGGAATCCACAGCTGCTCGCATATACCGGAATTCAGATTTTACGGAAATGATATGTTGGATCATGATCATTCGTTTCTCATTACAGATCTCTACGACCTGTTGTTTTTGCCGTAACCCACTATTTTCCCTTTCCTTCATAGTACGCTCCACATTTCTCAAAAATGCGGGTTCGTTTTGCTTAATCTGATACAACGCCCTTGTTCCTGGCGGTGTGTACCTGCGGGAATGGGAGGATTCATGGGGATACTGAACTGAAAATATTTTTGAAAAAGCTCTTGTTTCGGCGCAAGTATAGTAAGAGGGGGGTGTATGTCAAGAAATTGTTGTAATCACGATCAGAAACGATGCAATCAACCGACGCTGCAGTAAAGCAAAAAGAGAAAAAAACCGCATAAAAGCCTCGTGAGGACACATGACCTTATCGATCGGCACCGGTAAAAGGAGCTTTTCTGTCATTGCCTATATTCAGGGCGATGACGCTTCCCAGGATCAAGAGCCCTCCCAGGAGAAAACGCCATGTCACCGGATCGCCGAAGAAGAAAATACCGAAAAGCGCCGTGAACACCAGTTCGTTTGTCAAAATAATGCCGCTTTCCCAGCTTTTGCAGTAACGAAGCCCCGTATTGAGAAGAAGCATGGCTGCGATGGATGTGAGGACAATTCCCACGACAATGAGAACCTCTGCGCTGTTCTGTGGAATGTGAGGAGCGGTGATGTAGAATGGACATGCCATGATGCATCCCGCAAGGCAATAATAAAAATAGATAATTGCCGGACCATCCTGTTCCCTGAGCTTTCTGATCAGTACCAGAGTGAGACCGATGATAAGGCCTGCGAAAAGCCCCAGCGCCTGACCCAGAAAGCTGCCGTCAAGGGTGAATTCGAACAGGATCATGATCCCGCACAGCGCCAACAGGATATAGAACATGTTCTTTTTCGTAATGCGTTCCCTGAAAAGAACAATAGAAAAGAATGCCGCAAATGCGGGAAATGAAAAAAACAACACCATGGCGGTGGATAGGGTTATCATGCGGATTGATGCGGCAAGCGCCAGGAATCCCAACGCATTGATGATGCTGGTGATAGTCATGAGTTTTGGATTGAAACTGATAAAAAAGTCTTTTTTCCAGCCGAAAACCGCCATCAGGAGGAGAAGACCGAAGAAAAACCGGTAAAAAGCGATATCCCACACGCTGAATGAAGGTCCCAGCAGTTTGATCAGGATGTCGAGAGCGGCAAGATTACATGCCGATGCCAGTATCAGGAGCGGTCCGAATGTTCCTGTGGTGATGAGTCGAGATCGAAGAGCGTGCATATGCGCTAATTCTGTTCACCCATTGCATCGGTGAGCTTTCGCCTGAGAGATCTGAAATAGTCTCCGGCGTATTGCAGACGGCTGCCATACCAGGAAAATATCTCGCCGTCGACGACTATGGCACGGGCAAAGGGGAATTTTTCCTGAAACTCGGCAACATGCTTGTCCGCAAATAAATACGGTTCTGAACAGAGCAAAAGAGCCGCGGGACGCGCTTCCATGATCTGTTCTTCTGTTACGGCGGGATACCGGGGCAGCACATTGAAGACATTGATCAATCCGCATCGTTTGATCATCTCATCGATAAAGGTATTGCTGCCCGCAACCATGTAGGGGTTCTGCCAGATGAAGTAGGCAACGGTTATGTCGATATCATCGAAATCTTCAATAGAAGCCCTGATGCAACCGATAATTCCGAGGGCTTCTTCGACCCTGCCGACGAGATTTCCCACGCCGTCAATCATTGCCAGGGCATCGTCGAGGGTGTAAATGTCGCTCATCCAGACCGGATAAAGCTCCTGGAGCTTTTCAATGTCTTCCTGACTATTCTCCTCTTTATTGGCGATGATCAAGTCGGGCCGAAGTTCGTCAATTCCGGCGAAATCCACCAATTTGGGACCGCCGATTTTTGTCTTCTCCTTGCATTTGTCCGCCGGATGAATGCAGTATTCGGTGATGCCGACGATTTCCTCATCAAGGCCCAGATCGAACAGCAGTTCGGTCTGTGATGGTACGAGCGAAATGATTCTTCGCGGTTTTCCCTGAAGCTGTATCGTGTTGCCCATCTGATCAGTATAACGATTGCCCATGGTCGCACTCTCCTTGTTCGAGAATGATGGTGAAGAATCACCCGTGCCTTGCGTGTTACCGCCGTAGCCGATCTCGCTTGTGATGATCTGTCGATGCCGAGACTATACGATGTAAAACCTCTTTTATCAAGATATCACTGTTGATATTTTGAAATGAGGGTTCGAGGTGAGATTGTCGGGGGTGGTGTAGCCGGGCCTTTTTGCATGATCGTAAGAAAAAGACGTGTTGCTTGCCTGCTGTAACGGGATTCAATCATACAGGTTCTTGTCAGATGTCACTCCGGCTTGATTCCCACATGAAGGTAAGTTATCCCCAGTGTGAGGGGATAGCGTTGTATGGTTATGAGCCCCGTGTCCTTCATGATTCGGGAAAAATCCGGTGGTGATGGAAAATGCATAATGGAATCGGCCAGGTATAAATATGCCGCTGGGTTTCGAGTAAATGATCGGGCCAGGGATGGCATGAGATATGTCAGGTACAAAGAATAGAGATTTCGAAAGAGAGGCTGACGGGGGAAATGCATCTCCAGGACCATAACCTGACCGCCCGGAATGACCACCCGTTTCATTTCCTTGAGTGCTGCCATACGGTTGGGAATGTTTCGAATGCCGAAGGCAATACCGGCGACATCAAAATGGTTGTCTGGAAAGGGTAGATTCAATGCATCGCCCATGATAAAGGTGATGCGGCTTTGCAGGTTCCGTTCTTCGACTTTTTTGGCACCGGCATTGATCATTTCCCTGGCGAAATCGAGCGCAGCAATGGTTGTCTGCGGATGCAGCCGAGTGACTTCCAATGCAAGATCGGCGGTGCCCGTCGCAACGTCAAGGTAGCGATGGGTCCGGTTAAAATGCATGTGCCGGACGGTGAAGCGCCGCCAGGCAATATCCCGGCGGAGACTGAGAAGACGGTTCAATAAATCGTAACGCTTCGTGATGGTGCCGAAGATTTCCTTCACCATCCCGGTATGCTCCGTTTCGGTGATGGAGTCCACCGACTTGTATCGTGTGGTTATGCGTTTCTCCATGGACGAACGTTCTCTTTACAGTAGAGTTGTGATTCCTTATGGAACCACCGACATGGTGTTCTTAATGATGCGGCTTGCCACCCGCGACTTATCCCGTTTGATGTGTGGATGACGGTTCGTTAGCAGAAATTGCGTTGAATGGGAAGCATAAAAACGACATGAAGAATGACTCCCCCGGTGGTAAGTTAAGGCCGTCCTTTTGACCGCGAACATGGATCATGTGTCGTATTACGCCGGAGGAAGCGCGAGGGCAGGATGAAACCAGGTAAGAATGCCGTCGTTCTGTTCCCGCGGGTAGGTGTGGGACAGGTCCTCGATGACCCTGAGGGTGACGTCAGCTCCGGCTGTCTTCAGCAGGGCGCAATCCTGGCGCGCCCGGTCTATGGAAAACATCCAGTCTAAGGCGCCGTGGACCCAGTACATGCGGCGTCCGCGGACATGACGAAAATCAAAGGGGGGGAGAACCCCTGCAACGGGAGCAAATGCCGAGAACGGGGTTTCTCTGTCAAGGGCGCGGGCAAGTAAATAAGTTGCACCATCGGAAAGGCCGGTAAGCAGAATATTATGTCTTTCCACGTTCCAGTGGCTCGTAATGTAGTCAAGAATATTCTTCAAAAGGATTGAATCGACATCGATGCCGGTGATTGACCACGTCATGTCCTGTGATGAAGGAGCAACCAGAATAAAGCGGCGGCTTCGGGCCTCCCGGAGCCACGTCCAGATAAAATCCCGGCCGTGACCGAAACCGCCGTGCAGGGCGACGACAACCGGCCAGGTCCGGGAATGGTCATACGACTCAGGGATATAAAGAGACGCGCTTGCCCGCGCATAGGGGGTGTCGTCCCTACCCAGATGAAACAGTCCCACCGGAAGGTCCGGTGGAATTTCCGGATCGAGTTCGTTGATTCGTTCACATACCGGCGGTTCAACGAAGAATCGATTGACGGAAGGAAAAAAGTGACGGAGCTGAAAGAGGATTTCCTGGGTGCGTCCGATTTTTCGTTTCGCCTTTCTGAAGTTTATCAGAGACTCTTCAAGTCCGGTCGGTTCGGAAAACGTGCGAATCGCAGCGAGGGCATCAATGGTGGCGGCTTCCAGATTTTTGTACAGGGCTTCAAGGCCGGATCGGCGTGAGAGCGACCGGAACAGCTCATGGGATTGTTCGAGGCACGTTGCAGGTGCAACGAGCTTTTCCTGAAGATGAACCACAATGCCGGGATCAAACTGACGCTGTATAGTCTCGAAAACGTTCATCATCGAAACAAGATCGGCACAAAGGGCATCAATAATCCGCACATCATCTTTATGTAAAACGCTGTGTGTCATCGTTGTCATCCCCGATCATTATCTCCATATCTATGCAATCGCAGGGCCTTGTCAACAAGAATGTAATGCCACATGTCGAAAAGAAACGTTCTTCAGATATAAAGCTCAAGGTTACAATCGACGAGCAACCGCCATCCAAGACTGACGAACGACGAGAACCCGGCTACGATGTTCACGTTTTCATCTCTCTGTTTTTTGAAACAGCATCATGGAGGTACTTTTTAACAGCCTCTTAAGAGGCTCTGGCATAACCGGTTTCTCTATGATAAGAGTCTCCGGAGTGTTAAGGAAAATAGCGGATGTGAAGTCGGCGTTGAGGCCGCAGTGGCAGATAGAGAGAGTAGGAGAAGTGATACGCGGCGATTGTTTCGTCAAGCATTTGACGTTGACGCTCATCAGATGATGGGCTCCGTTTCTCCCCCTGGGACTTACAATATGTGTTGTCCGATTTCCGAGTTTCTCGATTCAACGCCGCGTTCTGTTCAAAAAACATGTTGTTGTTATGAATGTAGACTCAAAAAATCGGGATTAAACGATTCCGATGAGTAAAAAGGGAATCCGTTTCATGCGCGTTCTGTTATTGAATCCTTCAACGATGGGGGTGTTTCGATCCGTAAGGGTCGTATTCCCGCCCCTCGGACTTCTTTATCTTGCGTCTTCGCTTCGGAATCGCCGTTATGATGTCACGGTGGTGGATCGTTCCGTTGACCATCGGCCCATCGATTATTCATCATTTGACGTGGTAGGTATCCACAGCGATACGACGCGCTACAGGAGGGCTCTCGATCTGGCCCGCAAGGCAAAATCGGGAGGAGCAAAGGTTGTTATGGGAGGTCCCCATCCCTGTTTTGTTGCGGAAGATGTCCTGAGAAGCGGGTTGGTTGATGCAATTGTGAGAGGTGAGGGGGAGGAGACATTTCCACAGCTTCTCGATGCATGGAACAATGGTGTGGATCTTGCGTCCATTCCCGGTATCATTTTCAGGACGACTCATGGAATCGTCGATACGGGAGATCCGATCCGCATTGCCGATGTCGATGCCATTGATTTTCCCGCACGGGATCTCGTAGACCTGTCGTTATACGCACAGACCCAACTTGCTTATCGGCGATTGACGTCCGTGCATACCAGTCGCGGGTGCCCCCATCAATGCCGTTTCTGTTCTTCAAGCCGGGTCGACGGTGTGAAGTGGCGAGCCCGGAGTCCCGAGAACGTTCTTGCGGAAATCGAACACCTGGTTCGCAACCTGGGATTCGGTGCCCTTGCCTTCGTTGATGATAATTTTGCCGGTTCTTCCAAGCGGGTTCATGAAATCTGTGACGGCATTCTCCAACGTGGTCTTGATGTCAAATGGTGGTGTTTCTGCCGGGTCGATACGATCGTCCGCCACCCCGACATGATCAGGCATATGGCGCAGGCCGGGGCGTATTCCGTTTTTACCGGCGTTGAGGCGGCGAGTTCCGAGGTTCTTAATTACATTCATAAAGGGATCGGGCCTGATCTTGCCCGTGAAGCGGTGGAGATTTTGAGAAGCAACGGAATAGAGATATGGGCAAGCTACATTCTCGGATCTCCGGAGGAAGATCGAAACGATATTCTTTCAACAATCCGGCTTGCCTGTGAGCTGGACACTGAGATCGCCCAGTTCACCCTGCTCACACCATATCCCGGAACAGAGCTGTTCGAAGACCTGAAAGACAGGATTTCCATAACAGACTGGAGTAAATATGACGCGGTGCATGCCGTTTTCCGGCACCCGTCAATCCCTCGACTGGAACTTCAGCGTCTGCTCCTGCGGGCATACGTTGCGTTTTACCTTCGCCACAGCAGATCAATCGCCGGGTTTTTCCGTTTTCTTTCAAGCCGGAAATACGGGGCGCAGATAGCCGGGGTGGCGCTGGAAAAGAGAAAAGAGTAGCCGCTCTCCGGTTTTCCTCCCGTTTCTCGTCTTTAAGGCTTACGTTTTCAATGTCGGGTCTGTCCCCTCCAACTCCAGGGAAACGGCTTTGCCGGTGAACGGGCAGATAAAATTCAACCCCATGGCGGTGACTTTCAGCCCCCCCGTATTTTTATTTCCCCTGCCATAGCGGGGATCTCCCATTACGGGATAGCCGATCATGTCAAAATGGCGGCGTATCTGATGGAGCCGTCCCGTTCCGATCGTTACGGTCAACGTCGTCGTATTCGTTGCTGGATTGAAGGTTTCCACGTGATAGTCCGTCAGCGCCTCTTTGCCGTCGAGTGGCAGCGTAATCGATCCGCCCATGCCGGTCATGTTCCCCGGAACTTCGATTTGATAACGTTTTTCGATTTTACCCTCCCGAAAGAGGCGTGATAATTTTGCCGCTGCGTCTCTCGTATGAGCGACAAGGATCAGCCCCACAGCTTCCCGGTCAAGGCGATGAACGGGATAGGCGGTTCGACGGGGGGTGAATTCTTTTTCTGCCTGCCGCAGAAGTGAACAGTGATCCCCGTACATCGTTCCCTGAGTCATCAGGCCGGGGGGCTTGTACCAGACACTGTAGCGTTTCTCGTCATTCAGGCAGACTGCCCGGGGCGGTTCGATCGAAAGAATTGTTTCGTCATAATACAGTTCGATACGGTCGCCCGGTGACAATTGTGCCGTGGCTTTACGCAGCCGTTCCGGTTTTCCGGTTCCCCTGCATCGCCAGACGGCTCCTTTGATCATGGCATTTTTGATCTTACTTTTCGAGATGCCGGTCCGGGCGGCCAGCAAGTCACAGGCCGTTGTCGGATCATCGGGTCCCACCGTTTCTTTTAGTGATATTATGTTCATTCTAGAATCGAGGCTTTCGTTTTTCCTTCTGAGCCCGAACGCCCTCGCGCGCCTCTTCACTCATGAAAATAGGCATGCCGATTTCCATTTCCTTTTTCATGGCATCCTCAAAGGAAAGTCCCCTTGTTTCCCGGCCACATCGCACTATGCCCCTGATGGACATCGGTCCGTTTCCGGCAATTATCTCTGCAAGCTCCATTGCAGTGTCCATCAGTTTGTCCCGTGGAACGACCCGGTTGAGAAAACCCCATTCATACAAAGTTGATGCTGGAAAGTTATTCCCCGTCAGGAGGATTTCCATGGCCCGGGTGCTGCCGATGTGCATCGGGAGGAAAACATTCGACCCGCCTACCGGCATGATGCCGAGAGTAGTTTCGCGCATCTGGAACAGTGCATCCTCCGAAGCGATACGGAGTTCGCATCCCATTGACATTTCGAAGCCGCCGGTCAGGCAGTAGCCGTGAATTGCTGCGATAACCGGCTTATCCAGATCACGGTACTTGAGCATAGCTCTTCCCACGGCGTCGTCCCGGGATATAAGCCATTTTTCTCCCTTTGTTTCAGGCTTTCTGGCAGCGGTAAGAACGGGAATTGCCGTATTGAGGTCCATGCCGGAACAGAAAATGTCGGAAAGTGCCGAATAGAGGATGATAGCGCGTACATTCTTGTCCTCGCGGCACTGCTCCCATATATTGAACAGATCGAGGAGCGCGTCGGGGCTCAGGGCATTTTTCGTTTCCGGAATGTTGAGCCCCACCCGCACGATATGACCTTGTTTAAAAAAGTCTACACCCATTATTACCCTCCTTTCGTTTTTACGTTTAGAGACAATGGAACCGTCAGCCATCCCGTCCTGTGTGCCACCTGTTCGATGCTGACGGCGCCGACAGTCTTACGATCCATCCCCAGGCTGTTTTTGGACCCTGTGAGAAACTGCCGTCACATTGAAGACGTGAAAGAGATTTGGCGCTTCTTCCTGCAGCCGCTTCCTTTCGGCCGATCGATGTTTCAGGATGCCTTTTGCCTTTTACATGAATTAAGCTCCCTCCGTACCACCCAGGCATGATTAATGGTGAATTACCTTTGAGTCGGTGATGTCAATGTTGTATGCCGTGGGCCGTCGTGTTTCATAGTGTGGTGAGCTTCCGTATTGAAGCCAATAATATGTGAGTCATCGGGGGAAAGCAAATGAAAAGACAAAATCATTCTTAATCAGGTGGTGTGGAGATAGGGTGTGCCGAAATTAGTGCGGGTTGTCCCAGGAGATGTTCATTATCGTGATGCCGAATGTTCAGCCGTATGCACGATCACATACGATCGGAAAGGGTAATGTGAGGAAATAATTGCCTCGCGATCCGAAACATCAACCGATCATTGGGGCAATGGGTGATATTTAACCGAAACGATTCGGTGATTCTTTTATTGCTGTGTGTTGTCCGATGGCGGCAATTTCCGAATATTGTCTTCTAAGGTGACGGCGATTTTTACAGGATGGAATACGATACGGCGGTGCGGGAAGAATACATTGTGACGACCAATATTTCTTTCTTCAAACCGATTATAAACATGTTGTGGTTTGAGATAAACTGAAATAGTTACTATTGTTGATTTTTCAAGTTGTAATGCATCGATGGCCTGCGCCAATCGCGTGTTGATGTCTGTTTGACCTTTCAGAGAAATTTTTGCAGCGATAAATGGTGTCGGGTGTGGCAATATATTATCGTAATCCAGATGTGGTTTCTGTCGCCTGCCTGTAAAGGTATAGGTGGTGTTCCATTTGAAGGTTGACGTTTCATCGATCAGTTCCATTGTTTCGAGAAGAGTGTTTCTGGTCTCGAGAAGAGTTCTTTTTGTAAACAGTTCTGACGGCTTGTAATGACTGAAGGTGGGCTTTCCCAACGCCACACAGAGATCCTCGACATCCTGATCATTCATGAAATCTCCGCTGAGCTTGTAATAGGCGCAAAAAACCGATACCTTGTCCAAAGTGATGGCGGCGGCGCCCATACTCGGCGTTACGAGCGCAATGACGCAAAAAAATGCGATAACGAGGAGAAAAATATGGAAACGTTCCTGCCGTGATCTCATGATGCTCCGTGTTGATTAAGGATGTATTGTACGGGATCGACAACCTGTCCCTGCACAACCACCACATAGTGAAGGTGGCGACTGGTTGACATGCCCGTGTTTCCCATCCTCCCAAGGTGTTGGCCCCGCTTTATCAAGTCCCCTTTCTTAACTCGGATCGTATCCAAGTGGCCGTAAATTGTTTTTATGCTTTCCGTATGTTGTATGACCAGGTACTTGCCGAGCCATTGGTCGTATCCTTTTGTGACGACCACCCCATCCGCTGGTGAAATGATTTTTGTTCCCTCGGGCCCGACAATGTCGATGCCTGAATGAAACTCCGTTTTTTCGGTGAAGGGATTTTTCCTCCATCCGAAATCGGAAGAGATTCTCGGATTTTTCAGATCCACCGGCATGATGCTCGGTGTGAACTTTCGCGCCTCTTCCTGTTTTATGATCAGGTGATTGAGTACCTCGTGATTTGTGTACAATCTTTTGAGGTTTTCCGGCAATGAAATTGAGTATGACGCCGGCAGGTTGAGTGATTCGAACTCAGTATTACTCCCGGTCGAACCGGGTGCGGTGCTTTCAATATCGATTTTTCCACCGCCGATCATGATTGGTTCAAGGGATTTATATTTTTCCAGGCCGAAGTAATGACGAAGCATGGCATCCTTTTCTTCCACGGCGGCCAAATTTTTTTCGACGTAGAGGAGTGCCGCGATCTTGTCATGCAGTTGTTCCTCGTGTTGACGCATTGTTGTCACTTTCTTATAGAGCATTATAACCCCTGTTTGAAGAATCGGGACAGCGATGATGCAGAACACGGCAATAAAGAAAAATACCTTCATAAGCCGAGGGTTTATGCGTATCGATCGTATCGTTCCGGTACCCTCGTTGGGAATCCATATGATGACGGTTTTGTCGGATTTCATCCGGTGCTCCCTTCTGCTATGGATAAAGATATGGTGTTTCCTGCATTCAACGAATCGCCCCCCCTCGCATCGGTATCACGCGGGTAGTTTCGGTACTTAATTAAGGATATATTGAGGTTACGGGCTGTTTATGCCTGTGAACGTTCTGTGCCGAGAATTGTATCATCATATTCTGCCATATCGCGATATGTTTCATGATATGAATCATGAAAACACAATCACCGTGTTGGAAGCGGATTATGGATCTTTTCATGTTCGATGGTCGATGTGAAAGCCGTTCCCGTTTTATGCCCCGGCAGCACGATGGTGTCTTCGGGGAGCGTGAAGAGTCGATCCGTTATTGATGAATGAAGCAACTCCCACGAACCGCCCGGCAGATCGGTTGAGCCGAACCCTCCGACGAACAGCGTGTCACCGGTGATAACATATCCCGGCATATATATACACATTGATCCAGGGGAGTGTCCCGGCGTGTGGATGACCTTCAGCTTCAGCGATCCGAGTTCAACAGAATCTCCGTCGCGGACAAGAATATCCGCCGGAGGAGACGGTTTTGCCCGGAATATCCGCATGATGATGAACGGGTGCGATCTCATCATTTCCACGTCATTTTCGTGGATTATAATCCGGCCCCCTGTTTTTTCCTTCAACTCGGCATTGCCTGCAATGTGATCGACATGGCCGTGAGTGTTGACGATGTACTTTATGGTAAGATTGTTCCGTACCGCTTCGGCAATAAGAGCATCGACATTCGCCCCGGGGTCGACAATCAGGCATTCGCCGCTGTTTGTATCTCCGATGATATAGGCAAACACCATCATGTGACCGACCTGGATTTGCTTTAAGAACATCTGTCGCCTCCGTTATGGTCCTTTTGCTCAGGTTGTGTGATATGTCCCCGCCGGCAGAAATTCCGGTACGGCTTTCCCGTCCTTTCTGCTCTCCTTTTAAGGGTGTTTCCGTGACTCAATATCAGAATGACAGAGTGCGATTTTCATGTTGCTGTTCCAAAGTCCGGCGTCGTGGGAGCCCATGTCGTTTCCCCCTGTTCTCTCAGGATAAAAATGAAATGTGGCGCAGCCGGCTTTTTGATCTTTCGTTAGATGGCGCTATTGCTGGACGTTCTGCATGAAGTACTTTTTTTGAGTGGTTTTCGTTATCGCTCCAATGAAAGACCGTTGTTGCTGCAGATCTGATATCAATATATATAATCTGCGGGCATGTCATCAATATGTTTCCATTCAAACCAGTTTTTGATTTCCAGTTTGTCCGCCCATCGGTTGATCATCGAAACATCACCTTCGTGATTGTTTCGGTATCCCTGTTCTGTTATGCGGGCGAGGGCGCTTCCATCGAAAAGGAAGATCGTCCGATGATAGGGACGGACGAAATCCAGATGAAAATGATTTTCCAGAATCTTGAAGAACGCATAGTTCATGATATTTGAGACATTGTATACTTTGAAAGGAACGATTTTTTTCAAGTCTTCCGACAGACCTTGGATTGCGTTCTGCAATTGATAGTGAATGGATTTCATCTGGATAGGCCTCAATTCATGGTAGGTATCGTAGATCCACTTATCGATCTGGATGTCCGGTGGCATTTTGGTAAGCTGGAACACGACGCCCTGGTACCACATAGTGATCATCTGTTTTATCTTGTCTCCGAAGACGGCTTTCAGCCTGTTTATTTCATCCTCCGTCTCCATCATGTAGCACATCATCGTCTTTTTGTTCGCAATGGGGAAAAACCTTTTGTCTTCAGGGGCATCCAGGATTCTCAGGATGTGGCCGCACTGGTTGGCGATAATATAATTGATCAGTCGGCCGTGGTCGGACTTATAGAGAAGCATATGTTCCGACGACTGTTTTCCCGCCAGTCTGAACTGGGCCGACATGGAAAGGTCGTTCTTCTCCATGTATCTGATCTTCTTGCCGCTTTTATTCTCCACCTCTGCGAGGATGGCCTGTGTGGCGTTCATCAATTCCAATCTCATGATGTGCCTTTCATGAGTTTGTGTTTATAAAGAGCTACCGCTTTTTGCCGGATAAAGTCAACCGAAATGATAGATTGTCAGAGTATGCAAACAGACCTTTCCCCCTTGATGCCCTCGGTGACGGCATCTATAATTTCAGCGGTTCTTGTGAGTTCATGTCTTTACCATGATGGGGAATATGGTATACTCATTCCGTTACCCACTTCCTCTGTTGACGAAACACAATTGTTCCGTGTCCTGATCGACACGTAAACAGGAGTATCTGACAAAAGGAGGTATGCTATGCAGGCATTATTTACACTGACACCGGCGGAGTCAAAACGACTTATCGCCAAGGCCGTGGCCGCTATGCCCGAGGTAAGGAAGGCAAAACAGGAGGGGTATCTCATCATCGGTCGGGGATCGACAAACGCCTATATCGCCGAGGAGCTGTTATCGGATTCCCTGGAAAAGGAAAAGTATGTTGCGGGACAGGTTATAAAGGGGATCTTCTGTGCGTTGGATCAGGGGATACGCATACAACCCATAACATTTCACAAGGACAAGGTTTTGAGTGTTGATCCGGCTGAACTTATCGGCAAACTTGGATCAGGCGACGTGCTGTTGAAGGGGGCAAATGCCGTTGATCACAAGGGAAATATCGGCGTCGTCATGGCAAGTCCCGTTGGAGGAACCATGGGGCAATTCTACATGGCCATGAAAGCCCAGGGAGCAAAGATCATTTATCCTGTAGGACTTGAAAAATTGATTCCGTCGGTGGAGCTGGCAGCGAAATTCGGAGGACGCCTTGCCATCGATCGAAGCATCGGGGCGAAAGTAGGTCTGGCCTGTGTCACCGATGGAAAAGTTATTACGGAGATTCAATCCCTTAACAGCCTGTTCGGTGTTCGCGCAGTTCATTTCGCCTCCGGTGGATATGGCGGCGCTGAAGGTTCGGTGACCCTGATTGTCGAGGGTGGCGATGATGATGTAAACAAATGCGTCAATTTCGTTGAAACCGTCAAGGGCGAACCGCCCCTGCCCGCGGCGAAGGGTCCGTGCAAGACCTGTCCCATTCTGTGCAGTTTCCAGGGACGGGAAGAGGGAGACCTCCCCGTGTATTTGCGATAAAACGGTCAAATCATTGTCCCGTTGATCGGTAATCTTTGATTTGACGATAACCTCTGCAGTGATGATGTTACCGGGTAATAAGGATCTACCCTGTAGAAGGACGCCTTTCGAACAGCTATATCATCGAGGAAGACAATTGCTTTTTTGTTGTTGATGTGGCGCTTTGCGGCGAAAAATACGTTATCGGCTACATTCATGATGTCCTCGGTGAACTGGTGAACAAGGTTCGTTTCGTTGTCTGCACCCATGACGATTACGATCACAGCGGGGGCATCCATGCGCCGGCGCGTGAGTGCGGAGCGGATGTGGCGTTGCCTTATGTATCTCACCTCCTGGCTAGAAAGTTGTGGAACAATCCTCTCGGCGCTTTTTATCGTCCTGTGACGGCCGCCAAAGAATCCTTGAAACCGAGGATGTGGCGGATGTACCTCAATCCGTTCCGGGGACGAAAATAGGGAACACGACAGGCACCACCGGTAAAAACTCCATCACAG
>Ga0209614_1001146_pt1 | contig 20621 bp, 4 predicted proteins | sample BlaSprsedimmetaG_FD_185484 | JGI IMG/M metagenome (GOLD analysis project Ga0209614, IMG submission 185484) | Hot spring sediment bacterial and archeal communities from California, USA to study Microbial Dark Matter (Phase II) - Blank Spring... ... | reverse complement strand
GGCAACCAGATGGCGGTCCGGCTGACCCAACTGGTGGACGAGGGCATCGCCGCCGGCGAGGTGGCCGAAGACCTGCGCCCCACGCGGGTGGCGCTCCTCGATCCCTACTGGTCGCCGGACGCCCGCGACGACATCCCGGACGGCGACGCGGCCGGCCAAAAGACCGGCGACGTCGTGCGCGGCTACATCGCCGCGCTGACCGCCAACAGCGATACACTGTTCGAGTGGTACTGGTCGTCCACCTGGACCACGCCGCCCCAGGGCGACGCCAACGACGCGCTCAAGCCGCTGATCTTTTACGCCGAGATGGACCCGGCCTACGATCCCGATGACCTGGACAAACACATGGCCGCCCAGCACCTCTACTTTTGGTCCTACGAGTTCGCCGGTCCAGCGCCCTGTACGGGCGACGGCTGCCTGGAGATGACCCGCGTGCTGTCCAAGATGAGCGACCAGCAGTTGGCGGACGTGATGGACGCCGATTGCTATTGGGTTCAGGACGGCGGGCAGGCCACCAGGACGCCGCAGGACGACACGTACCATTCCGTGTGCGCGCCTGTTGAGTGCATCCCCCTCACCGAAGCCACGATTGATGGGCCGGTGGGCGAAACCGGCACCCTATACGTCAACTTCCAGTACACTTTCGAGGCCGTCACCCTCCCCACCACGGCAACGACGCCGATCACTTACACCTGGGCGCCCACGCCGACCAGCGGTCAGGGCGCGGGTAGCGCCGTCTACACCTGGGCGACCAGCGGAACCCAGACCATCACGCTGACGGCCGAGAACTGCGGCGGGCCGGTCATTGCGCCGGAGCGAGAGATAGTAATCGAGGATGTACCGTCTCGCATCTACCTGCCGCTGATCCTGCGCAACTAGGTGCGACGCACTTCCCAAGTGCGTCGCACCTACGCGCATCGAGGAAGGAGAAACCCGATGAAATCCCGAACCGGCAAATCTTGGGCGACGTTGACACCCTCGCGCATCTTGTTCCTGGCGACCGGCCTGCTGCTCCTGCTGGCGCTGGCTTGGCCCCAGGTCACCGGGACCGCGCGCGGCAGCGACACGGTTGCCTCCGCCTGGGAGCGCGCCCGCGAGGCCGGCGCTTACCGCTTCAGCGCCGACGTCCGCCAGACCACCATCCCGCAGCCGACCGTCCGCAACGTGGGCCGCGCCAGCAAGACGCAGGCCGTCCACCTGGAGGGCGAGACCGACCTGCCCGCCCACCAACTCCACCTCACGCTCTGGTCCCAGGGCGGCAGCGTGTTGGACACCGCCAGCGGCGTCGAGATCAGAGTGGACGGCGAGCGCGCCTATGCCCGGCAAGGCACTCAGGACTGGCAAGAGATCAACAACTTTGCCGAGCTCTTTGCCCCCCAGGGCGACTTTATGGCCTTTCTGGCCGCCGCCAGGAATGTGCAACGTGAGGACACCGTCCCTGACGCATCACGTTTCACGTTCGACATAGACGGCCGCGCCTACGCCGCCTACCTGCGCGACCAGATGACGCGCTACCTGGCCGAGCGCGGCGAGCTCCCGCCCGGCGTCGAGCTCGACCTGCCCAAGAGCTATGTGGACATGACCGGCGACGGCGAGCTGTGGCTCGACGCCGCTGGCTACCCGCTGCGCCAGATCCTGCGTCTCCGATTTCCCCCCCGCCCCGACGAGCACGAGATCCACGCCGAGGTGACGGTCGACTTTGACTTTTCTATGCCTCCCCCATCCTCCTTGACGCTTGACGGTTCGCGTTTCACGCTTGACGCTTCACGTTTGACCCTCGCCCTCGCCTTTTGCGCCCTCCTCATCCTCCATTCCCGCTCCAAGCGGCTATACACCGCGCTGGCCTTGCTTCTCATCGCTTCGATGGTCTCGACCCCGTTCCTGCAATCCGTCCAAGCCGCCGACTTTGCCAACCGTCAGGCAGCCAAGGCGCAGGAAGCCGAGGCCCGCGAGCAGGAAAGCGACATGCAGCGCGCCCTCCAAACCGTCTTGACCGAATCCGACCACAACCCCAATCTCGACCCCCTGGCGAACGGGGAATGGCGAATGGCAAATAGCGAATCGGCGAACGGCAACAACGACAACAACACCACCGAGTGCGACCCCGACGACCCGGCCGACAACGACGGCGATGGCCTCACCAACGGCGAGGAGTGTGTCCTCGGTACGGATCCGGACAACGCCGACACCGACGGCGACGGCATCAGCGACTACGACGAGGTGCGCGGCTTCGAGTACAACGGCAAGATGTGGTACACCGATCCGTTGGCGCTGGACTCGAACGACGATGGCCTGGGCGACGGCGTCGAGTGGAACGCCGGCCGCGCCGATGGCGACCCTCCGCCCGACACCGACGGCGACGGCGTGCCCGATCTCTTCGACCGCGACAACGACGGCGACGGCGTGCCCGATCACCTCGACCTTTCTCCCTACTACAAGGGCGACACGGTGTTCACCGAGGACGACCCCTTCCTGCTCATCGTGAACGACCTGCGACCGGGTATGCCCACCTTCGTCGAGTTCCAACTGCGCCCCACCAACCCCAAGCACCTGTGGTACGCCTTCAACGTCCTCGACTGGCCGGAAGGCGACGTGCAGGGCCAGATCCAGGACGCCGACGGGGCCACCTTTTACGACGTGGACGAGCGTCTCGACCCCAACCCCAACGACAACGGCGACGTCAAATTGGTGCCGATGTTGGAAATCAAGATCACCGGCGCGCCGGACAACCTGCCCTCCGAAGACGACCTGGAGCCCTACGGCATCTTTGTCCAGGAGTTGAACGACGACGGCGACAAGGCCGTCTACGTTCCCTTGAACCTGGTAGTCGAGAGGACGGGGGATGAGCGCGTCGCCTTCGCCGGCAAGATGCGCTATCTGCCCGCCGCCGAATGGGGCGCCGCCCACCAGGTGCGCCTGGTCTGGCTGGTCAAGGCGCTGGTGGACGTGTGCGAGGCGTACGAGGATGGCCGCTGCGTCAAATACGAAGAGATGAACCGCGTCCAGGTCATCCACACCTACGGCGACGACTGGACGCTGACCGGCCTCGACGTGCGCGAGGACCACGGCGCCGATTACGACGTCATCTTTGAAGACCCCGCCGCGGACGACGATTTGCACGACGACTCGACCTTGCTCTACCTGACCTACGGCCTGGAAAAGACCTTTCTCGCCGGCAGCGACTGCGAGGACATTGACGACAACGGCACCCCCGACGACCCTGACGACGACGTCTGCATCGGGGGCGACGGCCAGCGCGACATCACCGTGCAGGAAATCTACCGCCGCTGGAACCACGCCACCAACGCTGGCGTCGCCGCCGAGCAGCGCTGGAGCCTGCGCAACCACCTCACCGTCGTCACCTACACTTACGGGACGCTGGACCAGGCGCTGGCGACGCTGGCGATGACCGACACGAAGCAGATCCTCGACGACCACTTCACCGCCCACACCCCCGTCACGCCCACGCTGCTCTTTGCCCGCGAGGAACGCTACCGCGGCGCCAACCTGGACCAGCACCTGGACGCGGACGTGAACGTCGTCCGCTGGTCGGCGGAGAACCCGCGCCTGCTGACCCTGAACCTCTCTGAAGAGGACGCGCCGCTCGAGACGGTGGCCGGCCTCAACTGGGCCCCCTTCCGTTACAAAGATGGCGAGTGGCAGGCCTACCCCATCGAGGCGTACTGGGACGAGCTGCACACGCGCTACACCGCCGCTTTTACGAACGAGTACAGCGACGACAAGGACCCGGAGGCCGCCCGCGGCGGCGCGGTGATCGTCGGGCAGACACATTACTTGTCGCTCTACGTCGGCGTCAGCGTCAACGTGCAGTCCGGCGACGAGTTGCTGACCCAGAAGGACTATCAGACCTACGACAAGCCGCTCTGGTCCACCATCACCAAAGCCGGCGCATCCGCTATCCTCCTGGTGGTCAACACGATCATTATGTGGCGCTTTTACGAGTCCACCACGGCCCTCAAGGCGCTGTACCAATTCATCCACAATCAAAAACTCTCCAGCTACAACGAGAGCACCATGGACATGCTGATCCGCTACGGGCGGGCGATCAAGAATCAGATGTCCAAGTGGGCCTCCTCGGCCCGAGGTCTCAAGATCATGGGCGTCGTCATGATCGGCGTCGTCGTCCTCTTGTTCGCAGTGATCATTGGCTTCTATTTCTTGATCAAAACCTACATGGCCGGCAATCAGGCCGCCAAGATCACCATGGCTGTGCTCGTGGGGGTGATGCTCTTTTATTTCACCGTCCTCACGCCGATCTTGCAGACCATCAATCTGATCCTGGCCTTCAAAGTCGCCGTTCAATCGCTGGGCCAGACGGCCTCCACCTTCCAGGCGACCAAGGCTGTGCTGCGCAGTTCCTCCAAATTCATCGGCGCGGCCAAAGTCATCGCCGTTGCCGCGCTGATCATCTCCATCGGCATCGCCTGGGGCATCTTTATCTACGTCCTCGTCACCGAGGACATCCCCGCCAACAGCGTGGCTTTCGACATGCTGCTGGCCCAGACCATCGCCGCCACCATCGTCGCCATCCTCATGTTTGCCCTCTCGCTGACCATCGTCGGCACCATCATCGTCGCCATCGTCTCGCTGGTGGACATTGTGCTCATCATCCTCGGCTCCGACTGGACGATCACCGGCTGGGTCACCGACGTCATCACCAAAGCGATTTTCTCCTACGAGCTGGCGATCAACGTCGAGGCCAAGGACCTGGTGACGATGGGCGGGCTGGAGGTTGCCTTCGTCCGGCCCGGCATGGGCATGGTGGCGGGCGCCGAGCTGGAATTCAGCACCGCGCTGACCACAACCGTCACCCACCAGGACCCCAAGGACTGGCGCACTCGTTCGTACATGTGGATGTACAACGAGGACCAACTCCGCTCCACCACCTTCAAGTACAAACTGCATCCCACGTCCACGTCGCTTTCGGCCCGCTTGGGCGAGGTCAGCGGCGCGTGGGACGTCAGCCGCGACCACAAGTTCTGGGGCCGCCAGATGTACGCCGGCTGGAAGCGCGACACGCCGTCAACCATCACCACCCTGGAGGCCGGCATCAACAGCCAGGTGGATCTCAAACTGACCAGCGCCTACGCCGTGCCCGGCGTCGCGTGCTGGACGCTGGTCATCGTCATCCCCTTCCCGCCGATCTACTTGCCCATCCCGGTCTGCTACCGGAAAGGCGTGGACGGCGCCGGCTCGGACACGGTCGGACCCATCGTGCTCGACGTGCTGCCCCGGACGCTGGACGAGTTCGTGGACGTGGCCTCGTGGGCCGACGGCATGGTCGTCCGCGACGCCGACGGCGACGGGCTGCTGGCCCAGGCCTACGGCGGCAACGACCCCGACGACACGACCTGGGACACCGACGGCGACGGCCTCTCCGATGCCTGGGAGCTGGACAAGAGTTCTCTCCCCGCCAACGAGGGCGGCCAGTTCTTCGACCCGCGCGACGCCGACACCGACGACGACGGCCTGACCGACGGCGAGGAGGCCCGCCTGGGCACCAACCCGAACCACCACGACAGTGACGGCGACGGGATCAGCGATTACGCCGAGGTCGTGGACGGCTGGACGTTCACCTACGCCGAGGGCAAGAGCATCCGCGTCTACAGCGACCCCCTCGCCGCCGACGCCGACGGCGACGGCATGGACGACCTGTTCGAGCGCACGCTCCACACCTGCCCCGGCTGCGACCCGCTGGAGAACCGCTACCACCCCCACGTCTGGAACACCTCCCCCATCGGCCTCTACACCGGCTCGGACGAACCCGACGGCGTGGTGCGCCCCACCCAGACTTTTGTCTACACCACCACCGTCGCCAACAACGTCAAACCCGACCTGTGGGTGCGCGGCAACACCGAGCTGGACCCGGCCCTGCTGACCGGCGGGCCGCTCGGTATGCTATTCGACATCGCCCGCGACCAGTCCCAGACCCTCTATTCCAATCTCACCGTGCCCGCTGGCGCAGCCAACCAAGAGATCGAGCTAGTGACCACGATGGAGGCGCAGCTCCACACCCCCTCTGTCTGGGCCTGGGACCCCCGCCAGTCCAGCCGCGCCGCCACGACCGCGCAGCCGGCCGGCGTCGCCATCGCCCCGGTGGACGGGTGGACCGTCCCCTACGTCGCCGCCGCGCTGGAAAACGACGTGGTTTACGCCTACGGCCTGACCGCCGACGGCGTCTCCGGCAGCGGCGTCCACGTCATCGGCTGGAGCGGCGACACATCCAACGCCCCGCCCGACGTGGCCTGCGACGCCGACGGCCTCTGCCTGGTGGTCTGGGCGTCCCACTACGCGCCGGAGAACGAGGATTATTTCCGCTGGCGGCGGCTGTCGCCCACGTTGAACGTCGTGGGAGACGTGACTACCCTCACCGCCCCGACCGGGACGCACACCTACGGCGGGGCCGTCGCGGCCGGCGAGAGCGGCTTCCTGGCGGTGTGGGCCGTGGGCGACGCCGTCAGCCGCACCCTCGTCGCCGGGGCCATCAACGCGTACGGCGCTGTCTCCTCTCCCACGCTGACCCTCGACCGCGGCGCGATTGGCGGGATGGACGTCACCTATGCCTTCGACCGCTACCACGTCGTCTGGGAGCGGGACGGCGACCTGTACGCCGCCCAGGTCTATGGCGCGCAGGTGACGACGAGCACCGTCGCTGCCAGCGCCGCCATCGAGGCTGAACCACGCATCGCCTACGACCCCCTCTCCCAGCGCTCCCTGATTGTCTATCGCCGCGCCACTGGGGACGCCAGCCCCACCCTGCTCGCCCGCACCTTTGCCGGCGGTCACGCCGGCGCGCCGAGCATGCTGGCGCAGACCGGCCGGCTTGACGCCTCGATGTCGCCCGCCGTCAGCGCCGACCCGCTCAACGGCGGCTGGATCGTCGCCTGGCGGCCCGAGAGCAGCGGCAACAGCAGCATCTACTACCAGGCCGTCGGCATGAATGGCGAGCTGCGCGGCCGGGTACAGCTCTTTTGGGCCGGCGCACACAACCCCGTGCTCGACCTGGCCTGCGCCGCGCCCCGCCCCGCCGCCCAGTTCCTCTTCGACGAAGGCAGCGGCGCCACCGACTTTGCGGACAGTTCCGGCTTTGGCAACGACGGCTATTGTGTAGACGACGCCAACTACGACTGCCCCCTCGCCGGCGTGGGCGGCAAGGATGGGAACGCCGTCCGCTTCGACGGCGACCAGGATGTCGTCTTTGCGCCGCTGGACCCCTCCGAGGACGCCTACGCGGTGACCCTCTGGTTCAAGGCCGAATGCCAGACCTGCGGCCTGTACGAGGTCAGCAACAACTACGTCCCCGGCGCCGGCGGCTACCAGGCCGACCGCAGCCTCTATCTCCGCAACGGCAACGTCTGCGCCCGGCTGGGGAACACCGACGCCGAGCGGGTCTGCTCCTCCGGCGTCAACTATGCCGACGAGCACTGGCATCAGATCGCCCACACCTTCGGCGGGATTGTGGGCGGGCAGCGGCTGTACGTGGACGGCGATCTGGCCGCCTCCGGCAACCGGGATGCTTCCGATCTCGGCGCCGGTGACCGGCTGCGCATCGGCTACGGCGAGCGCCGGTACGGCGGGTACTTCCAGGGCGTCATTGACGAGGTGACGCTCTACCCGCGCGCCCTCTCGGCAGGCGAGGTGCGCGACGGCTACCGCGCCGCCCTGGTCGTCTACCCCTTCGACGAGGTCGAGGGCGCCACCCGCTTCGAGAACGTCGCCCACAACGGCTACGGCGCGTCCTGCCAGGGCGCGACCTGCCCCACCGCCGGCCTGGGTGGACGGGCCTACGCCGCCGCCGAGTTCGACGGGGCCAACGACGCGCTCATCGTCCGCAATCAAGCCCGCGCCGTGGCCGAGTACGTCTACGATTTCGAGAGCGCCGTCCCCACCGAATGGAGCCGCACCTCGCGCAGCACAACGCCGAGCGGCAGCCGCACCTTCCTGGGCCGCTTTGGCAACGACGCCGTCACCCTCGGCCTCACCAACCTGCCCAGCCACGACCGGATCGAGGTCGCGTTCGACCTGTTCGTCATTGATACGTGGGACGGCAACGCCTCCACCAACGGGCCGGACTATTGGGAGTGGTGGGCCGACGGTGAGCGGCAGCTCCGCACCACCTTTACCAGTCACGATCCGCCCTACGACTATCAATTCTACCCCGACCAGCCGTGGACGCCCTCCGGCGTGACCCTCTACGAGCACTATAACTGCACCGGGCGCTCCTACCACGTCACCGCCGACACGCCCCACCTGCCCATCCCCTGGCGCATGCGCTGCTTCGAGCCGGGGGACGACACCGTGGCCGTGTTCTATTGGAACCCAAACTATAGCGGCAGCACCAAGTGGTGCGACGGCAAGCAGTACGCGCAGGACGGCACGGCCTGTCAGCCGCAAGGCGAATTTGGCAACGGCTCGGTGCGCGTGTGGGCGGCCGCCAACCCCGGGGGAACCGGCGCGCGGGAACGGAACGCCCTGGGCTACGACCGCGACGCCGTCTACCACATCGAGCGCTCCTTCGAGCACATTGACGGCGCCTTCCAGCTCAGGTTCGAAGGCTCGAATCTGGAGAGCCTGGACAACGAATCCTGGGGGCTGGACAATGTGCGCGTGCGCGTCGTCAACAGCAATGTCCCCCTGATGGACACCTCCTTCACCGCTGCCTTTTGGGCCAAGCGGGCGCAAACGGGTCAGAGCATGTGCTTCATCAGCCAGGGCAGGGGTGTGTCCAACAAAGACCTGTGCATCGGCTTTTGGTCGAACGACCGGTTCGTCTTTACGTTCGGCGGCTCCGGCAGCGAGCTGCTCACGCCGGACGCCTACGCCGACACCGACTGGCATCACTGGGCCGTCACCTACGACGCCGACACCCGCGCCCGCGCCATCTACCGCGACGGGCAGCAGGTGGCCCAGGACACCGCCCCGGCCGCCTACCAGGGCAGCGGCGAGCTGCGCCTCGGCAAAGCCTTTTACGACCACAACTACAACGGCCGGCTGGACGAGCTGGCGATCTGGCGCGACGCCCTCACCGCCCGCGAGATCGAGACGCTCTACGACAAGGTCAAGGCGCTGGACGACTCCGTGACCGAGTGCGCCCTGCCCCGCGCGATGCAGGGCGAGAGCCGGCTGTACGTCAACCGGCTGGCGGTGCGCGAGACGACCACCTTCCTGGGCAAGGCCGAGCAGGAGGCCCGCGACACCCTCACCATAGACCGGACGCCACCCACCTCCACCATCACCTCGCTGGCGGACGGCCAGCGGACCAACGTCACCGGCACGCTCGTCATCGGCGGCGAGGCCCGCGACAACACCTTTGTGACGGGCGTCGAGGTGCGCGTGGACGGCGGCGCGTGGGAGGAAGCCGAAGGGGCCGAGACCTGGACCTACGCCTGGGACACCGGCGGGCTGGCGGAAGGCGATCACACGATTGAGAGCCGCGCCACCGACGCCGGCGGCAACGTCGAGACGACGCCCGCTACCGTCACGGTGAATATTGACCGCACGCCCGCCCAACTGTCCGCCGACGCGCCGCCGCAAACGGCCACCCAAGACGGGGACGGGAACTGGCTCGTGCCCCTCAGCGGCGCCGTCACCGACGTCAACCCGGACGTCGTGGAGGTGCTGCTCCGGGGCCAGGGCGACGCCGCCGCCGGCTTTGGCTGGCAGCGGGCGGCCGTCAACGTCGTCAATGGCAATTGGAGCATCGCCTACCGCCTCGCCAACGTGGACAACGCCGAGCGCGCCATCGCCAATCCCACCGGCGTCTACACCCTCAGCCTGCGCGCCGTGGACGTCCCCGGCAACCGCACGCCGGAGGCGGCCTATATGCCTTTGGTCGAGCTGGACAACACCCCGCCCGAGACCGCGCTCACCTTCCCCCTCACCGACACGGCCGCCCTGACCGACACCGCCCGCTTCATCGCCGGCGTGGTCACCGACACCGGCCGCGTCGCCTACGGCGTGGGCGGCGTCGAGATCGCTTTCGTCAATTCGGAGGAGGTCACTCCCACAGTCGTCTGGAACGACGCGCTGCTGCTGACGCCCGGCGCCATCACCTCCACCTGGCTCTACACCACGCCGGCCGACATGGAGGGCTTTTACGAGCTCTACCTGCGCGGGACGGACGTGGTGGGCAACCGGAACGACCGCCAATCCACCTGGCGGGTCTGGCAGGGCGTGATTGATACCCAAGACCCCTACGTGGACGCGCTGGCGGATTACGGCGTGATGGGCGACTTGACCATCGGCAGTTCCAACATCGTCACCTACACCGACGTCACCTGCCAGGCCCGCGACCTGACGCTCGACATCACCCGCTTCAGCGGCTGCCCGTGCGACCCCAGCGTCTGGCAAATCACCACCTATGATCAGGTCTCCCCCTGGTACCGCGACACCTTTAGCGACACCACTCACATCTATCAGGTGGACGCCCACTGCCTGCTGCTGGGCGAGTTCGCTACGCCGCCCACCGTCCACGCCTACGACGCCGCCGGCCGGCACAGCCAGACCGCCCTCTCCGAGACGGTCAGCGTCCGGCTGCTCGATTCCGCCATCTTTACGCCCACCGATGGGATCGTCCTGACCACGACCGGCGCGTTCAACACCGAAGGGCGCGCCGTCGCCGCGCCGTACCAGGTGGACGTGATCACCGTCACCATCAATGGCGCTGTATGGCAGACGCACAACTACGGCGGCGGGCTGACTCGACACTGGATTGATCCCTTCGATCCCGCTGCGTACAACCCACCCGGCGACGGCCGCTACCGTTTCCTCTCCGTCGCCCGCGAGTACAACAACCCGGCCGGCAACAGGGAACAGACCGTGCTCCATCCCGTCACCGTCACCGTGGACTCGCTGCCGCCCAGCACGCCCACCTTTAGCACCACCGTCTTTACCACCGCCCACCGCGCCGAGGCGTGGCCCGTCTTTCTCACCGGCGTCGTCACCGACATCGTCGGGCTGGACCGGGTGGAGACAAACCGGGATGATGCAGGATGGGTGCGGGCCGCCCACGACGGCGTCACCTGGCGCGCCCGCTGGACGCACGACGACAGCCAGTCCGACCACGTCACGTACACCGTCTCCGTGCGGGCCGTGGACCTGGTCAGCCGCACGGCGCAGGCCACCGAGACCATCACCTTCGACGTGGTCCCGCCCGCGTTCGTCACCCCGACGTTGAGTTACCGCGACGCCCTCAACCCCTCCCTGTACCATCCGCTGACGCCGGGCCAGATCGTCACCGACAGCCACGTCCTGCGCGTCGTCTGGCCGCCCTCCGACGATGGGGCCGGCGTGCGCGGCTACCACGCCGGTTGGACAACCGCGCCCACCGGGACCGTCGGGCTGTCCTACACTGCCCACTCCGGCGCGCCCGGCTACACCGTCACCCAGGTCATCAGCGAGGCGCAGGCCGTCTACGCCCGCGTCGTGCCGGTAGACGAGCACGGCAACCGGCGGGAGCAGGCGGAAGGCCCGGTCTACGTGGACAGCCCCCTCACGCCCGACATCATCGGTGCGACGCCAGGTGCGTCGCACCTGTACCACGGCTGGATGGCGTCCGGCTGCTCGTTGATGGGCGTGGACCGGCGGGTCGAGAGCCACGCTTTCGACGGCGCGTCGCTGGACGAGCCGCAGCGCTTTTACGCCACCTGGGCCGAGTCCGCCTTCCGCATGGCCTGGGACGGCGCCAACTGGGATTACGAGGGCGACCTGTTCGTCTACTTCGACACAGCCCCCGGCGGGGCCGAGACGCTCTACGATCCCTACACCGCCACGGTCAGCACGACCATCTACCTGCCGGGCAACCTGCCGCCAGTGGACACGTCCGCCTGGCCTGAGTTCGAGCAAATCCACCACCAACAGCTCGTCACCCCAATGCTCAACCTGGCGATGCAGGCCGACCTCCTGTTGTGGGTGCAGAGCACCGTCACCGCCACGCTGCTGCGCTGGGACGGCGGCGCCTGGGTCAGCCCGACGCTGCTCAGCGCCGACCACTACCGCTGGGACGCCGGCCTGACCGACCTCTACCTGCCCTTCAGCCCGACGCTGGGCATCACCCAACCGGCCGCCAGCGCGCTCAACCTGCTGGCCGTGGCGAGCGAGGAGCAAGCGCTCCGCCTGTGGGCCACGATGCCGGACCGCAACCTGGTCAGCAGCGAGCGGGTGGTCAACCCCACCGCCGGGCTGGCGGCGCGGGAGGAACACATCTTCGCCCTCACCCACCCCTACCGCTGGATCAGCCTGGGCTCCGGCATCTGCCCCAATGACCCGCTGATGGGGTGGACCGGCGAGACCTTCCCAGAGAGCGACCTGCGGGCGCGTCTCAGCGCGGACCCCGTCGGCGCGACCTTTGCGCTGATGGGCGACGACCTGTATCACCAGTGGCGCGCCTTCTACCAGGATGAGGGGCCAGAGGGCCGCCAGTTCGATTTCCTCGACCACAGCCACCCGCCCCTGGGCCACGGCGACGCCGTCACTTACACCCTGCAGGTGGAAAATCGCGGCCCGGTGACGGCGACCGGCGTGCAGGCGTTCGTCTCCGCCTACTATGCCCTCAGCCTTTCCGACGCGACGACGGACACGGCCGGCTACCGCGAGTACCGGGCCGTGGACGTCGGCGACGTGGCCGCCGGCGCGACCGTCACCGCCGTCATCACCGGCGTGGTGGACGTGGAGACGAACTGGCGCTACGACCAATGCGTGCTGACCCACACCGTCGCCGAATGCCAGCCGCTGCGGGAGTGGGCCGTGTTGGAGGGGCTGGTCTTCGACGCGCGCACCCCGCTCACCCTCACCAACGACCTGCCGCTGGAGCCGGCCTGGGAGTGGCTGTGGGCCGATCACCGGGTGGACAATGACCCGCCGCAGCACGTCGGCATCCAGGGCCCGCTGGCAGTCGTCCGCCCGCTGACCAACACGGTGCACGGGTATGCCTCCGACGTCTCCGGCGTGCCGACGGTCGAGCTGCAAGTGCGCGATCCGCTCAGCGCCACCACCGTCATCACTTGCACCGATCCCACCCCTGCCGACGGGCGCTGGACGTGCGACTGGGTGGTCAGCGGCGACGATGGCGATGAGTTCGGCTTGCGCGCCCGCGCCACCGACGGCTACGGGCACGTGGGGGCGTGGACCTCCCCCTGGGTGGTGGTGACACTAGACGCGACCCCGCCCACCGTCACGCTCGACGTTGCAGCGCGGGATGCGGTCAGCGGTCAACTGATCGGCCCCGCGGGCTACCTGCTCACCGGCGTCTTCACCGACAGCTACAGCCAGGGCAGCGTCCAGGTCTGCCGCGAGACGACGGAGGGGACGGCCTGTGACGCAGCCATCACCGTCCTCAGCACCCGGGCCCCCACCGACACCGCCCGTCGCTACGACGACGCGCCGAGCACGCCCATCACCATCGGCGCCGCCATTACCGGCGCTGCCTGCCTGACGCGCACCTTCGCCGTCGGCGAGGACTTTATCCTCGGCGACGTGGATCTCGGTTTCACCGCCGCCATCTCCAACCGCGAGGAACTGGTGGTAGACCTTTTCTCTCCGGCCGGGACGAGCGCGCGGGTGATCGCCGGCCTGGGCAGCGACGCCAACCTGTACGCGGACTATGACGTCTGGCTGGACGACGCCGCGCCGGGCGCGCTCCACAACCGCGCCGACGACGACCCGACCGCGCCCTACTTCGACCGCGCCGCCCGCCCCGACGCCGCCTTGAGCGTCTTCAACGGCCAGCCGGTCAGCGGCACCTGGACGCTGCGCGCCTGCGACCTGCTGCCGCTGGTCAATCAAGGCGACTACCACCGCGCCCGTCTCAGCCTGACGCCGCAGAGCAGCGCGCTCTCCTCGGCCGGGACGTGGGCCTACCGGCTGCCCACGCCGGAAGCCCACGACGGCGTCACCCAAACGATCCGCATCTACAGCCTGGACGACCTGGGCAACCGGCTCGTCGCGCCCATCGCCCTGACCTACACGCTGGACACCGTGGCCCCGGCGCTGACCGTGACCACCGTCCTCACGGAGGTGCACCTGGCGGCTCCGGCTCCGGTGTTGAGCGGGACGGTGCGCGACTCCGGCGGCCTGGAAGCGGTCTACTTGCGAGTGGACCCGCCCGACGGCGCTTCCTACCGCGACGCGGCCGCGGACGATGGGGAGAATTGGCGCTTCACGCTCCGGCCGACCCGGCCGGGGACGCATACCCTGTGGACCGAGGCCTACGACCAGGCCGGCAACGTCCGCGTGGACGGGCCGTACCCGGTGACCGCCGTCTACACGCCGCTGCTGGCGGTCGAGATCGAGGGCCCCACCCGCGTGCTGACCGGCGCGCTGGTCGCGCTCCAGGCCAGCTACACCCCCACCGACGCCACCGGGGTCGAACTCGTGTGGCACGACGGCCGCACCGGCGACCGCATCACTTACGTCTGGCCGGAGGGTATCTACACCGCCGTCGTCACCGCCACCGACGCGGGCGAGAATGCCGTGACCGCTGCCCACACCATCACCGTTGTCTGCCCGGTGGTGGAGGCGGCGTGGATCACCGGCCCGACGACGGCGCTCAGCGGGACGGGCGTCACGCTCTACGGCGTCTACACCGCTACCGACGACATCACCAACGGCGTCACGCTACTGTGGGACAACGGCGTGTTCGACGCGAGCGCGGTCTACACGTGGACAGAGCTGGGGGCGCATACCGTCGTCTTTACCGCTGCGGGGGCCTGCGGCGCTCCTGCTACTGCCACGCACACCGTCACCGTGACGAGCGTCTGCACGGAGGTGCAGTCCGTCAGCATCAGCGGGCCGACCACGGCGCTCAGCGGGACGGCGATCACACTCCACGCCGCCTACACCCCCACCGACGCCACCGGCGTCGCGCTCCTGTGGGACAACGGCGCGGTCGGCGCGAGCGCTGAGTACGTCTGGACGTCGCCGGGCGTCTACACCGCCGTCGTCACCGCGACGGGGGCCTGCGGCACCCCCGTCACCGCCACGCACACCGTCACCGTGACCGAGGTCTGCACGGAGGTGCAGTCGGTGAGCATCAGCGGGCCTACCACAGCCCTCAGCGGCACGGCGATCACGCTCCACGCCGTCTACACACCGACCGACGCCACCGGCGTCGCGCTCCTGTGGGACAACGGCGTGGTCGGCGAGAGCGCCGAGTACGTCTGGACGTCGCTGGGCGTCTACACCGCCGTCGTCACCGCCACAGCGGCCTGCGGTAGCCCCGTCACCGCCACCCACACCGTCACCGTGACCACTGACGCATTGCCGCCTGGTGTCCCGGTGCTGATTGCCCCTCCCAACGGCCACGTCACGACAACGCAGGCGATCACCTTGGAATGGCAGGCGGGGCCAGGGCCGGATCCCACCGGTTACAACCTCAGCCTGGACAGTGTGGTCATCACCAGCACCGCTGTGACGTCGCCCACCCGGCTGGCCCTTGGCGTCCACACGTGGACGGTGCGCGCGTACAATGACGCCGGCTACTCGGACTGGGCGAGCGTGTGGATGGTCACAGTCACGCGACATCGCATCTACCTGCCGCTGGTGCTCAGGAACCACTAGAAACGAAAACAGAACGTCCGCTGCGAAAACACGGGGGTCGCCCCTAATACAGGGCGACCCCCGTTGTGTGTGTTGATGATCCGGCGAAGAGATCAGCACTTAAAAAGAGGGGGCCGCCGGGATATCCAGCGGCCCCCTTGATGTTCTGTCCCATCAGCCCTTGTGGATCTCTCGGATCCGCAAGGAGCACAGGAAAGTGACTGTTAACTAGCCATTCCGCATCACGAGAGGTAGATAGATCGTGGGAGACCGTAAAGTGATGGATTTCTCGACCGTCTCCTGGCTTGGACAGGCGTTGGTGGCCGTCATCGTCACACTATATGTCAGCGTACTCGAGAGCGCATAGGTGTGCGTGACAATTTGGCCGCTGCCGACACTGCCATCGCCAAAGCCCCACGTATACGTGATGGGTGGAGAACCCACTATGACAGTGCCACTAAAGCGCACGACCAGAGGTGAGGTCTCCACAGCCGTAAAGTCAGCGCCAGCGACGTGCACGCAACTGGCGGTAAAGGTCGCCGTGACCACCTTGTCGCTGTCCATCGTGATGGTTTCGGGATTATCCGCGCCGCTCAGGTCGCCATCCCAATTTGCATTCAAGAGTCTGGGCGGTTACCCTACGCATTTTCGGTGTTCAGTAGACGCCAAAATATCAGCGTCGTGATCACGTCCACCGCGTTCCAAAATGGAACGTATCCAGGGAAAAAAGCTGCGGTGGGCAATTTGCCCACCGCAGATCGAGCGGATCAAGACCGCTCGAGTCTAGAAATTCATCCCGAGGTTCGCCTGAAAAAAGTTAGCTTCCGCGTCTGTAGCGAATTCTCGGTTTCGTCAGAGGACTCGCCTAACGTTTCAAAACGAGCGGCAGATTGTTGCTTTTACAGTTGTGGTTCATTATCGTTTTTTGCAAGCCCCGCAGGCCTAGAGCATGCGCACCACAACCCGTCCATCCCGCCACAGCCCCTCCAGGTCGTAGTAGGCCCGCACCTCTGGCTCGAACAGATGCACGACGACTCCGCCATAATCCATCAACACCCACCCGCTGTCAGGCTCTCCCTCGATGCGCAGCGGTTTAACGTCGAACACCTCTTTTATCCGCACCTTGACATCGCTGACGATCGCCCGCGACTGCCGATGGCTGGCGCTGCTGGCAATCACGAAATAGTCCGCCAGGATAGAGACCGGGCGAATGTCGAGCAGCACAATGTTCTCCCCCTTCTTGTCGGCCAATACATCTATCACAGAGCGGGCCAATTCCAGTGAATCCACTTCCGGTATCATACGCGTCACGCACTCCTCCACAATTCTATCACGTCGGCGGCCGAATCGGCGGCCGCCAACGTCACCATCAACTTGATCCGCGCCTTCTGACCATTCAGCCCCTCGGCGAACAGACAGCCCAGTTCGTTCAACGTGCGATATCCCCCCGGATAGCCATACGCGTCCCACACCCACCCCGCAGGACAGCGACTGGCGATCACCACCCATACGCCCTGAGCCATCGTCCGTTCGATGACCGGTATCCACCACGGCGGCACACGTCCGCCGCCCAGCCCCTCGATGACGATGCCCCGAACGCCCCGCTCCCCGGCCGCCTCCAGCAGGTCCGCCTCCACGCCCACCGTCAGCTTGAGCAGTGCGACGCGCGGTTCGAGGCCGCGCCACGGGAGCACACGCCGCTCCGGCCGCTGCCCAACGATGACCCGGTTCCCCTCCACCCGGCCTACCGGCCCCCAGGCCGGGGATTGAAACGTCGCAGGGCTGAGGGTGTGTATCTTGGTGACGTATCGAGCGGCGTGAATTTCGTCGTTGAGGACGACCACCCCGCCCCACCCTCTTGCCTGGGGCGCGGCCGCCACTCGCACGGCCGCCGCGAGATTTGCGTACCCCTCGTATCCCACGTCGGAGGCGGTGCGCATCGCGCCGGTGAGCACCAGCGGCTTGTCGCCCGGCACGGTCACGTCGAGCAGATAGGCCGTCTCCTCCAACGTGTCGGTCCCGTGAGTGACGACGACCCCCGCCACGTCTGACCTCTCGATCAGCACGGCCACCCGCTCCCGGATCTGGCGTACCGTCTCCAACGTAAAGTGGGAACTGGGCAGATTGACCAGTTCCTCGGCATACAGTTCTGGCAGGTCGGCCGGCAGCGCCGACCGAAAGTCGGTCGCGCCCAGCATGGGGACAGCGCCCCCGGTTGCCCCATCCTGCTGCATCGCGATGGTGCCTCCCGTCGTCAAAATTGCAATACGCTCAGGCTGTTCACCGGACACGCCGATCTCCTCCATACGTCCTCCCCCCTGGGAGGGCTACGCCTCCAACTCCAGGGAGACCACTTGAGAGACAGCGTCCGCTCCCATCGAAACCCCATAGATGGTGTGCGCCGCCTCGGTCGTCACCCGGTTGTGAGTGATGACGATGAACTGGGTCTGTTCGGCCAACTCTTGCAGCAGCGTGCGAAAGCGCCCCACGTTCGCCTCATCGAGCATCGCATCCACCTCGTCCAAGACGCAGAAGGGGGTCGGGCTGACGTGCAAAATCGAAAACAGGAGCGCCACCGCAGTCAGGGCACGCTCGCCGCCCGAGAGCAGCGCCAATCGCTGCGCCCGCTTGCCGGGAGGACGGGCGACGATGTCCACCCCGGTGCTCAACAACTCCTCCGGCTCGGTCAACTCTAAGCGCGCACTGCCGCCGTTGAACAGGGCGGTGAACACCTCCGAGAACCGGGCCGCCACCGCGTCAAAGGTCTCCCGAAACGCGGCCGCCATCACGTCGTCCAGTTCGGCCACGACCTGGCGCAGTTGAGCCGACGCTCGCTCCAGGTCGGCCAACTGCTCCGTCAGGAAGCGGTGCCGTTCTTCGACCTCGATGTAATCCTCCGGCGCATTCGGGTTGACGGAGCCGAGCCGCCGCAGGTGGGCCTTGAGGCGCTGAATCTCGTCGTCCAGCCCCTCGGGCAGCATCTCCACGACAGGCAGTTGAGAGACCAGGGGGCGTAACGGCAGCGGAGTCTGGGCCGTGACGCTCTCTGCCAGCTCGAGTTCCACCAGACCCAGGTCCTCCTCGATGCGCCGCCCCAGCATCTCTAGCTCGTCCCGGCAGCGGGCAACGTCCAATTCAGCACGCCCCAGGCGGGTCTCTGTATCCCGCACTCGATCACGCGACCGCTGGACCTGTTTCTCCAGATCGGCCTGGTTCTCCCGCAGGTGAGCCAACTCCCCCTCGGCCGGCTGGATGCGCGTTCGCGCCTGGTCCAGCGCTCCCTCCAACCGCGCAGTCTCGGCGCGCAGCGCCTGAATGCGCTCGTCAATGGCGGCCTGCTCTCTCCCCAGCTCTTGGATCCGCTGGTGACGCGCCGTCAACTGCGCCTGGAGGCGCTCCAACAACGATTCCTCCCGCTCCAGGGCGGTCCGGTGACTGCGCAGCATCTCCTCGGCAACCGCCGCCTCGGTCCGGGCCGGGCCGACGGTCTCCCGCTCGACGCGGGCCGCTTCCTCGCTGGCCGCCGCCGCGGCCTGGCTCAACGCCTGTACCTGGGCCTCCAGTTCTTCGATATGCCCCGCCTCCGCTTGCTGTTCCCCCTCAAGCTCCTGAATGCGCCGCTGCACGTCTGCCAGGCGCACCTGGAATCCCTCTCCCACGGCAGTCTCTGCGGCTCCGTCCCCGCCCTGTACCCGAGCGGCGATGGCGGCCCGCTCCGCCTCCAGCTCATCCGCCTGTTGACGCAAGCCCCCCACCTGGACCTCCAACTGGTCCAGCAGCGATTCCTCCCGCCGCAGGGCAGCCTGCTGACTGCGCAGCGCTTCCCTGGCAACCGCCAGCTCGGTCTGGGCCTTGCCGATGGCCTCCCGGTGAGCCTGCTCCCGCTCCTCGCGCTCGGCGGCCGCCTGCCGCTCCAACGCCTGCCCGCGCACTTTCAGCGCCGCGATCTGCTCGTCCTCCTCCCGCTGCTGCTCCTCGATCTCCCGGCAGCGCCGCCGCACCTCCTCAAGCTGTTCGGGTAGCCTCTGCCAAAGTCGCGCTTCCGCCAAGACTCCCCTGTCCACCTCGACCCGCCCCAGCGAAAGCCCTCCCTCGGCCCGCAGCACCAGCCCCTCCGGGGTGACACACCGGCCTCCGGGCGGCATATCGGGGAGCAACCGGCGGGCCGCCTGCTCGTCCTGGCACAAGGCCACCCCGCCCAATACCGCCTCGACCGCCGGGCGCACGCGCTCATCACAGGCTGCCACGTCTCCGCCCCGCGCCGCGCCCGGCGGCAGCGTCGGCGCAGCGCGCAGGCCGTCCAGAGGAAGCAACGTCACCCGCCCGCCGGTTGATTCGAGCAGCCGGCGCACCCCTCGCACCACCGCCTGTCCCTCCACCACGACCGCCTGGAGATCTGGACCCAACACAGCCTCGACGGCCTGTTCCCACGGCGGAGAGACCCGCAGCAGACTCGCCAGCGGTCCCAGAACCCCCGCCAGGCCAGATTGCATCACCGCCTGCACCCCCGCGTCGTAAGCCGCACCGGTGGCATACATCCGTTCCAACGCTTCCAGCTCCCCCGCCAGGCTGGCCGCCTCGGCGCGAGCCTCCACCAGGGCCTGGTTCAGCCCCTCCCGGTTCGCCCGGCGCTGACGCAGCTCTTGCTCCACCGACTCGCGCTGTTGATCGAGGCTCGGAGAACGGCGCTGCTCGACCGCCCATTCCCGCTCCAACGCCGCTATGTGCTGTTCCCGCCCGGCCACCCGGTGCTCCCACTCCGCCAGGCCGGCGCGGGTCTCGTCCACCCGTTGACGCTGGGCATCCCGCTGTCCACGGAGAGGTTCGACCTCGGCCAGCGTTTTCTCGTACCGCATCTGCACCTGCCGTCCGCGCTCCTCGGCCACGGCTTGCTCGCTCGCCAGGTGGACCGCTTCCTCACGAGCCTGGAAAAGCGCCTGGTTCAATCCCTCCCACCCGGCCCGGCGGCGACGCATCTCCTGCTCCACCTCGGCCCGCTGTCTCAACGGCGTCTGGGCTTGTTCCTCTACTAGCGCCCACTCCCGCTCCAGCGCCCGCAGCCGTTC
>Ga0209614_1001144_pt1 | contig 20647 bp, 21 predicted proteins | sample BlaSprsedimmetaG_FD_185484 | JGI IMG/M metagenome (GOLD analysis project Ga0209614, IMG submission 185484) | Hot spring sediment bacterial and archeal communities from California, USA to study Microbial Dark Matter (Phase II) - Blank Spring... ... | reverse complement strand
GAAGCTCCCACAGCACTCAATATTATTGGTGAAATTGGAATCGACATGAGTCCATGGCCTACGGAAAAGCATTTTGCTTCGTGGCTTGGCCTTTGCCCCGGGAGCAAAATATCAGGTGGCAAAGTTTTAAGCAGCAAAACAAAGCCTTCTGCCAATCGTGCCGCTATTGCCTTTCGTCTTGCAGCTTATAGTCTCCAGCGAAGCGCAAGCGCCATAGGTGCATTTTTTCGAAGGAAAAAGGCTCATATAGGAGCGCCAAAAGCTATTACTGCAACAGCCCACAAAATCGCCCGTATCTTTTATAACATGCTCAAATATGGCACAGAATATACTGATCTCGGCCAAGAATATTATGAACAACGCTACAAAGATCGGGTGATCGCAACCTTAAAACGTAAAGCAAAAAACCTTGGCTATAAACTTATAACTATCAAAGAACATGAACAAATTATACCAGCTACGTCAACCTGAGTTCGTTGGAAGTAAAATTTACCGCAGAGGTCGCCAAGGTTGGCGTAGGGGCAGGGCTTGCCCTGACCAATAAGGGCGCAGCAAGCAGCGCCCCTACGTTGCGGGTTGCGGACTCTGCGTGCTCAGTTCTTTTCGTCCTGACTGACGTTGAGCCTGTAGCTGATTATCGTACTTTTGCCGGAAACCAGGGGTGCGATGCCGGTTCTCATTATGACACCGACAAAGAGTTCGTAATGGTCTTTTCCATCGGTATCTACTAACTGATAATCACAGACTCCACCGGATATCTTGCGTGTCTTCCAACTTTCCGCCAGGCCCAGCCCGTCCCAGTTGAGCAAATATATCTCGCTGCTGGTATATTCTTTGAAGTTTCGCAGCAATCGGGATGCGGTGGAAAGGTTTCTGTTTACTATAAGCTCGGCAATGCCATCTTTGTTTAGATCGGCCACGATGATCCGTGAGGGCAGATATATCCTTTCTTCAGTGTCAGACCGTGTGCGGTTGGGGTTGGCCGTAACAAAGTTAATAGTTTCTCCATAGGGTTCGTCACTTTTCCAGCGCAGTTCACCAGAGGCAGAATAGACCTTGAGTTTATTGTGTTCATCAATTATGATAGTTTCTGCGGTCTTATCTCCGTCAACGTCCGCTATCGTGAAATTGAATACGTTAGCGCCTACAGGAAGGCGAAGTTGTTCCCCGGCCGCTAATTTTTTGTTTACCCACAGCAGCTCGCAAACGGCCAACGCAAAGGGACTATTAATATCCTTTTGCTGGCCAACTATAGTCAGGTTGCCCCCTGCCAGCTTAGTTATCCTGAGATACCAGCGGAGATGTTCGGCGATGTGCACAAAATCTGAGCCGTTCCATTCCAGAACGAATGAATCCACGTTGCCGGAACTCAGGTTGGACACGTAAATTTCAGGGGTTCCGTTACCGTTTATATCCCCTACGTCCACGGAAAGTTGATCATAGGTGGATTTGCCCTTGATATGTTTTAGTTTTTCCAGTTTCTCGCCTTTTTGCCGGTATATCCAGACATCTGTCTGGGTGATGAATACTATCTCTTTCTGCCCATCGCCATCTAAATCAGCTACCTGCATCCCCCGCATAACAGAAGAAAACTCCTGACTTTTCCAAAAACCGGCCTTCTTTTGTTTAGCAGAAAGTTGAATAAAATCTGGATTTAGATTGGAAGACGTCTCCTCTTCCTGGCTGGACAATAAAATCCGCTGTGGATGGGCTGCAACCGTCGTTTGTTCTTTAGGCGGAGCAACAGCGGTACGGGTGATAACCGGATTCCGGCCAAATATCTTGGCATTTATATCCCCGGCAAATTCATCTACTTTGGGAATGACCTCATCCAGACTTTTTGTCTGAGTATAAACGGACATGGCGGGCTGGTTAAGATCTGTGGCTACTATTTTGGCATCCAGGCTGCTTGAATTTCCGAGTACTGTAAGGCTGCCAAAGAGGACGTAATCGACCTTTAACTCCTGGCCCAGTTTTTTGGCCGATATTTCATTTAAATTTCCCGCATATTTCTGGTATATATCTTTAACCGCGTGCTTTTCCAGCACCACGACCTTTTCCTCCCAGGCAATACGGCTGGCGAGCATATCAAAAATGCCGTCCTGGAGGTAGGACAGATCACCTGGTGCATAGACATTAAAGGGGATAATAGCAACCCTGGTCGGTTCTCCGGCCCAAAGCAACGGGCAGAAACTCAGGATTATAAATAGACTACTTATCGATATAAGAAATTTTTTCATGGCGGTTACCTTAGCTTTTATGGATGACGTAGGGTAACATTTGGTGTGAGTGTAGTCAAGATTAAAGACCTCCCCTATCCATACTTGACTTGCCAAAAGTCTTAAAAATAAGTATAGAAAAACAATGGACAAAGGCGATCTCTACAAAAAGTTATTACTCTGGGGCATTATCCTCTTATGCCTCTCCTTACTCGGCCTGGTATTGCTCCATAATTCTTTATTAGCTATTGGATATGACAAATTCAGCGCCCTGCTTTCTGACCGGGCAAAGATCCGGGATTTTGTGGCTTCTTTTGGACCGCTGGCGCCTCTGGCCTTTGTCGGCCTCCAGATAATGCAGGTGGTGATCTCCCCGATTCCGGGTGAAGCCACCGGATTTATCGGCGGATACCTCTTTGGTGCGGTTAGAGGATTTATCTATTCGACTATTGGATTAACCTTAGGTTCATGGTTGGCTTTTAGTATCTCCAGACTATTTTCGCCCTATGTCACCCGCCGTTTAGGCAAGACAAAAATCTACGCTAAGTTCAACTTCATAGTAGAGCACCAGGGCGTTATTATAGCTTTTATCTTTTTTTTGCTACCGGGGTTTCCCAAGGATTATCTATGTTATCTCCTGGGGCTTAGTCTCATGCCCACCAGTGTTTTTCTCGTCATTACTGCGGTGGGCCGCATACCCGGCACGCTGATGCTTGCCCTCCAGGGGAGTAAGGTTTTTGATCAGGCGTATGCTACTTTTTTTATCCTGCTCGGGGTAGCTTTGGCTGCCGTTATCTTTTCATACATGGCCAGGGAGAAAATCTACAGACTGGTCCAGGGGCTTCATGCAAAAAACACTGATACAAAAAAATAAGATACCAGGATACGCCCGAAATTCTATACTGTACTTCGACTGCCTTGGGGGCATAAGCGGTAATATGGTGGTGGGAGCGCTTCTGGACCTGGGCTTACCCCTGAAAAAACTGAGAGGCGAGCTAAAGAAGCTCTCCTTAAAAGGGTATCATTGCCGCGCCCATCGTTCTAAAAAATACCCCATCAGCAGCATATTTTTTGAGGTAGATGTAAAGGAAAAGACGCCCCCGGAGCGCCGGTTTGTTGATATCCGGGAGCTCATATCGGAAAGCCCCCTTGCTGCGCCGGTGAAAAAGATAAGCCTGAATATATTTAAACGTCTCGCCGGGGTCGAGGCCCATGTCCATAACACGCCGCTGGCCAAGGTCCACTTCCATGAGGTAGGTGGTGTCGATACCATAATTGATATTGTAGGGGCGGCTATCGGTTTCAACTACTTTGATATAAAAGAATTCTATTGCTCGCCCCTTCCTATGTCCAGAGGCTGGATAACTTCCAGCCACGGCCGGTTGCCGCTACCCGCTCCAGCCACCCTGGCCCTCCTTAAGGGAGCGCCTACATATCCGGTGGATAGCCAGGCAGAGCTTGTAACCCCTACAGGAGCAGCTATTGTCACTGCCCTGGCTAAAGATTTCGGGCAGATGCCGGCCATGCGCATCGATAAAGCAGGCTATGGCGCCGGCGCATCTGGACTGTCAGAAATACCAAATCTCCTGCGCCTAGTCTCCGGGCATCCTTTGGCTATTCCCGAATCAAGGCCGGTCACGGTCATAGAGTCGCATATCGATGACATGAATCCCGAGTTTTATGACCACCTGATGGACAAACTGTTTGAGGCCGGGGCGCTGGACGTCTCTCTATCTCCCATACAAATGAAGAAAAACCGTCCGGGGACGCTACTGCGGGTAATAAGCCCTGAAGCGGTAAAGGGCTTACTCATGGAGATCATATTGCGTGAAACCACCACCCTGGGGATGCGCTATTACGGGGCTCGGCGCTTTGCTGTAGAACGCACTGTGGGCCAAGTCAGGACGGAGTGGGGCCTGGTGAAGGTAAAGATAGCGAGGGGAATGGATGGACGGCGGGCTGTTTATCCTGAATATGAAAAATGCCGAAAAATAGCCAACGAACATAATATTCCTCTCAAATACGTATATCAGAAAATCGCCCTGGCCGGTGCGGGAGAACAGGTTGATTAATTTGATAATATAGGATTTTTTTTGGACGCAGATAAATGCAGATTATCAAGATTTCAAATATAAAAAACAACTTTCTGCGGGTATCGGCGAAAATCTGCGTCCTAATTTTATAAAGATATTCTCAAAAGGATAATTAAGTCTTGCGCGGTTTGATACTCTTTTTGGCGACAGGGGCCTATTTCGGACGGTTACCTCTGGCCCCGGGGACGTGGGGCAGCCTGTGGGGGGTATTATTTCATTGTTTTTTATCGCGATATTCGCTGTTTTTCTATCTCCCTGGCCTTATCGCGCTGATTTTCCTGGCAGTCATAGTCGCTCATCAGGCAGAGATTATAACCGGGCAGAAAGACGATTCTTCCATAGTAATTGACGAAATCGCCGGGATGGCGGTAACTCTTGCGCAAATTCCTCCAACCGGTTGGGCGGTTGTGGTTGGGTTCTTACTTTTTCGTTTCTTTGATATTACCAAGATATTTCCTGCTAAAACGCTTGGGGAAATATTACCTGGTGGTTATGGTATAGTAGCTGATGATATTGTCGCAGGGATATATGCCAACTTGATTTTACGCCTTATCCTCTACATCACCGCGGCCTAAAGGCTGCGGCTACCAAAATTGGCATTATAGGGATAATCCATGAAAGGTGAGATTATAGCCATCGGCGATGAATTATTGGTGGGGCGGGTTACCAATACTACCAGTCTGTTTGCGGCCAGGCGATTTTTTGAGGCCGGTTACCTTATAAGGAAGATGAGCATCGTGGGCGACCAGCCGGAATCCATAGAAGAGGGACTCGTTCAGGCTATGCTGAAGACTGACTTTGTGGTAGTTACCGGTGGGCTGGGGCCCACCAGTGATGATCTGACCACAGAGGTAATTTCCCGTATCCTTGGCCGCAAGCTTGTATTTCACAATGGGATCAAAGAGCAAATCGAAAAGTACTTCCGGGCCAAAGGGGAAAAACCGTGTGAAGAATACCTTAAGCTGGCCTGGCTGCCTGAAGGGGCTACCCTACTGGATGAAACAGGCAAGGCGGCCGGTTATTTTCTGGAGCACGAGGGGAAAACTCTTTTTTTTCTGCCCGGAGTTCCCGATCAGATGAAAGACCTCCTGGACCGCAAGGTCTTGCCGTACCTGGCAACCAAATGGAGGCCCTCTGTGGTTACCAGGCAGGAAGTCATAAAGACCTTCGGGCTGGTCGAGTCAGAGATAAATGCCCGCTGTGCGGATTTGGAAGAGATTTATCCCAGGCTTAAAATCGGTTATTATCCCGATTTTCCTGAAGTCCACGTGACCTTGACTTTCAGTAGTGAACCCCTGGGTGAGACTGAGGCTATCCTTTCCAGGGCCAAGGCAGAACTGGAAGCAAGATTGTATCCGCATATCTTTGGCTATGGGGACGATACGCTGGAGAAAGTAGTGGGGGACCTTTTAAGGGCCCGGAAGCTCAGTCTCTCTGTGGCGGAATCCTGTACGGGCGGGCTGATTGGGCACCGCCTGACCAGGATACCCGGAAGCTCGGATTATTTCGAGCGAGGGGTTATCACCTACAGTAACCTCTCAAAGGTAGAACTTCTCCATGTCTCTGAAGAGACGCTTACTGCCTTTGGCGCGGTCAGCGCCGAGGTGGCCGAGCAGATGGCGCGCGGAGTTAAAGAGAAAAGCCGCACCGATATCGGCCTTTCGGTAACCGGCATTGCCGGCCCTAGCGGTGGCACACCGGAAAAACCGGTGGGGACAGTCTATATCGGCCTGGCCGTTCCTGGAAATACGATAGCGCATCGTTTTTTGTTCCGGGGTACGCGTGAGATGATTCAAAAGGTAGCGGCAGAGACCGCTCTGGATGGATTAAGAAGGTATCTGGCGCATGATACGCTCATTTTTGGCAGTTGATCTGCCCATGGCTCTTCGTGAATCTATGGTTCGTGCTACCATGGGGCTGCGCACCCCGGCTGCCGATGTAAAATGGGTAAGACCGGAAGGCATCCATCTTACCTTGAAATTTTTCGGTAATATTGAGGAAGGACAGGTTGAGCCCATCGTTAATGCGGTAAGCGGGGTTATAACTGGCCAGAAGCCGCTGTCCCTGAAAGCTGAAGGTATAGGCGCCTTTCCGGATTTAAGGCGGCCGCGGGTTATCTGGATCGGGATGACCGGCGATATAGAGCGTTTGATGGTTATACAGAAAAATATCGAACAGGTCCTTTCTGTCCTGGGTTTTCCGGCGGAAGACAGGCCATTTACTCCGCATTTAACCCTGGGACGGGTACGTTTCTATAAGAGGGCCTCAGATTTGGCCCATAAAATTGAAGGGCTTAAAGATATAAACCTTACCCCTTTTACCGTCAATGAGCTAATACTCTACAAAAGTGCCCTGCGCCCTGAAGGTGCCATTTATACACCCTTGCGGCGCTTACCATTAATAGGTTAATATCAGCCTTAATAAAAACTGGAGGAATAACATGGCAACACCAATGGATAAAAGCAAAGCCGTAGAACTGGCCGTCACCCAAATCGAAAAACAATTCGGGAAAGGCTCTATTATGCGTCTGGGGGCTAACGAACGTGTAGTGGATGTCCCCGTTATTCCGACCGGCTCCCTGGCTTTAGACATAGCTGCCGGCATAGGAGGTATTCCCCGCGGGAGAGTAACCGAGATCTTCGGGCCGGAGTCTTCCGGTAAAACGACCCTTGCCTTACATATTGTGGCGGAGGCCCAGAAAAGAGGCGGTACAGCAGCCTTCATTGACGCAGAACATGCCCTGGATGTGACTTATGCGCAAAAGCTGGGGGTTAAGACCGACGAGCTGCTGGTGTCTCAGCCGGATACCGGTGAACAGGCCCTGGAAATTGCCGAGGTATTAGTGCGTAGCGGGGCTGTAGATGTCCTGATTATTGACTCTGTGGCAGCGCTCGTTCCGCGCGCCGAGATAGAAGGGGAGATGGGCGACGCCCATGTCGGGCTACAGGCCCGCCTCATGTCTCAGGCCCTGCGCAAGCTTACCTCCAGCATCAGCCGGTCTCTGACCTCGGTGATATTCATCAACCAGATCCGCATGAAAATCGGTGTCTTCTATGGTAACCCGGAGACGACTACGGGCGGTGTGGCCCTTAAGTTTTATGCCTCTATGCGTCTTGATATTCGCAAGGTAGGCAATATCAAAGAGGGTCAGGATATTGTAGGCAGCCGCACAAAGGTGAAAATAGTCAAAAATAAGATGGCGCCGCCCTTCAAGGAGGCAGAATTTGATATTTTATACGGTCATGGCATATCCAGGGAGATGGACGTCCTGGACCTGGCTACGGCCGTGAACATAATCGATAAGAGCGGTGCCTGGTATTCCTATGGCGGGGAAAGAATCGGCCAGGGACGTGAAAATGCCAGGTTATTCTTACGGGATAATCCCGCTGTAATGGCGGCCATAGAGGACAGAATTAAAGAAGCCTATGGGATTGCCAGGGGCGATACAGAAAAGGCGGCAAAACAGGACAAGTAAATGACTGGACAGGAGATTAGAGAAAAATTTATTGAGTATTTTGTTACAAAAGGCCATACGCTGGTTAAAAGCTCATCCCTGGTACCGGCCGATGATCCCACCCTGCTTTTTACCAATGCCGGGATGATCCAGTTTAAACAAGTATTTCTGGGAGGGGAAAAGCGCGATTATGTCCGGGCGGTTTCGGTACAAAAGTGTATGCGAGCCGGCGGCAAGCACAACGACCTGGAAAATGTGGGCCGGACGGCGCGGCATCATACGTTTTTTGAGATGCTGGGTAATTTTTCCTTTGGAGACTATTTCAAAGAGGAAGCCATCGCCTTTGCCTGGGAGTTTTTGACCGGGCATCTAAAACTGCCTGCAGAAAAGTTATGGGTTTCCGTCTATGAACAGGATAGCGAGGCCTATGAAATCTGGCGTACGAAAATAGGTCTGCCTGCGGAAAGAATGGCCAGACTCGGAGAAAAGGATAACTTCTGGGCTATGGGGGATACCGGTCCCTGTGGTCCCTGTTCTGAAATCCTTATTGATCAGGGCGAGGAAATCGGCTGCCGTAAGCCGGATTGCCGGGTAGGTTGTGATTGTGATCGTTACCTGGAACTATGGAATCTGGTCTTTATGCAGTACTACCGGAATGAAAAAGGAGAGCTGCATCCGCTGCCCCGGCCCAGCATTGATACGGGTATGGGATTGGAACGTATTGCCGCGGTTCTGCAAGGCAAAAAAAGCAACTATGAATCTGACCTGTTTCAGGGGGTCATCGCGGCCATCGCCCGCCTGTCCGGGACGTCTTATGGTCAGGGTGAGGCCCGCGATATGGCCATGCGGGTTATTGCCGATCACAGCCGGGCAGCCGCCTTTCTCATTGCCGACGGAGTGTTGCCCTCCAATGAAGGCCGCAGCTATGTGCTCAGAAGGATACTGCGCCGCGCTGTCCGTTATGGCCGGGTGCTTGGCCTTGCCAAACCCTTCCTGGGCGAGCTAACCGGCACCGTGGCTGGTATTTTGGGGAAAACCTACCCGGAATTAATAGAATCTGCCGATTTGGCGAGAAAGGTCCTTTTAAACGAAGAGGAACGCTTTGCGGAGACCTTAGACTTCGGCCTCTGTCTGCTTCAGGAGAAAATAGCCAATCTGAAAGCCCGGAGGGAACATATTATCTCCGGGGATACAGTCTTTAAACTCTACGATACTTACGGTTTTCCTATAGATATTATTCAGGATATCGGGCAGGAAAACGACCTTGAAATCGATAATGCCGGTTTCCAGGAGTATATGGCCAGGCAACGCGAGCTCTCCAGGAAGGCCTGGAAGGGTGAAACAATGGAGATTCCTTCTGCCTTTCGTGATCTTTTGGAAAGAGGGCAAAAGACGGCGTTTGTTGGCTATGAGGTTTATTCGACCCGCTCTCGTTTGTGGCTATTGGTCAAAAATGGCGAGGCAGTGGCGGAGGCGGGAAAAGGCGATGCGGTGGAGGTCGTAGTGGAAAAGACGCCTTTCTATGCGGAAGCCGGGGGACAAGTAGGAGATCAGGGGACCATCAGAGGACAGACAGGAACGGTGGTTATCGAGGAAACTATCAGTATAGCGGGCAGACTTTATGTACATCACGGCCGGGTAATAGATGGGAAAATAAAGGCTGGCGAAGAGGTAGAACTGGCCATATCCCCGGAGCGGCGGCAGTCCGTGGCTCTAAACCATACCGCCACCCATCTCCTCCATGCAGCACTGCGAACCGTCCTGGGTGAGCATGTCCGGCAATCCGGCTCTCTGGTGGCTCCGGATAGACTGCGTTTTGATTTTACACATTTTTCGCCGGTAGAGGCGGCTGATCTGGAGAGAATTGAGATCATAGTCAACGAGAAGATCCGGGAGAATGTTCTCCTGGATACAGATATACAGGCCCTGGAACAGGCCATACAAAACGGGGCGACCGCCCTGTTTGGGGAAAAGTATGGAGACCAGGTGCGGGTTGTGTCTATCGGCTCTTTTAGCAAGGAACTTTGTGGGGGTACGCATGCGGCCCGGACCGGTGATATAGGACTGTTCAAGATTGTCAGTGAAGGCGGAGTAGCCGCTGGCATCCGCCGTATAGAGGCCGTAACCGGCAGTGTTGCCCTGAGGTTGGTGCAGGAGCAGGATCTAAGGTTAAAGCGCCTGGGCTATCTTTTAAAAGCGGGCACGGAAGAATTAGAAAACAAGATAGAGAAATTAATAACCAGCCAGAAAGAACTGGAAAAGGAAGTCGCTGATTTAACGGCTAAACTGACCCTCCAGGGATTAGACAGTATCCTGCAGGGTGCCAGAAAAATGAATGGGATCCGTGTTATTTCTATGATAGTCCCCATAGATAGTCCCAAGACTCTGCGGGAGCTTGCCGATAGGTTCCGTGATAAGATCGGTTCGGGCATAGTCGTGCTCGGAGGTATCCATGACAACAAAGTCCTTCTTGTGGCCGTGGTTACCAAAGACCTGACCAAGAAGTTTCATGCCGGAGACATCGTTAAAAAAGTGGCCCAACTGGTAGGCGGCAGTGGCGGTGGACGGCCGGATATGGCCCAGGCCGGCGGCACAAAGGTCGATAAGCTTCCTGAGGCACTGGATCTGGTTTATAGTCTGGTGGAGGGGAATAGCTAAGAGACGCCTGCGCCAAGCTTTCCCTCACACTGTTTGATAAGGGCCAGGGCCTTTTCTCTGACCGAGGTCTCCGGATAGTCGCTTACAAGTCGTCTCAAGCGGTTTAAAGCCGCCTGGTATTGCTTGGTCCTTAGATAGAACCTGCCCACATATAGCTCGTGTTCGGCTAATCTTTCCCGACACTGCCCGATCTTTTCTTTCGCCTCAATAACGTATGGACTGTTCGGGTACGTGTTCAGTAAGCGGTGGAATTCATTCAAGGCATTCCTGGTAGCGGCCTGGTCACGATCGATACCAAGCATTTGCCTGAAATAAGACATACCGATCTGATAGGTTACGTATGGTAAGGCTTCATTGGTCGGGTGAAGCTTCTCGAACTCCTGGTAGGCACTGATGGCCTCTTCATATTCTTTGCGATGATAATGAATATCGGCCAGTTTCAGGGCGGCCAGGAGACTATATTGGCTGAATGGATAACGGTCTTTTATTTGCTGGAAGGATTCTGCGGACTTATAATAGTCTCCTTTACGCAAATAAGTCATACCCCCTGCCGCCAATTCTTCGGCGGTCTTTTCACGCGGTGGTTTAGGAAGGATTAAAGACGTAATCGTAGCGCAGCCAGTAAAAAATAACAGGAAAAACAGCACAAAAGAAAAGGTAGCAACCCGTTGAATGTCGCCACCTTTAATCCATTTAACTTTCTTCATCTTATTTATGTCTCAAGGATCTTTTTAATACCACGTTCAATGATGTTTTTAGAGACAGCGCCGGTAATCTGGTCAGCCAATTTACCATCTTTAAAAAAAAGCAGTGTAGGAATAGCTCTTATGCCATATTTACTAGGCGTGGCCGGATTTTCGTCCACATTCATTTTTGCGACCTTCAGGCGGTCTGCATACTCCTCGGCCAGTTCTTTAACCACGGGGGCAATCGCCCGGCACGGGCCACACCATGCCGCCCAGAAATCTACCAGCACTGGCTTATCACTTTTGAGGATATCTGTCTCAAAACTGCTGTCGCTAACCTCCGGGACGTTACCTTCCGCCATGACAACCCCTCCTGAGTGATGTTTTTAATTGCTATCCTTTACCACGAGAGGTATAGAGATTACAAGAATTTTTTTGTTTAGTTACCTATAGCTATGAGGTTAAATCTCCTTTTCAAAAAGACCATCTCAAAAAAAATTGACATGCCGGATAAAACATCATAAAAATAGCCTCATTATGGCGGAGGGAAAATGGCGGTACTGGTAACTGGTGGAGCGGGATTCATTGGCTCCCATTTGGTTGAAAAATTGCTTAATACTGAAGAGGTGGTTTGTGTCGATGATTTCAATGACTTTTACGACCCGGCCATCAAGCGGCGCAACCTGGAACCGGCCCTGCAGAGCCGAAACTTTCATCTGCGGCAAGGAGATATTCGCGACCTCTCCTTTATGGAAGGTGTGTTTCGCGAGTTTCCATTAACCGAGGTCATCCACTTGGCGGCACGAGCCGGAGTACGTCCGTCTTTAAAGGATCCCCTGCTTTACGAGGATGTAAATGGACGCGGGACCTTAAATATCCTGGAACTTTGTCGTAAATATGAGGTAAAGAACTTTATCTTTGGCGGGTCGTCTTCAGTATATGGCATAAACAATAAGATCCCGTTTTCAGAAGATGATGAAATATCAAAACCCGTATCTCCTTACGCAGCCACCAAGCGGGCCAATGAGCTCATGTGTTACACCTATCATCACCTTTATGGTATCCATGTTACCGTGCTGCGTTTTTTTACGGTTTATGGCCCGCGTCAGCGGCCGGAGATGGCTATTCACAAATTTACACGCCTTATCGACGAGGGCCTGGAGGTGCCGCTCTACGGAGACGGTTCGTCCCGGCGGGATTATACCTATACTGACGACATCATTCAGGGTATAATGGCGGCTCGTCCGCCTAAGGCGGACCGCAGAGGCAGACCTTATGATATCTTCAACCTGGGCGAATCCCGCACCACAGAGCTAGGAAAACTGGTGACCTTGATAGAAGAAGCCCTGGGGAAAAAGGCGCGCATAAAAAGGCTGCCCGATCAGCCGGGCGATGTGCCCGTCACCTATGCGGACATATCAAAGTCTAAGGGGCTGCTCGGTTATAACCCCCGGGTTAGCCTGGAAGAAGGTATCCCGCTCTTTGTAAAATGGTATCAAGAAATGAAGGTTAAGAGGTAGCTTATGCACATTACCATGATTGGTACCGGCTATGTAGGGCTGGTCTCTGGCGCAGGGCTGGCTGACTTTGGTCTGCAGGTTATCTGTGTTGATCAGGACAAGGACAAGATTAAAAGGCTCAAAAAGGGCGAGATACCTTTTTACGAACCGGGGCTGGAAGAGTTGGTCTCCAAGAATGTAAAAAATGGCCGCCTTTCTTTTACCACAGATATGAATACCTCAGTAAGGCAGTCTCTGGTCATCTTTATTGCTGTGGGCACGCCGGATGACGGGCAGGGGCAACCGGATCTCTCACAGGTAGAGGCGGTAGCCAGAGAACTGGCAGAGGCGATCGACGACTATAAGGTAATCGTTACCAAAAGTACGGTACCGGTGGGGACTAACCGCTGGCTTAAAGAGGTTATCCAGGCCAATCTTAAAAAAGGTATTAAAGTGGACGTAGTGTCAAACCCGGAATTCTTGCGTGAGGGATCGGCCATTGAAGATTTTATGCGTCCCAACCGGGTGGTTCTTGGTTCTGACAGCGCCGAGGCCCTGGCCGTTGTAAAGGATATTTACCGGCCTCTCTATCTGATCGAGACCCCCTTTGTTATAACCGGCCTGGAAACCGCCGAGTTGATTAAATACGCTTCAAACGCCTTTCTGGCGACAAAGATATCATTTATCAATGAAGTGGCGAATCTTTGTGAAAAGGTCGGAGCGGATGTGCATCACGTAGCCAGGGCCATGGGCCTGGACGGCCGGATAGGGCCGAAATTCTTACATCCGGGGCCGGGCTATGGAGGCTCTTGTTTCCCCAAGGATACGGTGGCCCTTGCCCATCTGGGAAGAAAGCTGGATAGCCCTCTCAGTATTGTTGAGACCGTAATTGAAGTAAACCGAAGACAGCGGGCCCGAATGGTTAATAAGATTGAGACAGCGCTGGGCTCCTTGAAGGGGAGGACAGTCGGTGTATTGGGTCTTACTTTTAAACCTAACACCAGCGATGTAAGGGAATCTCCGGCTATTGATATAGTTAGAATATTGCTGGAAAGGGGGGCGAAGGTAAAAGCCTATGATCCGGCCGGCATGGATGAGTTTAAGAAGGTGGTAACCGGCAGAAATCTTTCCTTTTGCCAGGACGCCTACCAGGCGGCGAAAGGAGCAGAGGCCCTTGTATTTCTTACGGAATGGAACGAGTTAAGGAACCTGGACCTGAAAAAACTCCAGAAGATAATAGCCCAGCCCCTGATCCTGGATTTAAGAAATATCTATGAATCGGGGAAAATGCGCGAATTAGGCTATACTTATATCGGTGTTGGCCGGGGCCTATAGTTATTCGTTGAGGATGGTGAAGGCAATGGTGCCGGAGAAAAAATATTTATCTTTTGGAGTCGCCTGCCTCTTCTCCTGTATCTTATTTTCCCTGTCTTGCAGCCCGCGGTTAACCTTAGCCGAGGCCGAACTAAAGTACGGCCCGCATCCACCGGTAGTAGAGCGCTTTTATTGTCCGGCCACCATAAGAAGCGGTGACATGCTGAAGTTCTATATCTCCGCTAAAGATGAGGATGGGGATCTGGCTTACATCCATGTTAATGTGCGTCAGATGGGCGCGGGTGAAGAGTCGGTACCCTACATGAAGGTGCGCAGGGATAACCGGGCGCACACGGCTGGATATCTTTACATGTTTACGCCGCCGGCTGTCCTTTTTGGAGAGACGATAAATGTTTCCGTGGCCGTTATGGACCAGGCCGGCCATCGTAGCGGCGCTATATCACAGGATATATATTTTGGGAACGAATCTCCGCCAGACTGTCCGCCCGGATGGGAAAAAGAATGCAATAACCCGTTGGGGTTTGTGCCTGTTTTTTTACGTCCTTTCCAGGAGAAGGGTACATTAATAAGTCCCAGGACGATGTAAGTTTTTAACATTCGAACGTCTGGAACGTGCAGAAGTTTAAACAATCAGAGAGGAGAACTTATGGGAAAGAAAGAAAAAGAAACAAAGGAAAAACCACTTGAGTCCATGACCGTTAAGGAACTCCGGGAGATCGCTTTACAGATCCCTGATATCGTCGGCGTTCATGGAATGAATAAGGACGAGGTTATTGCGGCCGTTAAAAAGGCGCGCGGCATTACGGATGAGCCCAAGAAAAAGGCTGTTGCCACCATGCGCGAGATAAAGGCCAGGGCAAAGGAGTTGCAGGCCAAGCTTGTAGCCGCTCAGGAAAGCGGAGATAAGAAAATGGCTTGTATTAACCGTCGCCGCATAAGCCGTCTCAAGAAAAAGACCCGCCGTGCGGGCTGATATTCAGCCGGAAATCCGGAAACTCTCCCGCCCCCCGCTGCCGCCGTAGGAGCAGCATCCGTCCTCGGCCGACCTGGAGGCCTGCTGCGACGGCATTTGGTCGCACCTGGAAGTTGCTCCTACAATGTGGTGGAGAGGGTGAGGGTCAATGCTGTTGAAATAAGAGCCGAGCAAACAAAATCCCCCTAAATCCCCCTTTTTCAAAGGGGGCATTTAAGTTCCCCCCCTTTAACAAAGGGGGGCCTGGGGGGATTTGGAAACGCCGCTTGCACCATAAGCGCTCCTTAATTCAACAGCATTGAGGGTGAGGTGAGGTACATAGTGAGGTAAGTATGGATACCAGCGCTGTTTTCGAGACACATATCGAAGGGCTGCCCCTTTTCAACCGGGGCAAGGTGCGCGACGTCTATGATGCCGGCGAACACCTGCTCATCGTGGCTACAGACCGGCTTTCGGCCTTTGATGTGGTGATGCCCAACCCCATACCGGACAAGGGCCGCATCTTAACCCAGATATCGTTTTATTGGTTCCGGGAACTGGCCGACATAGCGCCCAATCACCTGATCGCCGGAGAGGTAAAAGATTTCCCGGCCGTTTGTCAGAAATACGCCGAAATCCTTGCCGGCCGGACCATGCTGGTCAAGAAGGCCAGGCCCCTCCCCGTAGAGTGTATTGTGCGTGGTTACCTGTCGGGCTCGGGGTGGAAAGAGTACCAGAAGACAGGAGCGGTATGCGGCATAACGCTGCCCAAAGGGCTTACGGAATCGGCCAAACTGCCGGAGCCGATTTTTACCCCTTCGACTAAGGCTGAGGCCGGCGCGCATGATCAGAATATCTCTTTACCCGAAGTCGAGAACCTGATCGGAAAAGAAATGGCCGCCCAAATTGCAGAACTGAGCCTGCGGCTATATAAAAAGGCGGCTTCCCTGGCCGAGAAGAAAGGGATTATCATAGCCGATACCAAATTTGAATTTGGGTTGATAGGTGGAAATTTGATGCTGATTGACGAGGTCCTGACACCCGATTCCTCACGTTTCTGGCCGCAGGATCAATATCAACCCGGCCAGGGCCAGCCCAGTTTTGATAAACAATTCGCCCGTGATTATCTATTGTCTCTCCATTGGGACCAGAAACCGCCGGCCCCTGAGCTGCCTCGGGAAATAATAGAAAAGACCAGGGCCAAGTATATTGAGGCCTTCGAGCGCCTTACCGGCAAAAAATTTGTTTAAAGGCCGCTATCTACTATGAGAGATAAGCGCAAAAAAGTCTGTCTCGTTGTCTGTCTTCTTGTCCTTTGGGCCCATCTTTTCATCGCTCCTGTCCTGGCCGATATGGTGGCCACGGTGGCTTGGGTTTTCGATGGGGATACTATAAAGCTTTCAAACGGCACTAAAATACGCTATGCGGGTATAAACACCCCGGAAGTGGCCCATGATGGGCAGCCGGCGCAGCCATTAGCCGATGAGGCCTACCTTTTGAACAGGCGTCTGACCCGGGGCAGGCAGGTACGGATCCAGGTTGACAAGGAGAAGTATGACCAGTACGGGCGAATGCTGGCTTATGTCTTTTTGCCGGGCGGGACCTTTGTTAATGGCGCTTTGGTGGAAAAGGGGCTGGCCATGGTGTATACAACCCCGCCCAATGTGAGATATGACCAGGACCTGTTAACCCTGCAGCGCCGGGCCATGCGTGAAAGGGTGGGTCTTTGGGCCTCGGCCGACCCCGGCAAAGAACCCTTTTACATCGGCAATACGCGATCACGTCGTTTCCATGGCCCGTCCTGCCATCTTGGCCAAAAGACAGGCCGGCGTAATAAGGTCGTCTACCGGAACCGCCTGGAGGCATTCTATGATGGATTAAGTCCGTGTAAAAAGTGCAATCCCTGATATAAATTCTGTAGAAAAATTGCGCTTCATTTTTAGACTTTATCTATTTTTTATTTTGGTGTATAAGCAAATTGGTAAAAAGGACTACTACTTCCGATAATTTGAGAAATAACGGGGGGAGAAATATGAGTGAAAAAGCGGTACATTCCTTGGCAGTAATTATTGTTCTTTGCCTGGTCGTAGTCGTTTCTTCCGGCCTGTCCTGGCATCTCTGGCATGCCTGGGGGAGCCTCATTGTTGCAGAGCTTGTAGTCATCGGCATTATGGGGTTCCTGCTTCGTAAAGTGATCAGGTTCTAAGGAATAACTAATTCCTATTTGGATGACAGAAGAACACCAATAACCTGATCGCCCAGGATGCGTTCGATTTTTACGTCTATCATCCCGTTGATCGACACCCCCTTTGTGTCTATCAAAATCGGTATGTAATTGGGCGTAAGCCCTTTATAAAGTTTAGAGTGCCTGTCCCGGCCCTCGATGAGAACGCTGGTCTTTTGTCCCAGGTTTCGAAAATAGAATGTCTTCTTTTTGAGAAGCCCCATCTCCTTAAGCCGTCCGGCCCTCAGAGTGGCTGCCTTTGCGTTTATGCTTTCCGGAAAGGCATAGGCGGCGGTCCCACGACGGGCGGAATAACGGAATACGTGCAGATAGGTTATGGGCAATTCGGATAAGAGATCATAGGTATCTTTAAACTCCTTTTCCCCCTCTCCCGGGAAGCCGACCATTACATCCGTGCCTATGGCTGCCACAGGTATGGCATCATGAATCATGCCGATCATATCCCTATAAAATTCCGCGGTGTAATGGCGGTTCATCCTTTTTAACGTCTCTGTACTTCCACTTTGCAGGGGGATGTGGAAGTGGGGACAGATGACCTCTGACTCGGCCATGAATGTCACCAGTTCTTTTGTTATCTCCGCGGGTTCGATCGAGCTGAGGCGGATTCTACGAAGCCCGTTCACCTTTTCCAACGACACCAGAAGTTCATAGAGCGAGGTCGGCGGGGTGATATCCCGGCCGTACCGGCCCAGGTTGATGCCGGTAAGGACTATTTCTTGATAGCCGCCCTCCACAAGCCGCTCCGCCTGTTTAAGTACCTCAACCGGCGGCAGGCTGCGGCTGCGCCCCCGGGCATAAGGGACGATACAATAGGAGCAAAAGGCATTGCAGCCGTCCTGTATCCGGAGAAAGGCCCTGGTGCGCCGCGGGAAATGTTCAACGGTGAAGGGGCAGATATTTTTTACCTCATCTATAGCCCCTATATAGATTTCGAAGGAGTTATCCGGGTTATGCGGGATGAGGTAGTTTGCCAGGTTAATTTTTCGATCATTCCCAACCAGACAGACATTGCCGGCCTGGCAGAATTCCAACAGTTCCCGGCTGGCCGTCTGGACATAGCAGCCGGTGGCGATGATCCTGGCGGCAGGATTGGTACGCATGGCCCGGCGGATGAGTTGCCTGGACTGAAAATCCGCCTTGGCCGTGACCGTGCACGTGTTTATGATGTATGCGTCGGCCGGCTGCGAAAACGGGACTATAGTATGACCTTTGGCCCTGAGCTGTTCTTCTATGGCTGCCGATTCAAATTGATTGACCTTACAGCCCAGGGTCTCAATGGCAATCCTCTGTATTTCAGGCAATGAATCCGCCTCCTACCACCACATCCCCTTCATAAAAAACGGCTACCTGTCCAGGCGTAATGGCCTTTTGCGGTTCCAGAAACCGGACGCGGACAGTGGCAGCATCTACAGGTGTCAGTATTGCAGGGGCTTCCCTGTGTTTATAACGAATACGCGTTTTGATCTTCAATGCCTGCGTGATTTCCCGTATAGAGACCCAATTTACTTTTTCTACTATGCAATCCTGGCGATAGAGGTCTTCCTTCTTGCCGATAATAACCTGTTTTTTCTCAATATTAAACCCCAGGACGTAAAAAGGAGTCGTATCCGGCAGGCCAAGCCCCCGGCGCTGCCCGATGGTGAAACTAAAAATACCCTGGTGTTTTCCCAGGATACGTCCTTCAGTGTCCACGATATCGCCGGAATTAGCCATGTCCAGCGGTATTCGTCCCCGCAGGAATTCTTTATAATCTCCATGGGGGATAAAACAGACCTCCTGGCTTTCACGTTCGGATAAGTCTTTAAGCCCTGTGCGGGAGGCATAATCTTTGACTTCGGGTTTAGACATCTCACCCAGTGGAAGAAGAATTCGGGCCAGTTGTTCCTGCCTGAGGGTGGAGAGAAAATAGGACTGATCCTTGGCGCGGTCAGAACCCTTACGCAGGCTGAACCGGCCGGACTCCTCATTATATGTCACCCGGGCGTAATGGCCGGTAGCCATCTTTTCCGCGCCGAGGGATAAAGCCCTCTCCAGCAGGACGCCCAGTTTGATCTGCTTATTGCAGACCACGCAAGGGTTGGGAGTCCGGCCCTGCAGGTATTCATCAATAAAATAATGGATGACCTCTTCGGTGAACGGCCTTTCTACATCAACGGTGTAAAAAGGGATATTGAGACGGCGGGCTACGGCCCCGGCTTTTTCGGCGCATACGGCCATATCGCCCGTAGGGATCAGCATGTGCAGGGCAAAGATATCGTACCCTTCCTCTTTAAGTAGGGCGGCGGCCACGGCGCTGTCTATGCCCCCGCTTAAGGCTACGGCAATCCTTTTTTGTGGAGGATAGTGACTCATAGAGAAGGGGATAGAGCAGGAAGACCACAAAAGGGGCGGCTTTTAAAAGCCTGAGGCATTGCGCAGATGAACTTCCATAGCCCGTACCGGGCAGGCCGCCACACAGAGTTCGCAACCGCTGCATTTTTCCGGTTCGAAACATACCTCCATCTCCGGACGGCGAATATAAAGGGCCCCGGTGGGGCAAACCCCGGTACAGGCCCCGCATTGAAGACACTTGTCCATATTGCGGTTAATGTCCTGACCGATGGTCTTTATTTTTACCCCGCATTCTTCCAGATACTTTATCCCCCGATTAAAATTCTTGTGATGCCCGCTCAGCTCCATAATCATAAGACCTTCCTGCCCCGGCAGGATGGTGGCCTTGAGGATGTTGAAAGAGAGGTCAAATTCCCTGACCAGGTTGCAGACGATCGGTCTATCTACGATATCTTGCGGAAAGCGAAGCACCAGCATGCGTGAATACATTGTATCACCTCATGGTAATTGGGACGGCCTCGTAAAAAGTCCGTTTGCTGTGTCTTATTTATGCTTTTTTGCAGCTTATGTCAAATTTTCAATGTTGGAATTCTCTTAGAAATAGTTGACAAATGAACTTATTCTCACATAATGTCCTTATATTTCGTACAACAATATAAAAGTAATGTTAGATTAAAAAATCTCATGAATTACGAAAAATCTATATACTTCCGCGATATCGAAAATGTGGAACATTTTCTTTTTCAAATCATTAATTATGGAAAAGATACCGAACATCTTAAATTTGTTTTTAACTCACGAAAAGATTCGACAGGTATTACCTATACCGAGTCAGATACTTCATTTGAGAAGTCAGATATTGTTGGTCGATATTCAGAAATAACATACCATAATGATGGAACCATACTGTTTAAATTTCCCAAAGGTAACAATCAAAACAACAACCTTTATGTAAATCCCTGGTAACGTTCAAAAGGTGAGGCATCAATGTATTTCGACCGATTGGATATGGATATTGAAGTAACCTTTGATGCCCAATTTCTCTTTCCAATATTCCTCCCACTTGTCCCTGGAGTATTGCCTGATCATGATCATTTTGGAAAGGTTAGTTACTGCCTGGTCGGACCATCCCCAAGCTATTCTTTTAAGGCGACGGCCTATTTCTCTAAACACCC
>Ga0209614_1001143_pt1 | contig 20726 bp, 20 predicted proteins | sample BlaSprsedimmetaG_FD_185484 | JGI IMG/M metagenome (GOLD analysis project Ga0209614, IMG submission 185484) | Hot spring sediment bacterial and archeal communities from California, USA to study Microbial Dark Matter (Phase II) - Blank Spring... ... | reverse complement strand
ACCCTGTTCCTGTGCCAACTCAAATGACAGAGCAGTAAAATTTGTAGTGCCCATAAATATGCCCATTATTAGCTTAACATATTGGTTTTCCTAAACTTTTAACTATGACTGTGGTAAACTTGGGTTACCTGACGCATGGGAAAAAATCAACAATGAAGGAAGGATAGCGATGGGTATGGTCATGCGGTGATCCATTTTCGCATAAAGACAGACTCAGTTGGCTCTCTATGGCAGATTGGGCTACCTTTAGTATGCACTTCTCCCGTTATGACCGCGCGGGTAAGGAAAAAAGGACTATCTGAACCCGGATACATCCTTCACATCGTCCAGGATTTCCTGAATCTCTTTTCTCTTAATCAGGGATAAATGGTATATTCAACAGGACATCGGCTTTAATGCCCAAACCATGTCCGTTTACTTTGAAGAACCGGCTATGAGGTTGCGTGATTAGACAAGATGAACTCAAGTGCATAATGGCAGTTTACGGTTTACTTAAACCTGGAAACATATAACTGAAACAGCCTATCCTTAAATTCAATTGCTTCTGGTCCAGCGTCTCGGAGCACATCTTTCTCTCTTAGATTATGGATATGTCGGCCCACTTCCTGTAGGTTAATTTTGCTGTCATTATCTAGCAGTATCGATTTTAACTTCTTAATATTTAAGGGTTTCTGTCCTAGTGAAATAGCCTTGCAGATTTCTACTTCTTCCTCGGTCAACGTACCAAGCCAATGCTCGAATACCACCTGGCCCAGTTCTGATAAAGTCTTGTCAAGGCATTTGGGCCAAACGGTCTCATCTACTTTCCCTTGAATTTGACTTTCAAAAAGATTACTGCAAAGCACTTGTGTTTCGAATGGATGCCCATTAGCATGTTCGAACACCATATCGACTATCTCTGGATCAAAAAAGACGCCTGTGTCTTGCAAGGAACTTGCTATTGTCTGCTCAACTTCGGATTTTGACAGCAAGGGCAATTCCAATCTGTTCAAGAAGAAAGTGCCTACTGCCTGATAACCCTCCCTTGATACCAGTTCGAACCATTGTCGTTGTGTACATGATAGGATAAATAATATCCGCATTTTCTGAAAGTCAGGACTGGCCAAAACTTGTTTTATGCCGATAAGGGCCTCGGGTATCCGTTTGAGGACATATTGGATGTCATCAATGAGTACTATCAACAGATCATTCGCTTCCCGCACATCTCTCCACAACTTTTCAAACGTTTCCTTGAAAAACAGGTGTGGTTGCATAGCCTTAGAATCTGCCTTGGTGAAATTTAAGCCTACGCCCATAACTGTAATGCCCAGCGATTCTATGTAATCATGGAATTTTTTCAGGTGCGAAACCCCATAGGGAAGGTTAGCAAATACGCCCTGTATTATGGTTTCCACCACATCCATAACTCTGCCACTATGTTCGAATTCGATCATTGGGACAACAGCAGCGGCATAGCCCCTATTTTGTGCTATACGTTTGAATTCTTGCAACAGAGCTGATTTTCCTATCCCCCAATCTCCCAAAACTATGAAGTGCTCCGGGTAAGTAGTAAAGGCCCGTTCCAGCCTACTCTCAAAAAAGTCCAATTCCTCAATCCTTCCGCCAAATACTCGGGGCACCACCCCTGTTCTGCGAACAAAAGGGTTTCCGCTTCGTCTTAACAAATCCTCTTTATATGAGAGGGCCTTTCTTACGCAGTCTATTAACTCTTCCGACTTGGTTTGAGACTTTTCGAGAAAATCAAAAACTCCCCGTTTAAGGGTCGTCTTAGCCAGTTCAACGCTTCCAAAGCCTGTGATTACGATAATCTGGGAGTAGTAGTTTTCCGCCTTCATTTTTTCAATAAGATCAAGGCCCCCCATTTCGCCGCCAACTAAGGAAGGCATTCTTAAGTCAACGATTACGACATCATAAGTTGTGCTTTTAATCTTTCGGATGGCCTCAAGAACATTATCAGCGCCAACAGCTTGGAAGCCTGCTATATTCAGCTCTTCTACACAGGCTTCCAGAAACATCCTTTCGTCATCGATCATTAAGACTGTCGCTTTACTTTCCATGATTTACTCAGAAACTCCTACGCATCCTTTGAAAAGAAATATGATAATGTTTCAATTAGATCGGCGTGCTTACTGGTAATAGTAGGGTTACGACGGTTCCTTTACCTTCAGTACTGTCAATAAGAATGTCTCCTCCCATATCCTTTAGAATGTTTTTAGAAAGATATAGGCCCATCCCCCAGCCTGCCCTTTTAGTTGAAAAGTTCAAGTCAAAGATTTTGTCCAAATTACGGCTAGGGATGCCCATACCTGTATCCTCAACCGTGAGTTTTACAAATTTCTTGCCTTCGGAAATCGCCTCCATAATCTTCAGGGTTAGACTACCACCGGTCGGCATGGCTTCTATAGCGTTTTGGAATAAGCTGATCAGAACCTGTTCTATCTGGTCTTTATTGCCAAATACTTGCGGGCAGTAATCAGTATTAGCTTCTAGCCTTAGCTGGACGTGCGAAGGGATTTTATATCTGATGAGTTCAGCCGTCTCATTGAGTATCTCTCGAACACTAACGGATGTTTTTGCGACTTCTCCCACCTGCAGGTAGGAGACAAGGGTGCCAAGCAGTAAGCGAATATAATCGGAGACATTTTGTATACGTCTGATTTTTTCTGCCAGTTCTTCACGCGGATACGCACGTTTCATTAGCAAGGAGGTAATGGTACCAATTGTTGCATTTTGGTTTTTCAAACTGTGAACAAAGCCCGCAATCACTATTTTGACATTTGGTGCTATTTCAGAATCGGCTGTGTAATCAGCGGCCTTGGACTTATCCTGATAGTACGAAAGTTCGTTTTTTAATCTGGAAATTTCTTTTAATAAGGCGGTCTTTTCAGAAATTACCACTTCCAGACTTTTCTTCAGCCTTTCTATTTCTAATTGTAAGTCCTTCTCCCTACCTGCCATTGGTAATCCTCACAAAATCCATACCTATATGTTTTCTGACCGAGGCTATTAGCGCATCCAAGCTTGACGATTTAACAATATAGTCATCAGATGCCCACAAGCCAATGTCGTGTTTGTATTCACTATACGCCGTGTTCATAATAACCGGCAATGTGGGCTTTTTAGTTTTCAAACGTCTTAGTACCTCTATACCATCCATTCCCCGCATGTTTATATCAAGGATAACAAGATCTATAGGGTCATTCTCTACATATTCCATCACTTCGAATATCTTCAAGGCATCCTCACCGTTCGTGGCATAAAACACCTGGAAGCCCTGCTCATCTTCGAACTCCTCTCGATACAGCAAAAATATAGATTCTTCATCGTCCACGACTAATATTTTTGGCCTTTTCATTTTCTGTGTTTTTTACTCTATTGCCTGCTTACGTATTTATTTGGATACCATAATTACCAAAATTACCAAAAAAGAAGCAACCAGTTTTTGGCGTGCTCGTTCTGGGCTCTGGCCTAGTCAGCCTTGCAGGATTTAGGACGTTTAGAAAGAGCTAATTAGTTCGCCTTGCAAAATAGGACTTTTCAAGAAGTCTATTTATCTTTGCTCCTTTAAAGAGGTTGAAGCCCCATTAAATAAGCAACAGTGAACATTATACCAATCGAAGTATCTTAAAAAGGGAGGAAACAATAGCTGCAAAGAAGATTTTATAATCTCCAATCCGAACCGCAAGTTAGTGACTCCTGCCATTAGGATATGTCTTTCATATCCTCTAAAATTTCCTGAATCTCTTTTCTCTTTCCCGGAGATAAAGCTTTGTCCTGCAGGGCCTGTTTCAGGTGAGTTACGGCGCTCTGGTGTTCGCCCGTCAATTTGTAGTACATCCCCAGATTATACTGGGCCAGGCCGTTTTCTTTTCGCCCTCCATAGATGAGGCCGAGATGATAATAAGGCTCCGCATAGTCCGGGAAGTCCTGCTCGATCCTTTCCAGGCTGCGCACGGCCTCTTCAACCTGCCCCATTTCTTTATATGTCCTGGCCAGATATAGCCGGAATCGAGCCACAGCAGGATCATCTTCTACGGACTGTTTAAGGAGGACCAAGGCTTCCGATAGTTTGCCCTCAGCAAAGGCGTTGATGCCTCTTTCGCCTTGCAGGACAGATCTGGAGACTCCCAGAGAGGCGGCTTGGTCGAGATAACCGTTAGCCTGTCCGTATTGCTTTTCAGCCTGGTAAGTGAGGGCTATGCCGTAGTAGAGGTAGGGATCTTCAGGATTTTTGTTGAGTTCAGCCTCCCATTTTTCCCGGAGCCGGGCCGGGCTTTTCATCGCCAGGGAGAGACGTACCTGACAGCGGCGGAGTTCTGCCGTATCTCCTTTTACCACAGGAGTTGAGCGAGCCAGGATAAGGTCTTCCAGATAACCGATGCGTTCTTCCAGGGCCGGATGGGTGGTCATGTAAGATGGAATGGTAGGAGAACCCAAAAAGCGATAACGCCGAATCTTTTTAAAGGTGTTTATCATACCCCGCACGTCGTAACCCGCACCCTGGACCCACTTGAAGGCCATGCGGTCTGCTTCTTCCTCGTCCTCGCGGCTGTACTTTAAGGAAAGGGTGCTCGTTGCAGCCAAGGCACCGCTGGCCACAGCCTCAGCCGCCTTCCCGCCGCCGCCTAAAAAGACGCCGGCCAGGACTCCGGCCATGGTGATAAGACTTAGTTTCTGCATACGTTCTATCCGGCGGGCGATGTGCCGGGCAACTACGTGGGCAACTTCATGGGCCAGGATACCGGCCAGTTCACTCTCGTCATCCATGGCCTCGAGCATGCCGCTGTGGACAAAGACCAGGCCCGAAGGCGCCGCAAAGGCGTTTAAGGCCTCATCGCGGATGACATAAAACTTATAATCAAAGAACTGCGGCCCGGCCTGCGCCAATATTTTTCGCCCCAGTTTTTCTACGTAAGATACCACGTCCGGATCGGTGATTAATGGCAGCCGCGACTCTACCATCAGCAGAAACTTCTTGCCCAAGGCCCTTTCTTCGTCAGGAGAAAAGCTGGCCGCATTAAAAACACCGGCGTCCGCCTCAGGCGGACCGTACATAAGCGATTCCAGAATCAATACTACGACTGTGAGTATGGTAATAATGCGCAAGATGCGGCCCTTTTCCCCAGGCAAAGGTTAGATAACCCGCGTCAGGCGGGCGAACAAAGGCGTCCCGGTCATTTCCTCAGGAATAGGCAGCCCCTGAATGCTGAGAATAGTTGGGGCAATATCTGCCAGGATACCACGGCGAAGTCCACCCCCTATTCTCTGGCCATCGACAAGTATAAAAGGCACCAATCCGGCAGTGTGAGCCGTATGCGGGCTGCCGTCTGCCGGATCGATCATCTCTTCGGCATTACCATGATCCGCCGTGATAATCACCGCTCCGCCGGTTTCCTCTAAAAATGTGTTGACTACTCTTCCGAGGCAGAGATCAACCGCTTCACAGGCCCGGATGGCGGCCTCCAGTATGCCGGTATGTCCTACCATGTCCGGGTTGGCATAATTGAGTACAATTAAATCGTATTCTCTGGTCTTGATGCGCCCCATGACCTCGTCTGTTACCTGATAGGCGCTCATCTCCGGTTTAAAATCGTATGTAGGCACCTCTTTGGGAGAGGGGATAAGGCACCGGTCTTCGTTCTTAAACGGGATCTCTTCCCCGCCGTTAAAAAAGTAGGTAACATGGGCATATTTTTCCGTCTCGGCTATGCGAAGCTGCTTAAGGCCATGCCGGCTTATTTCTTCACCGAGGATGTGGAACAGGTGTTGTGGCGGGAAGGCCACGGGAAGATGAAAATGGGCATCGTATTCGGTCATGGTCACATAGCCGGCCAGTTTGGGCCTGTCTTGCACATTAAAGGCCGGAAATCCCTCCTGGGTGAAGGCGCGGGTGATTTCCCTGGCCCGGTCGGCCCGAAAATTGAGGAATATCACCCCGTCCCCTTCGCTGATACGCGGGAGGACGTTCCCGGCCTCAGCCATCAAAATAGGGCGAATAAACTCATCTGTTTCTCCGCGGCCATAGGCCTCGGATACCGCCGCCGCCGGATCCTGGGCCATGGTGCCTTCGCCCCTGACCAGGGCCCGATAGGCCTTCTCCACCCGCTCCCAGCGATTGTCCCGGTCCATGGCATAATACCGGCCGCAGATAGTGGCTATCTTACCTATTCCTATGCGGGAAAGAAAGTCTGTTACCCGGCCTATGTAGTCCTTACCGCTCTGGGGCGGGGTATCGCGCCCGTCCATGAAGGCATGTATATAGACGTTCTTCACCCCGTGTCTTTTGGCCATTTCTACCACGGCGAAAAGATGTGGCAGATCGCTATGCACACCCCCATCAGAGACCAGACCCAACAGATGCAAGGCCCCGGCATTTTTGCCCACTTTATCCATGAGGGTAACAAAAGGCTCAACCTTAAAGAAATCACCAGACTTTATGGCCCGGTTGATGCGCGTCAGATCCTGATAAACGATGCGGCCTGCGCCGATATTCAGGTGTCCTACCTCCGAGTTTCCCATCTGGCCTTCCGGCAATCCTACGGCCTCGCCGGAAGCCTCAAGGAGTGTAGAGGGGTACCTTCTTGACCACTCATCCATGTTTGGGGTCTCGGCCAGATAAATAGCGTTTCCTTCTGTATGTGTGCTGTAGCCCCACCCGTCCAGGATTATCAGCAAGACCGGCCGCGGCCTCATTTTGCCTCCTTTAGTTCTACGATTTTGGCCTCACTCCAGAGGCTTTCCAGGTCATAAAACTCTCTAATGGGGGCATAAAACACATGTATGACCACGTCATTATAGTCCATGAGCACCCACTGGCCTGGCCCTAAGCCTTCAACGCCCTTAGGGTAAATCTTCTGAGGACGGAGAGATTCCTCAATGGCCTGCACAATACCCTGGACGTGACGTGTGGAATGGCCGCTGCAGATTATAAAATAATCGGAAAAAGAGGATATGGTGCGGACGTCCAGAATCTGTAAGTCCTCCGCCTTCTTGTCCAGGGCGGCCCGGGCACAGATCAGGGCCTTTTCTTTGGAGTCCATAGGAAGTTTCTTTTTCTTCTTACTTAACATAAAGCCTTTCCTGATAAATGTATTTTTCTACTGCCGGGGGCGCCAGGAAACGAACGGAGTGTCCTTCCGCAACCGCCCGGCGGACAGCCGTAGATGAGATGCCAAATAGTGTTGTTTTCCTATAAAAGACAGAATATTGTCCGCTGAGTAAATATTCTTTTCTGTTATCATCATAAGTATAACCGGGGAAGTGCTGATCCAGAACCGCCTTGAGCTCTGTCTCGCTGTAACCCGGTCTATCCACCACTACAAAATTAGCATAGGATGGAAGGCGCCTGTATTCCTTCCAGGTGGGTAGTTCAACAAAGGCGTCCAGGCCAACAATAAAGTAAAACCGTGTATCCAGATCAAATGTGGTATGAAGACGGCGTAAAGTCTCTATCGAGTAGGAATGACCCGGTATCTCCTTTTCCATATCCGAGACCACAAAGTGGTCAACACCCTCTATGGCCAATTGGACCATCTTGATCCGATGGGCAAACGGGGTTATCCTCCCGGCGGTCTTATGCGGAGGTGTGGCAGTAGGAAGAAAAACAACCCTCTCTAAGGCCAGAGATTCATAGACCTCTTCTGCCACCCGCAGGTGGCCATAATGAATGGGGTCAAAGGCCCCTCCAAAGATCCCGATCCGCATCTAAGTCCGAACCTGGCCATCTCCAAAGACAATGAAGTTGGTGCTGGTCAGCTCTTCCAGGCCCATCGGCCCAAAGGCATGCAGTTTAGAGGTGCTGATGCCTATTTCCGCCCCGAGACCCAACTGCCCGCCGTCGTTAAAGCGGGTCGAGGCATTGACCAGAACCACGGATGAATCTACATCGTTTAAAAACTTTCTGGCCCGGCTATAGTCCGAGGTTATTATGGCCTCAGTATGATTGGAGCCGTAACGGGCGATATGCTTTATGGCCTCATCCATGTCCTTTACTACCCGGACGGCCAGTATCAAATCCAGGTACTCGGCCGGCCAATCCTCTTCTGTAGCGGGGACGGCCCGGGGCAATATCTTCCGGGTCTTTGGACAGCCGCGCAGCTCAACCCTGGCCTTAGCAAAGTCCATGGCCATGGCCGGGAGAAAGTCCCGGGCTATTTTTTCATGAACTAACATGGTCTCCATGGCGTTACAAACCCCGGGCCTCTGCACCTTGGCATTGTAGCATACCTTCCTGGCTATTTCGATGTCCGCACTTTCATCCACAAATATGTGGCAGACTCCCTTGTAGTGTTTAAGCACAGGAATACGGGAATTTTGCGCCACAAAACGAATAAGGCTTTCACCGCCGCGTGGGATTATCAAGTCAATATATTCTTCCAGTAGCAGCATCTCTTTTACAGCTTCCCGGTCGGTGACCGGTATTACCTGAATAGCCTCCCCGGGTATTTTAAACTTCTCCAGCGACTTCTGCAACACCCCGGCCAGGACGAGATTGGAATGAATAGCCTCCGAACCGCCCCGCAGCAGGATGGCATTTCCTGCTTTCAGGCAAAGCGCCGCCGCATCCACAGTAACGTTCGGTCTGGATTCATAGATCATACCGATTACGCCCAGGGGTATGCGCATCCGCCCTACCTGAAGCCCGTTGGGGCGCCTCCACATCCTGACCACCTCCCCGACCGGGTCCGGCAAGGCGGCCACTTCCGCCAGGCCGTCGGCCATGGCTTTTATGACCTTGTCCGTTAAGGTCAGTCGGTCAATAAAAGCGGCGGAAAGCCCTTTTTTCTTCGCCGCCTGGAGATCTTTTTCGTTGGCTTTTTGTATCTTTTTGGTTTGTTTTACTAACTCCTCAGCCATAGAGAGAAGGACTTTATTTTTGGTATCTGTGGGCAGCTTAGCCACCACCCGGCCGGCATCTCTAGCCGCTTTGGCCATATCCAGCATCAGTTTTTTAATATCCAAGGTAGCCTCCCCTTTCTATATAGCTATCAGCTATGAGCCGTCAGCTCTGCGGCAAAATAACCAAGTTATCCCGGTGTATAACCTCATCGTAGTCCTTGTGCCCTAAGATAACAGCAATTTCCTGGGTATTATGCCCTTTAATCTTCTCAATCTCCGCAGAGGCATAGTTTACTAAGCCAGCCGCAAAGGCCTCTCCGGTTTGATCCACACAGTGTATCGGAGCCCCCACGTCAAAATTACCCTTAATCGCTGTAATTCCCGAGGGTAGCAGGCTCTTACCGTTTACCATAACAGCCTTTTTGGCCCCATCATCGACTACCAAAATCCCTCTGGGTTTAAGGGTAAAGGCTATCCAGTACTTACGGCTGGTCATTCTCCGCCCGTGCGGTTGGAATAGGGTGCCATAATCCTCACCGGCAAAGATCTTTTCCAGGATGTAGGGGACCTTGCCGTTGGCGATGATAGTCGGAATACCCTGGGATGATACCATCTTTGCTGCCTTGATCTTGCTTAGCATCCCCCCACGGCCCATAGACCCGGGGATACCGCTGGCCATTTTTTCAATCTGACCGGTGATATTTTCTACCAGAGACAACCTTCGGGCCCTGGGATTAATGCGTGGGTCTGAGTCATACAGGGCGTCGATATCTGTAAGGCAGATCAAAAGGTCTGCTTCTACTAAACTGGTAATCAAAGCAGCCAGCATATCGTTATCACCAAATTTTATCTCCTCCACAGCCACCGTGTCATTCTCATTTATAATAGGAATTATACTCCAATTTAATAGAGTAAATATTGTATTTCTGGCGTTCAGGTATCTTCTCCGGCTGGATAAATCCTCTCGTGTCAACAGGATCTGCGCCACCTTTTCTCCATAGCGACCAAAGGCCTCTTCATAGGCCAGGATCAGACTACCCTGGCCGACTGCCGCTACGGCCTGCTTCTCAGGTATTGATCTGGGCTGCAGGGTAAGGCCGACTTTTTTCAGGCCGGAGGCGATAGCCCCGGAAGAGACGAGGACAATATCGAATTGTTCCCGTTTAAAACGGGAAAGTTCGGCGCTAAGATTTTCAATGATCTCCCGATTCAACCCCTCTTCAGCGGTGAGGACGGCGCTACCTACCTTAACTACTATGCGCCGGGCCCCCTTTAGAGTAGCAAGTCTGATCTGGCGAATATCCGTATCAGTCTTTTCTTTCATATTCGTCTTGCTGCAGTCTCCTTGCCAGCGCCTCTTTCAATTCTTCCACTCCCTTACTGGTCGCAGCGGAGATAAAATAGACAGTGCACCCTTTATCCAGAAAGGCCGCCTTGATAGCCTCAAGTTTATCATCTTCCGTTATAAGGTCAATCTTATTTAGGGTCACCACCTGTGTTTTTTCGGCCAGGGCGGGCCCATACGCGCTTAGCTCGGCGTTTATTTTCTGCCAGTTTTTAATGGTCTCCTCCGGACCAAGAGAGGCGTCGATAATATGCACCAACAGCCTGGTGCGTTCTATGTGGCGTAAAAAGCGCATACCAAGCCCCAACCCGGCATGGGCTCCCTCGATTAAACCAGGAATGTCGGCGACCACAAATGGATGATAGTCTTCGAGTTCGACCACACCCAGATTCGGTATAAGGGTAGTAAACGGATAATCCGCTATCTTGGGTTTAGCTGAGGTTAATTTTGATAGAAGGGTGGATTTACCAGCGTTCGGCGCACCAATAATCCCTAAATCGGCTAAGAGCTTGAGGTCGAGGGAAATTTGCTTTTCTTCGCCAGGTTGACCGGGCTGTGCATATCGGGGAGCTTGTCGGGTCGGCGAGGCAAAACGGGCATTTCCTAAACCCCCGATACCACCACGGGCAGCAACAAACCGTTCGCCATCTGCTATCAGATCTGCTAGAATCTCGCCCGTTTGTAGTTCTCTGAGGATTGTCCCCACGGGGACATAAACCAGGCAATCCGCACCGTTTTTCCCGTGTTTATTACTGCCTTTGCCATGTTCCCCTTTTTTTGCCTTGAAATGTTGGTGGAATTTAAAATCAAGAAGGCTGTGCAGCCTGTTTGTAGCTGCAAAAATGACGTCACCGCCCTTGCCGCCATCACCGCCGTTTGGACCGCCTCTAGGGATGTACTTCTCACGCCGAAAACTTACGCAACCGCGGCCTCCATCCCCTGCTTTGACGAAGATTTTAGCCTCATCGACAAATTTCATTTAGTGGGTGGTTTCTGGCAATGGATAGACACTGACCTTCTTTTTAGTCTTGCCCAGCCGTTCAAAGGTCACCAGACCATCGACCAGGGCAAAAAGTGTATAGTCCTTGCCTGTACCTACATTTCGTCCCGGATGGATCCTGGTACCCAACTGGCGAATAATAATACTGCCTGCCTTCACGAGCTGGCCGGCAAACCTTTTTACGCCGCGTCTCTGACCGGCGCTATCACGTCCATTCCTGGAGCTTCCACCTGCCTTTTTGTGTGCCATTGTCGCTACTCCTGATTAAAGTTGAATATCTTCGATCTTCAGGGCTGTATAAGGCTGACGATGTCCCCGTTTTTTACTGTAACCCTTGCGGCGCTTCTTCTTAAAAACTATTATCTTGTCGGCCCTGGCCTGATCAACGATCTTACCCGTGACCTGTGCCCCGGCTACGGTTGGCTGCCCGATCTTTATATCACCTTCTTTAGCGACGAGAAGTACGTCCGAAAGGGTCACCGCGTCCCCGACATTCCCGGCTAACTTTTCTACACGCACGGTATCGCCGGAACTGACTTTGTATTGCTTACCGCCCGTTTTTATTACTGCGTACATTAGCGGACCTCCCGTTACCTCGCAAAAGGTAAAATATGCCTCATACTCATACGAAGAGCGTTGAAATTTAACACGTTTTTATGTTGTGTCAAGAGAAAATCGGCTTGTGCAGCCCTGACGCATCAAACCCCCCTCACCCTAACCCTCTCCCACCAGGGGAGAGGGGATTAATTGGTTGATATCATTTATTCGGCCACCGTTGTCCGTGAAAAGCACGAAAACGTCTTTTTCGGTGAACGGTGAACGGACCACGGTAAACGGTTACTAATTTAGATATAGGTTAAAGAGATAGAATGGGGATTAATCATAGAAGTTATCGATTTGACATATAGATTATATCTATTACAGTTGCTGTAAAAAGCCTGTCCGGTTTCGGGGGCAATGGCGCCGGGCGCCTCACGGGCTGCAAACCCGCTGGCCTCATCTAAAAAACGAGGGGTGGGTTCGACTCCCACTTGCCCCCTCCAGATATATAATTATTGCGTTTGGGAGCTAGGCCTCGCGCAGATACCGTGCGGCGTCCTCAGGGGGGACAATGTTGATGTAAATACTCGTGCCTATTTCGAACCCCGCCGGGGTAGTGAGCCGCGGCGTTATCTCCAGGTACCAGTGAAAAGTATCCAGTGTGTCTGTATCATTTGGCGAGGTAATAATCATGTAATTGTAAGGTGGATTATTGAGGCAGCGGTGAAGACGACCCAGGACATCTTTTAATATCGCAGAAAATTGTTCTACCTCGAAACGGCTCATCTTGGCGAAACAGGAACGATGGTTTTTGGGAAGAATCCAGGTTTCAAAGGGAGAGCGGGAAGCAAATGGGGCAATAGCAATAAAACTCCCATTTTCGCATATCAAACGGTCAAGCAAATCGGTTTCCGTCTTGATAATGTCGCAATAGACACATTTATCTCTGTACTCCCGGTATTGTGTCACGCCACGTACTTTACCCCATACTTTTTGTGGGATTATCGGGGTCGCCACTATCTGTGAATGGGGATGTGCCAATGAGCACCCCGCTGTCACTCCATGATTCCTGAAGACAAGAAAGTACTTAAGGCGGGTATCTTCGCGTAGCGCATTATAACGGTCAATGTAAGACCACACTACACGCTCGACCTGTTTGTCATCCATTGTAGCCAGGGATAGATTATGCTCCGGACATTCTATGACTACTTCATGGGCCCCCACACCGTTCATATGGTCATAGATATGATAGTTCTCTCTGTTTAAGTCTCCCTGGCCAATCAAGGCCTGGTATTTATTGGGTGTCACTCTGAGCAGCCAGCCAGGGGAGTTCGGTCCAGAATTAACAGGACGATACACCAGGACTTCCGGGGGTGTTTTGTCTTCATTTGTAGTGCAAAACGGGCAGCTTTTATCGTGTTCCGGTAATTCTTCCAGGGCCTTCTTGGTATGAGTAAAGTCGTGCGGCCTCTTGGCCCGTTCCCTGGCTATGATAACCCATTCACGGGTTACTATGTCTTTACGTAGCTCCGGCATATCGTTATCCCCCTTACCCAAGAGAATTCAAGCGTCTTTGCTACTATTTTCGACATAGCCACCTCTTTTCATAAACTTTTTTTGATTGAACTATTGTTTTTGTCATGTTAGTTTTGTGTCCAAAAAGCGGGAAAGATGGATAAAATATGGCTGGATTTGAATCGGTCATGGGCCTGGAGGTGCATGCCCAACTCCTGACCGATAGCAAGATTTTTTGTAGTTGCTCCACGGCGTTCGGGGCCCTGCCCAACACCCACACCTGCCCAGTGTGCCTGGGGATGCCCGGCGTTTTGCCGGTTCTGAATAAAAAAGTGGTTGACTACGCCATGAAAATGGCCCTGGCCACCCACTGCAGCGTGGCTCCATTCAGCCGGTTTGCCCGCAAGAACTATTTTTACCCGGATCTCCCCAAGGGATATCAGATCTCACAGTATGAGCTGCCTATTGCCGAAGATGGCTATGTAGAGATTAACCTAAACGGCCGGACCAAGCGTATCGGCATCACCCGTATCCACATGGAGGAGGATGCCGGCAAGCTGATCCATGACGCTACCGCGCCAATAAGTTATGTGGACTTTAATCGAACCGGTGTGCCGCTTATTGAAATTGTCAGCGAGCCGGATATTCGTACCCCGGAGGAGGCGGTCGAATACCTGAAAATCTTACGCAACATCCTGCGTTATCTCGGGATATGTGACGGCAATATGGAAGAAGGCAGTTTCCGCTGTGATGCCAATGTGTCTATACGTCCGGAAGGCACTGAGACCTTCGGTATCAGAACGGAGATTAAGAATATGAATTCGTTCCGGCATGTACAGAGGGCGCTGGGATACGAGATTCGCCGCCAGAGCGCTCTGCTGCTGGATGGAAAAGAAGTGCTGCAGGAAACGCGCCTCTGGGATACCGCACGGGAGGTTACCGTTTCTATGCGTGGCAAAGAAGAGGCCCATGATTACCGCTACTTCCCGGACCCGGATCTGGTGACTCTGGTCATCGACGAAAAGTGGATCGAAGAGGTGCGTGCAAGCCTCCCGGAGCTTCCCGACGCCAAGCAGCGCCGTTTCGTGGAAGAATATGGTCTACCGGAATATGACGCCATAGTCCTTACGGCCTCCAAATCCCTGGCCGACTATTTTGAAGACTGCGTGCGCCTTTACCATAAACCAAAGGCGGTAAGCAACTGGATGATGTCTGAGCTGCTGCGAGAGTTAAAGCGTGATGAACGGGAGATAGAAGAATGTCCGGTAACGCCCGGGCATTTGGCCGGGATGCTAAAGCTGATGGATAGTGGTGTCATCAGCGGCAAGATTGCAAAGACGGTCTTTGAAGAGATGTATGCGACCGGTAAGGATCCAGGGGCTATTGTGAAAGAAAAAGGCCTGGTACAGGTTACAGATGCGGCCGAGATTGAGAAGGTGGTTGAAACCGTACTAGCGGCTAATTCAGAAGCGGTAGAGGATTATAAAAAAGGCAAGGTAAAACTCTTCGGATTTTTCGTCGGGGAGGTAATGAAGAAGACCAAAGGCAAGGCCAATCCCAGATTGGTAAATGAGATCCTGGCCGGAATGCTGCGCAAGGCAATGTCAAAAGTTTTATGAAAAACAACCACAGAGATGGAAAATTCGAAATCCGAAGCACGAAACTCGAAACAAATTCAAATGACCAAACGAGAGCAATGACCAAAACGAAAAATCGAAGGCGTTGCTGATGGACGTTTCTAACATTCGATATTTGGATTTCGGATTTGTTTCGGATTTCGGATTTCGATATTCGGATTTAGTTGCGGCTATGCCGCGCTGTGTTCTCTGTGGTGAATCTTTTGACAATATGCTGCGAAAGTAAAAGAGGGGATATGGCGGCGGAGATTAAGACCATAGCCTGGGAAGACGGCCGGGTGGTGATGATCGATCAGCGCAAACTTCCCCGGAGGGAAGTCTATGTAGTCTGCCAGGATTACAGGCAGGTCATGGCGGCCATTAGGAAGATGGTTATCCGTGGGGCCCCGGCTATAGGTATTGCCGCTGCCATGGGGCTGGCTTTAGGCGCCGGAAAATTCAGGGGGAAAGGCCGTAAGGACTTCGACCGGAAATGGGCCATCATGTGCCGGGAGATGGCCGCAGCCAGGCCTACTGCTGTAAATCTTTTTTGGGCCATCGAACGTATGAACGGCGTGGTTAAGCAATCGTCTTCTGCCAGACCGGACGAACTGGCCGGGCTACTCCACAAGGAAGCAGAGACCATATTGGCCGAGGACGTGGCTGCCAACCGGCGCATGGGTGCATTCGGCCAGAAGTTACTAGCGGATGGGGATGTAGTCCTTACACATTGCAATGCCGGCGCACTGGCCACGGGCGGTTATGGGACGGCCTTAGGAGTGATCCGGGCCGCCCATGAAGCCGGAAAGAAGGTTTCGGTTTTTGCGGATGAGACGCGTCCTTTTCTCCAGGGCGCCAGGCTTACGGCCTGGGAATTACAGAAAGGTGATATCCCCGTGACGTTGATCAGTGATAACGCTGCGGGTCATTTCCTAAAAATGGGAAAGATTAATGCGCTTATTGTGGGCGCGGATCGCATTGCGGCTAACGGTGACGTGGCTAACAAAATCGGCACTTATTCTCTCGCCGTCCTGGCCAGGGAAAACGGCGTTCCTTTTTATGTAGCAGCCCCGGAGTCAACCATCGACCGCGCCTTATCTGAAGGTTATAAAATACCTATAGAGGAGCGTTCACCGGATGAGCTTACGCATTGTGGCGGCCGGAGGATAGCCCCGGAAGGAGTCTCTGCCCTTAATGTGGCTTTTGATGTCACACCCAACGTCTACGTTACGGCTATTATCACGGAAAAGGGGATTTATCGGGGGCCCTACAGAGAAACCTTGAAAATCGGAGACCGGGGGCAATGGAAAGCTCAAAATTCAAAGCCCAAATTCCAAATTAATGCCAAAGCTCAAATGGAGAAACACCGTTGACATTTGTCATTGGAGCTTTATTTGAACTTTGGATTTTGTCATTTGAAATTCGCATAAATGCGGCTATGCCGCGCTGGTTCTCAATGGTTAGGTTTTAAGAACAGCGATGTAATTCAGGAGGAGGCCCCAATGGTTCAGAAGGCGGAAAAGATATGGTTAGACGGAAAATTTGTCAACTGGGACGAGGCCAATGTCCATATCCTTACCCACACCTTGCACTACGGTGTGGGAGTGTTTGAGGGTATCCGCTGTTATCAATGTCATGATGGCTCATCGGCTGTATTCTGTCTGGATGAACATGTGGAACGGCTCTTTGACTCAGCGCATATTCTTCAGATGAAGATACCTTTTTCGCAAAGCGAAATTGCACAGGCCTGCAAAGATACGCTGAAGGTTAACAGCCAGAAAGAATCTTATGTCCGGCCCATTGTTTTTATCGGGGATGGCGTGATGGGCGTTCACCCGCAAAACAACCCCATACGGATAGCCATCGTTACCTGGCCTTGGGGGGCCTATCTGGGTGACGAAGGGCTTGCCAAGGGTATCCGGGTCAAGATATCCTCTTTTACGCGCCACCACGTCAATATTATGATGACCAAGGCCAAGGCCGTCGGTAATTATGTCAATTCCGTACTGGCCAAGAGAGAGGCAGTTCATGATGGTTACGATGAGGCTATTCTTTTAGATCCAGAGGGCTACGTCTGCGAGGCCAGTGGTGAAAATATCTTCATCGTCAAACGGGGCATACTTAAGACACCACCCCTTACTTCTATATTGCCGGGCGTTACGCGGCGTTGTGTGCTTACTATCGCTCGTGACCTGAAGATCCCGGTGGTGGAAGAACGTTTCTCCCGCGATGAGCTTTATATCGCCGATGAGTCATTTTTCTCCGGCACAGCGGCTGAACTAACGCCTATTCGTGAAGTGGACAATCGGGCTATCGGCCGGGGTTCTCCCGGACCAATAACCCAAGCGATCCGCTCGGTCTTTTTCGACGCCATCCGTGGCAAGAATGAAAAATACAAACACTGGTTGTCTCCCGTCTCACTTGATTAACGCATCAAAAATAGCCTGGGCATCCTGCACCGCTACCGATTCGGATGGTAGATCCAGGAAGGCCCGTTTTTTTAATTCGTAGGTGGCGAGAAGGGTATCCTGCCTGATGGTCCCGCCCAGAACCAATCCGGATTTACTGATCTCCTCCCGTAACATCGGGTCCAATCCGTCTGGGGTACGATTCACGATGAGGACCTTCTTACCGACCTGCACGTCTAAGTGCGTAGTGAGATCCGCAATGCGTCTGGCCGTCATTATGCCGCGCGGCCCCGGATCGGATACAGAAATCAATATGTCGATCTCGCGCAGATTAAGGCGGCTTAGATGCTCCATCCCGGCTTCGTTATCTACTATAACCGTCCGATAGTTTTTGGTTAGTATTTCCAGGTACTTGGCCAGGAGATTGTTGGCCGCACAATAACAGCCGGGTCCCTCAGGCTGGCCCATGACCAGAAGATCAAACCCCCTGGACTCGATTAAAGCCTCCTGCATCTTGTATTCGATATAGGTCTCCTTGGTCATACCGGTGGGAACCGCCGTCTTCATCTCATCTCTTATCTGCCCCAGGGTGCGTTCTACTTTCAGGCCGAGCAGTTCATTAAGATTGGCATTGGCGTCAGCATCCACCACTAATACGGGTACCAGATTTTTATTCAACAAATATCTTATCAAAAGGGCAGCGACCGTGGTCTTGCCCGTGCCACCCTTACCCGCCATAGCTATGACGAAAGTCCGCAAGTTATCCATTCTGCATACCCCAACAATTTATTCGATTCCATACCGAGGGAAAGAGCTGGCGATCAGTATGGGGCAGAAAAAGGGAAGATATGTAATGTTCCATGAAGCGGGGGTTTTCGCTTAATTCAAAGCTGGTCATCATGTTGGCTACTTTTTCACGCTCTTCCATGACGTCCACAGAACAAATAGCGGCCTTTACCCCGAGAAGTGAGCCATTGCCCACAAAATAGAAACAATCCCTAGGCAGATCCGGGAGAAGGCCGATGGTGATCGCCTGTTCGATATCCAGAAAACTACCAAAGGCGCCGGCGATCAGAACACGCTCTATATCCGGGATAGTCAGGCCTACAGCCCCGGTGAGGGTAAGAAACCCGGCGAACATGGCCCCCTTGGCCCGGATGAGATTTTCTATATCCACCTCGGTAAGGACTATATCTTCTCCGGTAGCCGTATTTTCACCATACACAATCACGTATTCGTAACCATCGCGGCCCTCGCGTATACGGCCTGTACAGAGGTCATGGTTAAACTTACCTTGTTGATCAATTATACATCCCTCCATAAGGCTAGCCACCAGGCTGATTAATCCTGTACCACAGATCCCTTTGGGCTTCGCCATACCGATAGCGACTATCATGGGCTCACAAGTTTCCGGATGTACATGTACGGCCTCGATAGCGCCAGGCATAGCCCGGAGGCCGTGCCTGATGCCGCCTCCTTCGAAGGCCGGGCCGGCGGAGCAGGAGGCACATACGAGCCATTCCCGGTTTCCCAGGACGATTTCCCCGTTCGTGCCAATATCAATATACAGGGTAAGTTCCGGCCGTTCAAATATCCTGGAAGCGATCACCCCGGCTACAATATCCCCGCCTACATAACTGGCGATAGAAGGAAATATATCCAGGGTAACGTAGGAAGGCACATCCAGACCGATTCCCCCGGCCCGGAGGCGGGGATAGGCCTTGGCCACCGGCGTATAGGGTGCTTCCCGCAGGTATCTAGGATCCAGGCCCAGTAATAGATGGCTCATGGTCGTGTTACCGGCGGCGGAAATATAGTATATATTTTCTTTAGACACCCCGGCTTTCTCCACTAATTCCTGGATGAGGGCGTTTAGTTTTTCTACCACCCTGGCCTGGAGGGCCTTAAGGCCGTCTCCCTTTTGCGAGAAGACGATGCGGGATATGACGTCTTCGCCAAAACTTATCTGCGGGTTGTAATCTGATACCTCTGCGGCAACCTCTCCACTGTTTAAGTCCACCAGATAGGTGCACAGGGTGGTAGTGCCGACGTCTATGGCTACCGCGTAATCTTTGGCCCTGGTATCTCCGGGCTCTATCTCTATAATGAGAGCCGGCCGCGGCGGCTCATAACGCAGAATAGCCGTGACCGCCCAATCCTGCGCCCTTAATACATGGGGCAATTTGAAAATAAGCGAGGGATCAATTTCTATATCCGGCAGGCCAAAACCGACCTTGAGTCCCCGTTTAAGACGGGACAAATCACTTATATTGTCACGGGAGCTGGGAGGAGACAGCCGCAGGAATTTTTTTTGCGCTACCGGTGAAAACGGCCTGGAAATGAGCAGTCCCTCACGACCGGCATCCCTGGCTATAGAAATCCCGGATGAGGGAATCGTCCGGGCCAGGGCGCCACGGTCGAGGTGGGAAACGACGGGTATGGCTACCTCCACATCACCATGCACAAAGGTGTTACAGGCCTGCCAGTAACCGGCTTCGTCCTGTTCACCCATGACATTACCGTTTTCTATCTTGACCCTACACCGTCCGCAAACTCCGGCCCCGCCACAAGAGGCATTGATGTGCACGCCCGCCATCATGGCCGCCTTTAACAGATTTTCTCCCGCGTCAACAAATACTTCTTTATTGTCCGGTAAAAAACGAATCCTACTTTTTGCCATATTCCTTTCCCACTGGTATTCGTAGATGAGATATTATAACTGGAAATGCTTTGGGGTCAATGGAATAGATTTCCCTGGAGCGAACAGGCGGATTCAGACCTGCTTTATAACGCTTATTTCTTTTTCTTGCTCGTCTTGGCCGATGCTTTTTTGGTAGCAGTTTTAGTTGCGGCACCTTTCTTGGCTGCGGGTTTAGCCTTGGCCACGGCCTTCTTTGCTGTTGTTTTTTTGGCAGCAGGCTTGGCTGGCTTATTCTTTTGCGCAGCTAATTTGCGGGCCTTGTTGGCAGCCAGTTTACCTTTGCCCATAGGCTTCTTGCAGCAAAGGATACTCACATCGGCGCAGCCACAGGGTTCGGTTACGGTCAGAATCAATCCACAAACTTCACAACCCAAAAGATCGCCCTTTTTCAATTTCGGTATGTCTAATTCCTCCTGGAACGAGATTTCAGGCGCCACGCAGTCTTGCGTTTATTGACGCCGCTTGCAACCGCAATAACCATCAATATCTTTGTATATAAATTGGTAACGTTCAAAAGTGTTTACATGGTGACAATTCAACCGATGCGATCCGGATGTTGAAGTAGCCGTTGATTCCGAGTTTTTCTTTCCAGTATTGCTCCCATTTTTTCCGGGAGTATTGTCTGATCATAATCATTTAGTATCGTTCAAAAGGTGAGGCAAAAAGGTTTTGATTAAAACACGATCTCTTTCTAAGGTTAAAGTCGGCAGACCGAAACCAGGAGAAAGAGATCGTGATGGAACAAGAGATACATATAGCACTT
>Ga0209614_1001138_pt1 | contig 20750 bp, 17 predicted proteins | sample BlaSprsedimmetaG_FD_185484 | JGI IMG/M metagenome (GOLD analysis project Ga0209614, IMG submission 185484) | Hot spring sediment bacterial and archeal communities from California, USA to study Microbial Dark Matter (Phase II) - Blank Spring... ... | reverse complement strand
ATCGCCGGTGGGCAGGCCGTCTGGTTCGGCAGCGATGTGGGCCAGATGTTGGAGCGGGATTTGGGCATCCTGGACATGGATATCTACGACTACGAGCTGGTCTACGGTGTGCCGTTCGCCCTCGACAAGGCGGGCCGGTTGGACTATGGTCACAGCCGGATGACCCACGCGATGCTGCTCACCGGCGTCGATCTGGACGAGCGCGCGCGTCCGGTGAAGTGGCGCGTCGAGAACAGTTGGGGTACAGAACGCGGCGATAAAGGCTATATGCTGATGACCGATCGTTGGTTTGAGGAGTATCTCTACGAGATCGCCGTGAGCAAGCGCTATCTTTCGCCTGATTTGCTGGCGGTGCTCGAAACCGAGCCGGTCGTGCTCCCGCCGTGGGATCCGATGGGAGCACTGGCCCGGTGAAGCAATCACCCTTGCGAAGATGCGCGAATGAGACTGTTTGCAGTCCAGTTCGCCTAAATCTTCGCAAGGGTTACTCAACGGAGGGATTGCAATGAAATACCTGCGCGTTTTGACCTGTTTGTGGATGGTTTTCGCAATGTACGCCTCACCCGATCCGGTGATGGCAGAGGTTGAACCCCCGATCGATGCTGTCAATGTGCAACTGGTCGGACAGTTCGGTGGGGCATCCTACGCCGTCGCACTGCAAGGAACTCACGCCTACGTTGGCGTGGGGCCGCGCCTGGTCGTACTGGACGTGAGCACTCCCACCAATCCTCACCCGATAGGGCAGACGGAAGTACTACCTGACATCGTCGGGGACGTCGCCGTTGTTGGCGGGTATGCCTACGTTGCCGCCGGGGCGAGGCTATTTGTGGTGGATATCGCCGATCCTGCTGCGCCAGGGATTGTGGGATTCTACACCGCGCCGGATGATGTCAATGCTGTGGCTGTGTCCGGATCGTATGCCTACCTCGCCGTTAAGAATGGCAGTCTGCGCATCGTGGACGTGAGCGCGCCCGCCAATCCGAGCGTGATTGGTTCCCATATGACAGGGGCTCTGGCAGAAGCGCTGGGTGTGGCTGTAGCTGGCAATTTCGCCTACATCGTCGCCGGAAACACACTCTATATCGTGAACGTGGCGACGCCTGCAAGCCCTTCTCTGGCTGGATCGTTGGCGTTTACCCAGCCTCTTCAGGATGTTGTCGTTGTTGCGGACATAGCCTATCTTGCCGCAGGAAGTCTTGGTTTGCGCCTCGTCAATGTTTCCATCCCGGCTACACCTCTCGAAGTTGGTTTTTACGATACATCAGGTACGGCTTACGGCGTGACGGTGGTCAACAACTACGCCTATGTAGCCGATGGCTATAAGGGCTTGCAGATCATCGATGTTTTTGTGCCAGCCAATCCGCTGCCGGTGGGATACTGGAGTACCCGCGAGCAGGCTTCGGATGTGGCCGTAGTGGGCGATTATGCCTATGTTGCCGACCGTTTCCGTGGATTGAGCGTGATCAATGTCGCTGTTCCGGCGTCGCCGGTTGAAAGTGGCTACTACGACAATGTCGGCAATGCCCGGCGGGTGCTGCCGGTCGGTAACCTGCTCTATGTTGCCGATGATGATGGCGGCCTGCGCATCCTAAATGTAGCGAATCCCGGGCGACCGCGTGAAATCGGCCACTACGACTCGCCGAACAACGTCTCGAGCATGGCTGTCGCTGGCCAGTACGCCTACGTCGCCGATGGTTCAGGTGGATTGCGCATCGTTGACGTTGCCGATCCTTCCATGCCTGAGTTGGTAGATACATTCCGCACGTGGGATGGTTGGGTGTACGGGATCATCGTTCGTAATGGATATGCCTATATTGCCGAGGGTGGGGGAACCGGGCAGCGCAGAGGGCTGCACATCGCCAGCCTTGCCGATCCGATAGCGCCTGTGACTGAGGAATTTGTGGATACCGCTGGCAAGGCGTTTGACCTGGTGCTTGTGGACAATCGCGCCTATGTGGCTGCCGATCTGGGTGGCTTGCGCGTTATCGACATTGCCAACCCGATTTCCCCAACCACTGTTTATTCCTGGACCAGCGGTACCGGTGTGACCGATGTCGCCGTCGAGGGAACAATGGCTTATCTCGTTGACGGGACTTGCTTATACGGCGTGAATGTGGCAGCTGCGCCAACGAGCGTGATGACCTGGACGACAGCCGGCACTGCTGACGGCGTAACTCTCGTCAATAGCATTGCTTATCTTGCCGAAGGGCACGCCGGCTTGCGCCTCATCGACGTTGCAGATCCGTCGACACCCGAGGAAATCGGCTACTACAACACGCCCGGTGAAGCCCTGTACAGCGCGCTGGCGAACCAGTATATTTACGTGGCGGATGGGCACGGTGGTGTGATCGTTCTCTGGTATGGCCCGCTGGCATCGGGAACCGTTTCGACGAGCGGCGGCGCCTTCACTTCAGAATTCGATGGCACGACATACTACTTCCCTACGGGTGCTTTCACCGATACAATCATTCTGCGGCATGCGCCCATACCTGCGGCGGTCGTTCCCTCGCTCGGTGATCTATCGGGGGTCAATCACTTTTTCAACACGACGGCGGTCTACAGCAGTACCGGGCAACTGGCGCAGCTTGTACCGGGGATGGTCTTCACCATCTCTGTCGCTTATACCCCCGAGGAACGTGGTGTGGTCGCTGATTCGACATTGGCCCTGTACTATTGGGACGACGCTGCCTGGTCCACGGAGGGGATCACCAAAGTAATGACGGCGCAGCAGAATGTGGTGTTCTCGCGACTCGATCATCTTACGCTGTTTGGTATACTCGGCGAATCGCGCCGCATTTATCTCCCTCTCGTCATGCGTGCATTTTGACGTCGATCTGTTTGGACTCTTTCCGCCAAAGAGGGGAGCGATGTACAAAGACGAGTTGTGGTACCGTCAGCTAATTCGCGATTTCGAGACGCACCGGTTGGATTTCACCGAGAAGCAACTGCGCGCGTACCAGGTCGATTTGATGTTGCGTATCGCGTTGCGGGTCAAAGAGCTTTCCGACGCGTGTGAACTGTGTCGCGACTTTCAGCGGATCCTCAGCCGTATGGAAGAAGAATTTCCGGAACTACCAGGATCTAAAGCCCAGCGTCGTTACCATATACGACAACTGCGTCTGATGACGGAGCATTTTGTGAAAGCGCACCGGTTAGCGCCGCCGCAATACTATACACGCCTCTACGCCAACTATGGCTTCGTCGTGGGGCTTCTCTTTGGCATTGCCGTGGGATTGTTGGTGATGAACAACGGTCTGTATTTGCCCCTAGCTTCGATTGCCGGATTGATTTTGGGGATGACTCTCGGCTGGATTGTGGATACTCGTGTCAAGCGCGAGCAGCGTGTGATCTAGGGAACAATACCTGCACCGCGTAGCGGTGCAGGTATTGTCATTGACTTTTCCATTTTTTGCCTTATTATAAGAATAGTGCGATTATATTATGATTTATTCTCGGGTTCTCTTGTGATGCGATATAAATTCTGGTTGATGCTGGCCTTGTGCCTGGCTTTGCTATGTGCTCGTCCCGTGATGGCGTCGGATCGTCTCTCCGGCGCACTCACCTCCTCAGCTATTCCTCCGGCGGACGCTGATGCCCCGTTATCGATCGACATGAGCACCTGGATCGCGCACACGTTGCAATTGGGTGAGGAAGTCGGCTGTCTGGCACAGCGCAGCGGCATAGACCTACGTGCCGTTGCTGAAACGAACCGTATCCTCAACCCTACGTTGTTGAACGCCGGGCAAATTGTTGACCTTCCTCCCGCTGAACCACGCACTCTCGTGGCTGCTCGCTTGGATGATACGCCGTTGACCCTCGCTGTGACGCGTGGACTGCCGCTGTGGGAGGTGCTGCGTTTCAACACCGAACCGTTTTACACTGGCAAAGATGTACGGCTTCCCGGCGCTGAAGCAACGACTTGCCTGCCGTATCCTTTGGCAGCATTAGCGCTCTCGCCGCAACCGGTGACCCGTGGGGACACGGCCTTATTCGTCTTTGAAACATTGACACCGGCGGCTTGCGAGATCAGCTATCTCGATCAGACGGAGCCGTGCTATCCGCTGGACGATGCCCACCTCTACGCGTTGGTGGGACTCTCGGCGTTGATCGATGCGGGCACATACACGGTGAAAATTGCCGTGCAGATCGACGGGCTGGAAACGGTGTTCACCGTTCCGTTGGACGTCGGTGCCGGGCGATATGGCTACCAGTATATCGATCCGCCGGCGTCACTTTCAAAGCTGATGGACCCCTATCTGATGCAGGATGAGCTAGACTATCTCGCTACCTGGCGCACCATCCGCACGCCTGAGCGTGACTGGGAACTTCCCCTCGCTTTTCCCTTGCCGTTCCGTGTTTCTGTTTCGGCCAATTACGGTGACCGGCGTTCATATGGCGGGATGGTCGATGGCTATCACTCCGGCGTGGATTACCGCGCGTGGGGCGGGATGCCTGTACTCGCACCGGCAGACGGTGTGGTCATACTTGCCGAACGTCTGGAAGCGCGGGGAAATGCGGTGCTCCTGGATCACGGCGGCGGTCTGATCACCGGCTACTGGCACCTTTCGCGCATCGACGTGGAGGTAGGGCAGCACGTGCAGCGTGGTGAGGCCTTCGCTTTGGTCGGTAACACGGGCCTATCGACGGGGGCGCACCTGCATTGGGAGATGTGGGTCAACGGCGTTTCGGTGGATAGCACGCAGTGGTTGAGTTCTGATGCTTTTGCTGGGCTGACTCTTCCCACGCTCGATACCCCGGCTGCGCCGTAAGGGGGTAGTGTGCAGATCGCGGACGAGGTTTACGCCAGTATCTGGCGGCGCATTGTTGCTTACCTCGTTGATTATGCCCTGTTGTTCGCAGTGCTTATTCAATATCTCGTCTCAGTTGTGACGCGTGGTTTCCCCTATAACCTGCTCAAAACCGGCTTACAGATCGAACTCTGGATTCTCCTGACTGTCTCGTTACCGGTTTGGTTGTACTTCATTTTCAGCGAGCACTCCGCTCATCAAGCTACCTTTGGGAAACGGCTGCTAAGCGTGCGAGTCACACGCGTCACCGGCGCGAGAATCAGCTTTGCGCAGGCCATCCTCCGCACCGCGATCAAGTTGTTGCCGTGGGAACTGACGCATCTCTCGCTGATGCTACCTGTGCCTATGTGGTGGGACCCGACGCCCAATATGCGCGTTGGAATCGTCATCGCGTACGTTCTGCTCGGAGTCTATGTGCTGGTGATGCTGCTGAACCGCCGCAGACAGAGCCTACACGACATGATCGCGCAAACGGTGGTTGTTGAGACTCGGAAGTAAGTTGTTTTGAGGTGAAAAAATGTGTGGACGCTTTTCTTTGGGTGTCGACCTTGATGATTTGATCGAGGCTTTCCCCGATTTTACCTTCCCGCCCGAGCTAGCGCGCGAAAACAGCGCGTGGCCGCGTTACAACATTGCCCCGACGCAGGACGTGGCGGTTGTGCCCAACAACACGGACAAGCACGTCGAATTCTTCCACTGGGGGTTGATTCCATCCTGGGCCAAGGACCCCAGCATTGGCAACCGCCTGATCAATGCGCGCGGCGAGACGCTGGCGGAGAAGCCATCGTTCCGCGCAGCCTATCTCCGGCGGCGCTGTCTGATCCTCGCGGATGGTTTCTACGAATGGCAGGCCATTCCGGGGAGCAAGACCAAGCAGCCGATGTACGTGCAACTGGCTTCCAAGCAACCCTTCGCCTTTGCCGGGTTGTGGGAACTCTGGCGGCCCGACGATACGCCCATTCTCTCCTGCACCATTATCACCACCGAGCCGAATACCCTGCTCGCACCGATCCACACCCGCATGCCCGTCATCCTGCCGCCGGACGCCTACGACCTGTGGCTCGACCCCGGCGAACAAAAGCCCGCTGCGCTCAACCACCTGCTCAAGCCCTATCCCGGCGACTTGATGACCGCCTATCCCGTCTCTCGCCTTGTCAACAGTCCGGCGAACGACGTCCCTGCTTGCATTGTCCCGAGTGGCGAGTAGCGAGTAGCGAATGGAGAATGGAGAATGGAGAATGGAGAATGGAGAATGGAGAATGGAGAATGGCAAATCACGCATCACGCTTTACTCATTTCTCATTTCTAATCCCCTGTGAGGTCCTATGAACCCTATCACGTATGCCCAAACCCATCACGACAAGTTTCTGGAAGAACTCAAAGCCTTTTTGCGCATCCCAAGCGTGAGCACGCAGGCCGAGCACAAGGCCGACATCGAGCGCGCGGCGACGTGGTTACGCGATGCGCTGCTGGACGTGGGCTTTCCCCGTGCTGAGATCATGCCTACCACGGGACATCCCATCGTCTACGCGGAGTGGCTGTCCGCCGGACCGGATGCGCTGACCGTCCTCGTCTACGGGCACTACGACGTCCAGCCGCCCGATCCGGTGGAACAGTGGCGCACGTCGCCCTTCGAGCCGACGGTGGTGGGCGACGACCTCTTCGCGCGCGGCGCATCCGACGACAAAGGACAGGTGTTCGTTCATCTCAAGGCCGCCGAAGCGTTCAAGGCGACGATAGGCGCGCCGCCCGTTAACCTCAAGTGCATCTTCGAGGGCGAGGAGGAGATCGGCAGCCCGAGTTTCAATCCCTTCGTGTTCGCGCACACAGAGTTGCTGGCGGCGGACGTGGCGCTCATCTCCGATACGCACATCCTGGGAATGGACACGCCCACCATCGTCTACGCGCTGCGCGGGCTGGCGTACCTCGAGGTAAAAGTGACCGGGCCGGATCACGACTTGCACTCTGGCATTTACGGTGGCGCGGTGCTCAATCCGATCAACGCGCTCTGCCGGATGGTCGCGCAGATGCAGGACGCCGATGGGCGCATCACGATCCCCGGGTTCTACGACAACGTGCGCGACCTCGATCCCGGCGAGCGCGCGGAATTGGCGAAGCTGCCCTACGATCACGCGACCTGGCTCGAAGAGGCCGGCGTGAAGGCGGATTGGGGCGAACCGGGCTACACCGTCGTCGAGCGCACGTCCGCACGACCTACGCTGGACGTGAACGGCATCTGGGGTGGGTACATCCAACCTGGCGCGAAGACGGTGTTGCCGGGCGAGGCGTATGCGAAGATTTCGATGCGCCTGGTGCCGGATCAAAGTCCGAAGGAGATTGCGCGACTGGTAAGGGACTATCTGATGCAGATTGCTCCGCCGGCCGTCACCGTCGAGGTCCGCGACCTGCACGGCGGCGACGGCGCCATCGTGCGCCGCGACAGTCCGGCGATGCGGGCGGCGTTCCGCGCCTACGCCGAAACCTTCGGCGTCGAGCCGATCTTCATGCGCGAGGGCGGCTCCATCCCCGTCGTGGCGACGTTCCAGAAGGCGCTCGGCATCGAGACGATCCTGATGGGCTTCGGCCTGCCCGACGACCGGTTGCACTCGCCGAACGAGAAGTTCCACATCCCGGCGTTTTACAAGGGCATCGAGACGGTGATCCGGTTTTTGGAGGGATTGCGGGATGCCGGATTGTGATCCAGGTAGTCGCGGTTTCCATACCGCGTGCCGATTTTGTGCTTGCGGCGGATTGTCAAATCCGCCGCAAGCTGTTTCTACTGTCCAGACTGTCGCGTGTAGTTGCGCGCGCACATCCCCACGGCGTGATACATCTCAAACCGCTCGTAGAACGCCTGCACATCTGCGTCGCAGAGCAGATCGATCATATACAAGTCCTGCAAGCGTTCCAACATCCGGCGTACCAGCGTTTGGCCGATGCCCTGGTATTGGTAGTCGGGCAGCACCTCGAGGAACGGGATGTAGGCCGCGAGCACGCCATCCGTTATCGCCGTGATGAACCCGACGACCTGTCCGGTTGCCGTATCTACCGCCAGCACCACCGCGTCGCTGTTGCGCAGCAGCCGCAGGTGTGTTTCTGGCGTTGGCGGGTTCGGCCAGCCGACGAAGAAGCCGTCTAGCTGCGCGGGCGTGATATCGTCTGCTGAATTCAGATATTCGATCATGTCCATAGAAACGGTCGAATGTCTATCAATCGGTGTAGATTTCGCTGATCCTCTTCGTGCCACTCGTTTTCGAGTTCCGTAGATTTGTCCATAGCCGCACAGTACTCGGGGTATTTTTCGCGTTCAGGAAAGACTATTACGTTTTCTTCAGAATCGAAGAGTTCCTCAAGAGATGGCCTGGTAACATCGTCCAAAGGATCGTGCCGGTTGGGACGTTCTTCTTTCCACCAATGGTACAACTGCGAAATCTCGCTCCAGGCGTGGCGATGCAGTTCGTCATGCTGCCAATCCACGATTTCGGCCGGTCTTTCCTTTTCGACGAAGTCTACCAAGATTTGAAAGGCAGTGTGGAGGAGGATGTGGTCTTTGTCATACCATTGTCCTCTTTCCAACGTGTGGATTTTCAGGTACTTCATACCGTATGCTCCCACTCACGCTGCCGTAGATTTTTGACCCATAAGGCGCTGTCTTGCATATCGTCGCGATCTCGCCACATCCCGATGAAGGGTTCATCCGTCAGCTTAACACGCTTGCCCTTTTTGATCGGCGTTACTGTTGGGTAACGAGTTTTCAAGAAAGCGACAAAGTCCAGGACTTGTCGCTGCGCCTCTGGCGGCAGTGATGTTATTTCACGGGCGATACTCGAAGTTTCCATATTTTACCCCCTTTACTGTTGTTTTACCTTCGCCCAGCTATCCCGCAGCGAGACCGTCAAGTTGAACACGAGTTTCCCTTCCGCCGTGTCCGAGTCGGTGCAGAAGTAGCCCTTGCGCATGAACTGGAACCGGTCGCCCGGCTGTGTCTCGGTAAGGCTTGGCTCGACCTTTGCGTCCGCCAGAATGATCAGCGAATCGGGATTGAGGTTCGCCATGAAGTCCTGGCCTTCGGGGACGTCGCCGGGGTCTTCCTTGGTGAAGAGGTAGTCGTACATACGAACCTCGGCATCGAGCGCGTGGGCAGCGGAGACCCAGTGGATTGTCCCACGCACTTTGCGCTTGTCGGGCGTGGTGCCACCGCGCGACTCCGGATCATAGGTGCAATGCAGCTCGACCACGTTGCCACTCTCATCCTTGACCACGTCAGTACAGGTGATGTAGTACGCGCCCATCAGCCGTACTTCGCGTCCCGGTGAGAGGCGGAAATATTTGCGCGGCGGATCCTCCATAAAATCCTCGCGCTCGATGTAAATCTCACGCGAAAACGGCACTTCGCGTGTGCCCATCTCGGGCTGTTGCGGGTGGTTGGGGACTTCAAAGTCTTCCACTTTGTTTGCGGGATAGTTGTCGATGATGACTTTCAGCGGTTCGAGCACGACCATGGCCCGGGGCGCGCGCTCGTTCAGGTCGTCACGGAGGCAGTGTTCGAGTAGAGCCATATCCACCACACTGTTGGCCTTGGCGATGCCGATGCGTTCCAGGAAGTCGGCGATGACCTCAGCCGTATAGCCGCGTCGCCGCAGACCGCGCAGCGTGGGCATTCGTGGGTCGTCCCAGCCGCGCACGTGTCCTTCGTTGACCAATCGCAGCAGGAAGCGCTTGCTCAGCACCGTGTAGGTCAGGTTCAGTCGCGCAAACTCGATTTGTTGCGGGTGATAGATACCCAGCGCGTCGAGGAACCAGTCGTAGAGCGGGCGGTGATCTTCGTAGCCCAGGTCGCACAGCGAGTGGGTAATGCCCTCGATGGAATCCTCCAGGCCGTGCGCCCAGTCGTACATCGGGTAGATATGCCACTTGTCGCCGGTGCGGTGGTGCGACGCGTGGAGGATGCGATACATCACCGGGTCGCGCAGGTTGATGTTGGGCGACGCCATATCGATCTTGGCGCGCAGCACGCGGGAACCTTCGGGGAACTCGCCCGCGCGCATCCGCCGCAGCAGATCGAGGTTCTCTTCCACAGAACGGTCGCGGTAGGGACTGTTCTTGCCGGGTTCGGTGAGCGTGCCGCGATATTCCCGCATCTCGTCCGCGCTGAGGTCATCGACGTAAGCCTGGCCCTGCTCCACAAGTTGCTCCGCCCACGCGTACATCTGATCGAAGTAATCGGAGGCGTAGAAGATCGTGTCGCCGAAATCGTGTCCTAGCCAGCGCACATCTTCAACGATGGCTTTCACGTACTCGTCTTCTTCTTTCGCCGGGTTGGTGTCGTCGAAGCGTAAGTTACACTTCCCGCCGTAGTCCTTGGCGACGCCGAAGTCAATCGCCATCGCCTTGGCATGGCCGATGTGCAGGTAGCCGTTCGGCTCCGGCGGGAATCGGGTGTGGACGCGCCCGCCGAACCTGCCGGTCTTCAGGTCTTCCTCAACTGCCGCGCGGATAAAATCGCGCGGGGTCATCGTTTCATTCTCAGTCATAGTCTTCTCTCCTATAGGTGCGTTGCACTTTCCGAAGTGCGACGCACCTGGTTATGGTTACAGGTCGTAATACAGTTCGATTTCGTAAGGATGCGGGCGGTTGTTGACTTGTTGCTCTTCCCATCGTTTGCGGGCGATCCAGCGCCGGATGAGTTCCGCGTTGAACACGTCGCCCGCGAGCAGGAAATTGTGATCGGCCTCCAAGGCATCCATCGCCGCGCCCAACGAGGTGGGCAGCGCTTTGATCGTCGCACGCTTCTCCGCCGGCCAGGAGAAAATGTCTTCATCCACCGGTCCAAAGCCCATCTCGGTGGGATCCATCCGCTTGAGGATGCCGTCGATGCCGGCGAGCAACTGCGCCGCCATCGCCAGATAGGGATTGCAGGTCGCGTCGGGCGGGCGGAACTCGAACCGCGCCGAGTCGGGCTGGTTGGCGTATTTGGGGATGCGAATCGCTGCGCTGCGGTTGCCGAGCGAGTAGATGGCGCTGATGGGCGCTTCGTAGCCGGGGATCAATCGCCGGAAGGAGTTGGTGCTCGGATTGGTGAAGGCCATTACCGCGCCGCCGTGCCGCAGCAAGCCGCCAATGTAATAACGCCCAATGTCGCTGATCGTCCCGTATTTCCCCGGGTCGTAACACAGATTCTCGCCATCCTTCCAGAAGTGCTGGTGGAAGTGCATCCCCGAACCGGCCTCGCCATAGAGCGGCTTGGGCATAAACGTGACCGACATTCCTTCCTTGAACGCCGTCATCCGCGACACGTATTTCACCAACATCGACCCGTCTGCTGCCTGGAGAAGCGGTAGCATCGGCGTCTCGATCTCGCACTGGCCCGGTCCACCCACTTCGTGATGGTGGTATTTCACGTCGAGGCCCATGTTCATCAAGTGCTGGCTGATGCGCGAGCGCAGATTGTACAGTCGATCCTGCGGCGGGATGGCGTGATAGCCGCCGTGGCGCGGGATGCCGTAGCCGCAGCCCATCTCTTGTGTGTTCCAGTTCGCCTCATCCGACTCCACGCGGTAAAAGGCCGAGTTCATGCTGTTGTGATAGCCTACGCTATTGAAGACGTAGAACTCGAATTCCGGCCCCCAGAGGCTGGTATCCGCGATGCCGGCCGCGCGCATATAATCCTCGGCGCGCAGGGCGACGTTGCGTGGATCGTAGGGGAAGATCGCGCGCGTGTCGGCCTCTTTTGCGGAGCAGATGAAGCTCAACGTCGGCATATCCCAGAAGGGATCCTCTGCGCCGGTGCTGAGATCGGGCACGGCGACCATATCGCCCGCGCTGATCGATTTGAACCCTACGCTGGAGCCATCGAAGCCGACGCCTTCGGCCATCAACTCTGGCGTGAATTGCGCGGCGGGGACCGTCACGTGATGCCAGCGTCCCCAGAGATCGCAGAATTTGAGGTCCACCATGACAATCTTGTGCTCGTGGATATAGCTTTGCGCCTCTTCAAGCGTTTCGAACACTACGGGCCTCCTTAAGAAAATGGCAAATGGTGAATGGCAAATGGTAAACTAAAAATCCGTTAGAATCCGTTCAATCCGTTGACAGACATTATATGCACCTTTGCTTTTGCGGCAAGAAAAAAGGCGTTGCGGTACAATTAACACGGCGATGCTCCCGTCCCCGTCTCGGGGACGGGCTATGCTTGCCTGAGTGCGCCTTTGGCGACCCCGGGACGGGGTCGCTGAGCGTGGGCGTGCGGCTTTTGCCTTAATGCGAAAAAAGGCATTGCCATTTGAATGTTATGCTGAAGTTGTGTATACTCTGGACGTGATTTATGACTCTCCAATTACGAGATACCAAAACTATACGGGAAAGGATTCTGGAATGATCAAAATTGCTGAAGTACTCCCCCCCTATCCCACGCCGCTATGGCGGATGGTCAAGCAGTGCGGCGTGGATTACGTCGTCGGGTCGATGGACTTCCGGCGAGGCTTGAATGTGGATAAAGAGAGCCTGCCGTGGAGCTATATGTCACTGGTGCGGATCAAAACCGCTTATGAGGATGGCGGCTTCACATTCGACGTGCTGGAAAGCCGTCCGCCGCTCAACAAGGCCAAGCTCGGCTTGCCGGGGCGGGATGAGGAAATCGACACCGCGATCACCTTGATTCGCAACATGGGCGCGCTCGGCATCCCGGTGTGGTGCTACGAGTGGATGCCCGTCTTCAACTGGATGCGCACCTCGACCACCGCGCCGGCGCGGGGTGGAGCGCTGGCGACTGCCTACGATCACGACCTGATGCGCAACGCGCCGCTCACGGAATACGGCGTCGTCACCGAGGAGCAGTTGTGGGAGAGCCTGGAATACTTCCTCAAAGCGGTTGTGCCGGAGGCGGAAAAGGCCGGCGTGCTATTGGCGATGCACCCCGACGATCCGCCCATTTCGCCGATCCGTGGATTGGGCCGTATTATGCGCAGCGTCGAAAACTACCAACGCCTGCTCGACCTCGTCCCCAGTCCGGTCAACGGCATCGCGCTCTGCATGGGCAACTTCACGTTGATGACCGACGACCTACCCGGCGTCATTCATCATTTTGGCGAGCAGGACAAAATCTTCTTCGTCCACTTCCGCGACGTACGCGGCACGCCGGAGAAGTTCGTCGAGACCTTCCACGACGACGGCAAGACCGACATGCTGGCCTGTATGCAGGCCTACCGCGACGTCGGCTTCGAGGGTGTCTGCCGTCCCGACCACGTCCCCACGATGGAGGGTGACAGCAACGACAATCCGTCCTACTCGGCGGTGGGGCGGCTTTTCGCTATAGGCTATCTCAAAGGTCTGCGCGAAGCGGTGTACGGGCAGCGCTGATCTTTACCCTTGCGAAGCCCAGGAGGTGATTATGCACTGGTCTGAGATACGAACAGCTTATCCTGATCAATGGTTGGTTATTGAGGCTCTTGAAGCGCACACAAGCGTTGATGCTGAACGACTTCTGGATCGTTTGGCTGTCATTGAAACCTGTAATGATGGCCATTCAGCGATGCAACGTTACCGTCAACTTCATCAAGAGTACCCACAACGGGAATTTTACTTCGCACATACCAGCCGTGAAGAACTGAATATCCGCGAACGCTACTGGCTCGGCATTCGGAGGCCCTATGCAGTTGTCGCTGAGAGATAATTTACCTTTCGTCGCTGTGACAATTGCTTACTCAGGGCATACTGTCGAGGCGAAGCATGTACTCATTGACACCGGTTCTGCTACGACGATATTGTCCGCTGACGTTGTGGCAGGAATTCAAGTTGTACCTTCACCTGATGATGAATTGCATATCATTCGTGGTATTGGTGGGAGTGAAGTTGTCTTCAGTCGTGTCGTCGACTATCTGCAAATTGGTGAGAACAGGCTTCCAACGTTTGAAGTCGAAGTTGGTGGTATGGATTACGGTTTTCAGATTGATGGTATCTTGGGGATGGATTCACTGACGCAGATGGGCGCTATTATCAACTTATGCGAGATGCAACTCTCGTTTGAGCCTTAACTATATCTACAGGAGCATACGATGATCAAAAAATATCCCCCGATTACGTCGAAATTGCCCGTCCTTCTCCACGGCGGCGACTACAATCCCGACCAGTGGCCTGCCGAGGTGTGGGAGGAAGACATGCGCTTGATGAAGCTCTCGCACTGCAACGCGATGAGCGTGGGCATCTTCGCCTGGGCGCGCCTGGAACCCGCCGAGGGCCAGTTCGACTTCGACTGGCTCGACCGGGTGATGGACGTGATCGCCGAAAACGGCGGCGTGGCGGTGCTGGCGACGCCGAGCGGGGCGCGTCCGGCCTGGCTGGCGCGCCAGTACCCCGAAGTGCTGCGTGTCCGCGCCGACCGGCAGCGCAATCTCTTCGGCGGGCGGCACAACCACTGCCTCACCTCGCCGGTCTATCGTGAGAAGGTGCGCATCATCAATAGCAAACTCGCCGAGCGGTACGCCGATCATCCCGCGCTCGCCGTGTGGCACCTCTCCAATGAGTACAGCGGCAGTTGCCATTGCGACATGTGCCGGGCGGCTTTCGTCGAATGGCTCAAGGCCAAGTACGGGACGCTCGATGCGCTCAATCACGCCTGGTGGACGGCCTTCTGGAGCCACACGTACACGGATTGGGACCTGATCGAACCGCCCAGTCCCATCGGCGAACAGTCGGTGCATGGCCTGAACCTGGACTGGAAGCGCTTCGTCACCGACCAGACGACGGACTTCATGCGCCACGAAATCGACGCACTGCGCGAGTTCACGCCGGACATCCCGCTCACGACCAACATGATGGGCACGTTCCCCGGCCTCAACTACTGGAAGATGGCGCCTTATCTGGATGTCATCTCATGGGACAGCTACCCGACGTGGCACAAGGATGATGATGTGGTGTTGGCCTCCGACGTCGCTTTCGTTCACGACATCAACCGCTGTCTTAAGGGTGGCAAGCCGTTTATGCTCATGGAAAGCGTCCCCAGCGCCACCAATTGGGTGCAGGCGGCCAAAGTGAAGCGACCGGGTATGCACGCGCTCTCGTCGTTGCAGGCTGTGGCGCACGGCTCGGATACGGTGCAGTATTTCCAGTGGCGCAAGAGTCGCGGGTCATCGGAGAAGTTCCACGGCGCGGTGGTCGATCACGTGGGGCACGAGAACACCCGCGTCTTCCGCGACGTGACCGACCTTGGCGTGAAGCTGGAGAAGCTCGCGCCCGTGGTGGGGACGACGGTGCGCCCCGACGTGGCGATCATCTACGACTGGGAGAACCTGTGGGCGATGAACGACGCCCAAGGCCCACGGCGCGGCGACAAGGGCTATCTGGACGCCTGCAAGCGTCACTACCGCGCGTTCTGGGAACGCGGCATCCCCGTGGATGTGATCGACATGGAGCAAGATCTGAGCCGCTACAAACTCGTCATCGCGCCGATGCTCTACATGGTGCGTCCCGGCGTGGACGAGCGCATCGCGGCGTTCGTGGAGGCGGGTGGGACGTTCGTCGCCACCTACTGGACGGGCATCGTGGACGAGAACGACCTGGTCTTCCTGGGCGGCTGGCCCGGCGGTAAGCTGCGCCAGGTGTTGGGGATTTGGGACGAGGAGATTGACGCGCTGTATGAGAATGACCGTAACGCTGTTCTTCTCAGGCCGGGCAATCCGCTCGGCTTTGGTGGCGAATACGAGCTGCGCGATTACTGCGCTCTCGTCCACCCGGAAAGCGCGGACGTGCTGGCGACCTACAAGCGCGATTTCTACGCCGGACGACCGGCGCTCACCGTCAACGCTTTTGGCGGCGGCAAGGCTTACTATCTCGCCTCCAACCCCGACGACGGCTTTTTGCGTGACTTCTACGGTGCGTTGGATGCGAACCTGGGCCTGCTGCGCTCGCTCGATGCGGAACTGCCGCACGGTATCAGCGCGCAATTGCGCACGGATGGGGAGGCGAAGTACGTCTTCCTGATGAACTTCAACGCGGAACCTGTGGTGATTGATCTGGGCGCGGCGACGTACACCGATTTGTTGACCGGGGAGACGTTGAGCGGCGCAGTCGAATTGAGTGTCTACGACGTGAAGGTGTTGGTCGCCGAATAACCGGCGAGTACTTCGGCTATGGTCTCGTCCAGTCCGCCGGGCGTGCTCGGCGGCGGGGTGAGACCCAGTTCATCGAGCAAACGGCTGGCTTTCTCCTGGGTGTCGCTCTCACTGGCCGGGTGGCGGCGTACCAGATCAAGCAGCGCGGCGGCTTGGCTTTTCAGGCCTTGCTGTGCGAAGAGGCGAGCCATATTCATCAGGATTTTGGTCGCCATGGTCAGCGTCTGGGTATCTTGGGCGATCTGCAGAGCTTCGGTCAGGTAGGTTTGCGCTTCGCGGCAGTCGTTGTGGGCACAGGCGATCTCGCCCAGGTTGTTCAGACACGTCATAATTGTCCACGATTCCTGGGTGGCGCGCCCGATGGCGAGGCCTTCCCGGCAGAATTGTGACGCTTTCCGGTAGTCGCCCAATGTGTAAGCGATCTCCCCCAGGTTGCTCAAGGCAATGGCTTGGCCGTTCTGATCGCCGATGTGGCGGCAGATGTCCAGGCTTTCCTGGTAAAACGACTGGGCTTCTGGATACTGTTCCAGCAGGTGATACACCGTGCCCAGGTTGTTGAGGTGGATGGCGACGTTGAACTGATCGTCGAGATCGCGGCTCAAGGTCAGACATTCCTCGAATATCCCGCGTGCTTGGTCATAATTGCCACGATGGCAGGCGACATCGCCCAGGGCGTTCAGCGGCGCCATGATGAGCCGTTGATCGCCGAGTTCCCGGGCCAGGGCCAGGCTTTCTTCGTGAAGGGCTTCTGTCCGTTCCAGATCGCCGGTCAAATAACTGATAAGGCCCCAGACTTGGAGTGACTGTGCCATACCTCTGCGATCCTCGATCTGCTTGGCTAGAGCGTGAGCTATCTGGGCCAGTTGTTCGGCCTTGTCGTTCTGCCCCTGGTGGCGGATGGTATTTGCCAGGTTAGTCAGGCAGAAGATCTGTTCGGACGGCATTTCCAGACGCTCGAAAATTTCCAGGCTGCGCTCCAAGACGCCGGCCGCTTGTTGGTAGAGGCCCTGATGGTGATAAAGTGCTCCCTGCCGGGTCAATAGTTTGCCGAGCAATCTTTGCTGTTCTGGCTCTGTGCTCCACCTGTCTATCGCCAGCGCGAACAACGCTACACCGACTTGAAACCAGCAGCGGATGTCGCAGAAGTGGTAGAGGCTCTCCAGGGCCTGCTCGACCTCGCGGGCCTGTCCCTGGGATACGGCCCATTGCCACGCTTGGCGCACGTTGTCGCTCTCCAATGTGATCTCCGAAAGGGCTTGCTTCTGCAATGCGCCTTTTAGTGCCTAACCGCCCAAATTCTTGCTCAACGGGCAAGAAAACGGGCTGCGAAAAACCTTTTTGGTTCCGGCTTGTCCGGGTTAGGTGTATTTCTTGCTGTTCGAGGAACGTGGTGTAGTAACGAGCGTGCTCCGCGTAGACGGTTGCGGCCTCTCCCGACGCGCCGAGTTTTTCGGCGATGTATTGGTGCAGCAGTGGATGTAGGGTGTAGCGTCCAGTGGCGTCGGCGTGCAGCAGTGATTTGTGAATCAGTCCGGCGAGCAGGGTCGCAGAAGCTACGGCGACCTGCGTGGCGGCGGCGCGGTCGAAGCCGCCCTGGAAGGCCGCCAGCCGGGCGAGACACGCGCGCTCTGCGTCTGTGAGCAGCTTCCACGAGTACTCGAAGGAGGCGCGCAGGCTGCGATGGCGCGGATCGACGTTGCGCAGGGAGGTCGTCAGCATATCGCTGTTGGCGGCGATTTCCTGGGCGATATCGCTGCACGCGCGACTGTCGACCCAGGCTGCTGCCAGTTCGAGGCCCAGGGGAATGCCTTCGACCAAGCGGCAGATGCGCAGCACATTGGGGAGCACGCCCGCATCCAGCGCAAAGCGCCGGTCTGCGCGCTGTGCGCATTGCGCAAACAGGGCGACGGCGCTGTAGTGCTCGGCGTCCTGGCTCGATACGTCGATTTCTGGATACGTCAATCCTTCCAGGTGGTAGACTTGCTCTTCGCGTAGGTTGAGGCGCTCGCGGGACGTAATCAGCAGTATCACGTTGGGCGCACGGCTGAGGATTTGCTCGACGAGCGAACTTTCGAGTGCGTTGTCCTGCAATAGATGCTCAAAATTATCGAGCGCCAGGAGCATTTCTTTTTCACGCAGGTAGTTGAGCAGTTGCTCATCAGGGCTTTGCGGGCCTTGCAGGGAGAAACCGAGGGCCTTGGCGATAGTGTAGGCGATGAATTCGGCGGATGTTACCGAATCAAGAGGGACGAAAGCGACGCCATGCGCGAACAGACCGCGATGTTCCTCCAGGGCTTGCAGCGCCAGGCGGCTCTTGCCGATCCCGCCCGGCCCGACGAGCGTGACGAGACGGCAATCCGGCGCGGCCAGCCATTCGGCCAGTTCGGCTAACTCGGTCTCCCGTCCCACGAAGCGGGTAGGGGCCGGCGGCAAGCCGTTGGCTGGCGGCTCGGCCTGTATCTCTTCGCGCTTGATCGCTTCGAACAGCGACGTCGTCTCCGCCATCGGCTCGACGCCCAACTCCTGGGCCAGGATGCGGCGGCAGGTTTCGTATTGGGCCAGCGCTGCGCTGCGCTCTCCCTCCATTGCCAGCAGGCGCATCAGTTGGCGGTGCGCTTCCTCGCGCCAGGGTTCCAGTTCCACTTGCTGCCACGCCGCTTGCCGCGCGCGGGCCAGGTCGCCGCGCCGGGTATGGTAATCGGTCAGCGTGAAGAGCGCCTCGATGGCCTCGCGGTGCAGCCACTCGCGCTTGAGGGTGGCCCATTCCTCGAAGAGCGTGCTGTCGCCCAGGAAGAAGTGTTCCAGAAATTCCCCGCGATACAGGGCTGCCATAGCCTCCAGGCGTTGCAGACAGGGGCGGCAACTTTCCCTGCGCCGGTGACGATGCTGCTGGCAGGCGTGGCTGAGAGCCTCGAATTGTGCTACGTCCAGGGTGTAATCGCCGGCGGGATTGAATTGCACGGTATCACGGTTCACCAGTAGAAGGGGCGTCTCGGCGCACTCGTCTTCGCGCAGTGATTGGCGCAGGTAGAGCAAGGTCTGGCGCAGGTTTTGGCGCGCTTTGTTGTCCGGCTGATCGGGCCACAGCAGCGTGGCGAGCGCGTCGCGGCGCTGTGGATGCCCGGATTCCAGCGCCAGGTAGGCCAGCAGGGCGCGGGCTTTGTCGGTGGCGAACCCGGTCAAAGGGTTGCCGTCCAGCGAAATTTGTAGTGATCCGAGCAGTTGTATGTCTAAATGCGCCATAGGGTCAACGGATGCAACGGATTGAGCCAGACTACAAAAGTCTCACGAGATACCTGGTTGACAGATACCGGCGTTGGACAAACGATCTGCGAACCGCCGATACGTGCTGAGACTTTTGTAGTCTTTGCCCTGATGTTGATTATACCTGTAAGCTCATTTGAGGGCAATGTTTGTCTTTTTACAGGCGACAGGATAATTGCGATGTTGTTATGACGTTTTTATGACGGCGTTAGGGTACGATCTTTCACGAAAGCCTTGTAAAGGGTCCCGTCCATATCCGGCGCACACCTTGCAAGGATGGCTTTTGGACGTTGTAAAAAACATCACAATTTCACGGAGGTCATAATGAGAAGGGTTTTGCTCGTCGGTGTCGTTTTGGGTGTTATGCTTCTTGGATTGGGGACCGCGCGCGGAAGCGTGTCTGCGGCGGCGGCGGCTCTGCCGCAGCCGGAAACGGCGACGGACCCGGTCGTGTGCAGCGCGCTCGCGGCTGGCGGCGGGACGGCTTTTCGGAGTACGCTCACCGCGTCGCAGGATAGTTACGTGGATGATTCCGCGCCGGATGACAATTACGGCGCAGAGACGGCGTTGGCGGTGGGCCGCGTCAATCTGCTCCCTAGCGGTGAGGCGAATCTGAATACCTTCGTTGCTTTCGACCTGGCAGCGCTGCCGTCCGACGCCGTGATTTTGACGGCGACGCTGGAACTATACCAGACCGGTACGAGCGGCGGTAGTTTCAGTGTGAAAGTGCAATCGCTCACCGAAAGCTGGACCGAAAACGGCGTTACCTGGAACAACCAACCGGCGTACACGACGGCGGATGAGGTGACTGCGCTCACTGTCTCCGGCAACTGGCGACGGTGGGACATCACGACGCTGGCGCAGAACTGGTGGGCGACGCCGTCCGCCAACCACGGCGCGCGGGTGGTTTTCGATTTCGGGTCGAATGGTTCGCGCATTTTCAGTTCCCGCGAGGGCGATTATCCGCCGCGCTTGGTGGTAGAGTATGTGCGTCAGGCGACAGTGTATCCACAGGCGGATGTCTACGTCAGCCAGACCAACCCGACGACAAATTACAACGTGTATGATACGCTGAGCGTGCAGGATGACTCCGGCAACAATGCAAGTCACACGCTCATCCGCTTTGACCTGTCCGATATTCCAGACGGTAGCACTGTCATCAGCGCGTCGTTGGGGTTGAACACTTACTTCACCCTATTGCAGTCTCCCGCCGCTCCCCAAGCGATTGACATCGCGCCGGAAGCCGCGCTCGCAACGTGGGACGAGACGACGGTGACGTGGAGTTCGGCGCCGGGTTCTGTGAACCTGGGTGATCCGGCCTATGCCTGGACAACCAATTTGTGGAACTGGCTGGACGTGACGAATGTTACCCGGGCGTGGGTCTCCGGCGAGAATGACAACCACGGTTTCAAACTTACCGCCGCGTCGGGCGTGGGGGTGGCTGATTTCTATTCCCGTGAACGGGGAGGGAACGCCCGCCCGCAACTCATCATCACCTACGGCCCGCCGCCGTGCTATCCCGCCACGAGCGTGAACATCGGCGGGGCGACGCAGGGCATCACCGATACAC
>Ga0209614_1001134_pt1 | contig 20873 bp, 12 predicted proteins | sample BlaSprsedimmetaG_FD_185484 | JGI IMG/M metagenome (GOLD analysis project Ga0209614, IMG submission 185484) | Hot spring sediment bacterial and archeal communities from California, USA to study Microbial Dark Matter (Phase II) - Blank Spring... ... | reverse complement strand
GCCCGACGACGCCCCCCGCCGGACAGAACGCCCCACATCCAATACGCCGCCAGGAGGCCGCTAGCCACCAGCGCGAGCAAATTGTGGCTCAGCAGCAAGCTCGCCAGCGTCAGCACACCGCCGAGCAGGGACCACCGCCCCCCCACTCCGTTCATCACACGGTGAAACGTGTAAAACACCAACGGCAGTAAACAGAGCGCCAGGTGTTCGGCTAAAACCCCGCGGGCATGGGGATCAATAAGGACGACGTAAGGTGCAAAAACGAAGGAAGCGGCCGCCAACAGGCCAGCCTCCGGCCCGAAGAGGTCCCGTCCCAATAGATAGGCCCCGACCGAAGCACACACAAACCCCAGGACAAACACTCCCTTGACCCCACCGACGATGTCCACCATTGGCAGCAGGTCGAACAGATTGGCGATATAATAAGTCAAGGGGGCGTAATAGTTAAAGATGGGATACCCATAACCAAAATAAAAATTCGGCGCCCAACGGGGATAAAAGACACCAGCGCGGAGCAGGTGGCCCAGCTCGGCCGCGCGATAGACGTGCAGTTCGGCATCCGTTTGACGGGGTAAACCAGGCCGAGTGAGAAACGGAGCTGCCGCGATCAGAGCCAGCATCAACGCCAGCACCAACCCCCACTCGACCTTGCCCCTCCCCTTGACCATCAACCCCTCCATAGATAACAACAGACGGCAGATGGACTGATCCCTCAGCACCATCCACCGTCTTTTCGCGCTCTAGCCTTGGGCCACCAGGTCCGCGATCTGTTCCGGGTGTTCGGCCACCCGGACGCCGACGGCCTCGAAAGCCGCGATCTTTTCCTCTGCTGTGCCGGTGCCGCCCTGGATAATCGCGCCTGCGTGTCCCATCCGCTTGCCAGGAGGCGCCGTCCGCCCGGCCACAAAGGCCGTGACCGGCTTGCTCATCCGCTCAGCGATGAATCGGGCCGCCCGCTCCTCGTCGCTGCCGCCGATCTCGCCGATCAGCACCACCTGCTCGGTGAGCGGATCATCCTCGAACAAACTCAACACATCTATGAACGTCGTGCCGATGATAGGATCGCCGCCGATCCCCACGCACGTCGTCTGACCAATACCCCGGGCGGTGAGCGCATAGACCACCTCGTAAGTCAGCGTCCCAGACCGGGAAACGACCCCGACAGAGCCGGTCGTGGCAATGTGGCCAGGCATAATGCCGACTTTGGCCTGGCCCGGTGAGAGAAGCCCGGGGCAGTTAGGACCCACCAGCCGCGCCTCTTTCTGATCCAGATATGCCCGGACCAGGACCATATCCTGAGTAGGAATACCTTCGGTGATACAGACGATCAACTGAATACCAGCGTCGGTCGCTTCCAGAATTGCATCGGCAGCGAAACGGGCCGGCACATACACGACGGACGCATTGGCACCGGTTTCCGCCACCGCCTCGGCGACAGTGTCAAAGACGGGCACCTGCCCATCACAGGCTTGCCCACCTCCCTTGCCCGGCGTCACGCCCGCCACCACCTGCGTCCCATACTCGATCATCTGTAAACTGTGAAACTCCCCCTCGCGCCCGGTAATGCCCTGCACCAACAACCGTGTGTTCTTGTCAACTAGAATTGCCATCGTTGCCCCCTACGCGCTCAACTCACCCCGCGCCGCGGCCACGGCCTTTTGTGCCGCCTCGGCCAGGGTCGTCGCGGTAACCAAGCGATACTCGGACTGATTCAACAACTCGCGCCCTTCCGCTTCGTTTGTCCCCACCAGACGGGCCACCAGGGGCACCGTCGGCTTGACCTCCTCGAAGGCTGTGAGGATTCCCTTGGCCACCTCGTCACAGCGGGTGATGCCACCAAAAACATTGAACAACACCGCCCTGACGTTGGGATCCTCCAAGATCAAGCGCAGGGCGGTCGCCACTCGCTCCGCCTTGGCGCCGCCGCCAATATCGAGGAAATTGGCCGGTGCGCCTCCAAAGTGCTTGATGATGTCCATCGTCGCCATCGCCAACCCGGCTCCATTGACCATACAACCGATCTCGCCCTCCAGCTGAACGTAGCTCAAACCGGCCTCCCGGGCCTGCTGTTCGGTCGGGGTCTCCTCATCCACGTCCCGCATCTCGGCCAAATCCGGGTGCCGAAATAGGCCGTTATCATCAATCACCATCTTGCCATCCACCGCCAGCAATTTGCCATCACCGGTGACCACCAGCGGATTGATCTCGGCCAGCGAGGCATCGTAAGCCTGAAATGCCTTGTACAATCCCTGGGCAATGCGTCCAAAGGCGCGAGTGTGCTCTTCGGTCAACCCAATCCCCTTGGCCAGCCCCAGAGTCTGGTAGCCGCGCAGCCCCAGGAACGGATCAATGCTCACCTTCTTGATGGCGTCCGGCTTGGTGCGCGCCACCTCCTCGATCTCCACCCCGCCCTCGGAGGAGGCCATCATCACAGCCCGCCGGTTGGCCCGATCCACGACGATCCCCAGATAGATCTCGGTCTGGATGTCGGCTGCCTCGTCCACCAGCACCTTGCGCACCGGTAGCCCCTTGATCTCGAGGCTCAAAATCGCCTCGGCCATCTCGACGGCCTCGGCCGGGGTCTGCGCCAGCCGGATGCCCCCAGCTTTGCCCCGCCCACCGACCAGAACCTGGGACTTGACGACCACTGGGCCTCTCATCTCCTCAGCAATACGGCCAGCACCCTGGGCTGTCGTCGCGACGTCCCCCCTGGGGATGGGCACGCCATGCACGGCAAAGAGCCGCTTGGATTGATACTCGTGTAATTTCACGTCATCGCCTCCCTACTCGTATCACATATATCTGAAACAGATTGTAACACCCCCGCAGGATAACGCGCGGGATTATACCACAGCCCCCACAGAAGCCAAGTCAATACGCCCCATCTCCAAGCAACACGTGCGGTATCGTTCGCAACAAAATCTTGAGATCGAGCCACAGCGACCAATTCTCGATGTAATAGACATCCAGTAGGACTCCTTCGTCGAAATTGATGGAACTGCGCCCACTGATCTGCCACAATCCCGTCATCCCCGGCCGCGCCTCAAGCCGCTTCTTGTGCCACTCCTTGTACTCGGCCACCTCGCTGGGCAGAGCCGGACGCGGACCAACTAAACTCATCTCGCCACGCAGGACGTTCCACAACTGCGGCAGCTCGTCGAAACTGATGCGGCGCAGCAGCCTCCCCACCCGCGTGAGGCGGGGATCGTCCTGAATCTTGAACAGCGGCCCATCCGCCTCGTTCAACGCTCGCAGCTTTTCCAGCTCCGCTTCCGCCCCCTCGCGCATTGAGCGAAATTTGTAAATATCGAACAACGCCCCCCCCGCGCCCACACGGACCTGGCTAAACACAATCGGTCCTGGCGAATCTAGCCAAATGGCCAGCGCGATCAATCCCATCAACGGCGCACCCACCACCAGCCCTAGCACCGCGCCCACAATGTCCAACCCCCGCTTGACCAACCGGGTTCTCCGTTCAAACCCCACTTCCCGCACGCCGATTAACGGCACCCCCCCCAAATCGTCCACGTCCACCTGGCTCAGGCTCATCTGGAAGAGGTCCGGCACGATGCGAGCGTTCACACGCCGCCGCTCACACTCCCGCACGATCCCCATAATTTTGCGATGGTACATCCACGGCAGGGTGATGATGACCTCGTCCACCTCCTCCGCCTCAATCAGCTTCGATAGGTTGCTGACCGCTCCTAACCCTCTGAACCGGCCGATGTCGCTCTCCCCCTTCGAGGGGTCGTCATCCACGAAACCGACGATCCGATAGCCCAGCTCGGGTTGCGCGACGATGGTACGCATCACCGTGCGTCCCACCTCACCCGCACCGACAATCATCACGCATGACACTCCCACCCCCCGCTTCAAGAGCCCCCTCACGATCAAGCCGTACAAGATGCGCACCAAGGCCAACAACACAACAGCAATAACCCCGGCCTCAATGAGCAGCAGACGGGAGTATTCGAGGGGTTGCAGCACAAACGTGATGGCCAGCAGCACCACCACAGACTTGGCCGTCGCGTTCGTGATGCGATGCACCTGATCGAGCCACGGACGCCGCCACCAACTCTGGTAGACCCGATCCATCTGAAAAGCCAACAGCATGAACAGGATGAAGGCGCCAGCAAAGGGAATGTAGGCCGAAAATGGGTGATGGAAGCTGATTTCGCGGAACCACTGCAACTCGTGCCGCACCCAGTAAGCCAACGCCATACTCAGACCGATCAAACACACGTCAGAGATGACGATCCACCAGGGAGCACTGCGATTCTCTTTCACAGACTCTTCCTCCGCATCACCGGCCTGCTCGACGCTCTGCAAGAGCGCGCCGATACACCTGCGCCGTCTCCTGGGCGGCCCGCTGCCACGTAAACCGGCTGGCGTGGATCAAGCCCCGCTCCCGCAGATCATCCCGCAATGCTGCATCCGTCAACAGGCGCTGCAATCCTTCGGCCAATGCATCCACGTCAAGCGGGTCCACCAGCATCGCCGCGTCACCGGCTGCTTCTGGCAGCGAGGATAGAGTCGAGGTCAACACGGGCGTGCCGCAAGCCAGCGCCTCCAATACGGGCAGACCGAACCCCTCGTACACAGAAGGATAGGCCAGAACCGTCGCAGCGTTATACCACAAGGGCAGCACCTCGTCATCAACGTATCCGGCGAACACAACCCGATCACTCAACTCCAATTCACTGACCCGCGTCAACACGTCCTGGTAGAGCCAGCCCCTTCCGCCCACCAGCACCAGATGGACATCCTCACACCGCACGCGCGCGAACGCCTCCACCAAACGCACCAGGTTCTTGCGAGGCTCCAACGTTCCCACGAACAACACGAATCGGGCTGGCAGGCCCGAACGCTCGCAAAAGGCCCGTACCTCGTCCGGTGGCAGTGGACGAAAGGCCGGGACGACCCCGTGATATACAACGTCAATTCGATCCGCCGGAACGTTCAACAACCGCGTCGTCTCGGCGGCCGCGTGAGCCGAGACGGCGATCACCCGCTGCGCCCGGCGGACCGAGAGCTGCGTCAGCACTGTCAAATAGAGTCGGTTGGCGGGCCGAAAGAGGGCCGGGAAGCGTAGAAAGCTCAGATCGTGAATCGTGACCACCGCCGGGCAGGGGGCCATCAGGGGGCTGACGAACGCCGGCCCGTGAACCAGGTCCGCCCCGATCTGCCTCAGCGCCACCGGCTGGACCACCTGTTCCCACACCACTCGCACCGCCGCCCGGCCGGTCGGCCAGCGAGAGCGACGTACAGCGAGGGAGACGCCTGAAGGCAGTGCTCCCTCGCCCAATAGGACAGTATAGTCCATCTCCTCATCCGCCATCTCCAGGTGGCGCAGCAGGTGGTAAATATACTGATGTACCCCCGCGCTGCGGTAACCCCTTTTACCAGACAAGAGATGAGCATTAAAGGCCACGTGCAAACCGTGTTCTGCGACGTTTCCCATCACGTGGCGATTATATCACACAGCGTCCCCCTAGACCAATCGCACATAGGTGCGACGCACTTCCCAAGTGCGTCGCACCTGTCTCACTCCGTCACCCTGAACAGCCGTCCATCCGCCCGGCCAAAAACATCCGGGAAGTAAAACTCGTTCGCCGTGGTGGGGATGACCTGGTATTCGCCTGCTTGAGTGGCCCGGAAGGTGTAGGTGTACTGATACGTGCCGGCCGCCAGATAGTCGGCGAACAATACCACCCGATCGTCTCGCATCTCGCTGCGGCTGTACCAATTCCACCACCAGCGGTAGAAACCGTACCAGAAGTCACTCTCCGTCTCGCGGTACAGCCCTGGTTCCATCTCCAGCAGGCTCGTCGTCGCCAGGCTGGTATCAATTGCCTCCGCCCCAGCCGGGAGGGGGTCCTCGACCAGCACGTAATACAGGTCGTGGGGCGCGATGATAGTCAACTGGACCTGCACCACATCGCCCACGGCAGCCTGTTTCACCTCCGGGCACTTGGCCCCCTCGGTACAAGTCGGGTCCGTGTAGCGCCGTTGGACAATGATCCCCCGCTCCAACGGCTCGATCTCTTCCACCGGCAGGTAGACCTTGAGGTGGGCCGTATAGTACAACCGGCCTGGCCCCTCTCCCCGCCCGATGGTGAGGCGGTTGCCCACCTCGGCCAGCAGTTCCGCCACCGCCACCTGCAACTGGATCGGGCGGCCCACGCTCTCTGGGGAGACATCTCCCTCCGCTAGCACCTCCTCGTTCAGCCAAACCGCGTACTCGTACTCCCCCGCCAGCTCCCCGGTGACGACCATCCAATCGGTCAGCGCGATGATGGCCCAGGCTGTCTCCTGGGTCGTCTCCCAGATGCCATCCTGGCGGGCGACCATCAGCCAGCGCACCACGTTGGGGATGAGCGCATTCTCCGGGTCGAGCCGGGCCAGCGCCTCCAGGACGATCGCCGTGGAGCGCGTGTCGGTGTTCATAGCCCACCAGTCGTAATTCGCCTCCTCCCAGTGGGCGCCGGTCGCGCTCAAGATAGCCGCGTTCTGCAAATCGGAGAGCAGCGTCGCCACCCTCGATTCTTGTCGCCCCGTCCCCTCCCCGATCAACTGGAACGTCAGCGCCAGAAAGGCCCGTCCATAGTGACTGAGCTTGTCCCGACGCTCGAACAGGTCGCCCGTGTACTCGCTGGCGCGACGGATCTGCCCGGCTTCGGCTATCACGTACAGAATGAACGCTTGCCGGTTCGCCTCGCGGTAAGAGTGCAGCTCGCGGGCCGACACCAGCTTGCCCGCCAGGTAATCCAGCCCTCGCTCGACGACGCGATCTTGCACGTCGAACCCGGCCTCCCGAGCCTTGCTCAGGGCAAAGACCACGTAGGCCGTCAGATGAGGATTGCTCTCGCCCTCCGGCTTGTACCACCACCCCCAGCCACCATCCCCGTGCTGTTGCCGGTACAGCCTGTCCAGCCCCTCCTCTACCAGGCCCGGCAGCCTGTCCTCCAGATCCCGATCCCGTATTCCCAGGTCCCTCAGGGCCTGGTAGGTCAGCACATTGGGCAAGAAGCGGGAGACCGTCTGCTCGGTGCACTCGTAGGGGAAATGCTCCAAATACTCCAGGCCGTCCCGCATCCCAGCCGCCAGCGACGGATCCAGCCGAATCGCCAGCTCGCCTCGCCGATCGTCGTACTTGGGCGGCAGTGCGACCACCTCGGTGCGGGTGTCCTCCTCCACCAACTGGCCGCCGGTCCCCACGATCTCGGGCGCGGTGTAGCGATGGACCAGCAGGCTGCCCTCCGGCCCGGTCGTCAGGCGCGGCCGGGCCGCATCCGAGTACGCCCCCGCGACAGCGCTCATCATCACGTCCACGCTGGGCACGTCCTCCACCTCCACCCACCAGGTGATCTTTTCCTCGCTCCCCGCCGGGATCGCAACTATGGTCTCGCTCTCTCCATCGAGTGTCAGCCCTTGGGCGTGCAGGGCCACCGTCACGTCCAGCGGCTCGCCGCTGTTGTTGCTGACCAGCGCCGCCAACTGCACCCGGTCGCCGACGACGAAAAAGCGCGGCGTCACCGGTCGCACCAGCAGCGGCTTGGTGACCAGCAGGTCGACCGTCGCCTCGCCCACCTCCGTCGCCGCCGTCACCCCCACTCCCCGCAGCACCCAGGTCGTGAGATTGTCCGGCAGCGTCACCTCCAGCGTGGCCCGTCCGGAGCGGTCCGTGACGACCGCCCCATCCCAGAAAGCCGTGTCCTCGAACTCTTCCCGCAGTTCGACGCCCGGCGGCAGATCCTGCGCGCTCTTGAGCTGCCCCTCGCCGGCCACTTCGACCGTCATAGTAGCCATCGGGGCCGCCGCCGGCTCCTCGACCACCTCGCTGCCTCCCCTCCCCAGCGCGAACACCATGTCCTGTGCCACATCCAACTCTTGCAACTGCTCCAGCAGCAGCCGATTGATCGAGACGACCAGGCCGCTGGAGGTCACCACCCCCAAGCCCCGCTGCCCGTAAAAAGCCTTGAGAATCGCGTCCGGCGTGCGTGGCTTGAGGCTCAACACCGCCTTGTCCACCAGATCGAGGGAGAACGCGGCCGCCACCGGCTCCCCGTCGGCACCGGTCGCCAGCAGGTCGAACGAGACCCGCTCCCCCGGTTCGGCCCGCTCGACGCTGGGCGTCAGTGCGATGTTCAACTCTTGCTCCACCGGCTCGACCGTCAGCAGCACGTAGCCGACCTTGTGGGTTGCCACCGGCTCTGTCTCATCGGGTCCCTTGACGATCACGACGGAGACGAACACGTTGGGCGCATGCCCAGCGGTGATGGGCAGCCGATAGACAGTCGAGTTGCTCTCCAGGAAGATGACCTCCTGCTGGAGCACCCCACCCCGCTCCACCGTGATCCAGGCCCACTGCTCGCCTGCAAAGGGACTGGGGATGAGAATCTCGGCCGTTTCGCCCGGCGCGTAGGCCGCCTTGTCGCTGATGAGGGTGATCCGGTCATTGTTCTCCCGTCGCCAGGAGACATACTCCGCCCCACTGACCCACACCCAGGTGGAGCTGCGCACCAATCGCTCCCGCCGGTCCCGTCCACTGACGACGACGCGATAGGAGCCGCCCTCCTGGGGCGTAAACTCGACCTCTCCCTCGGCGCGGCCGTCCGTGCTCAACGTACCGGTATAGACCAGGTGATTCACCGTCTCCCATTTCCAGGTTCCGCCGCCCAGGTCGTTCTCGACAAAGGTATTCACCCACTCCCGGCGGTAGACCTCGACGTCGAGCATCTGATCGGGCAGCCGTTCTCCCGCCCAATCAACAGTCACGACGTCCACTGCCAACGGCTTCCTCACCTCGCCCACATATTGCCGCGCAGCCAGTCCCACGTAGAACTCGCCCTTGTGCACGACGATCTCGTCCCGCCCCGAGATGACCTGTCCATCCCGCCCGTAGGTGGTCGCCTCGATGGTCAATCGTTGCCCGCCGGTCATCACGTCGGTCGGCAGGGGGATGACCAGTCGCCCGGCCTCGTCGGTGGCGCTGGCACCGCTGAGGACGACGTCCGGAGATGCCGGCTCCCACCACCAACACCAGAAGCAAACCCATGGGCTATCCTCATCGGTGAAATCGTAGCGCCCAAATTGCGCCGGCTCAAACCGGTAGGGTGCGGACAGCACATTCCATTCGACCGCAGCATCGGCGACGGGAGTGCCGAAAAAGTAGCGCACCTCCACGTTCACATCAGTCGCCTGTCCCGCTGCCAGCTCCGCATCCCGCGGCGTCACCAGCACCTCGAACTCGGGAGCCCGGTAGGCCGCGACCTGAAAGTCCGCGGAAAAGCCCTCACGACCGTACGTCACCTCAATGTAATACCCACCCAGCGCCGCCCCCTCGGCCAGCGCCAACTCACCGTGGAACGCCCCAAACTCGTCCAACGGCAGCGTGTCCTGGTACAGTCGTTCGCCGGCGGCGTCATAGATTTGGACGTCCACCTGGCCCCGCTCCGGCAGGCTGTAGCGCACGTCATCCTCGGCCCGCAAGATGCCCCGAAAGTTGACGGTCTGTCCCGGCCGGTAAATGGGGCGGTCGGTATAGATGTGGACACGATAGTCGCCGCGCCAGTGCTCTTCCTGCACACCAAAATCCCAGGGACTGATGCCTGAACTCCACTCCCACGCGGCACCTCCCAACACGAAGGGCTCCCGACCTGCGATGATCCAATCGCCATAGCGACCGTCTCCCGCCCAAGAGACGTGGGCCAGGCCATCTCCATCCGTAGCGACTGTGGCGATCACCTCCTCGCCACCCATATACGCCGCGAGGGTCAGCCCGTCGATGGGCTGCCCCGTCGCCAGATCAGTCACCCAGGCCCACAGTTCGCCCTGGCTCTTTTTGAGCGTCAGGTTATAGTTCGAGACCACCAACAGCTTGCGATGCCGCCAGCGGTCGTAATCCACCCCAGGAGCCCGCAGATCGACCAGGTAAATGCCCGGATCGAGGCGTCCGCCCCCTTCCACCAAGTCCACTGCCGCGTAACCAGTCTCGTTCAGCGCCGCCGACACGGAAACTCGCCACTGACGAATGGCACCTCCGGCTGGCTGATATGCCCACCCATCCCGCTGCAAGCGAAAGAACTCGCCCAAGTCCAGCCGGTGCAGGCTCAGATCGAGCTGCTCGACGTTGAGAAAGCCCACCACGATGCGCGCCGGCTGATGGGCGTCGAAGGTGCCGAGTTGACCAGGCAACGGGATCCAGGTCGTCGGCTCCAGGGCAGCCGTGCGGAAGCGCACCGTCCTCCCTCTCCCAATGGTGTTGCCGTAAGGATCGGCAATGTCCGGCCCAATGACCACCTCGTAATCGGTCGAGGGCTGCGCCCCAAAGTTGAGCACAAAGGTGTTATCCCAGGTATTGAAATAGGTATACACCAGGGTCGGCGATAGAGGGGGGGTCATATCCAGGTTTGGCATGACGGTAGTTGGATCAATGCGGGTATTGAAAATGATCTCGAAACTCGTCCGCGGCCAGGCATCCCGCTGACCATCCTGAGGGCGCGTCCCCACGATGCGCGGCAAGGGCACAGTGGTGAACCGCCAATCGTAATGCTCCCGCATTCCAAGGCCGCCCCCCACACCCTGCACCCCCCTGGTCACGCGCACATTGTACGTCACGTCGAAATCCAGCCATTCGGTCGGCGTAAAGGTCAACGTGGCTCCCTGACACGCCCAGTCGCCAGACACGTTTCGCAGGCCGGCCCGCAGGCGGAACGCTTCAACAGCCGAATCGCAGTCCACCGGCATATTGAACTCGACCCGGACCGCCGTATCCACGCCAACCAGCACGGCGTCCTCCCGCGGCGAGACCCATACCACCTGCGGGGGCTGCGTGGAAAACGACCACTCGTACCTCTCGGCCAGTAGACCACCAGTGGTGTCAGTCAGACCGGCCTCAATGCGTGCCGTATACGTGGTTCCTCCCGCCAACGCCTTGGCTGGCCTAAAGATGTAGATGGAAGTGTTCAACCACTCCCCATGGCCCTCGATGGGTGGGTCGAAGAGGAGCGGCTGGGGCAGGCGAGTGTAGGCCGGGTCGCTGACCACTGTCAACGGCACGACGGGCCGGTTAAAGATGACCGTGATGGTGGTGGACGTCTCTACCTCCTCCGTGCCGGGAGCAGGGATGACCTGAGCGATCTCCAAATAGCCCACCGTGCGAAAGCGAAAGCGATATGCCCCATCCAACGAGTCCCCATCAGCCGCCTGCGCCTTGGCGTCGATCGTCACGTAATAGTCGGTATCCCGCTCCAGTTCCTGGGCCGGCTTGAAGCGCACCGTGCGGTCGTCCACCCACTCGACGGCGCCCGACACACCCGGCTCGACCACCAGCGCGGAGGCCACCGATTCCCGGTCCATCGGGCGATCAAAAACCAGCTCGATGACCCCGTCAGGTGACAGCTCCTCACCCCGTTCCGGCGTGCGCTGCACCACGACTGGGGAGACCGTGCCATGTGGCGGCGGGGTGTATGGCGGATGCGTGGGGCTGGGAGCGGGGGTAGGCGTAGAACCTGGTGTTGGCGTAGGAACAGGCCCTCCTCCACACCGACAAGCTCCCACCAACAAGCCAATCACCGTCACGAACGCCACAACCCTGTACCGTTTCAACCTATTCATCACCACTCTCCTCCTCTTGCTCATTTCATAGTCCAGTTCCGAGCGAACCGTGCCCCGTCCGGACCAGTGTCTTCCCTTTTAAGACGCTCAAGACAGGATCCAAGTTCCAGTCACCCTCAGCAATTCCCGTTATGGAGTTCGTAGTAGCGACTTTAGTCGCTGTTTGCGCAATAGAAGCGACTAAAGTCGCCACTACAAACTTAATGTGTGACGGCGATGCTAAAAGGCGCCAAACTCGCCAAAGCCCACACCCTGCTGGCCCCCGTTCTGGCTCAACGCACACCATTCCGCCTGCTGGAGCTGATTGGTGAGGCCATCGGCGCCGGGCCGTTGGAAACGACCAGCGCTTTTTTGGCAAGTCGCGGCCGCCAAGACTGAAGGGGGATGGGTCGTCATCGGCGCGGCCCTGGGTAAACAACTGGCCCGGGATATGGACGGCGCTTTCGTCCGCTGCCGCCGGTTCATCGCGTCCACCGGCGTCTGGTACGCCACGGACATCCTGGGAAAACGAGTGCTGGGTCCGGCGCTGGTGGCAGACCTAGAACCAGCGCTGGTCCTGCTCGCCCCCTGGCGAAACGCCGACGACCGCCGGGTCCGTCGGGCCGTCGGCGTCTTTTGGGTCAAGCGCTCAAAGGGTGCCATCCAGCATCGCACTCACGCCGAGACGATATTGAGTGGCTCTACGCAGATTTGTGGGGTAGGGCAGGTTTCCATACCTGCCCGGCGGGTAAGAAACCCGCCCTACAGGTGTATTTTCGCCTTCGTCACCTGCTGCTGCGAAATTTTCCCCCACGAATCCGTGTAGACCCTATTGGGTTTCCTGGAACCGCTGTTCGAGGAGTGGAATATGGACGCGGCGAAAGGTGTGGGATGGGGGTTGAAAACGCTGGGCAAGCACTATCCCGACCTAGTGACAGACTGGTTAGAGCAGCAAATACTCCACCGCCGACGCCGTCACCGCGTCTTGATGCTACGCAAGGCAGCTATGTACCTCTCGGACGAGCAGCGAGCACGCCTAGTGGGCCGCTCGCCCTGACGAGCATCAGCCTATGTATCCATCCGCTCCACTTCTACTGCTTGCGGCCCTTTCTCGGTCTGCTCCACGCAATAGGTCACCCGTGTATCATCGGGAAAATCCGGTACTTCACCCGGCGCGATGCCGGTGCGGTGGAAAAAGATCTCTTCACCGCTTGAATGGCGGATAAACCCATATCCCTTCTCAGTGTCATACCACTTGACACTGCCCTCGTGAGGTCCGGGACCGAGCACTATTGAAGCTGCGGCCTCTTGCCGAGGTTCGGGGTGTGAACTCGCTCCCTTTTCTGTGCGCGGGCGCGATGTCTGGCAGGATGGACACAGAGCAGGCGGAGTAATCTCCTCGCCCCGTCTCGCCTGCCGGCGCTGATCCTCAATCCGGAAAACAAACCGCTCCCCACACTTGGTACATATCGCCCAGGTATCTTGGTAAGGCATGCAAATCCTCCTACTTCCATCCGTCGTTACTCGGTTGTGGTAGGCACTACTATACGCGAACCCTGCATTTCTGTCAACATCGCCAGGGCCAGACTTTCGTTTGACATCCGCCCCGGCCCGATATATACTACGCGGACAATCCCCTGCCGTAATCCCATACTGATTCTTCGCACCAGTACTTTTGGCGACAGATTTGGAGGAAAAGAAATATGAACGACAAGCAAACTGCAGAAACGTGGAGCATAGATACCGACACACCACTCCAGGCAGTACTCGACAGCCCGGACTGTCCCCCTCTCTTACATCACTCCCTCATCGGCCCACTCTCTTGGCAGGCTCGCAATGAGACGTCCCTGCGCACGACCCTCAAATCGCCGCGCGTTGCCCCCCAGTGGATCGCCGCTTTGCTGGCTCTGGGCGCCGCCGTGACTATCGAGGGAGAAGACGGGCAGCCAGTCCAGGTTACCCTGGAGGAAGTTGTGCAGCGTAGAACCCGGAGCCAGGCAATGGCCTTGCACATCCCAACCAAGGGCCTGCGCTGGGGCGAGGCCCGCGTGGTCCGCACCCCAGCCGATGAGCCTATCGTCGCGGCCACTGCCGTGGTAGAGATGAAGAACGACATCGTCCAGCAAGCTCGTGTCGCCCTCACCGGCGCGGGGTCCGAACCGGCCCGCCTGGCCGAACCGGCCGCCCTCTTGGCAGGCGGACCGTTGAATGCAGACCGCATCCAGGCCGTGGCCGCAGCAGTGGAAGCCGCTGTCGAACCGACCGGCGACTTTATGGGCAGCGCCGAGTACCGCCGGGCGATGGCTGGCGTGCTCACCCGGCGCGCCCTCGAACAGTGTCAATCGCAGGAGATCTGAAATGAATCAAAACAGCCTATCCATCACTCTGACCATAAACGGCACGGAGAAAACCCTGACCGTGCAGCGATCGGACACGCTGCTGGATGCACTGCGGCGCGCCTCCTACTTTAGCGTCAAGTTCGGCTGCGGCACCGGGGACTGCGGAGCCTGCACTGTGCTGTTGGATGGCGAACCGGTGCGCAGCTGCCAAATCCGGGCGACCGAGGCCGCGGGACGTGCAGTGACGACGGTGGAGGCCCTGGCTGACAAAGAGCAGGTCTTTCTACCCAGCCCTGGCCTGGCGGGACTGCACCCGCTGCAACGAGCCTTTATCGAAACCGGCGCCATCCAGTGCGGCTACTGCACTCCGGCTCAACTCTTGACCGCCAAGGCTCTCCTCGACCGCCAGCCCAATCCCAGCGAGGCCGAGATCCGCGAGGCGCTGGGCGGCGTGCTCTGCCGCTGCACCGGGTACGTCAAAATCGTACAGGCAGTGCAGCGAGCCGCCGCCCTCCTGCGGGGCGAGGATCCCGCCCCCTTTGCCCCCATCGAGGCCACACTGGCTCCCGATACCCCCCTAGCCGAACTGCTGGGCGAATACTCCCGCGTCGGGGCCGACGGCGCGCCTCTGATCCTATCACCGCCAGAAATGGAGCATCTGAACGTCGTGGGACAGGGAGAACCCAAAGTGGACGGCGTCAAACTAGCCCTGGGACAGCCTGCCTTCACCGATGACATCCAAATGGAGGGCATGCTCTACGGGGCGCTCCTGACCAGCCCTCACGCCCACGCCCGCATCAAACAGATCGACGCCAGCCAGGCCCGCGCCCTGCCCGGCGTCCACGCCGTGCTCACCCACCGGGACATCCCGCGCGTCAAGTATGCCTCCGGCGGGCAGAGCTATCCCCAGCCCCCGCCCTTTGACCAGGTCTGCCTGGACGACACGGTGCGCCACGTGGGCGACCGGGTGGCGGTCGTGGCCGCCGAGACGCCTGCCCTGGCGCAGCAGGCTCTGCGGCTGATCGAGGTCGAATACGAGGTGCTGCCCCACGTCCTCGATCCCCAGGCAGCGATGCAAGACGGCGCCCCCATCGTCCACGACGAGCCGGATACCGAGGGCATCTATGATCGGCAGCGCAACATCGTCCACCACATCGAGGCCGAGGGCGGCGACCGGGAGGCCCAATGGGCCAAAGCGGATTACACTTTCGAGCAAGAGTATCGCACCTCCCAGCAGCAGCAGGCCCACATCGAACCCCACGTCTGTATCACCTATTGGGACGAGGACGGGCGATTGGTCGTCCGCACCAGCACCCAGGTCCCCTTCCACATCCGGCGTATGCTCGCCCCCCTCATCGGCCTGCCCGTCAAACAGATCCGGGTCGTCAAACCGCGTATCGGCGGAGGATTTGGTAACAAGCAAGAAATGATCCTCGAAGATCTATGCGCCCACCTCACCATCGCCACCGGACGCCCGGTGCGGATGGAGTACACCCGCGCCCAAGAATTCACCAGTTCCCGCAGCCGCCACCCCCAGATCATGCGGTACAAGATCGGCGTCACCGCCGAGATGGAGGTGGTCGCTACCGAACTATATCTGATCGGCGACACGTGCGCCTACGGCACCCACGGCCTGACCGTCCAAATGGTCGGCGGGCAAAAGGGATTGACCCTCTACAATGCCCCCTACTCCAAGTTCGTGTGCGACGTCGTCTATACCAACAAACCCACCCCCGGAGCCTTCCGGGGCTATGGCTCGATGCAGTGCCATTTTGGCATCGAGATGCTGATGTCAGAAATTGCTGACCGTATGGGCTGGGACGTGATCGAGTTCAAACGTCGGAACTGGATCAAGCAAGGGGAAGAGCTGCTGCTCGCCAAGGCCCTGGGCGAGGGACGGGAGGGCTTCCAGCAGATCATCCGCTCCAACGGGCTGGAAGATTGCGTGCGCGTGGGCCTTGAGGCGACAGATTGGTATCACAAGCGAGGGAACGAAACGTGGCGGCAGGGAGAAAACGGTATGCGGCGCGGCATCGGGATGTCCGTCATGCTGCATGGCAGCGGCATCGCTGGCCTGGACATGGCCGCCGCCACCATCAAGATGAACGATGATGGCTCGTTCAATCTGCTGGTCGGCGCCACCGATTTGGGCACCGGCTCCGATACCATCCTGGCTCAGATCGCTGCCGAGGTACTGGGCATCCCTGCTACAGACCTCGTCGTCTACTCCTCCGACACTGACTTTACACCCTTCGACAAGGGGGCCTATGCCTCCAGCACGACCTACATCAGCGGCGAGGCCGTGCGCAAAGCCGCCCTCAAAGTCGCCGCCCAGATCAAGGATCACGCCGCCACGATGCTGGGATCGGACACCAGTGAGGACATGACACTGCGAGACCGGCAGGTGTTCACGCCCGATGGCTCCTCCCTGACGCTGGAACAGGTAGCTCTCAGCAGTCTCCACCAACAAGATCAACATCAGATCATCGCCAGCGCTTCTCACATCAGCTACGAGTGTCCCCCGCCCTTTGGCGCCCAGTTCGTCGAGTTGGCGGTGGATACCGAGACCGGGCAGGTCACCGTGGAGCGGGTGCTGATGGTAGCGGACGCCGGCCGGGTGATCAACCCCATCACCGCCTCCGGGCAGGTGGAGGGCGGCCTGCAGCAGGCCATTGGCTTTGCTCACTGTGAGGAAATGGTCTACGACGAGAGCGGGCGTCTGGTCAACCCCCGGCTTGGCCCGTACCGCGTTTACAGATGCCACGAGATGCCTCACTTGGAGGCCATCTTTGTGCAAACGGAGGAGCCAACCGGGCCGTTTGGCGCCAAATCTATCTCAGAGCTGCCACTGGACGGGATCGCCCCGGCCATGGCGGACGCCATCCACGACGCGACGGGGGTCTGGATTCGGGAGGTGCCCTTCACGCCAGAGCGCGTGTGGCGGGCACTGCGCAGCGCCGATACATATTCTGGAGTCTGGCAAATTTAGTTTTACTCTTTGACGGAACGATGAAAAAGAGCGGGCGTTTGATCCCGAGCTACCTACGCCACAATCTGATGTCGGCGATGGCGTACCGGGGCCCTTTTTTTCTCCAGGTTATCGGTATGCTGCTCAACGACGTGATGCTGCTCTTCTTTTGGTGGGTGTTGTTCAACCGCATCCCCACACTGCGCGGCTGGGACTTGCGCGGTGTGATGACCATCTATGGCATCACGGCCTTTGGTTTTGGAGCCGCTACCATGATCTGTGGCAACGTCTGGCAGGTCGCACGCATCATCGTCACGGGCGACCTGGACTATTACCTGGCCCTACCTGCCGACCCCCTGGTACATCTATTGATCTCACGAATGTCCATTCCCGGCTGTGGAGATCTGTTGTTCGGTCTGTTGGTCTTTCTATTTGCCGCCCCGGGACAGTGGAAAGTTCTCCCATTATTCCTGCTTCTCGGTCTGTTGGCAGCCTTGATGCTCACCGCCTTTGGCGTATTGGTCGGATCCCTCGCCTTTTGGATCGGCAGCGCCGAGCACCTGGCTATGCAGATGAACAACGCGCTGATTACCTTTAGCCTCTACCCGGTCGAGATATTCCCAGGCGCCGTGCGCATCCTCCTGTACACCCTGATCCCATCAGCACTCATCGGCTCCGTTCCGGCCGCTCTTCTAACCAACTTTGATGGAAAACGATTGACCCTACTGATCATCGCAACCCTGACTATTACTCTGATAGCACGGCTGGTCTTTCGACGGGGATTGCACCAATACGAGTCCGGCAATTTGGTGACAGTGCGGGGATAGTTCCCATCATTCTCATATAACTGTTACCAAACTATGACGCAACGTTTACGCTACTCGGTGAACTTTGTGCTACAATTGCAGAGATACTACTGCATTTGCGCCGGCCCCAGGAGGGGCAATGTTCGTCAGATACCAAATACACTCGTATATCCACAAGCTCATCTGCTTGCTCATTGGCGGTCTCATCGCACTGCTCTCCCTCGCTATTCCTACCCGGGCAGCGACGACCCCATCTACCGGGTATCAGGAGTACTATGTGCTTGGCTACGAGGAACACGTCTGGCGAGCCTTTCGAGCCATCTATGACGACGGGATACCCGGCCAGATTTGCTCGACTATCAGCCTGATCGCCACGGCCGATCACCAAGTCATCATCTACGATCATTGGGAAGACGGCTACGAAAGGGACTTGCGCAACCCTACCCAGGCCACAACCGAGATTTATGGCGATGGAGATCCCACCAATGGGGGAGAGGGCAGCGACATCCTACGTGCTGGCGACGGCATCATATTGACCAGTGACCAGGACATCACCGGAAGCACAGCCATTACCGGCTACGTGCCGGTAGACCCCGCCCGCGACCCGGCGGATCTGCGCTACGACGGGAACGATCGCATCCTCGCTATCGGCGGCCCGGTCGCCCTCACTCACGCTATGTGGCCCCTGAACGCCTCTTGGGCCGGTGGCGCGTGGGAGGTCTATCCCCAAAAAGCTTACCAGGATGGATACGTCTACACCATCCCCATCGGCCAAGACCTGTATGCGCACAATCCCACCGCATACCCCGACTTTATACACGTCTACCTCGAGCTGGGAGCTTTTGAGGACGATACAACCGTCTTTATTGATAACGGGTCAAACACTGTGGTCAATAGGACCCTAAATCAGGGGGAGAGTTACTCCAGCATGGGGTACATCAGTTCCAGCCAGGCCCCCTCCATCACCATCAACGCCGGCACCGTCATCCGCTCCAACAAACCGGTGCAAGTCGGCCTGATGACGGGCGGCGACAACATCGGGGGATTCCAGGGCCGCTTCCTGGTCACCCTGCCCGACCAACACTGGGGAGCAGACTATGTCGTCCCTGTGCCCAGCGGAGACTTGCATCCGGCCGAGATCTACCTCTCCAATCCCAACAACTTTGAGATCACCATCAATGCCTATGACGCCGGGATCACCACCTCCTTCCCCATCAGCGCCACCGGTCACGTCAGCGCCACGGTACCATACTCTAGCATGAGAGGCGGGCCTATTCCCGTGGGATCAGCAGCGCGGTTCACCTCTCCTCAGGGCGTCTTTGGCGTCTTTGTCTGCGCCAGCACTGGAGACACCGATTATGACTGGGGGTTCTCCGGCGTCCCCACCCAAGACCTGGTTCAGGATTACTATGTCTCGTGGGCGCCGGGCAACTATTACTGCCCCGGCGACAGGTGTAGCTCTTATGTAAACGGCTCACCAGTCTGGGTGACCCCCGCCGCCGACAACACCACCTTTTACGCCGATTTCAGCCCCCTGGACGGCGTTGTAGACGTTACCTTCACCCTGGACGTGTTGCAGCAGCGCCGCATCTTTGACCCGGACCGCGACAACACCGGCATGCACGTCTGGGCGACGGACAAATTCGCCATCGCCTGGGGCGAAGATCCTCTCACAGCCGGCCCCAGCAACCCCTACCTAGACCTCGGCGTCGCCACCCTGCCCCCTCTCCCGCGCTGGCATGACGCAGCCCTGACGTTGGACAAGTCGGTGCATCCCGCCATCATTCCTCCCACCGGAGGCAGTGTGACTTTTACGCTGGTGGCTCGGAGCTATGAGACCCCGCTGGTCAATCTCGGCATCTCGGACACCCTGCCTGGTCATTGGACCTATGTACCCAGCAGCACCTGCGTCACGTACCCTGACGGATCCGCCCAAGGCATCGAGCCATCCATAGATGGTCAGAGCCTATCCTGGCCGCTTGCGACCGACCTCGGGATCAACCAGACCCTGACCCTCACCTTCCAGGCTCGGATCACCGATACCAGCGCCGTGACGATCAGCCGCAATCACGGCGCCGTCATAGGCAAACATGCTCACTCGGACGTTTTCTTCAATCCTACGGACGAGGCTACCGTCTACATCAGCCCCCTCGACCTGAGCAAATCGGCCGGCCAGACCCAGGCTCGCGTCGGCGATCCCCTCGTTTACACCCTCACCTACGCCAACGTCACGTCCGCGACCATCATCACCGGGGTGACGGTGCAAGACGTGATTCCCGTGCAATACGTGTCCTTCCACTCCGCCTCTACTGGTGGCGTGTACGATCCCACCAGCGCCACAATTCGTTGGCACATAGATACCCTCAATCCTGGCGTCAGCGGCACCCTGGTCTTGACAACCACAATCAACGATTTTGTCACAGACGGCACCCTCATCGAAAACGTGACCACTGCCAACAGCAGCAGCCCAGCCGTAGTGATCAACAGCAACAAGGTGCGCACAAAAGTCATCGGACCTGCTATCACATTCCGCAAATCAGGCCCCGCAGCCGGTATACCAGGACAGGTGCTAACCTATATCCTCTCTTACGAGAACCTCGGTGGGGAGCAAGCCACCACCGTTCTCATCCAAGACACCATTCCCATCTCCACCACCTATGTGACTGGAAGCCTGGCTATCAACACTGGAAGCGGCTGGGAACCCCTCACCGACGCAGACGATACCGATCAGGGTAGCTACCATCCGTCTACACGGACGGTAGTCGTCAGGCCCGGCAGCACGCCCGGCAGCATCGCTCCCCAAGAAGCAGGCCAGATTCGCTTCGACGTCCGGATCGACGCTGAAGCGCCCCTCGGTTCACCAATACCCAACTGGGCCACCCTCAACCGAGACCTGGACAGCCCCCGCGACTCGAACCTGGTGCTCACTCGCGTCGCCGATCTGCTGCTCAACAAGGCCGCCGCACCGACGGAGGTGCTGCCCGGCGACGAGATCGTCTACACCCTGAGCTATGAAAACGGTAATGCCCTCACCCAGACCCGGGTCTATGTACGTGAGCCGATACCGAACGAACTCGACTTCGTCTCAGGCAGTGTATACGGCGCGGACCAGATCGAATACTCGTGGGACGACGGTGCAACTTGGACCCCCACACTGCCCCC
>Ga0209614_1001131_pt1 | contig 20943 bp, 13 predicted proteins | sample BlaSprsedimmetaG_FD_185484 | JGI IMG/M metagenome (GOLD analysis project Ga0209614, IMG submission 185484) | Hot spring sediment bacterial and archeal communities from California, USA to study Microbial Dark Matter (Phase II) - Blank Spring... ... | reverse complement strand
ACTCCGACTCGGATTCCGATTCCGACAGCGACTCCGACTCGGATTCCGATTCCGACAGCGATTCCGACTCGGATTCCGATTCCGACAGCGACTCCGACTCGGATTCCGATTCCGACAGCGATTCCGATACCGATACGGATTCCGATACCGACTCCGATACGGATACCGACAACGACACCGACAACGACACCGACAACGATACGGACAATGATGCCGACGACGACCTCGACCATGATATCTCGAATGTCGAGTTCTACGCTGTCAACGCCGGTGGCGAATATATTTCGATCAAACTTGACTACACGGGATCGGCGCAGGACTCCTTCAGGGATGCCGGTCAGCCCCAGTCATTGTTCGACGACATTGACAACCTGCTTTCAGGAACGGCATACGACGGATATGAAGTCGTCGGCTACACCATCAAAGCCGGCCAGGACTTCTCCTACTGGGGCGATACGCCGTCTTCGGAAACTCCCGGCCAATTCAATGATTCCGACCTTGAGGGCACCTTCAACGGCACCTCCGTCTCCATAGGCGGGCTGTCATCTTCGATGCAGGCATCATCCACCGACCAGGATGAGTTTGAATCCGACGATGATGACAATCTGTATGATCAGTACGGCATGGAGGGAGACGATTGGGACCAGGTTCAGGACCCTTACCAGTCGGATGATTCGGACTGATATCTTGTACGGATCGATACGAACCGGCAGGGGAAATTCCTCTGCCGGTTTTTTTGTCCGCCCCCTCCCGCCCGTTTGCAATAATTGAGAGATGTCCGCCCGGGAAAGGTCCGCGCCCGGAAATCTCTCAAGGTACATCTCAGCGAAAAATGGCAGCCCAGGACGGGCACCGATGGGCTCGTTTCTCTCTTTGCTTGCCTATTGCAAACGAAATCTATAGAATGCAAGGCATGAACCAGGTGACGACCGTCTCGGACAAAACAGGCCTGGCCCCCGGCACCCTGATCCATGTCGGCCAGCCCTCCGGCACCCCCGGCCGTATCACGGCCATCGATTACTCAAGGGACTTTCTTGAAGAATTCAAAGTACATACCATTGAGGATCTCCTGCCCTGCCGGCAAAGAAAATCAATAACCTGGGTCAATATCGAGGGGTTGAACAACATCGGCTTCATCGAATCCCTCGGCGCCCATTTCGACATTCATCCGCTCATCCTGGAGGACATCCTCAACACCCATCAGCGGCCCAAAATCGAGGAACACGAACAGTATCTTTTCCTGGCGCTGAAACACGTCTCCATTGACCCGCATGAATTGGCTGTTGACTATGAGCAGGTCAGCATTCTGATCTTCGAGGATTTTGTCTTTACCTTCCGGGAGCGCTCCGACGACCTCTTTCAGCCCATCCGCGCCCGGCTGACCCAGGAAAAGGGAAGGTTGCGCGGCAACGGCGTCGACTACCTGGCCTATGTCATCCTTGACAATATCGTCGACAATTATTTCTCCCTGCAGGATGCTCTTGACACCATTCTGGAATCCGTTGAGGAGGATCTCCTTGCCCGGCCCGGCCCCGAAACCCTGGCCGTCATCCAACGCATCAAGCGCGAACTGATCTTTATCCGCCGGAGCATCTCGCCTGTGCGGGAAATTCTGACCGAACTGCTCCGCAGCGATTCTCCCCTGATCCAGGAAAAAATGCATGTCTACTACCGGGACATCCTGGACCACGCCGTCCGCCTCCTGGAGTCCATTGATGCATATCGGGACCTGATCACCGGGATGCTCGACGTCTACCTCTCCAGCGTCAGCAACAGGATGAACGAGATCATGAAGGTGCTGACCGTGTTTGCGTCGATCTTCATCCCTCTGACCTTTGTTGCCGGCATCTACGGCATGAATTTCGAATACATGCCCGAGCTGAAATGGAAATGGTCCTATCCGATCCTCTGGCTTTTTTTTGTGCTCGTGCCGATCTTTCTCCTGGTCTATTTCCGAAGAAAAAAATGGCTGTAGGAATGAGGCGGCAGCAACGGATTTGCATTCAGGCTGAAGATCAGCTGTGATGAAGATGAAAAAAACGGGAGGAACCATGGATATAGGATTCATCGGCCTCGGCAGCCTGGGCCGGGCCATTGCCGGACGGTTGCTGGACTCCGGCCACTCGCTGACCGTCTGGAACAGGACTCCGGGAAAAGAGACCGGGCTGGGGGCCGAATGGGTCGGCAGCCCGGCGGCCATGACCGGCCGGGCCGGGGTTATCTTTCTCTGTCTGTTCGACAGCCGGGCCGTGCGCCAGGTCCTGACCGAAAGCGACGGCCTGTTTGCCGGCGATGTCGGCGGCAAAATAATCATCGACCTGACGACCAATCATTTCCGGGATGTGGCGGACTTTCACGGGCTGTGCGCCGCCCGCGGCGCCGCTTATCTGGAAGCGCCGGTGCTGGGGAGCGTCGTTCCCGCCTCCCGGGGGGAGTTGACCGTGCTGGTCAGCGGCGAAAAAGAAGCGTTTGACCGGACCCGCCCGCTGCTGGACGACATCGGCAAACATGTGTTCTATCTTGCCCGGCCGTCCATGGCCACCAGGATGAAGCTGATCAACAACCTCGCGCTGGGCGGCTTTATGGCGACCATTGCCGAGGCCCTCGCCCTGGGGGAAAAGACCGGGCTCAAGCCGGAAACCATCCTGGACATCCTGTCCGTCGGAGGAGGCAATTCCCTTGTGCTCGCCGCCAAGAAGAATAAACTGCTGACCGGGGACTTCAGCACCCACTTTTCCGCCGCCCTGATGCGCAAGGACCTGCACTGCCTCATGGATCTGGCCTACGACCAGCAGAGTCCCCTCTTCATGGGGGCGATGGCGGGGGAAATCTTTGCCATGGCCTGTGCAGAAGGGTTGGCGGACGAGGATTTTTCGGCGGTCTACAGGATCTTCCGGGGCAGGAAAGGCAACGGGGAGCAGGAATAGCGAGCCATGGGCATGCATCCCGATGCGGAGCAATTCTACCGGCAGGACTTTGGTGCCGAACAGGAACTGCTCAGGACGATCAGGGCCGGCCTGCTGGCTGATCCCGGCCACCCCGTGACCGTTCCGGATGGCCTGAAATTCACTTTTGATCCCCGCCTTTCCCAGGTCTATATCACCCTCTTCCAGGCAGGAGCAAAACCGCTGCGCTGGGGCAGCCGAAGAAACACCCTTGCCGCCACGCTGACGCGGGTCATCGGGAAGCTCAGAAGCCTCGACAGGTTCCCGGACTTTGGTGTCGGCGATCCTTCCCGCTGCCGGATCCTGCTCGAGGTGGTCATCGAAGAATATCCCAGCGATCCTAAGCGGTTGACCACGGACGAGCTGAACGAAAACCGGATCGAGCCGGGCATTGACGGCCTCCGATTCACCTGCAACGGCCGGCTGTACTACTTCATGCCCACGGACGCCGTCACCCACAGCCTGATGACCGTCAAGCAGATCCTCAATTTCCTGGCCAGGCGGACAGGGATTGCCAAAAAAACCAACCGGATTTCCCACCGCGCCGCCATGATGGGCTCCCTGATCACCGACTGCCGGCGGATCAGAAGCTTTGCCTGCATAAGCTTCAGAGACCGGGCGCTGCCCCTGTACCGCGGATATCCGGTGCCGGTGGAAATGAGCAGGGACCGCCTAAGGGAATGCGTCGTCGGGGGTTCGGACTGGATCCTCCGCCACATGAAGCCCAATGGCCGGTTTCTCTATTATTATGACGGGGTGCGGGATTCCGAGGTGGATTTTCAGCACCCGAACATGACCGACCCCCCTTATTACAATATCCTCAGGCACTCCGGGGGCACGATTACCCTGCTCAGGGCGTATGAACTGACCGGTGAAAAAAAGTACCTGGATGGGGCGGCGGCATCCATGGAATTTTTTCGTACCGTTGTCAGGGAGCATGCATATCAGGGCCGTTACGCCTGCTACCCCTTCTTCAACAAAAAATCCAAGCTGGGCGGGGCGGGCATAGGCCTGGTCGCCCTGCTCCACCATTACCGCCTTTCCGGCGATGCCCGATACCGGCAATACATCGACGGTCTGGCCAATCATATCCTGTCCAGGATTTCTGACAGCGGCGAAATGATCGGCTATTTCATTCATCCCCGCTTCAACGGGGGCGGGGAGATCCTCAATCCGGACGAAAAAACCAGGGAAAAGCTCTTTTCCTTTTATTACCCGGGGGAGGCCCTGCTCGGCCTGGCCCTCTATCTCCACCATATACCGGACATCGACCCGCGGTTCAGGGATCAGATCATGGCCGGGAGCAAAAGCGCCCTGGACTTTCTGATCCACATCCGGCCCCGGAAATATCATTATCTTTTCGCCCCGCTTCCCTCCGACGGATGGCTGATGCAGGCCATTGAAGAATGGGTGAAGATAGACGGCTTCGCTGAGCAGAGTTACATCGATTTTGTCTTCAATGACGCCCAGGCCATGATCGATCATATGTACCAGGAGGACGACGCCCCCTGTTTCGACTATATCGGGGCATACTATTACCGGTACGGCGAGCATGCCTACCCGGACGGAGCGCGTTGCGAAGGGTTGATGGCCGCCTGGTGTCTGGCCCGGCACCTGGGCGACACCAGGCGCGCGGCGCACTTCATGAAATACCTGCACAAGGCCGCCAGAAGCCTCCTGTACACCTACAATACCCCGGAATCCTGTTACGCCCATTTCAACCCGGAAAAAAGCATCGACAGTTTTCGTTTCAAGCTGACCAGGCAGTGGATGCGGGTGGACTCGGTCCAGCATGCGGCCTGCTTTTTTGCCCGACTGTACAACGCCATGGAGGTCCCCTGCGCCGCACCTGAACCACGGAGAGGCAAAGCACCGATTGCCGGCCCCGCGCAACCCGGGCGATTGTCGCCTGGTTCATAATGACCCATATGCAGACGATAATGGACCGCCGGAAATTCATTTATGTTTTCGCTCCACATCCCGATGATGAGACCCTGGCCTGCGGAGGAACGATCGCCACAAAGATTGCCCAGGGTTGCACCGTAAAAGTGGTTGTCCTGACCGATGGGAGGGGGTCCCATCGGTCATACGACAACCCCCTGCTGCACACGCTGGCCGAGCGGCGGGAACGGGAATCGCAGGCGGCCCTTGGATTGCTGGGGGTACAACGAAATGACATCACCTTTCTCCGCCATGAAGACCGCGGGCTCGAGGCTTCCCGGCAGCAGGCATACGATGCCGTCCTCAGCCTGCTGATACCGGACAGGAACCGTATCGAGGAAGTCTATTTCCCCCACACCTATGACAGCCATCCCGATCACATAACCACCTACGAGATTGTCAGTGAAGCGCTGGATATCCTGCAATACAGAGGATCGCGCTTCATGTACATGGTCTGGGGAGAGGCCGGCAACCTGTTCTTCAGCAAAAGCGTTGTCCGGGATATTGCCCAGGTGATTGAATTGAAAAAAAAGGCGATTCAGCTCTATACCAGCCAGATCGAATGCATCGTGCCGGAACAGAAGGAACCGAACCTGACTCCCTCGTTTCTCCAGGCTTTCCAGAAACCCACCGAAGTCTTTTTTGTGTACAGAAACCATTTGACCGCCTATCATCCGCCGCCGTCAAAACAGCTCTTTCGGCCGCGCGACGCCCACGCCGAAAGGTTTACGCGGATATACAAGGCGGCAAAATGGCAGAAGAAGGAAACCGTTTCCGGCGTCGGTTCAAAAATTCGCTACACCAGAAAAATACGTGAGGTCCTTCAAGGCATCATTGACAGGCATGCAGGAGGGAGTCCGCTGGTCATCACCGACCTGGGATGCGGGGACTGCAACTGGATGAAGGAGGTCAATTTAAGGGACAGCCTGTATATCGGCATCGATGTCGTCGCCGAGATCATCTTCACCAATCTGATCAATTACCCCAATACGGGAATGAATTTCCAGCTCGCCAATATTGTCGAAATCGACCTGCCCCGGTCAGACTACATTATCTGCAAGGATATCTTCACCCACCTTCCCTTTGCGGATATCCATCGGGTCATTGATCATATCATCGCCAGTAATTCCAACTACCTGCTTGCCTACTCGGACGTGGAGACAACAGCCAATGGTGATTGCAAGCTTGGCGACTGGCGCAGGCTGAACCTGACAAAGCCGCCGTTTCATTTCCCCGAGCCGGAGGTATGGCATGAGGAATACCTGTACAAAAACAGCTTCGCGGTCTGGAAAATCAGCGACCTGCCTGCAGGCCCTTATTCGTAGAAACCCGATACCCGTCCCCGCTGAAAAACATGCCCGGTGGATTCCAGCACATGGCAGGAATACCCATCGGCCGAGTCAATGCCATGCAGGGCGGCCAGGTAGGCGAACTGCTGTTCAAGGGACAGCATCTTCCTCTCATACGCTTCCGACGGGAGCAGGATAAACGATCTGCCGCCGCTTGCCAGCTTCAACCCCCGGCATGCCATGTTCATGTCCTGTTGCGCCCTGGGATCCGCCCTGGTCTCCGCGGTGATTGTTTCCAGCTTGAAGGCGAGGTTTTCCAGGCCCTCTCCCAAAATTGAGATGAACCCGCTCTTCCTGCGAATTTTATCCATGTCTCTCTCCACGGCGGTCTTGAGGTCCTTCCGGGTGCATCCCCAGCGCAGTGAACGGTCCTTGCCGGCAACTGTCAGATAGACAAAGTTCTCTGCGGGCGACACCCGATATTTCTGCTCGTAGGCATACAGTGCCAACCCGTCATGCCGAGGCGGCCTGCCGGTAATCATATCGGCAATGCAGGCAAAAACTCCGGCTTCGGGATGCTCCGTGAACTCTTCGGCAAAGCTGTCCCGCAATGCCCGGGGCAGGGAACCGTCCCAGTCTATTCCCGAAGCCTTGAGCGGCAAACCCTCGGGAAGGATGTACATGGTCCCCAGCAACACTGCATCCCCGCCCTTTTCCGTCAGCAAGGGCTTTCCGGTGCCAATCTCCCGCAGGCTCCAGAATATGCTGTATCGTCCAGGCTTGCAGCCGGCCTGAAGCCTGACGAAATGATAGTCGATGAGAAACGGCCGGCCATGGGCCATGGAGGAATCGACGGCGCCGTCCGCGAACAGGTGAACTTCCTGGAACGTATTGTTGAAGAGGTGGGAAACACCGCGAATGACCACTTCATAGTATTCAATCTGCAGATCCGTCCTGACCACTGTTTGGAGGAGAAAGCCGGAACCGATACTGACGGATTCCGGCAGCCGGGCATCGACGATTGCCCCTCCGCCCATGGCGACCTCCTGGAAACCCGTATGCCGGGCCGGAGCGGCAGTCAGGGCCAGATCGGTTGCCCGGACGGCCGGCGGGGTGATTCTCTTGCGGCCGACGACAAAGGGGTCCGTTGTTTTTTCAGGCGGAATACGGGGGGGACTTTCTGCAAATGTGAAACTGAAATATCCTCGAGAGATCTCTTTCGAGAGTTCATGGGCCCTGTCCAGGCTCGACAGCTTGCTGAAAATTTTCTTCGCATCTTCCGTTTCGGCCAGATGAACGCCTCCGTTCCTGAGAGACAGCGGGAAAACGCGTAACTCAGTGAACACGTTCTTTCTGATCAGCAGCTGGAAGAGTGCGGAGCGCCTGAGTTCCTTGTGTCCGCGGGTTCGATCAAGCAGAAAACATCCCATGTCATAGACGATGGGTTTGTTGTTGTATATCTCTATTCCATGCAACAGATGCGACGAATGCCCCAGTATGGCGTCACAGCCCATGTCAATCAATTTCCTTGCTTCGCGCCGGATAACCTCCCCGGGATGTTCTTGCCAATTTTCTATCCAGTGGGGCGAGACAATGATCAGATGGGCTTTTTTCCCGGCCTCCCGGACGACCGGAGCGAGAACGGACGAAATCGTGGCGGGGTCGCTGATCTGAAAAACCCCGGCCTCCTGTTCGGTGGCTCCCCCATTCATCGGCCGGACCGAACAGAAGCTGATGACGCAGATTACCGTTTCGTTGATCACCAGATAGACCGGTCTACCCGCTTCGGCGATATTCATGCCGCTTCCGCAATGGGCGATATGCATGGAATCAAGGCAGCCAACCTGGAATCTGAGGGCTTCGGCGCCGAAATCCATTGCATGGTTGTTGCCGGTGGTGACCACATTGAAACCGGCATCGGCGAGAAAGGCCGCAAGCGTCGTGCTGGCCCTGAAATAGTAGGGATTTTTCTCTCCCTTGGGCCGCATCGTCCCCACACTGGCAATAACCGTCTCCAGATTGCACAGGTTAATGTCTCCGTCAGCCAGGATATTGGACACATCGTCGAGAATGGTATGTACAGGGTTTCGGGGATAATACCTGTGCATGTCGCGGGCCAGCATCAGGTCGCCAGCCGCATTGAGGATGATTTCGTCATCCCCGGAGCCTGCCGACCCGCTCTTTTCCCCTCCGGTGCGTTCTTCGTCGAAAAGCTGAATGAGCAGTCTCGCCGGCGCCGGGTCCCCGGCCGAAAACCGGAGACCGGCTCCAACATTGCCGAACGCTAGACACTCCCCCTGCCGCAGAGGCACGTTTGATCCCTCCCCGGCAAGGTGCGTGACGGCGCCGGGTCCGCCCGAAAGCAGTGTCATGAAGACGGAAGTCCGTTCCCGGAGGTCAGCCATGACGGAGCGCAACGGAGTATCGTCCTTGCCGGCACATTCGATTATGTATGCTGTATGGTGCGCTGTATCCGCCGCCAGCATACTTGTCCGTTGGAATATGCGTTGAACGATCGGGTCCGCCGTGCCGGCGGGGATGGAAAATCTGTCGGCCTCAATGAATCCGTAATACTTCAACGAGGCAAGATACTCGCTTTCATCGCGGGAAAGATGCTTCTGTATGGAACGGACACCCTGTTCGTCGTTGACGACGTCGATTTCCATCGCCGCATTGCTGAAATCGGGGATATCCGTCGTTTTCCAAAGGGCCAGATATTTCCCCTTTTCCGGGATATCATCAATGATTTCCACGGGCTCCGGGAGGGAATACGGAGGTATCTGCAGGTTGATGCTGCGCCAGCCGCCGTCATTGTGAAGATCCCGGCTCCGGTCACAGCCGCTGTAATGCGAAGCGGCAAAATATTGCGAGCCGCTGTTTTTTATGTTCGCCAGTACCTTGATGACATTGCGCACCTTCAGATGGGTCAGGACATCCCTGACCAGGACCAGGTCGGACGTGTCCAGGGAGGCTGATGTGATGTCGGCATGGGTAAAGGAACACAAGCCGGGCGGATATTTTTTCCTGTTTTCCTCAATCAGGGGGGCAACAATGTCGATCCCGTGATAGTGCTCGATGTGTATGCCGTCCATCATGCGGATGAACCAGTTGCAATCACCGCAGCCCAGATCCAGAACGGTTTTGACCCCGTAGCGCCCAAGCACTGCGGCCAGATTTTTCCGCAGATGTACTGTTGCTTCGATGGTCGAGCCCTGGCCTGAAACCGACCGTCCTTTCTTCCTTGCCGATCGGAACGCCCGCGAGAAAATCTTTTCCGGATCTCGCCGGGCGTTGCGCAGGGGATGAGTCGGGTGGGCAAGGGCAAACCAGCAATCCACCGAACGCTCTGTTGCCGCTGACCTTTCCAGGCTCACCCCGGCCGCCATTTCGAAATCAATAATCGACCGCCGCGAACCGAGGGGATACAGGTCGAGGTCCCGCAACGCCTCCTTGTCGCCGGTTTCACGGATGCCCAGGAGGTGGTAAAATCTTTTTTTGGAAATGAGCGCCCTTTGTTCGAGCTCCCTTCTGTTGACTGCTTTTCTGAAATCCGGGGTGCCGGGTCTTTTCCCGGTGTGATAGAGATGGTAGATATAATGTTTCCGGGGTGAGAATATATCCCAGCCATGGGTCCACAGCTTCAGGGAAATGGCGATTTCTTCCTCTTCCCAGTCGAGACAGGGGTCATACGGGACCTCCTGCAGAAATTGCGAGGGGCCGAAGGCAAATCCCGCGGCATAGAAGAATCCCCTGATCGGTTCCTCGGCCGGCGGGTCGGGCTCGAGCAGAAACATGTTCCCGCGGATATTGTAGTCCGCGACAAAACAGCAGCTTGCGAACCTGTTTTTTCTGCTGTGCGCGGCATTGACAACGGGCGGAATCCGCGACTTGACATCGGGCAGTTCGTAACCGGCGGGATAATGGCTGAGTAGAGGTCTGGCCGATGGGCATTTTTGTAATTCCTCGATAAAATACCTGTCCCAGTTCTGCTCAAAAAGCATGTGACTGTCGACAATGAGCGTGTATTCCTCTCCGTCCCAGAATTCCTGGGCAATTCGTCTTGCCCAGCAGACGCCACGTGTTTCCTGGTAGGGGATGCGGGTAATCCTGATGGCATCAGCATACCCCATGTCGGGATCAAAACACCTGAAGGCGTCCTCATCCGAGTATTGCCAGCAGATCCCGACGGATATGTTTTCCGGCCGGGATGCTTTGTGAAACAACCCGTTGATGGTTTTTTCACATTCACAATCCCGGTAACTGGCGAGCAGCACGAATATTCTGTCACTATGCATGTGCAATTCCCACCGACCTCAGGGACACGGATCACTCTCGGTCGAATTTCTTCCGCATTATGACGGCATTCCGCTTGATGACTTTAACCTGCCTCGTGTTAAAGCCGATATCCCGTCGTCCCCCGCTTCCTTTCCCGCACTCCCTGCTGGCCATTATGTTGGTGGATGTCTCGATGTCGGCACCCGGGGCGCACTCATGGCCAAGACCGAAAGCATGGCCCATTTCATGTTCTTCAGGGCTTTGAATGGTATGATTCAACCTTTCCCAGTCTAACAGAATGTAAGGTCTGTTGCTGTTATTGACTCCGTGGCTGTTTTTTTCGGCAAAGCCCTTGCCGGCGGAGTAACTGTCGATAATATAGAAGTTGATGGCCGCTGGATCAACCACGCGCGGATCCGGACAGGCATTGAAGAGGTCCCGCCAGTACCCGGAATTGTACTCCCCGGTGAAATCCCCTATGCGGATGAATGCACAGGAGGTGTCCTGTATCTCCTCAAAGGTATGCAATCCTTTGAAGCGGAAGCGAACAAGGGTTTGATTGTCTTCGGAAACAAAATACCTGTTCAGGATGTCGACCTCATTGACCGCGGTTTCCGTGTCAACGGCATCGTTAATGTGCTGCTTGCCGGTGAGAACAACAAAATGGACATCGAATACCGGGATGTCCTGCCTGTCGTCCCAGGTTGAACAGGCCAGGAGAGAAAGGCAGGCCAGGACCAGCGGCAGGATCCGAAGGGCATGGCTGCCGGGAAGAATGCGTCTGCCGCCAGCAACGATTCGGATGATCGGGCAATGACCCTGTTGCCGGCATCTTTGACGCGGCAGCCGTGGGATGCTCTCCGAAAACACGTCTCGGCGCCCCTATTTCTTTCCCCTGCTGATGAGCAATGCGAGCTTGACCCTGCTTTGCGCCCCTGTCTTGGCAAAAATGGAACCGAGATGGGCCTTCACGGTCCGCTCCGATATGTACAGCCGCTCCCCTATGGCCTGGTTGGAAAGACCCTCGGCGACAAGAAGGGCAATCTCCCTTTCCCGCTGGGTGAGCGACGCCAGAACCTGCGGCGGCTCGCTTCCCCCGGCCGATTCTTCAAGCGGGGTGATGGACCTGATCAGCCGGCTGAGGATTTCCTGGCCGAACCAGACCCTGCCCGAAAGGACAGCGTTCACGGCCTCGATGAGCCTGGCGGGAGCAATAAAGGTATTGGCATAGCCGATGACTCCCAGCTTCAGCAGCAGGGTGCCGTCATCCACGTTCGGCGTATCGGACAGGATAAATATCCTGGAGTTCGGCACCGCCCTGCAAAGCCTGGCAATGACCTGCCGGTCAACAAAGGATTGATGCACCAGCAGCAGGTACGGTTGGTCCTGCCCCACGGCCGCTTGCAGCATTTCAAAGGAGTTGATCTTGAATATCGTTCCCTTCCGGGCGGCCAGGATAGAACTCCATCTCTCCAGTACGGATTCTCGCCCGGAACACAGCAGAATGTTCATCTCTATCGCTCCCTCAGCGCCATTTTCTGTGCCCGCAGTGCCGGTTTCAGGAGATAGGAAAGAATAGTCTTCTTGCCGGTCAGGATATCCACCTCACCCACCATGCCCGGAATAATGGGCATGGGCTTCTCCTCGGTACCGAGAAAGTTTCTGGTTGTGCGGACCCGCACCAGGTAGAAGTTCTCACCCTTTTCATCGGTTATGCTGTCGGCGCTGATATGCTCGACGTCGCCTTCGAGGCCGCCGTAAATGGTGAAATCGTAGGCGGAGAACTTGACCAGCGCCTTCTGGCCGGGATGGAGAAAGGCGATGTCCGAGGGCTTGATCTTGGTTTCCACCAGCAGCGTGTCCTCCAGGGGGACGATTTCCATGAGATCCATTCCCGGCTGGATAACCCCACCGACGGTATTGACGAGAATTTGGTTGATTGTGCCCCGGACGGGCGATCTGACCAGAGTCCTTTTCAACCTGTCCTCAAGCGCGACAGCGGTCACGGAAAGCCCCTCCAGCTCCGACAGGATATCGTTGAGTTCCTCCTTGGCCTGATTCCGGTAATTGAGCCGCCGATCTTCTATGGATCGTTTTGCTTCCTGCAAACGCGACCGGACCTGGGGTATCTGGTACCTCGTTGATTCAAGGTCTCCGTTCAGCTTGTTTGCCTCCCGTTCCAGGCGAAGCATCTCCACCTCGGACACCGCTCCCTGCTGCACGAGAGGACGGGTCATATCCAGCTCACGCTGCAGGAACGACAGGCTTCTCTGCAGCTGCTTTTCCCTGGCCTGCAGCTCCGCCAGTTCCTGGGTCCGCTGGGTAGCCTGTTCCTCCAGGATGGCGATCTGGTTCTGGTACGCCTGTTGCCGGGAGAGAAAGAGGTTCTTTTCCCGGGCGGCGGCTTCAGGATTTTCCTCTGCCACATCGAGGGGAACTTTGAAATCCTCCCCTTCGGTCTCCGCCTCCAGGCGGGCGACCTTGGCCTTGAGCATCAGGTAGCGGTTGCGGCTCTCCCGGAACGGGGCAGAAAAGCGGGTGTCGTCGATTTTGAGGAGGAGTTGGCCCTGGTCGACGATTTCACCGACATTGACCAGGATCTCGGACAGGATGCCTCCCTCGAGATTCTGCACAACCTGAATCTGGCGGGAAGGAATAACCCGGCCTTGCCCCCTTGTCACCTCTTCCACCTCGGAACGGTAGGCCCATACGACGGCCACGACAAACAGCACCAGGATGAGCCAGAGAATGTTGCGGCCCCCTGGCGGCGACTGGTCCAGGATGGAATTGCGGATATCCGTGGTCAGGTCAACTTCCGCCAGGGGAAGCCGGCGGAAAATGCCCGGACCTTTCTTCTTTTTTGCCAACCTACTCTCTCCTATGACCCCTTCAACAACCCGCCTGCCAACCCTGACGGAGCTAAAACGACAAATGCCCGCTTTTGAGGTCATCCATGACGCTCTCTTTCGGGCCGTCGGCGATGATCTGTCCTGCATCCAGCACCACCACCCGCTCGACAAGATCAAGCATCGAGGCCCGGTGGGTAATGAGGATGCAGGTTTTTCCCTGGATAATCTCGGCAAGCCTGCGCTTCAACCCGGACTCGGTTTTATTGTCCATCGAACTGGTCGGTTCATCAAAAAGCAATATCGGCGGATCCAGGAGCAGGGCGCGGGCCATGGCGACGCTCTGGCGCTGGCCGCCGGACAGTCCCTTGCCGAACTCGCCCACCTGCATGTCAAAACCCAGGGGATTCTTTTTGACGAAATCGGTCACCCCGGCAAGTTCCGCCGCCCGAAGGATATCGGCGTCATCGACGCCGTAGGTGCCGAGAATGATGTTGTCGCGGATGGTGCCGCTGAACAGATTGACGTCCTGGGGAACGCAGCCGATGAAATGCCGCAGCTCGGAGGGATCGATCTGGCGGATGTCCGTGCCGTCCATGGCGACCATGCCGCCGGTTGGTTCATACAGGCCCAGCAGCAATTTACCCACCGTTGTCTTGCCCGAGCCGATGGGGCCGATGAGCACAACCCGTTCGCCGGCATTCATTTTCAGGGACAGATTGTTCAGCACCGGCGTCGTCGTCCCGGGATAGGAAAAAGTGACATTTTTCATCTCAATTTCCCCCCGGAAGCGGGTTCTGTGTAAAAATGTCTTCCCCTGCGGCCGTTCCACCGGTTTGCTCATGATCCGGTTCAGGGAGGCGAGCGCCTCCTTGGCCTGGTGATAGCGGGTTGCCAGGTTGACGACCTGGGACATGGGGTTGATGACCCGCCTGGTCAGGATAACGCAGGCAATGAGCCCGCCCTTGGTCAGGTCGCCGTTCAGAACCAGATAGACACCCACCACAACAACGGCCACCAGGGTGGTGTTGCGGATGAAGCCGGATACATGATTGACCGAATTGGACAGGAAGCGGGCTTTCGCGCCCCATCGGGAAATGAAACTGACCGATTCTTCCCAGGCCCTTTGCAGCTGACTTTCCGCCCCATGCATCTTGACCGTTTCAATGCCGCTCAACCCCTCGACAAGAATCGCGTTTTTCTGCGCCGACGCCTTGAATGTCCGTTGAACCGCCTGGCGCAGCGGTACCTGTACATACGCGGCATAGGCGACCAGGATGACCATGCCCGCAATATGAACGAGAACCATGACCCCGGCAAGATACCAGATGGCGAACAGCCCCAGGAACACAAAGGGCAGATCGACCACCGTGACAATGGAAAACGAGGTGATGAAATCCCTGATGCTGTCAAACCGCTGCAGGTTCTTGGCGAAGGCACCGACCGACTTGGGCCGCACCTCCATGCGCAGGCCGAGAACCCGCTCGAACAGGGCGGCGGAAATAATCAGGTTGGCCCTTTTCCCCGCCTCATCGACGAAATATCCCCGCAGCCCCCGCAGCAGCAGTTCGAAAAAATAGATAATCAGGATACCCGAGGTGAGAACCCAGAGCGTTTCGTAGGCCGCGTTGGCAATGACCTTGTCATAGACATTCAGAATATAGAAGGGCGTGGCAAGGCCGAAGATATTAATCAGCAGGGAAGCGATCAGCACGTCCCTGTACGTCCGCCAGGAGGAGAACAGCACCCCCCAGAACCAGCCCCCGGGACCATCGGCCTGCTTGTCAATATTCTGTTCGCTGATCTTGTACTCCGGCTGCACGAAAATGGCAAAACCGGTATAGACCTCTTCGATCTTCGCCAGGGGCAGTTTCTCCTCCCCCATGCCGGTCTCGGGAAAAACCACGGTCAGGGTTTCCGCTTCCCGGTCCATGGCGGTCAGGAGGCAGGCCCGGCGCCCTTCAAGCAGGAGGATTGCCGGAAGGGTCAGTTCATTGATGGCCAAAATGGCCTGCCGGAGGACCCTGGAAGATAACCCCGCCCTCCTGGCCGCCCGCGGGAAGAGTTCGACGGTCAGCGCATTGTTGACCAGGGGGAGGCCGGCCCTGACGACATTCCGGCTGACGGGCCGTCCGTGGAGCCGCGCCAGCAAGATGATACTGTCCAGCAACGGGTCGTTGTGGACATCCGTGTCGCCGGCCAGACGCCACCCGTCGAATGGCTGTTCATCCAAGGCCGCCTGCGTCCCCATAGTGTTTTCCGTTTTCTTGTTCATAAAATTACGCGGCACAGCTTGGATTCATCGACGGTAAATGATAGAATCAGAGAAACCGGGCAAGAAGGTCGGGCAGCGCGATACTCGCTGGGCGAGAAGTGTACCTGCCGGAATCGCTTTATGCCCATCCAATTGTTGACTGAAAAGCTGCGGGAAAAAAGAATATATAATATTACCATATATTGTTTCTTTGCACCAGCCGCACTGCGAAATTGTTTCTTTCACAACTCCAGGTGGAACCGGGTAAACGCCATGCTGTACATCGAACGGAACGAAGACGGGACCATACGGGCCATTCATCAGAGCCCGACCGGCAAAGCCTATGAACAGAAAAACCTCATGGACGAGGAAGTCCTTGCCTTTCTCGGCAGCGACGACGAGCTGGAATCATGGATCCATCTCCTTTCCCTCTCCGATGTCAGCATCATCAGAATTATCGAGGACCTGGTCGATGTACTGGTGAAAAAAAACGTCATCATGCTGACCGATCTGCCCCGGGAAGCCCGAAACAAGCTCAATGAGCGCAAGCAGGTCCGGGAACGGATGGAAGGCGACCAGCTGCTGGTCGACGATATCATCTGAAAAGTCCTGCTTTTCTGATTCCCTGCGGGACCAGGATCGCCCTCTTCCCGGGACTGTCCTGTCAGCCCCTCCGTTGTCCTGATCCGACTTCCTCCGGCTGTCCGATGAAATGACCCTGAATCCCGTCAAGATTGAGGTCGCGCAGCAGCGCGGCCTGCTCTTCATTTTCCACCCCCTCGGCAATAACCAGGATATCGAGGCTGTGAGCCACACCGGTGAGGGAGTCGACAAAAAAATGGCTGTCGGTGTCCCTTCCGGTCATTTCGTTGATATAGGCCCTGTCTATCTTGACATAGTCAGGCCGCAATGACTGCAGGTAGCCGAAATTGGAAAAGCCGTGGCCGAAGTGATCAAGGCCGTAGCCGTGACCAAGCTGCTGAATTTGCGCGCCGAAGTCACGGACGATATCCAGCAGTTGCACGGCGCTGTATTCGACAAGCTCAAAGCGCAGTTTCGGCGCCGTTGCCGGCAAGGTGCGAAGGGACTGCAGGACCCAGTCGCGAAAAGCCGGGTCCTTGAGCGATGAGGCGGATATATTGACCGCCAGCTGGTCGGCCCCCAGGCTTGCGGCATCGATCTGCATGGCCTTTTCCAGCACGATCCTGTCCAGGACCGAAACAAGACCGAGGCGCTCCGCCAGGGGAATAAACATCCCCGCTCGCAGCAGTCTGCCTGATTCCTCCCGGATCCGGGAAAAGACTTCGAAATGCAGAATGGTGTTGTAATCATTGCTGCGAACGGTTTTCTGGACAAACAGGTGAATATTTTTTTCCGCCAGCACCTGGTCGAGCAGATCTTTCCAGCCTCGTTGATCACGGACCGCGGCTTCGTTCTCTCCTGCCAGCGAATCAACATGCCAGGCGTTCGTTCCCGACTGCTGGGCCGCTCGCAAAGCTGTATCGGCGCCGGAAAGCAGTTGACCGAAATCCGTTTTCCGGTCATAGGTCACGCCCCCCACATGACCTGCATTATTGGTGAGGGTCCGCTGTTCCACCGCCAGCTGCGCGAATTCCCTGGCCAGGTCCTGGGCGATCAGCCGCACATCTTCCAGACCGGCATCCGGCAGGAATATGCCGAAATCCCCGCCGGAAAGCCGTGCCAGGGCGCCATGAGGAACCAGCTGCGTCAGGTCCCGGAGCCGCCCTGCGACCCTCTGCAGCAGGTCGTCGCCGGCCTGGAATCCTCTCTGACGATTCAATTCCTGGAGATCGTTGATCTGAAGGAGCAGAAATGCCCCCTTTGCCCCGCCTTTATCACGCTCCAGCCTGGCTGCAACCTGACTCTCCAGATAGCGGCGGTTGCCCAGCCCGGTCAGGGAGTCGGAATAGGCATTTTTTCTCAGCCGGTCCGCGACCCGCGCCTGTTCATCAAACATTTCCTTGATTTTGTAGGTCATCCGGTTCATGGCCTCCACCACGGTTCGCAATTCCCGGGTCCGCGGCAGGTCCTCCTGGATTTCGTATTGCCGCCTGCAGAGGGCGTCAGCCTGGTACTCCACCCTCTGCAGGGGTTTGAGCAGAAACTGCAGGCCGATGCCTCCAACCGTGATGACCGCCAGGCCCATGACGCCGTACCAGAGCGTGGTGCTGACAACCGTTTCCCACAGGGTTTTATAGGCATAACCGGGGTGGCTCTCGACAATCACCTGCCCTGCCTGGCGCCAGCCCGACATGACAATGGCCGACGCTCTCGGGGCTTCCAGGGGCACAAAGTGTATGAACCACTCCGGGACCCCCTCTATCCGGACCGGGAGGATTCTTTCCAGGACCACCTTGTCCTCGATATTCATGAACTGGATGGCTCTGTAATATCCGCGGTCGAACACCGCGTTGAACATGGTTTCGACTGCGGGCAGATCGTTTTCCGCCATGTACGGCGAAATGGACAGGCCCAGTGAGGTTGCCGTATCCTGGGCGTGGGATTCCAGCTGATCGACCAGGAACATCCGCGTCGTTTTCAGATTGGCCAGCCAGGTCCCCGCAAACAGCACAATGAACAGCACAAGGGTGAAAATCAGGAGTTGGCGGTATAATGTCATGGTGCGTCCTCGATCAATTTAGGCCATTGGGCATTCTTCCGAGCAGTTCCTTCCAGCGTTTCAGCCGGTCGCTGTCCCCCACGTGACGCCCCCTGCCGCGCTGCTTTGCTATCCAGAGACCGGCGCCGTTGAAACTGTAGACCGGCAGCAAGTCCGTCCTGGCTGAAGCCGGCAGGATGTCATCGACCAGGTTGTCCAGCACCAGCGGCTCCGCGTCCGGAGCGGGATAAAACGTCAGGACCATGTGGGCCTGGTTGAGACCGAGAGCTTTGACATAGGTAAGGGTGAGCTTGTTTTCAGACACCCCGACCGCCTTGAGGGTAAAATACTTGGCCAGGGCAAAATCCTCGCAATCCCCTCCGCCGCTGGCTATGAATTCCACCGGCGTCGCCCAGTAATCGTCCATTCCCCAGTGGCTGGCATCGCTGACGAAATCGAACCCGTTAAAAAAACCATTCACCTTGTCCATCTTTCCCCGCTCCGTCAATCCGTCGGCCCCCCGAATCAGGTCCTGCCAGGCGAGCAGCCGCCTGCGGGCCTCCCCGCCGTACATCCGTTCCGTGCGCGACAGCACGTCCTCCTCCAGTTCGAACCCGTCCCCTGCGACCGCCCGCAACAGTCCGAGGCAGGAAAAAAAGAGAAACACCGCGGCGAGGAGGAAAGAGACGTATTGTCGAAAATCAAATTTCATCGGAACCGGCGCCGTGCCGGAAGGCCTATGGTATGCCCGCGCCCGGTAAAATCCCATCGACCAGTGGATGAATTGCACGAACTGCCCCGCTGAGCAGTGAATGAACGGAACCAGGTAAAAAACAATGCTGCGGGAAGAAACAGGGAGAGTCGATGGCAACCGGGAGGCAGGTGCTTACTTCCTCCCGGTAACCGTCAAGAGGGGGCAATGGAACTGCATATCTGCAGGGGGCGGATTCCGACACGACGTGTTCTCAGGAATTTTCCTTCTCCCGGCCCGTGGTTCCTGCCTCACCGCCGAAATAGGCTTCCTCCGGCCAATCCAGGTCCAGGCAGTGAACCATTTTGCCCATGCCGTTCATAATCCGGTACTGGGCGATAAAACCGTCGAACCGGGCGTCTATGAGCTGTCTTCTGGCATCAATGCGTTCAGCCTCGGCATCGAGAACGTCCAGAAGCGTGCGTTTCCCGATATCCCACTGCCGGGCATAGGCCTGGGCGGCCGCATCACTGGATTCAACCCGTTTCTGGAGGAAGCTCATTCGATTCATGGCCGCCTGGTATGCCATCCAGGACAGACGGATGCTCTCAACCACCTGGCGGTGGGTATTGTTGCGTATTTCGCGCGCCTCGCTGATCAGATACGAGGTTTCGGCCTTCCTGGCCTGATCTTTCCACCCTTTGAAAAAATTCCAGCGGACCCGAACCATGCCGATCAGGTTTTCTTCCTCCGTGTTCAGGCCGTATTCCACATCCTCGCTCCAGTATTTGTCCAGCTCGAGATCGACAATCGGCATGAAGGGCGCCCTGGCGACATCATCCTGGTGCTTGCGTGCGACAAGATCCTCTTCAGCCTGCTGCAGCGTGGGGTGACCCTGCAGGGCCAACTCCTGGGCGTCCTCAAGGGAAGTCGGCATGAACGCGTCCGGCGGTTCCGGCATAACCAGCCCCTCGGGCAAATGGCCGACCACCCCCAGATAGTTGGTCTGGGCGTCGAGCAGATTGGTCTCGTTGACGATGAGGTTTGATTCGGCAAGCGCCAGTCTGCTTTCAACCTGGTTCATGTCCGCCCGCCGGTCAACCCCTGATTCGCTGCGCAGACGAATCTGGTCGTATATCCGCTGGTGAATCTGCAGATTTTCTTTGGCAAGCTCGACAAAGGCCTGTTTGCGAAGCACTTCCAGATAAACCCTCGAGGTCTGAAGGGCCGTATTCTCAGCGGCGCTCCGAATGACAAACGCCTGTGACCGGACCCGCGCTTCCTGCCGCTGCACCTCGTTCATGTCCTGCCATCCCCGGAAGACGTTCTGCCGCAGGCTGAGGGCAAATTCCCATGGATCGAGCGACTGATCAATCGGTTTGTCCACCTCCTGAAAACCGGCCCCGGCCATTAATCCCAGTTCGGGGAAATAACCGGACCTGGCCTGGGTTACCTGCTGGTCCCTGGCCAGGCGGTTATACACCACTGTCCTGATTTCGGGATTCGTTTCGATCAGATATTGAACCGCTTCCCGCAGCGTTTCGGCCGGGGAAGCCCAGGCACTGGAAAGTAAGAAAAAAACCGTGCCAGCCAGGTACAAAGACCATGCTCTGTTTGCCATAGAACCACCTCTTCTTCTCCTCGGATAAACAATGACAAGGACGCACATTTATCGATTGCTGTTTTTTTATTATCGCACATCATCCCATTTAGTCAAACTTTTTAGTGGCTCTTAACCAAACTCAGCTATTTTTACAGGTGTGTGAGCCAAGCATGCGTTGAGCAATCTCAAAGGCATCTCCGGTTCCCAGAACCTACGGTTAAAACGATAACAAAATTCATCCAGGTATTCCTGCAAATAGTTTGAAGACACGCCATGAAATGTACCGTTGATGAATTTCTTCATATTGCCAATCATGATATGGACAAGCGGAAGCCATTCAGAAGCCTTGTGCGGCGGAGTAACTTTCTTCTCGTGAATATGATCTTCACCAACGGCGTTCAAGGCTGGCAGCGCATCCGTCCGTATGGTCTGCCCTGGCTGCATATGGAAAGCGAGAAAAGAAGATACGGTTTCTTTGG
>Ga0209614_1001129_pt1 | contig 20946 bp, 17 predicted proteins | sample BlaSprsedimmetaG_FD_185484 | JGI IMG/M metagenome (GOLD analysis project Ga0209614, IMG submission 185484) | Hot spring sediment bacterial and archeal communities from California, USA to study Microbial Dark Matter (Phase II) - Blank Spring... ... | reverse complement strand
TCAATTTTCCATTACGGCGGACAATCTGCGGCATTTTGTAACCTCCTGTAATAATTAGGATTTCTTACAAAACGCACAATGCGCCTTTCATGGATTTGTCAAGAAAAAAATGCTCCCAACGGCTTGATTATTAACAAAAATATTGCAAAATATCATATGCAATTTTCTAACCGGAAATTACTGGATTTTATTATTTTTTTAATTAAATCGACCGGTACCGTACCTTCATTCGCTTCTGCATGCCGCTCCCTGTTCCTCATGCCATTCACAACGGCAGGAAAGTTGCAAGCAGGGTGCCCCGGTGCTTCTTCTTTTTGGCGCCGCCCCCCTTTTCCACTTGACAGTGGTGCGGCGGTGCGTATAATTTAAGTAAATGAGAATTATTCGTATCTGAAAACAGCTTCGTTTTTCAGGACGAATGCGGTTCAGGCGCGAGGCCGGGTTGCCGATGAACTGAGTTTTACCCCTCTCCCTCTTCCTGGCAGGCGTCTGCGGTGCCGATTCCCTCCTTATCGGCATGTCGCAGGCGCCATTTTTTTTGCGGCGCCACCGGATAAACGAACCTGTTCAATATCTCCTGGAATTCTTTCCTGGACAGTTCCCGTGCCCCGAGCCTGATTAGGTGCTCCGTTCGCATCTGACAGTCGATCATGCGGATACCCGTCGCCCTGGCGTGGCGGACCAGGGCATGCAGTGCGATCTTCGAGGCGTTTCCTGTCAGCGAGAACATCGATTCGCCGAAAAAGATCCGGCCCAGGGCGATGCCGTACAGCCCGCCGACAAGTTCGGCGCCCCGGCGGCATTCGATGCTGTGCGCATAACCAAGTTTGTGCAGGAGGCGGTATGCCTTGATCATTTCCGGGGTGAGCCATGTCTCCACCTCAGCCTCGATCCGTACAGCGGCGCAGTGAAGAATGACATCGTCAAAGGCCGTGTCGGCGGTGACGGTGAAGATCTTCTGCCTGATCGTCCTGGCAAGCCGGCGGGGCAGGTGAAATTCCTCGGGAAACAGGACCAGCCTGGGGGCCGGCGACCACCAGAGGATCGGATCGTCCGCGGCGTACCAGGGGAAGATGCCCTGGCGATACGCCTCGATGATCCTGGCCGGCGAGAGGTCGCCGCCGATTGCCAGCAAACCGTTTGGTTCGGCCATAGCCGGCGGAGGGAAGATCAATCGTCTGCTGAGCTGGAAAACGGGCATTGTCGGGTTGTCGGGAAGAATACAGGCATCGGTCTTTACCGTCCCGGATCGGCCAGGCACCGGAACCGGCTGATCAGTCGCCGAACAGGAGCGCCATGGTTTTTCGAGCCGGCTCCGGCCCCCAGGAGCCGGCCGGGTAAAAATGCAGCAGCCGTTCCGGCGAAGGGCATTCCTCGCATTCCTGCAGAACCGGGGTGAGGAAGGCCCAGGAGAGTTCAATGCCGTCCTGGCGCCAGAACAGCATGTGGTCGCCGGCGATGCAGTCCAGAAGCACCCGGGCGTAGGCATCCAGGGAAGCGCCCTTGTAGTGCTGGTGGTAGAAAAAATCCATGGTCATGGTGCGCAGACAGATTGAAGCGCCCGGGTTCTTGGTCTGGAAGGTCAGTCTGATGGCCTCCTCGGGATAGGTTTCAATCAGCAGGCGGTTGGCATTGATGTTCTGTCCCACCACTTCCCGGAAAAGCCGGTGGGGGACCTCCCTGAACTGGATGATGATCCGGGTCTCCTTGCGGGGCATACGCTTCCCCGATATCAGGTAAAAGGGGACATCCTGCCAGCGCCAGTTGTCGACATACAACTCCATCAGGGCAAAAGTCGGAGTGGGGGAACGGGGGTCAACCCCCGCTTCCGACCTGTAGGCCGGTACGGACCGGCCGCCGATCCTGCCTTTGGTGTACTGTCCGAGGCAGATGCGGCTTCCCTGTTCAATGCTGAAGTCGCGGAGGGAACGTATGACCTTGGCCTTCTCGTCCTGGATCGCATCGGCCTCGAAACGAGCCGGCGGCTCCATGGCGGTGAGGACGAGCAGCTGCATCATATGATTCTGGAACATGTCGCGCAGCACGCCGGAATTGTCATAATAGCCGGACCGGGATTCAACGCCGATTTCCTCGGCCGCGACAATGCCGATATATTCGATGTGGTGCCGGTTCCACAGCGGCTCGAAAATGGAATTGGCGAAACGGAAAATCAGGGTGTTCTGGACGGTCTCCTTGGCCAGGTAATGATCAATGCGGAAGATCTGTTCCTCTTCGAAATGTTCATGCAGGGTCGCATTGAGCGCCACGGCCGTCTCGAGGTCGCGGCCGAAAGGTTTTTCGACGATGATCCGGGACCAACCCGGAAACGTCTGATACTGGGCGGCAAGGCCGGACCCGCCGAGCAGTTCCGCTATGACCGGATACAAATCGGGCGGGACGGCCAGGTCAAATATGCGGTTGCCCCGGGTCTGCTTCTCCCGGTCGATTTGCCCGAGCTGGCGGGCCAGCGCCTGAAAGCTTTCGCCATCGTAGGCGATGGGAAAATAATCGAGATTATCGGCAAAGGCGTGCCACGTCCGGGAATCCCGCAGTCTTTCCCCGAGGCGGGCGAAGAGGAGTTCCCTGAAAGCTGCGCCGGTCAAGGGGGTACGGCCGCAGCCGACGATGGCAAAGGGCCCGGGCATGTTGCCCTGGACGTACATGGAAAACAGGGCCGGAATGAGCTTGCGGCTGGTCAGATCGCCGGAAGCCCCGAAAATGACAATGATGCAGGGCTCTAAGGCGGCAGGGCCGGGCCGGTCATCACAGGCGTGGAGAGGCTCCATGGTTATTTTTCCGCGGACGGTTTGACGGCGTGTCCGCCGAATTCCCGGCGCAGGGCGGCCAGCACCCGGTTGGCGAAGCTGTTTTCCTCCCTGGACTGGAAGCGGGCGAACAGGGAAAGGGCTATGACCGGCGCTGCCACCCGGCTTTCTATCGCCTGTTCCACCGTCCAGCGGCCCTCCCCCGAATCGTCAACATACCCGAGCAGTTCGTCCAGGCGGGGATCTTCGCCAAAGGCCTTTTCCAGAAGTTCCAGGAGCCAGGAGCGGATCACGCTGCCATGGTTCCAGAGACCGGCTATCCGCCCATAGTCGAAGTGGTCGCGGTAGGGCGAGGCCTCCAGCAGGGCGAACCCTTCGCCGTATGCCTGCATCATGCCGTATTCAATGCCGTTATGGATCATCTTGACAAAATGGCCCGCCCCGGCGGGTCCGCAGTGGAGGTACCCGTTTTCGGGGGCAAGGCTTCTGAACAGGGGCTCGATATCATCGAAAACCTTTTTCTCGCCCCCCACCATGGTGCAGTACCCGACCTGGAGCCCCCAGATGCCGCCGCTGACCCCGGCATCAAGGTAGTGGATCGCCCTGCGGCCGAGGGCTTCGGACCGTCTGATGTCATCGGTATAGCGGCTGTTGCCTCCTTCGATGATGCAATCTCCCGGGCCCAGGAGGTCCGCCAGGCTGTCGATATGATCGTCGACGATTTTCCCGGCGGGCAGCATGATCCAGACGATTCTGGGCGGCCGGAGCCTGCCGACCAGGTCCTCGAGGCTTGCCGCCCCTTCAGCCCCTTCCCGGACGATTTCTTCGACTTTTTCGCTGGTCCGGTTGTAGGCGACAACTTCGTGGCCGTCCCGCAAAAGCCGGCGAACCATGTTCATGCCCATGCGGCCGAGGCCGATCATTCCCATCCGCATACCGTGCCCCCTGTGTTGCGCAACAATGCTTTGGTTCCTGCTCATATCCGATCGATGGGCAATGCAAAATCGATCGGGCCCTCCTGGCCGCCGCGTAGGGTGACCTTCTGAAACCACAATAAATCAGCGGCGGGACGATGGCAATCAATTTGCTCAGGGACAGTGGAAAGGGGCGCGGGTCCGCGGATCGGGAAATTTGGCGAAATGCGGCATAATCATTGAAACCTGAGGGATTCGGGAGTACATAATACTGATAGGAATAAAAACCATGTGCGGCCCGGGAGCGATTGTTTGAACAGGCCCTCCGGGCAGTTGACCTATGCGGAAGAATTGTCCGAATTGAATAGCTATCCTTCATACAGTGAACATTTTCGCCTGAGCACCCCCCCTTTCGGCCAGGAACCCGACCCGGATCAATTTTTCAGCGACGGCGGCCGGGAGGAACTGCTGAGTCGGCTTATATCCGACATCGAGGAGGGGAAGCCACTGATCCGACTGGCCGGAGGCGAAGGAGTCGGCAAGACCCTGTTCCAGCGGCTACTCGCCGAAAGACTCTCCCGGGACCGGTTTGACCCGGTCCGGCTCGATCACCCGGTCGGATCCTTCGAAGACCTGCTGCGTCTGGTCTGCCTGGCCCTGGGCCGTAAAACCAAGGGAGAAGGGGTTGCCCCCGCGAGTTTCCTGGCCGAATTCAAGGAGCAGTTGCAGGACAGGAAAACCAGGGAGATCCGGGTGGTGCTGCTCATTGATGATGCCGAAAAACTGTTCCTTGCCACCCTTGAACGACTGGTTCGGCTGACCTGCGACAGTGATGCCGAGGATGCACTGCAGATCGTCCTTATCGGCCGTCCGGAACTGAACGGGAATCTCGAGCAGCTTGCCGGGTACTGTGCCGGCATCGACCTTGATGTCCGCTACGACCTGGAACCGCTGACCAGGGAGGAAACAGAAAAGTACATACGGCATCGGCTTGCAACGGCAGGCTGTCCGGCGGACAGGTCTGCAAAAATATTCACCGCCGAGGCAATCACGGCCCTGCATCAGGCAGCGGGAGGCAATATCGGGCTGATCGGCATGCTCGCCGACAAAGGCCTGACGGCCGCGTATGAGATGGGGAAGGACAAGGTTGCAGCCGAAGCGCTTTTTCCCCGCCAGCAGAAGGAAGGCAACGACCGGAGCATTTTTGCCCCGGTGAAGGAGTGGTTGCAAAAATACCGGCTGTGGCTGCTCCCGGCTGCGGCCTTCGTCCTGATCCTGCTGCTGCTTCCCCTCCGGCCGGACGACCGGGAAACGGAGGCACCGGCGCCGCCTCCTGTTGAAAAGCCGGGGCCGGTGGTTGAAGCACCCCCGCTCGAGCCGGCTGAAACGGCGGTGAAGCAACAATCTTCACCCGCCGAGGCGGAGTCCGCGGCGGGCGGGACAGAGTCGGCAGCTGCCAGACAAGATGATCAAATGAAAGAAACGGGTCAGCAGAAGGAACCGCTTGGTGCGGATCAGGCGCCCAAGGAGAAAAGGCAGGCAGATGAGAAGCCGCAGCGGCAACCTGGCGTTGCCGAACAGGCGGGGAATGGAAGCGGCGAAAAAGCCCTACCCCCGGCGAAAGCCTCTCCCGCCGCGGAAGCAGCCCCGTCCGCACCCGCGGCCCCGCTGAAGGAGATTGTCGTTATTCAACCCAATGCGAGGAAAAGGGATGCCTCGCCCCCGGCCACTGCGGCCCCGAAACCCCCGGCTGCAAGAAATGCCCACGAAATTTTTCAGGAACGGATCAGGGCGACGTCAAACTGGCTGGCCTGGTCATACCGGGGCGGCTACACCATCCAGCTGATGATGCTCGGCTCGGACAGCGCCGAAGAAAATCTCAAGAGACTGCTTGCCCGGGACGACTACTATTCGGTCAAGGACGAACTCTATATTCTGCGCAAGACCTCCTCGCCGACCCTCCTCGTTTTCTACGGTCTCTACGATACCATGGAGCAGGCCCGCAGCGTTCGGAACAATCTGCCCCAGTTCCTGCTCAGCCATCAACCCTATGCCCTTTCCATCAAAGATGCCCTGGAAAAGACCGGAGAGTAGCCGCCGCAATGTGTCCGTTGGCAAAACATGGGCCGGTGTCTTTCTCGACCGCCGCAATGGAGGGGGAACATATTGCGGGACCCGACGTCCGGCGAGGCGGAGCCGGACCCGCTTGATGAACGCATGAAGGTGAACTGCCAGGGCGTCAGTCAGGAAATTTCGGACGGTGCCGCCCGGGCCGCGGAACTGATCAGGTCGGCGGGCAGAGTCATCGCCCTGACCGGCGCCGGTGCCAGCACCGAAAGCGGTATCCCGGATTTCCGCAGCCGCAACGGTCTGTGGTCCCGGTTCGATCCCCTGGAGTATGGAACGATCGGCGTTTTCCGGCGTGACCCGGGCAAGGTCTGGACAATGCTGGCCGAACTGCTGGCGGTCACCGACGCCGAACCCAATGCCGGTCACCGCGCCCTGGCGGCCATGGAAGCAATGGGCCGCCTGCACGGGATCATCACTCAGAATATCGACGGGTTGCATCAGAAAGCCGGCAGCCGGTCGGTTGTCGAGTTCCACGGCTCCCTGGCCGCCTTTTCCTGCGGCCGCTGCCGGACCCGTCAGTCCCTGGCCGAGGTCCGGACCATGCCGCTTCCCCCCCTGTGTACCTGCGGTGCCGTCCTCAAGCCGGACGTGGTCTTCTTTGACGAAGCCATTCCGCCGGACGCTCTGCGCGTGACCGAACAGCTGATCGGGACCGCTGATGTGCTGATCGTTGCCGGCACATCGTGCCAGGTGGCTCCGGCCTCAACCATTCCCCTTCGGGTCAGGCGCAGGGGCGGCAGGATTATCGAGGTCAATCTGGAGCCGGCCCTGGGACAGCTGGCCGACATCACCCTCGCAAACGGGTTCGGAGCGAGCATGTCCTGTCTGCTCGCCCATTTGCAGGGAAAATGATTTTTCCGGCGGGATGCCGGGCGCCGAAATGGAAACCTGTTGCCAAAAAGAACGAAAAGACTACTGTATGAGAACAGTATTGACCGTTTCCTGAAGTTTCCGCTGCCATTCCCCGATGGAGTCGCCCGCACCATGTTCCTGACGCTGACAACGATATTCGCATCCTCGTTCATCATTGCCCTGTCCGGGGCCCTGATGCCGGGACCGCTGCTGACCGTGACCGTGAGCGAAAGCTCGCGCCGGGGCGCCGGCGCCGGACCGCTGATGATCCTCGGTCATGGTATTCTGGAACTGACCCTGGTCCTCGCCCTGCTGGCCGGGCTCGCCCCCTTTCTGAACCGGGACGGGGTATTTGTCGTCATCGCCCTGGCCGGCAGCGCTATTCTCCTGGGTATGTCGGTTTCGATGTTCAGAAGCGTTTCCGGGTTGAGCCTCAGGCTGGACGAGCGCAACGGCGGCGGCCGGAACCTGGTCCTGGCCGGCATTCTCTTCAGTCTTGCCAATCCCTACTGGCTCATCTGGTGGGCAACGATCGGGCTGGGTTATATCCTCCATTCGGTCAAATTCGGAGTGCCCGGGGTGGCGGCGTTCTTCACCGGCCATATCCTGGCGGACCTCGGTTGGTATGCCCTGATCTCCTTCGGGGTGGCCAAGGGCAGAAACTGCTTCAGCGACAGCATGTACCGGGGGCTGATCATGGGCTGCGCCGGTTTTCTCGTTCTTTTTTCCTGCTATTTTCTGTACAGTGGAATTGAGCGGCTGGTTTAAGCGACAATTTCAATGGCCCCCGCCAGCCCGGTCGCTACTTTGGCCATCCTGACATAATCAAGGGTTTCCGGGGTATCGGAGGGGAGATGGTAGTGGGGTGTCCGGTAAAAGGCGGTATCGGTCACCATGAGGGCGGGGTAGTTGAATTTATTGAACGACCAGTGGTCGGAAAAATCAATCCCGACAATGATTGTCGGGGCGTTCAGGGTTTCAACGGGCAGATCGGTGGCCCCGGCAAAAGCGTTTCTGACCTGCCTGGTCCACCGGGCTGATCTGAGGTTGCCGACCATGGCGATAAAATTGCCTCTGTCCGGATAGATAGTTTTCATGAAGGGCAGGGGATAGGACTGGCTGCCGGGCGCATCCGAGAAATAGCCGATCATCTCCAGACAGATCATTCCCCTGAGTTTGACCCCGGCCTGCTTGAGGCTTTGGGCATGGACATAGCTGCCCATTTTTCTGGTGCGGTAAGCCGGCGGCTCCTCCGGACAGAAGGCGACCAGCCGAAGTCCCGCCGGCGGGTTGTGGCGCAGAAGCCGGGCGATCTCCATGAGGCCGGCGACGCCGCTGGCATTGTCATCGGCCCCCGGGGTGCGGGACACGCTGTCATAATGGGCCCCCACCACCAGCAGGGGAATGTCGCCGCCGCCGCTTTCCCGGGGCGCGGCGATGACGTTGACATGGGCGGTGTCCCGGTAGGGAACGGCCTGATGGGTTACCCCGTAGCCCAGGGAGTGAAAGTGGCCGGAGATCCGCCCGGCCACCTTTTCCAGCAGGTCAAGCCGGGGGGCAGGCCGCGGCCCGATCCGCCTTGCCAGGTATTCGACCCAGTCCCGCAAACGTTCAGGATCCGCTGTCCGCATGGAATTTTTTTTCCCTTTTCCGTTTCAGTGACACAGTGTTTCCCTGCCATTGATGTCCGATTGCAGGCACCGTTCAACCGTCCGGGGGCCGAACCGTCCTTGGCGGGCGCAGGCGCTCCCGCAGGCGGCGCAGGCTGTCCCGGACTCCGCGGCCGAAAGTCAGGTCACGGACGCCGCCCAGCCCCAGGATCTGCGCGATCATGTGCTCGCGGGAAGCGTACCGCGGCCGCAGCCTGCACAAAGTTGTATATTGTCCGGGCTTATTGCCCTCGCGCACGATAACCGGCGACAAAATCCCCTTGCCGACATGATGGGCCTCCGGCGGCTCCTGCACGTCACAGGTGCGGACAGGCAGAACGAACCAGGGGCGGTAGGTGAACCGCAGCACCCGGTTGACATTGGCAAGGGCGCCGTAGCTCATTGAGGGAACCCCGCCCAGGCCGGCCCCGGCAAACGCCTTGACAACATTTGTCCCGGGGTCAAGGCCGCCCGCTTTTTTCCGGAGCAGATCCATGGCCGTCAGAGAGCCGAAGACAACAAAACGGAGGGAGCGGGAAAAGAGGAAAAGGCAGAGGAGAATGACGCAGAGCGAAAACAGCAGCCCGGCGTAGGGGTGGACCAGGCAGGCAAGGAGCAGAAGGGCGATAATGCTGTTTTTCCACAATGTGAGCAGCAGGTCGATGGTCGAGAAGGGGCTGAGGAGGATGAGGAAGTTGAACGCCTGGCTGACAGTCCAGACAACGGTGAACACGGTTATGACCAGTACCGAGATCATTGCCGGCTCGATCATTTCCCGCACTCCGGTCAAGGAATGAGCGCCGGTTTCCTGCGCGGCATGGGCGGCTGACACCAACAGCCCGCCGCCGGCCTGCCCGGGTGAACCGGCCTGGTCGATGCCGCCGCCGATGGAAGTCAGCAGGACAATGAGGGCAAGGACCGCCGAGGTGTTTTTTTCCAGCAGGGTTTCAACCGCGTCCAGGGGGACCATGATGATCTTGGGGATGGCGACCTTGGCGGAATCTTTCAGGATGATGAGGAAGAGGATGATCAGCAGGGGCGCCCAGAACTGCGGCGCCGCATGCCAGGGGACATTGTCCCGCTGTGCGGCCGGGGTGGCGTAGTAGGTATAGGCTCCAAGTACGGAGATGCCCAGAATGGGCGAAATGGCGCAGCCGGTGATCCTGGAGATTTCGTCGGCGATCAGCTCACCCCTGGGGATGAGACCGCCGAAATCGGAAGAGGCGCCTGCCGTCCCGCCCGCCGCCGCCAGGGAGGGATAGAGGCAGATCAGGAAGATGACGGCCACGGCCAGGCGGCGCTTTTTTTTACCCATGGGCACCATGCCGCACCATTTTTTCAGGGTACTGTCTTTTCCACGATTTTTTTCACGCTGCCTCGTTTGTTCCGGCACACGGTCAGGCGCCCGGTGTTGCAGAACAGGCGCACCAGGACAATACCGCTGACAAACCCGCCCACATGGGCCCAGAAGGCAACGCCCCCCGTGGTCTGGCCAATGGTGGGGAGGGCGCTGAGCAACTGGAGGATGAACCAGTATCCCAGCATGAAATAGGCCGGAACAATGATCCTGGTTACGAAAAAACCGAGAAATATCAGCATGTGCACGGGGGCCCGGGGGTAAAGGACGGCATACGCGCCCATGACCCCGCCTATGGCGCCGGAGGCACCGACCATGGGGACGGCTCCGGAGGGATCGGAGAGCAGCTGGGCCGCCACGGCGCCGAAACCGCAGATCAGGTAAAAGACGATGAAGCGGAAAAATCCCATGGCATCTTCCACGTTGTCCCCGAAGATATAGAGAAACCACATGTTGAGGATCAGGTGGAGCCAGCCGCCGTGCATGAACATGGAAGTAACGGGAGAGAGCCAGTTGGGCCGGGCCTGGGTCAGACAGGAGAGTTCGCCGCCCAGAGGTATCACCGTTCCGGCTTCGATGGTCTGGAGCAGTTCGCCGGGAATCAGCCCGAATTCGCAGATGGACCTGACCAGGGCGGGATGAGAACCCAGCCCCTGGACAAAGGTCCACGCGCCGACATTCAGCCCGATGATGGCGAAGGTGGCGACGGAGGCATGGAGGGTCGGATTCTCATCGCGGAGAGGAAGCATGATCAGTCACCATCGGGACGTCGACGTTGCGGGAGGATGCCGCGGGGGCGCATCCCACCGCGAACAATCAATTGACTTCCATTCATCAGGTTTTGTATAGTTATTTAATAATTAATTGTGATTCTGCTCGTTGCCGCATGGCACCGGGTCCGCATGGGTCGCAGATCAACATAATAAAAATATCGCTGCGGGCAAAGACTAATCGGCTGCAAACCGTCTTCCCGGTATTTTTCCGCCTGCAGCCTGGCCGGTCAGGCCCGGAAACTGTTCTACGTTTCGCACAGGGAGGAAAAAATGAAAAAAACGCAATCGCTCTCCTCGTTTTTTGCTGCATCTGGTCAACGGCCGCGGTTCACCAGGTGCAGGCGGCGGCCTGTCCCGCCTCGGACAGGTATGCCATGGTGAATTACAACCATAATCTGCTCAATCGAACCGAGTCCCCGGTGAGCACATTCAGTCAGGGCTCCAGTCTTCTGGGGCCGGTCGGAATCGAAATCGGTCCTGCCGGGATAACCAACGCGGGAAACAACGTGGTGCAGAGGATGATGGAAGTATTGATCACAGATCCCGACTGCAACTGCCACGCCACTGGCGAATCAAACGTCACCGTCAGCGTGCAGGGAAGCTGTGCCAATGGCGTGCTGAGCATGCGGATGCACGAAAACTATCCGTCAATGACGGCAATGGGAACATGCGTGTGCCCGGATGAGGATCCGCCGGAGAAGCCGTTTTCCATTCCAATTTCTGGAACAACAACCGATCATGTTCTGCCCATGAACTATGTCGACGGCGCCACGGTGGTCCAGCCGTATACCTGTGACAATTGCTCCGGCAGCTACTCCTGGCAGCTGCTGTTCACCAGTGAACCGCCGCCTCCGCAGGAGATTCCGCTGGCTCCGCTCGTGCCCCTGCTCTACCTGCTCCTCCAGCAGGTCGACTGAAACGTCAGCCGGTTGCGGCAGCCTGGCCTGCACAGCAGGTAAACCCGGACCGTCAACTGCCGATTCCCGGCGCAGCCGGGGAATAATCACTGCTTCAGCAGCAGCATGTAGACGCTCCGCAGCGCGCCGGGCACTCCGGAATTGTCCGCGGGCGTCACGGTGATGGTAAACTGCAGGGAATCGCTTGTTCCGTACGGGTCATGGACGGTGATGGTTATGGGCCCGTGGACCCCGATATCGTCCTCGCCGGCCACGCCCAGCAGCCGGCCGGTATCCTCGCTGAATCCGGCCCAGCCCGGTTTATTGATGATGGAAAAATGCAGGCTGTCCCTGTTGGGGTCCGAGGCGGTCGGGACAAAATCGTACATCTCGCCGGCGGCGACAACAGCGGGCGGAGTGCCGGAAATGGACGGCGGCAGATTGATGCCGGGGGGCAGGGAGGGCGTGGTTACGGTGACGGTTGCTGAACGGCCGGAGAGGTTCCCCGCCCCGTCGACGGCGGCAACCGAGTAGGAATAGGTGGTTTCGGCAACCAGGCCCGCATCAATGCAGGTTGTTGCGGCGGCGGTTCCGATGACCGTATTGCCGCGATAGACGCGGTAGCCCGCCACTCCGGTGCCGCCGATATCGGTGGCGGCCTTCCAGGTAAGATAGACCCTGTTGTAGCTGAGGGCCATGCCGGAGAGATCGAGGGGGATGGTCGGCGGCACCGTGTCCGGATCGCCGACCTGGATTAAATCGCCGAGGAGGACATTGTTCTGCTTGTCGGGTTCATAATAGGTGCTGCCGGGGGCTGCAATGACTCCGATACGGTATGTTCCGGGAGGTACGGCGGCGCTGATGAAGACTTCCGTTTCTTCGCTTGTTTCGCAGGGATACGGATAGGGAGTGCCAACCGGCTCGAGAAGGTTGACGTACCTGCTGCCGATTCGGATGTCGTCCGTGGTGATGTCATCGTCGGCGGAGAGGTATATCGCCACCTGAAACGGAATGCTGGTGCCCAGGCCGATATTGCGCACCGTGTTGAACACCGTGAATCCGGCGCCCTGATACACCTTTGCCGGTCCGGACAACGCCGTCATGGCCAGATCGGCACCTTCTATGGTGATCCGCTCGGGCGCGAGGCGGATATTGTTGGTTTCGTCGGCCTCCCAGATATAATTTCTGCTGTCGACCATGGCGCCCAGGTAGTAGGTCTGCCAGACCATGGCCAGAGGGATTCCCAGCCTGATGTCCACCGGGACGAATATGCAGGCTCCCGGCGGGATGTCATCGTCATGGGAGTATTCCAGGTTGAGCTTCTGGTCGTCGGCGGGAGAAATTTCCCGGTCGGCCGACAGGTACCAGGATATGCGACCTGTTCCCGGGGCGATGCCCGGACCGTTATTGCAGACGGTCGTCTCGATGTGGATGGGCTGGAAAAAGCCGCCCCTTGTCGGAGCGCTGACCGAGGTTACCGCCAGGTCCGGCTGCTCCAGGCGGGTAACCGAGATCTCCAGGGTCCGTGCATTGCCGAGGGCGTCGGCTGCGGTCGCGGTGAACCGGTTCTCGCCGATGACAAGGGGGACGCGAAGCTCGTAATAACCGTCGCTCGGCCGGCAGGGGACGGACTGGTTGAGGCCGCTGCCGGTGATCCTGACCGAGGCCACCCCGGATGGGTCGCGGGCGGTGCCGTACAGCACCGTTTCGGTCTGATAGGTCAGGGTCATGTTCGAGGAATGGAGGGTGAGGTCGGACGGCAGGCTGAGGGTGGTGAAGGAGTACAGGCGTGCATCGTTGTCGTCGATGCGGCTGTTGCCGGCCTCATCGGTGGAGTTGACCGTGAAGAAGTAGGTCGTGTCCTCCCGCAGGCCGGTGAGGTGAACAAGGGGAGAGGTCAGCAGCCAGGGATCACCCTGGCGGGCGTCGAGCTCCTGACTTTCCCCGTAGTCGACGGCGGCTGAAACAGGCTCGTTGGTCGACCATGAGACCGTTGCCGAATCCTGGTCGATGGTGGTGACCGCAACCCCTGCAATGTCGGGGGGGATGAGATCGGCAACGGCGGTCGCGGTCCGGGTTTCCGCCTTGCCGGTGCCATCGTCGGCGTCCTGGTAGACGGCCGTGATCAGGTCGCCGTTGCTGATTTCCACAAAACCGTTGCCGCCGGTGGCGGGAACGGACCGGGTCGGGATGGAGCCGACGAAAATCGAGGTGTCCGGACCGCTCTCGATGAGTTGGACGGTCTCGCCGCCGGGTTCCGAGGTGCTGGAGATGGAAGCCGCCGCCTGTTCCGGGACCGAGCTGTTCCTGTTCAGGTCGCGGTCGGCGACCTGGACCATGATGGTGCTTTCATGGTTGTATCGCCCCCTGTCAAGACTGATGAACCCGATGGAGGAAATTCTCCTCGCGCCGGTGACCACCACGGCAAACGGTTGGGGGCCGAAGGGTATGTTGTAGCCGCTGACCCGGACCGTGTAATCCCCGGACTGCAGGGTAGGAATGTACACCTGTTCCTCGACGTTCAGCCTGTCGTCCTCGCCGCCGGGGACGGAAATGCCGCCGGCGAACACATTGCCCAGGTAGGTCGTGCCCTCCGGGGTGGTCACCCGCAGGTCAAGATCATTGACCAGGGCCTTGGCCGCCCCCTCGATGCCGGGATAATCCGTCCAGACAAGGGTGACCTTGAGGTGCTGGCCGCCGGTGGCAAAATAGCGCCGGCTCCAGCTTGCCCCGGTTGCCAGGCCGGGCCCGACTTGGGCGGCGTCGAGGTAATTGTCATCGGGGAAGAAATGAAGGGTGTCGGCCAGGCTGATCCGCCCCCATCCCTGGCTGGTCGAAGGGGCGGGACCGTCGGTATAGGCGCCGGTCATGCTGCGGGCGCTGTTGATGAGCGTGGCCTTGATCAGGGCGGCCGAGGGTTCAAAGCCGAAGGCCGGATTGGCCGAGCCGTTCGGCCAGTACCCTTCCAGGTAATACTGTCGAACCAGGGCCGCGGCGCCGGCAACGGCGGGAGTGGCCATGGAGGTCCCGCTGTAGGCGATGGTGCCGCTGTTGAAGCTCTCCTTCAGACCGTCGGAGTCAGCCGAGACGATGGCGATGCCGGGGGCGGTGACCGTCGGTTTGATCCGGCCGTCGGCGGTCGGGCCGTTGCTGCTGAAAGAAGCGATATTTTCCGCATTGAGGCCGTTTTCCGTGGCGCCGACGCTGACGCAGTTTTTCGCCGTCGCCGGGGCGCCCACGCTGCCTTCGCCTGCGCCGGCGTTGCCGTTGGCAAAGAAGGCGAGAAAATTCTTGTGCTCCCACATGAAACGATCAGCGGACCGGGCGTAGGTTTCATACAGGTTGAGGGGCGCGCCCCAGCTGTTGGTGTGCAGCCGGGCGCCGACGGAATAAGGGGTGACGAACAACTCTCCCAGGTCGGCGGGCGGATAGACGGCCGTCTGCTCGCCGGGGGTGATGTCCTGGATGAACAGCCTCGCCTCCGGAGCCATGCCGGCGGCCTTGGAAAAACCGTCCACCGGGATGCGATCGCCGGCCACTGTGCAGGCCACATGGGTGCCGTGGCCGAAATCGCCGTCATAATCATCCGCATAGGGCGTATAGCCGACAACTTTTCGATGGGCCGGGCCGATGGGCTTGAACGCCGGGTCATGAAACCAGGGCATGTCATAATCGAGACCGGTATCGCCGATGCCGATAATCTGCCCCCGGCCGCGGATTCCTTTGTCCCATAATGGTGTGTGGTACGGGACGTAGCTCTGGATCGTCCAACCGGTCGTTTCGTTGAACAATTGCAGATCCGGCGCCTCTTCAATCCAGAGGATCTCCTTCAGTTCGGCTATCCGGCTGATCCCGGCCGGTTCCATCCGGACCGCGGCCACGTCCCGGCCGACATCCAACACCTCTCCCTTTTCCCGGTGTACGGCGGCCAGCAGGGCGGAAAGTCCGTCGGCGGAGTCCACCCGGATAAGGATGGCATCTTCCTGGTTCCGGGATTTTCCAGGCGGTACGGTCTGGTTCCGCAGGTTGCCGATCCTGTCGCCGAGCTTTTTCCTGATCTTGTGTTCCGGCCTGTACCTGGCAATCCCCTGGACAAACGATAATTTTTCCACCTCCTGCCTGACCGCGTCGTCCATGGTGACCAGGAAGGCAAAATCGGGAACGTACTCGTCAATCCGGCAGTTCAGGTCGGTCAGCTGCCGTTTTTCCGTCTCCCGGACCGGACCGCTGAACTGAACGAACCATTTGGTGGGTTCAGCGCCGTTCCTGCCGTCCTCTTCCTGCTCCAACGCCATGGCCGCCAGGCCGGCCGTGTCAATGGTAAAGCCATTGAATTCCAGAGCAAAGGCGGGGGCGGGGCAGAGGGCGGTGCCGGACACCAGCAGCAGAAGAACAAGGAGGCAGGCGACCAGTGGACCGGAGGGACGGAGCGTTACAGGCGGCCATATCCGGGGCGGAAGACGGAAGCCGATGATTGGGACCTGATGTATTTCGCGCAGGGCGGCTCTCCGGGAAAATCTCATCCTGTCCGATCCGTAAAGGCTCAACGCCCGCACAGCGAAAAGGATGCCAATGAAAAAGCCGGACAGCCAATGTCACCTGGCGATCCGGCTCTCATTTCAGCATCGTTGTTTCAGCCTTCATTTCATGGCGGCTCAGGCGTTGTCATTCGTTCTCATTCTTAAGTTAAGTATATGGGAAAAGGGAAGGGAAAGTCAAAAAATGAATGGAAAATTAATGAGAAAAGCTACGTTGTGGTATTGTCCGGGAGTGTGCTTGCCGCCGGATCCCGCCTGGGGGGATGTGTTCCGGGTCCATTCATTTTTTCTGTTTTTTCCGATCCGTGCCGACATAGCTGCCATGATGCCAGTAGCCTATCCTTCCCCCGCCTTCAGGAGAAGATTCCACCCCGTAGCCGTGCCGCTCGCCCTCGGACCATTCCCCGATGTATTTTTTTCCGTCCGGAAAGGTCATTGTTCCTTCGCCGTCGGGCTTCCCCTTTTTCCATTCCCCGACATATTCGGAGCCGTCGGGGAAGGAAAAGGCACCCTCTCCGTGCCGCTGGTCACGCTTCCACTCGCCGGTGTATTTCTTGCCGCCGGGAAAGGTGTAGTTCCCATGGCCGTGTTTCTCCCCCCACTTCCAGTCGCCGCTGTATTGCTCGCCATTGGGGTAAGTGAAAGTACCCTGTCCATGCTGTTCGCCGTTTTTCCACTCTCCGACGTAGCGCCCGCCGTCGGAGAAGGTATAGGTCCCGAACCCCTCGTATCTGCCTTTCCTGAAATCTCCGGTATATTGTTCACCGCCTGGAAAAGTCATGGTTCCCCTCCCATGGGTACAGTCGCCCTCGATGCACTCGCCGAGGCAAGGCAGCGGCAGCAGGCACAGGACTGCCAGAATGAAGGTGGCCACGCTGTTTTTCACTGCTGCTCCTGGCGCTTCGGTCCCGGTCGAAAAATCATGCGCGGCCCGATGTTGTTGACGCCGGCTCCGTGGCGGCAGCCCGGTTCGGCTCCTTCGCCATTTCTCCTTACCATGCCGGGTACCGCCCGCAGGTATCAGGGGCGGCCGCAGCGGTACACGGCAAAGGAGCGCTCCCCCTCATATACCTCGGAAATCGGCAGTATCGTGTCTCCCCCCATTTCCGCCGCGCTGTTGCGGCCCAGGATCGAAAGTTCGGCCTCGACCTTCTGCCGGCTGCGCTGGAAATAGCCGACCTTGTCGACGAGGGAGACGGTTGTGTTGCCGAGTTTCATGCAGCCGACGATCTCCGTCGGACCTGAAGCCAGTCGGACCTGATTGCCGCCCGGGGTAGGCTTCACCCAGGTACAGCCGCCGAGCAGAAGAATACCGAGCAGCACGGTTGCCGGAAATTTCATGGACAGGGTTCCTCCGGTGGTGAGAAAAAGGGAAAAGCGGGATAAAAATGCATTACTTCTCCGCCTGTTGCGCGGGTTGCAGGCATGACCGCCTGTCGGGAGCAGTTCCCGTGGGGACATCGATGCTGAACAATGCCGCCGTTGCCGGTTTTTGTCCAGCGGAAAGTTGCCGGACCCTTCCCGGGAAATTCCCGGGGCTTATGAAGACGAAGCCGTGCCCTGGCCGGCGGGTTCGTCCGGGCCGGCGCCTCCCAGTTCAAGGATGCGGCGGCCGTATGCCGCTTTAAGCTCCTCCAGGAACTCCTGGTCGATGGGACCACGCCGGGTCGTGACCTCGGTGAACCGTTTAGGAATGGTCACGTTCTCTGGCCGATATCCGCAACCGAGGCGCATTCTCCACCGCATCTCCTGGATTTCTCCGGCAACCTCGTCCATGTTGTCCGCCAGCCCCCGGTAGCCGACACTGTTGAGACAGTCGGCGAGTACTTCGCCGTTGTAGACGCCCCGGGCAAACAGGCAGGCAACCATGGAGGTGAGAAAAACCCTGGCTTTCTCGTCATCAACCAGGAATTGGACCGCGTCCTCCACGGTCCCGCCCGAGGGCTTCTGGTCAAAGGCATAGCCGCCCGTATCGAGGTGGGAATGGCGGAATCCCAGGGCCTGGGCGACAAAGAAGACCGGGCCGGTGGCATAGCCCGCCATTTCCTGGCCGAGAACGCAGGCGAAATCGGAACCTCCGTAGTGTTCCGCCGCCTTCATGGCACCGCGGGAAAGGAGGCGGTAAAATTCATTGTTGCCGAGGGCCAGGTGGTGCAGGGCCGCCTGGTAGGCGGAGGAGTTGCCGAAGGCGAGGGGGCCGAGCGTTTCCCGGCCGCTGATGATCCCCCTGTCCCGGGCCTCGGTGGCCCACGCCAGGGCGACGCCGGCCGACATGATGTCAAGTCCCGTTTTCTCGGCCGCGTCAATGAGCTTCAGGACCTCGAAGCAGTCCATGACGCCGAGCATGGAGCCCAGGGCGAAGATCAGCTCGTAGTCGTAGGAGATCTGGCGGTAGATGTAGCGGTTTTCTTCCCGGAAGCGCTCCCGGACAAAACCGATGTGGATGCAGCCCACCGGACACCCCGCGCAGGCGGCGTTTCTGAGGAGCGCGGCCTCGGCGAACCGCTCGCCGGTGATGCCCGCCACATCCTCGTCGGCGGTGGCCTGGAGGTTGCGGACCGGCAGGGACTCGAGGTCATTCAGCCCCGCGACATTGACGGGTGTGCCGAGATTGTGATACTTGCTCATCATGTCGGTGCCGGTCATGTCCGCGTGGACCCGGTCAAAAACCTTGGCGTACTCCCTGCTCCCCGGGAGGGGAAAGGAGCCGTCGCCGAGGACCACGACGGCCTTCAGGTGTTTTGCCCCCATGACCGCGCCGCCGCCGAGGCGGCCGAAATGGCGGTAGGAGTCGCAGTTGATGCAGGCCATGGGCGACTGCCGCTCCCCGGCCGGGCCGATCCGGAGAATCGACCGGTGCCCCGAACCCGGAAACATCCGCCGCAGGGTCTTGCCTGCCACGTGCAGGTCGGTGCCCCACAGGTAATGGACATCCTTCACCTCGATCCGGCGGGAGCCGACAATGAGGGCCGAGGGCAGCTTTGCCCTGCCCCTGATCACCAGGGCATCGTAATCGGCGAAGCGCAGGGACAGGGCCGAGCGCCCGCCGGCGTGGCTTTCGGCGTACTGGTCGTGGTACGGGGACTTGAAGGCGCAGACGGTTTTACTCATCAGGGGGAAATATCCGGTCAGCGGCCCGATGGCGAAGATGAGCGGCTGCCCCGGATCGTCCCAGGGACGGTCGGGCATGCCGAATTGTTCAAAAAGCAGCGCGGCCAGTCCACTGCCGCCGGCCACCCTGTTCCTGCCGTCCATGGCGGTGATGGTACTGCGGCCGGTGGACAGATCAACCACCAGCACCCTGAAATGATCCCTGATCATGGCTTCACCTCCCCGGCGGTCTGTTCTTCCCCACCGGTTGCCGCCGTCGGGCCGGGCAGTTCCCGGTGTTCCAGACAGTCGTGGGGGCAGTAGGGGACGCACCTGCCGCAATGGATGCAGACAAAGGGTTCGCCGGCCGGGTCAAGGTAGATCGCGTCCACGGGGCAGGCCCTGGCGCATTCGCCGCACCGGATGCAGAGCTTCTTTCTGACGATGACGCCGCCCCCGGGGCGCTGACTGTACGCCCCGGTGGGGCAGGCAGCCGCGCAGGGGGCAGGGTCGCAGGCCAGGCAGGTTCGCGCCTCGAAGCCCGTGGAGAGGCCGCCGGATGACCTGATGCGGATGCCGGCCGTGTCCCAGGACAGGCGCTTGTGGACCAGGCGGGCGCAGGCGACCGAGCAGGAATGGCAGCCGATGCAGCGTTCCATTCTGGGGGTGGTCAGGATCTTCATGATAATTTTCCGTTTTCCTCCGGTTCTGTCAGGGAGAACCCCTTTGTCGGCACTATATTATCCAGAATTCCGACGCCGTGCCTGCTTTTTTCTCCGCCGAACAGGAGTGTCAACAGCATGCCGGCCAGCAACAGAAGCCCGATGATGAGTATAATGAGATCGTCCCTTTTCATCCTATGCCTGCCGGGAGCATCAGCTGCACCCCCGGATGCTTTGCCAGTACAACTGCCGCAGCCAGCGGACGAAATCAACGTCGGTGCGGCGGCTCATTTCCCGGGCGGCGGGCTTCAGCTCCATCAGGCTCCCGGCCGGCGGCGGTTCATGGAAACCGAAGACGATGGCGTTGCTGTTGGCATTGCCCAGAAGCAGGGTAAGGACCTGCCGGCCGAACAGCTTCGCCAGGGCTGCCCGGTGGGCGGGAAAATCGTCGGCCGGCCGGTTCCAGAGGTTCATGGTGAAAACGCCGTTTCCGGCAAGCAGCGTCCGGCAGCAGCGGAGAAAACCCTCGCCGAGCAGGGCGCGGGCCGGGCCGTGGTCGTCAAAGGCGTCCACGATGATAAGCTCGTAGCGGGCGCCGGCCGCAAGACGCTCGGCGACTATCTCCTCCCCCGGGGCCGTCATGATCCGCAGCCGTCCTTCCTCGGGCAGCAGGAAGTAGTCCCGGGCGACCCGGACGACTTCCGGGTTGATCTCGGCGACATCGATCCGGGCGGCGGGGAAGAATTCCAGGAGGAATTTCACCAGCGAGCCGCCGCCGAGACCGACCAGGAGCATGTTTGCGGGAGCGGGCTGGAACAGCAGGGCGCACATCATCGCCTGGCTGTATTCCAGGTACAGCCGGCTGGGATCGTCCAGCAGCATGCAGCTCTGCAGAATGCCGCCGTCCAGGTAAAGACTGCGGCGGGTGTCGTCATCGGCGACGATTATTCCCGATCTTCGGGAGCCGCGGTAAATGACCCTGCCGTGGTCAATGGTCTGGGCCGACGTCTGGTTCATGTCCTCGATGTCCGGCAGCGCCGACCCGGGTGCGGAGGGGCCGGATGTATCCACAGCCGCGCCGATTTCCGTTGCCACGGGTATGGTCCGTACATTCCTGCTGAACTCCCTTTGCGGCGAACTGAAGCGGGTGGGCAGAATCCGCGTCGCCGGGTTGACAACCCGGGCCGTGACGGGAAATGATCGGTGAAATCCCCAACTATCATCTGGTCATATCACCAGATTTTCTGTTCTGCGCCATTGCCCGGTTCGTGTCATTTTTTATTAACAATTTGTAATAATTACCGATAGCTGTTCCGTGGA
>Ga0209614_1001128_pt1 | contig 20975 bp, 17 predicted proteins | sample BlaSprsedimmetaG_FD_185484 | JGI IMG/M metagenome (GOLD analysis project Ga0209614, IMG submission 185484) | Hot spring sediment bacterial and archeal communities from California, USA to study Microbial Dark Matter (Phase II) - Blank Spring... ... | reverse complement strand
TCCTTGTTGGAATTCAGAGGGTGATAGCAGGTTGGGAAGCTCGGGTAAGACGGTTTGACCAACAAGTGGCTCCATTAATGCGGCCAACGACTGGCCTCATTAGACCGGCCAGAAGGTGGCTCCATTAGACTGGCCAGAAGGTGGCCTCATTACGCTGGCCAAAGGGTGGCTCCATTAGACTGGCCAGAAGGTGGCCTCATTATACCGGCCCTCAAGTGGCTCTATAGCAGTGGCCAACAACATATGGACCCGCGTCCATGACGCGATGCATTCTTCCTGCATTCCGGCAACACATCTGTGTTTCCGGAACAAGCCGATCACCGGGGCGGATGTCCGAGGGATCAACCCGCCGGCTGTTTTCCGTATCCGATACGTTGAGAATCATCAGGATCGCCTTTTTCAATGCCTGATTGAACTCCTTGGGACGATTCATCATCAGGAAATGATCGGCGTCCTTCAAAACAATGGCATCGAATGAATACATGTGTTGGAGGATTGCCTGAGGATATTGTCGGGGCGTCCCGCTTATCCCGGCCAGACCGGTCCGATGCTCAGCTTGAGCATGAACACGCCCAGGCCGATCTTGGCCACAGTGCCGAAGACCTTGCTCCACATGGCGCCCATGGCCGCGTGCTTGGCCTCTGCAAAAGACCGGCCCTGGCCGATTTCCACGAGCAGGCTGGCGGCAAAGGCCCCGAACAAGGAGCCCGGAATGGCGCCCAGGCCGAAAAAAAAGGCGGCCCCGAAGATGCCGCCAGCAATAGCGCCCGCCACCGCGGCCCAGGCCCCTCGGTTTGTGCCGCCGAAGCGCCGTGCTCCCAAGTACTGGGCCGCGAATTCCACCACTTCCCCGGCAACGCAGAGCACAAAGAGCAGGATGAAGAAGCCCCAGGCCGCGGTCATGTCCGGGTGGGTCCACTTCCACAGCCCAAGGCCTGAAAGGATCAGCCAGTTGGACGGCAGGCCGAAAAAATGCAGCACCAGCAGCAGGGCCAGAAAAGCCAAAAACAGTCCGGCCCAGACCTCAGCCATGGCCTTCCCCTCGCAGATCCATCACCCGTTGGGCCTTGCCCTCGGACTGGGGCAGGCTCTTGGCCTCCACCAGTTCCACCTTGGGCGTGATTAAAAGTTCATCGCGCAACAGTCCGGTGATCCGGTCCTGCAGACCTTTGAGCACGCGCATGTCTTCCACGAAAAACTCGCTTTTCACTTCAACCTTTACTTTAATTTGATCCAAGAAACCTTTTCTTTCCAATATGATAAGATAGTTTTGTCCCACCTCGGGAATGCCCATGAGCACGCGCTCCACCTGCATGGGGAAAATGTTCACCCCCTTGATGATGATCATGTCGTCGCTGCGGCCCAGGATGCGGTCGATGCGGCGGTGTACCCGGCCGCACGGGCAGGGTCCGGGCAGAAAGCGGGTCAGATCCCGCGTGCGATAGCGCAGAATGGGCATGCCTTCCCGGGTCAGGGTGGTCAGGACCAGTTCGCCTACTTGGCCCTCGGCCATGGGCTGCAGCGTCGCCGGGTCGACGATTTCCGGAAGAAAGGCGTCTTCCCAGAGGTGCATGCCGTGCTGTTCCGGACACTCGAAAGCCACGCCCGGACCGTTCATTTCCGAAAGACCGTAGGAATTGTAGGCCTTGAGCCCGTAGATTCCCTCAATGCGCCGGCGCACTTCCTCGGTGTGGGGCTCCGCGCCGATCAACGCGGTTTTCAGGAACAAATCGCGCGGATCCAGGCCCAGGCCCTCGAAGACCGTGGCCAGATGCAAGGCGTAGGAGGGAATGATGTGGATGGTGGTGACCTGGAAATCCTGGAGCAGCTTGATCTGGCGCTTGCTGTTGCCGGCTCCGGCCGGGATGGTCAGGCACCCCAGCCGCTCCGCTCCGTAGTGGATGCCCAGCCCGCCAGTGAACAGCCCGTACCCGCTCATGTTCTGGAACACGTCGTGGGGCCGCACGCCCACCATGTAAAAACAGCGGGCCACCAGGTCGGCCCAGGTGCGCAAATCCTTGGCCGTGTGAAAAACGACCGTGGCCGCGCCCGTGGTCCCGGAGGAGGCGTGCAAACGGACCATCTCGCTGATGGGGCGGCAAAGCATCTTGTCCGGATAACTGGCCCGCAGGTCCTCCTTGCTTGTCAGGGGTAGCAAAGCAAGGTCGGACAACCCGCGCACGTCCAGGGGATCGACCCCTTGCTCCTGGAATACGCGGCTGTAGAACGGGGAACAGGCCGCTTGCCGGACAATGTCCCGCAGGCGTTCGGATTGGATTTCCTCAAGGCTTTGGCGGTCAAGCCCCTCCACTGGATCAAAATACACGATATCTCCTTGGGTGTTGTCACCGCATGGGTGCGTTTTCCGAGGGCTGCGGCACGTCCACGAGATTTTCAAAGGCCGTGAACGGACTCAAATAGGCCAGCTCCAGTTCGCCCACGGGTCCGTTGCGCTGCTTGCCGATGATGATCTCCGCCAGCCCCTTTTTGGGGTTGCTCTCCTGCTTGTTGTACACCTCGTCGCGGTACAAGAAAACGATCACGTCCGCGTCCTGCTCGATGGCTCCGGATTCGCGCAGATCCGAGAGCATGGGCCGGCGGTTGCTGCGCTCCTCCACCTTGCGGTTGAGCTGGGCCAGTGCCAGCATGGGCACGTTGATTTCCTTGGCCAGGGCCTTCAGGTTGCGGGAGATGTCCGATATCTCCTGCTCGCGGGAGTCGATCCGCCGACTGGCGCGCATCAGCTGCAGATAATCCACCACCACCAGGCCCAGTTTCTTCTCCGACTTCAACCGCCGGCACCGGGCCCGCAGATCCAGCGTTCCCAGGGCCGGAGTGTCGTCGATGTATATCTCGGCCCGGGAAAGGGCGTCCGCGGCGTGGTGCAGTCGCACCCAGTCCTCGTCGTTGAGAAAGCCGCGGCGGAACCGGGCCAGGTCCACCTTGCCCCAGGCGCACAGCATGCGCATCATCAGCTGCTCTTTGGACATTTCCAGGGAAAAAATCGCCGTGGGCACTTCGTTCAAGATCGCCGCACGCATGGCCACGTTCAGGGCGAAAGCGGTCTTGCCCATGCTGGGCCGGCCGGCGATGATGATCAGGTCCGAGGGTTGCAAGCCGGCGGTGATTTCGTCGAATTTGTGGTACCCTGTGGGCACTCCGGTGACCAGTTCCTGACGGCCGACCCGCTTCTCCAGATGCTCGAAGACCTCTTCCACGAGCTTCTTGCTGGTGGAATAGGCCGTTTTGACCTTGGATTCGGCAATGGCGAAGATGGACTGCTCGGAGTCGTCCAGGATTTTATCCACGTCCTGTCCGCTTTCATGGCAGGAGACCACGATGCTGGATGCGGCCTGGATCAATCGCCGCAGGACCGATTTGTCCCGCACGATCCGGGCGTAGGACTCGGCATGGGACGTGGCCACGATGGATTCCGTGAGGGAGGCCAGATAGACCGGACCGCCCACCTGATCCAACTGTCCCAGATTGTGCAGATGGTCTGCCAACGTGACCAGGTCGATGGGCACGTTGCGTTGATAAAGACCCAGACAGGCTTGAAAAATGGTCCGGTGCGCAGGAGAATAAAAGTCGTCCTCACCCACGTGGTCCAGCAAGGCATCCATCAGGTCGGGGCGTAAAAAAATACCCCCCAGAACCGCCTGTTCAGCTTCCAGGTTCTGGGGGGGGGTTTTCCGGGTGAGATCAACGGCCGCTTTGCCCGAGGCCATGTGATCCTGAGGTTGTTTCACGATGCGTATCCCTGGACTGGGTTACTCCCCCTGCTGTTCCGGCTCGTCCGCCACTGCGCCTTCGGTTTCAGATGCCACGGGCTCGGGATCCGGACCGGCGTCGTGACGCACCACTAACACGCGGACATGGGCCTTGACGTCCTGATGCAGCCGCACTTCCAGGGAATAGTCGCCCAGGGCGCGCAGGGTATCGTCCAAATGCAGCTTTTTCTTGTCCAGCTCAATGCCATGTTCCTTGGCCAACATGTCCACGATCTGGGCTGAAGTGACGGATCCGTAAAGCTTGTCGCCCTCGCCGACGCGTACGGGCGCCCGCAGGACAACCGCATTGATCTTGTCGGCGATTTCCTGGGCCGCAAATCGTTCGGCGTCAATCCTGGCCTGTAGCTTTTTATGTTCTTGCTCGTAACGCTTTTTATTGCCCGGCGTGGCCAGCATGGCCAGTCCTTGGGGCAGCAGATAATTCCGTCCGTACCCGGGCTTGACCTTGACCGTCTGGCCAAGTTGGCCCAATTTTTCAATATTGGTTCTCAGAATAACTTCCATGACGGCTCTCCCTTCTAGCTGGTCCTCTTCATGGCTTCAACGCTGTGCGTGGCCGTGTAATACAACAAGGCCATCTGGCGGGCGCGCTTGATTTCCGTGGTCAATTGCCGCTGATGTTTGGCGCAGGTTCCCGTGACGCGACGGGCAATGATCTTGCCCCGCTCATTCACAAAATCCCGCAGCAGGTCGGCGTTCTTGTAATCCAACACCAGTTCCTTCTGGGCGCAAAAACGACAAAACTTTTTCCTGGGGGTGAATTTTCGGAAGGCCATGCCTAGTTCTCCTTTGATTCCTCGATGGTGTCGGCAAGCTTGACCGAAAGAAACTTGAACACGCCATCGGTAATGCGCAGGTTGCGCTCCATTTCCGCGACCACCTGACCGGGTGCCGCATACTCCAGACGGACGTAATGTCCGCGGGTCTGCTTATGCACGGGATAGGCCAGGGTACGCATCCCCCAATCGTCCTCCTCCAAGATCTTCCCGCCGGCTTGCTCAACGATTCCGGTCATCATGGCGAGAATTTCCTGGCGACGCTCCCCGAGCATCTCGGGACTGAAAAGCATCAATGTTTCATACTGCCGCATAATCGATTCCTCCTTGCGGTCTGATTCGGCCCCGGCCTCCAAGGCCGGAGCAAGGAAAAGAGGATTGATAACCACAAGGCGCTTATTCTGTCAATGACATATCCGGCGGCGTCCTGGGGGCCCGCCAATGTCGCGTCCGTGCCCTCTCTGCCAGCGTCCAGGTCGGCCCTGCGTCCAACAGGGAATCTTACAGCCTTGATCTCCCAATAAAGAGCCCCTATATGTTTCGTGAGACATTTTCCAATGCATGACCACGCCCCCTCCTCGACCGCCCGTGCCCTTGATCGGATTTTCTGGATCACCCTGGCCCTGAACCTGTTCATTCCCGCGGCCCAGATCATCGGCGGCGTCCTGGCCAACTCCACAGCCCTGATCGCCGACGCGCTGCACAATTTCACTGATTTCGCGGCTCTGTTGCTGGCTTTTTTGGCTTTTCGCTGGTCCCGGAAACCGGCATCCGCCCGGCATACCTTCGGCTTTCACCGCTTTGAAGTGCTGGCTGCTTTCGTCAACGTGCTGGTATTATTGGGCATTTCCCTGTACATTCTGTTTCAGGGCGTAAACCGCTTGCTGTCCAACCAGCCCCTGATCTCGGAAATCGTGATCGTTATGGCCCTACTGGGCATTGCGGCCAACGGACTTTCCGCGTACCTGCTGCACGGTCACAGCCGCGGCAACCTCAATGTCCGAGCCGCCTTTCTGCATTTACTGACCGACACCTTGACCTCCGTGGGCGTCCTTTTGGTGGGCTTGATCATCCTTTTTCGCCCCTGGTATTGGTTGGATGGAATGGTTTCCCTGGGCATCGGCCTGGTCATCGGCGCAAGCAGCGTCAAATTGTTGAAAAAAAGCCTTTCCACCCTGCTCAACGGGGTCCCGGAAAGCCTGGACCTGGATCAGGTTCGCGCAAGCGTGATGCAAGCCTTTCCGTCCATTGAAAACATCCGCCACATTCACGCTTGGGAAATTAACCCCCGGGTGATTTCCTTCACTGCGTACATCACGCTGAAGGACCAGCCCTTGAGCCAGGTGGATCAGCTGTCAACAAAAATCAAAGACCTTTTGCTGCGCGAATTCGGCATTAATCATGCCGTGCTGCAATTTGAAGCCCTGGGCCATCATCCACCAGGGACAACGAACCACTATGGAGATTGCTGCGTGCAAGCGGACCTTGCGCACCATCATTAGCCGGCTTTACGCTTGGAGGAATTCATGGCTTTGCATCCCCGGAAAACACTTTTTCTTATTCTCGCCGCGATCATCTTGGTCGGCGCCGCCGTTGCCTATCTACATTTTTTCGAAGGCAAAATTCCGCAAATTCAAATCAAGACCGACATGTCCCATGCCACCAAGGAAACCTCTTTTCCCTTGAAGGTCACGGACCAAGGAATGGGCTTGCGCAACGTCCTGGTCCAGTCCTGGCAAGGCGACAATCTGATGACTTTACTGGAGAAATCCTTTCCCGCCAACCAATACGCCTGGGAGGGGGAATTTTCATTGCCCAAACAAGGACTCCACGACGGCCCCATGGAAATCGTCATCCAGGCCACGGACAAATCCCTGGCCAATTGGGGCCAGGGCAATACTGCCATTTTTCGGCAGTCATTGACTTTTGACGCCACGCCTCCACGCATTTCCGTGATCAGCGACGCCCACAACCTGAATCAGGGAGGTGCGGGCTTAATCGTCTATGCTTTGTCCGAGGAAGTGTCCCACAGCGGCGTTGTTGTCGACGACACCTTCTTCCCGGGCTACCGCCAGGAATCAGATGAATATTTCTGCCTGTTCGCCATTCCCTTTGACATCGACCCCGTCAAGCATCGTCCTGTACTCACGGCCACAGATTTTGCCGGAAACACGGCCCAAACAACGTTTTATTTCCATGGCAACCGGCGCTCCTTCCGTGAGGACACCCTGAACATCAGTGATGCCTTCCTGGAAAACGTCATGCCCCAGTTTCATAACACCTTTCCCGAGGCGGAGAGCCTTCTGGAACTCTATCTGTTGGTCAACAGGGACCTGCGCGCCCGGAACATCGCTTTTTTGCAGTCTCTGGCCGCAACCACCTCTCCCACTCCTCTCTGGGACGACGTCTTCATGCGCCAGCCCCGCTCGGCGCCGAGGGCGGGCTTCGCGGACCACCGCACATACGTTTACAATGGCGAAGTCATTGATCACCAGGTGCATATGGGCATTGACCTGGCATCCACGGCCTTTGATGCAATCGTCTCGGCCAATCGAGGCCAGGTCATTTTCACCGGGGAACTGGGTATTTATGGTCAAACCGTGATTCTGGATCATGGCTTGGGGCTGCACTCGCTCTACGCCCATCTCAGTCAAATTCTCGTGTCCGAAGGAGAGATGATTGAGAAAGGACACGTCTTGGGCCGATCCGGGATGACCGGGTTAGCTGCCGGCGACCATTTGCACTTCGAAATCTTGATCAGCGGCGTTTCGATCAATCCCATTGAATGGTGGGACGAACAATGGCTGAATCACAATTTCTGGAGTAAAACCGGGCTGGTCCGCCAAGATGATCAACCTTGAACTGACCATCTCGCCCGACAAAAGAAAACGGCCCTGGAGCAGGGCCGTTTTCTTTTGTCAAAGAGGTTCGAGTTTCACACTATCCCCAATTTCTTCCTTTGCCTTTGCAAGGCTTCGGTTTGCTCTGAAAAAGATTCGAATCCCGAATGACGCAAAGCGTCCAGAACAGTCTCTTCCCAGTCCCAATTGGAATAAATCACGGGCTTATGAAAAATTTTTCTGAACTCGAAAACTTCCTGCCGATAAAAATTCTCCCGAGGCTTGCCGATATTCTCGTGAAGCTGTTCGTGCAGTCTGGCGATCTCCCCCTCAAACCAATCCATTAAATCCTGCGGGGAGCGGTTCTTTTTCAGAATATGTTCATACTTGTTCTGAATCATCAGATTTTTCAACCGCGCTAGATGCTGTTCCTTGAGCCAGGAGCCCAGCTTTTCCACCGGAATGTTCTCAGCCTCCAGTTCGGCAACGTCTTTTTTGGTTTGATCATAGGTATCCGGCACCACCGAGGCGGAGACAATCCCGGCGATGCAGACCAGACCGCGGATGATTTTGCTGTTGGAAACGCCCTGTCCGCAAAAACCGACTTTCTTGGAAAACTTTTGACCCGTGAAGATGGTGCTCAAAATGGCCCAGACCACGGCCGGGTCCTCTTCGTCGTAGATATGGCGCAGTCTGGGATTATCCCGGTCCGTGCCCAAAACCAGTTGGGTCATGTCATTGGATCCGATGGAAAACCCATCGAACTCCTGGATGAACTGCTTGGTCAGCACGGCATTGCTGGGGATCTCGGACATCAGGATGATCTTCAGGCCGTCCTCGCCGGACTTCAGCCCGTGTACGCCATCCAAGTAGCGGCGCATGCTCCGCGCCTCCTCCAGGGTGCGCACAAAGGGCAGCATGATGTGCAGATTCTTGCCGCCGAACACTCCGCGCGCCAACTTGAAGGCATCAACTTCCCAATCATGAATATTCCGGGAAACCCCGCGGAATCCAAGCATTGGATTGTCCTCATGGGCCTCGAACAGCAGCCCGCCCATGAGATTGCGATATTCATTGGTCTTGTAATCCGTGGTCCGGTAGATGATTTCTTTGCCGTAAAAAGCCATGGCGAACAGGGCCAATCCCTGGGCCAAGGTCTGGACGTAATGTTCCTTGCCCGAGCGGTAGCCCTTGGAATGAATCATATTTTTAATCCGTTCAGGCAGCGTGCGCACTTCCTCGCGTTCCCGTTCCAGCCCTGATCGAAGCGCGACCTCGGTGCGCATCTTGTTGATTCTGAACAACAAATCAATGACCACCGGATCTTCCCGGATCCGCTCCATGATTTCCTTGATCCTGTCCTCGACAACCTGGCGCTCCTGGAATTTTTCCTCATCCTGGCCGGAAACCGTATCCAGGACTTCGGAAAACCCCATGATCGCGATGACATGTTCGCGCAGATCCGGAGAAGTTTTCAAAATCTCCAGCTTGTGTGACGCCAACTCCAGATGCTCGTTCAAAATCACGTCCAATTCCCGGAGTTGACGGTGAATGGCCAGGACCTGGTCCGTGCCCTTGTCGCCGCCCCGCTCATTCAGCTCTTCGATTTCCTTGGACAAGCCGGTGACAATACCGACGTACTGCCGCAACTTAAGATCAAAGGAAATAGTGCCCAGGGCCAGTTGCTCGCGAACCAGCTTGGTCAGTTCGGCATTGAGTTCATGGAGCTTCTTGTCCACCAGAACCTGGAGATATCCGTTGTCAAAGGCTTCCAAGGCCAAAGGATGCACGCCGACGCTGCCGAGCATGAACTCGGCCCGCAACAGACCGACCTCGAAGTCCGGCACATCCCGCAACCGGGAAAGGAACAAGGACTGATTCACGTCCGCCAAAATCAAGCCGATTCTGGTTTTTGTGGCCGGCAGCTTGTCAACGTTGATTTCCCCGCCCACCTCCATGAGCGGCAACAGCCCGCGATAAGCCCGCCCGCGAGAGCCGTCCACGGTCACTTCCTGGCCGTCCATGGCTTGCAGGGTTTCCAGACGCTGGATGCCGATCACCGCCGGAATGCCCAGCTCCCGGGAGGTGATGGCCGCATGGCTGGTGTCTCCGCCTGCGTCCGCCAGAATGGCCGAGGCGATGCGCATCCCCGGGACCATGTCCGGATCCGTGCGGTCCGCCGCCAGGATGTCGCCCTTGGTAATCTTGTTCAGCTCCAGGGCTGAGCGCAGAAAGCGCACCACGCCCTGCCCCGCGCCGCGTGAAGCGCCGTTGCCTTCCACAAGCACCTCGGCTTCGGCCAGGGCCTTGGGATCAACCTCCAGACGGCGCATGAAAATAGTGTGCGGATGCTTTTCCAGATCTTCGTTCCAGCGGGTTTCCGGCCGGGCCTGCACGAACCAGAGCCGATCCCACTGGTCAATGCAGAATTCCGTGTCCATGATCATCCCGCCGTAACTCTTGCTGATGCAACGCACGCCCCGGGCCACTTCCTCTGCCTGGGCCAGGGACAAGGACCAGCGACAGACCTCGTCCGGCGGCACTTCAACGGTCACCGTGCCCGCGCCTTTTTCCGCATAAATGATTTTTTTGTTCTTCAAACCCATGAAGCGCAGAACCACTTCCTCGCCGTCGTCACGTTGAAAAACATTGAACTTGTCCGGGGTCACCATGCCGCTGACCACGGCCTCACCCAGGCCGTAGCTGGCGTCAATGGAAACCAGGTCGTTGCGGACCGTGCCCCGGCATCCCGTGGCCGTGTCCGCGCTGAAAGCCGTTCCGGAAATGACCGGATTGATCATGCGCATAATGCATACGGACAGGGAGGTGTTTTCAATGGCCCATTCCTTCTTGGCCTTTTCCACGAGGGATTCGTCCCCGGTCCTTTCAGCCAAAGCGACCACGTCCAGAATCGCTTCCCGGCGATAGGTCATGCTCCGCAAATTGTACGCCGAGGCGCAGTCCCACTGGTAGGCCGTGACCACGGCCTGCTCGCCGACAATGTTCAAATAGGTATCCTGCAGCCCGGCGAAGGCCTTTTTCCGGCTGTCCTCGCCCGCGGCGGAAGAACGCACGGCCACCGGAACGTTCTCCAAGCCAGCTTCCTTGCAGATGTCGCGATAGGCCTTACGCACGCCCTCATCCACATCCTGCGGCAAGGGAACGGAAAGAATGGCCACCTGAACGAGCACCGAACGCTTGCGCAACTGATCTATGCTTTCGGGGGAAACCGCGAAGCCCTCTACAACATTGTTGACAAAGGTCCGCAATTTGACCAGGGGTTCCTTGCCCTGTTGACCGGACTGGACCTTTTCGGACAAGCGGCGCACGAAATGACGCAAAAATTCAGGGTCTTTGTTGATTTCCGAATCGTTCCAATTGATGCGATCGTATTCCTTGTCCACGCTGGTGCGAATCAGGGTGGCGTTGACCTTTGTTTCATCCAACAGCCGATGAAAAGCCAGGGAGGATATGGCTCGAAACTGCGGCGCGCGAATGTTCTCCACCTGACTGATCAAAGCGGTGTTGTAGTTCTTGCCGCCCACGAGCAATTCAGCCGGCTCGCCAAGAGAGACGATATCATGTCCGTCAAGAACGATATTTTTGCTGATCTCCTTAAAGTCAGCTTTCGGAGCAATCTCGGCGGTTTTTTGTTCCGATTCGGCCGTTGTCTGGCGCTCTTTTTTCCGCTGAGGTTTGTCCTTCTCTGCTTTGGCCATTCCCGATCCTCCTTAGAACGTGTTCCAGGCTCTGTCAGTCTTTCTTGGTTCCGGAAGCTGGGTGCGCTCAACCGGAACACTCGCCAACAGGATACGAACGTTCATTAGCGTTTCACTTCACGCAAAGTCAATCCACAACGTCAGGCATCGGACTGTTGCTGAGCATGCCCGCAGGACGAACAAAACCTTGCCTGATCAACGAGCAGGGGGGCGGAACAAAATGGGCACAGCCGAGGCAGCTGGCACAATTCAACGAGCAGCTCGCCTTCACGGACCGGAACCATCTTTCTGTCCTCGGTGTAGTTGGCGAACTTAAGCACCCGCTTCACCTGGCCATGCACCGGTGATTGCACGGATTTCTCCTGCTTCATCACGGAAATATTGAACAGTTCCTCGCCCGGATGGACCACGTCGCCGGGCTTGACGTGCATTATCCAGAGATCCCCGTTGCAGGGCGACCCAACATGGTAGGGGTTGTCCGGCTCTGCCTTTTCCACGCCCGTATCGGCCGTGCCCGTGGCCTCCGCAACCTTGACCTGATGACTCATGAATTCCGAATCCAGGGTGTACCGCACCACGCTCACCCCCTGGCTGTCCGGACGGGAAACATCCAGAATAAGCATATTCCGAGGCTTGCCGTCGCTGTCCTCGAACTGCAATTCCTGTCCGGGCTGGGCCCCTTCAAACCAAATGTCCAATGGCAGTTGATTGGGGTCGCCGAACTTCCTGCGGAACTGAATGGTTTTCAGGGAATCACCGGGATGGTTGAGATAGTTCACGAATTCCTCGCGAGAAGGTTCCCGTCGCAAATGTTCGATAAGAACGGCATGCTCGGCGTCCAGGTCCAGATCCCGGAGGGTGTCCAAGGGCGAATGCTCGACGCGTTGCTCAAGGGCTCGACAGTACTCCGGTCCGAATGCGCTTTCGTAGACCCAGTCCGGCGGAAAACCCAGGGGCAGGCGGCCGAATTTACCCAAAAGCAGATCGCGAAAGGCGTCGTTGCTGTGGACATACAACTCCAGCCTGGCCTTGAGGATTTCCGTGGACAATTCGCTTTCCAATGAGCTGTTCACTGTTTCCAGGACGCTTAACAGTCGGCGCACGGCACGTTCTCCACCCTGCTTGTAGGCGCCGGTGACGGCCAGGAACGCGGTGTTCCAGGTTATTTGCGAGCCGGGCGTGACGTCATGGTACCGGACAATCTTCCTGGTGCCGGCCAAAAATTTGAGCATGTGCGGCAGAAGATGGATATAGCCCTGCTTCATGGCGCCTTCCTGAGAGGAAGACGTGGCACCGCCGGGCATGCCGTGATGCACCACATCGTGATCAATTCCCTGAAAATACGGTGCGGTGTAGCGGTCGTAATAGGGCATGATCTGCTTGAGCACGAAACCGCAGGTCCGGATCATTTCCTTGTTCAAATTGTTTTTCAGACCCAGTTCGTCTTCCAGATAGGCGGCGGTGGACAGCACCTCGCCCTGTCCATACCAGCGTACGGCCGCGCCGATGCCCGTATCCACGATATGCGCCCCGGCCTGGGCAGCGGCGCCCACTGAAGGCACGAACAGGCCGTCCGTATAGTGACGATGGTAATGGACCACCAGATCCGGATACGCAGCCCGGACGGCGCCCACGAGTTCGCGCATGAAGCGCGGAGGGCAAACCCCGGCCATGTCCTTGAGCCCGAGGATGAAATGCCGCACCGCCTTGCCCTTGCTCATGCCGGAAACCTGGGCGACCATGGCGATGATCTCCTCCAGCACGCACAGGTAATGCGGCACGTCAAAACCCTTGGCCCAGGAGAGGGAAATGGCCGGCTCAAAGATGTGCTCCCTGGAATTGAGCACCACTTCGGCAAAAGGACGCATGTTCTCAATGTGATTCAAGAAGTCGAAGCAGCGGATGACATGGTAATGTTCGCAGATCATTTCCCCGGTCAGCCGCATTACATTTTTTGGCTGCGGCTTGTAGCCCAGGATGTTGGTGGACCGGATCAGAATCTGCTTCATGGTTTTCGGGGCGAATTGATTCCACTCCTTGGCCTCGCTGAACGGGTAGGTCATGTTGGCCAGCATGGCCACGTGATAGTGTGCGCCGCCGCCGTTTTCCAGGGAAAAGAAACCGCAGTTGTCCAGGTAGGGGCCGATCAGACGATCCTCGGCCAGGCGGAAGCGGTTGCCGCTGTTGGACTGGGTAATGTCCCTGGTGGTGGTGTCCATGAAATGCACCAGGTTGGAATCGCGAAGATAATCCAGAATGGCCGTGCGATCCCCGGACGGATAAGGCGAGGCATGCGAGGCAAAATCAATGGGCGGAAGCACAGGCTGGAAGCGTCCGAGACGCTTGTCTTGCCGGCCCCGATAGGCTCCCAGCTGCACATAGGGATTATGGCCATGGGCCGATATTTCCGCGACCAGCCGGGACAAGCGCAGGGCCTGGGGTTCCTTGTCCTCATATTCCAACAGTTCCGGGGTGATGGCGATAAAATTGGTGTCGTAATCGCCTTCTTGAAACTTGGGATGCTGGATGATCTGGCGATGAAAAGGAATGGTGGTCTTCACGCCGCCGACGATATATTCTTTCAGCGCTCGGTTCATGATCCCCAAAATCTTGTTCCAGTCCCTGCCGTAAGCAATGAGCAGAGCGGCTGCCGAATCATACTGGGCGGGGAATTCATAACCCACAGAAATGCAGGAATCCACACGGATGCCCTGGCCGCCGGGCGACATGTAGCGGGTGATGGTTCCGGAGTTGGGCGAAAAATTTTGTTGCGGGTCTTCACAGTTAATGCGCAACTGCATGGCATGATTGAACGGCAAAGTCGTTTCCCGGGAAATACGCAGCTTGGCCCCAAAAGCAATGGCGATCTGCTCTTCCACCAAGTCCACACCGTAACGGCACTCGGTAATTCCGTGCTCCACCTGCAGCCGTGTATTCACCTCGATCAGATATGGATTGGCATCCTGGTCCAGCAAAAATTCCACCGTGGCCAGGGAATAATACCCCACGCTGGAGGAAAGCTCGCTGGCATAGTCTTTCAATCGCTGCCTGAGTTCCGGAATCATTTTGGACCAGGGCGAAGGCGTTATTTCCACCAGTTTTTGGTGATTGCGCTGCACCGTGCAGTCCCGCTCGTCCAAGGCGTGCGTATTGCCGTACTGATCCGCGATCACCTGGATTTCGATGTGCCGAACCGATGTCAGCAGCTTTTCCACGTAAAGTCTGGGATTGCCAAAAGACGCTTCAGCCAGGGCAGATGCCTTGGAAAAGGCCTTTTCCAGGTCCTCGGACTTGAAGACCTCGTAAATCCCCCGGCCTCCGCCTCCTCCCTCGGCTTTGAGCATGACCGGGAAGCCTAGGGAATAAGCGATTTCCCTGGCCTCATCCACGCTCACCGCCCCATCGGATCCCGGGACCACGGGGATACCCAATTTTTGAGCCAGCCCGCGGACTTCCACCTTGTTCCCCAAAAGGTGCATGGCATCCCGGGGCGGACCGATGAAAATAATTCCGGCATCAGCGCATTTCTGGGGGAATGACTGGTCTTCAGAGGCAAAGCCCCAGCCGGGATGGATGGCCAGAACGCCCCTGGCCTTGGCCTTGCGGATGATCAGGTCGATATCCAGATAGGCGCGTGGATTATCCCCAAGCAGGAGAAGTTCTTGGGCTCCGGCGGTAAAAGGCGCGGTTTTGTCCACATTCGTGGCGGTCATGATCGGAATGGCCCTGAACACTTCCCTGATGGACCGGGCGATACGGCGGGCTGGAATGCCTCTGTTGGCCACCAAAATCGGCTTGCCCTGGACTTCGTTGACAACCTGTTCAAAGGTTTTCGTTGCCATCGCTTGTTCCTGCTTCAGTAAGCTTGAGGTTCACAATACATGGTTCGCGGTTCAAAAAAATCATGCATCAAGGGTGCCGACAAAGCCTTTGTGCACGCGAAAAAAGACGTCATCGTCAAATCCCCTGCAAATCAGTCGATTGATCCGACGCAGAACAGGAGGCAAGACGAATGTCTCCGGGAAAAACGGTCCGTGTGACCCCTTCCACAGAGACCTTCAGGCCCCCTTCGGCGGATATGCCTAGCACCACTGCCGGCAAACCGTTTTCGCAACCGTGTTCATGGAGAAGCACGGGCCGCCCTTTCCAGGCAAGGACGGCTGAAAAATTCTGGAGAAAGTCTTCGGGATGGAGGCTGGGCAAGATGTTTTGATACCAATTAACATATTCGGACACAAGCAAATTCCAACAATTCACCGGATTGATTCGACCTCTCAGGGCAGCACCGCCAACCACGGATTCTCGGAGTCCGGCAGGTTGGGGCGCTGCCTCCAGATTCACTCCAAGTCCGACAAGGGTCCGCTCATTGCGTTGCTCCACCAGAATGCCGCCAACCTTGCCGTCGCGCCATAACAGATCATTGGGCCATTTGATCAGAATTTGCCGGCCCTCCAGTTGTGACAGCACCCGGGCGGACAGCCAGGCCGGAACCAGGGAGACCAGTCCGCGCCAGCCTGAAGGCAGGGGGGGGTGGCGCCAGACCACGTGCAGATTGCCCGGCAAGGAGCTCCAGGGACGACGCAGCTGCCCTCGCCCGGCCCACTGGCGGATCGCAATCACAGCGTCCCAATCCTGAAAAAGTCCCCACTGCCAAAGTTGCCAAGCCAAATCCAACGCCGAGGAGCAGGAAAAGCACAGAAAGACTCCCGTGGCATGGGTCTTGGTGCTGAGCCAGCCTTTGATTCCGGCGTGACGAAATTTATCAGAACCCTGAGCAATGGACAGGGCGCCGGTTTCTTCCCATGGCCCCAATTCCTGAATAGACCGGGCCCACAGCGGGTGCTCCCGGGCCAGGGATTCCGGGTCCCCGGCCAGGGCCAGACCGGGAATGTCCTCGCCCAATAGAAAAACAGATTTCCCTGCCAACAGGATTCCTCGAAAGAATCAGTTCATTTGTGCCGGCGCATGGCAAAGCCTTGCCAATTCCAGAAATGATAGACATAGGCCATGCACAACGCCTGCACGGCCATGGACAAGAACATGGCCAGCCAGACCCCCGTGGCGAGAAAAAGCAGCGTATGACCCAAAAAGTAGGCCAAGGGGATGCGCACCAGCCAGGCGGAAGAGCCCATGATCACGGTCTGGTACATGGTCGCACCCGCGCCGACAAAAGCTCCACCCAGAATCATGGACACCAGTAAAAACGGCATGGCTGCGAGATTGTAGCGCAGATAATTGACGGCCTCGGCCTGCACCTCCGGATCAGGTGCCACGAATGCGGCGATAGGGTCCAGAAATTGCCACATGACCGCGGTCAGAGCGGAGATGACCAACAGTCCCTGCCCCAGGATGCGGTACCCCATGCGTTTGGCTTCCTCCGGTTGCCTGGCTCCCAGATAATGCCCGACAATGATGCTCGCGGTGAAATTAAAGGCAAAACCTGGAAGGAACATCAAGGATTCCACCCGAATGCCCGCACTCATGCCGGCCAGGGCAATCACATTGCCTTGGGGCAGGCTGGCAGTAATGGAAAAAAGGGCCATATAGGCCGTGTGCCAGACCACTTGCATCAACCCCGCGGGCCAGGATACGCGGAACAGATAAGGCCAGGCCCGTTTGACCCAGCACCATGGGGCAAAGCTTTGCCGCACCAAGAGTTTTCTGCGCCGCAAAATATATAAGTTAAAAATTCCGCCGGCCAGGACCGAGCCGAAGGTGCTCCAGGCCAGCCCCCGGTACCCCAGGTCCGGGAAACCGAACATGCCCAGTCCCAGGGCAAAATCTCCAAACGTGTTCAATCCGGCCACAAGGATGAATCCATACAGCGGATACATGACCAGTTGCTGAGCGCGCATCACGGCGTTGCCTATGATGAACAGATAATAGGCCGGCAGGACCAAAAGATATACGCTTAGCAGATAGGTCATGATCGGCCGCAGCTCTTCCGGAGTCTGGAGCACTTCAATGAGGCTCTCCCGAAAGAAAAAACCTCCGACCAGGAGAAACGCGCCCAGGACTCCGGCGGTTTCCAGGCTCAGGCCCACATAGCGCTGGACGCGCCGCCACAACCCAGCGCCCATGGACTGACTGATGGCCGCCACCGAGCCATTGGCCACAGCAATGGCCACCACCAGAAAAATGAAAAACGCCTGGCTGACCATGCCCACACAGGCCTGGACGTCCCGACTGATTCGCCCGGCCACCCAGACGTCGACGAAACCGATCATGAAATGAAAGAGCATCATTACCACCTGGGGCCAGGCCAGCCGCCAGATGGTCCTGTCGGGAGAATGACTGGGATCAATGCCCAGAAGGGGTCTGCTCGGCGCGAGAATTCCCGACGCCTTGCCCTGGTTCAGCATGCAATGGCGTCCTTTTTGCGATAAACCAAACCTTGGAACGAGGCCACCAAATCGTTGGATTCATCCCGCACCTCCACCAGATAACTGGCCAGCCGTCCGCCCTTGGCCAGTTCCCGGGCCGTGGCTGTGACCATTCCCGCGCTTACCGGACGGTGATAATGTATGCTGGCCTGCACACCCAAGGCCACGCTGCCGTAAGAATTGGACGCCGCGGCAAAAGCCATGTCCGCCAGGGTAAACAAGGTCCCGCCATGGGCCATGCCCAAGCTGTTGACATGCTCTCTGGAAAGACGCATCCGGGCCGTGGCCGTGCCCGGCCCGATGGCCGTGACCTCTATTCCCAAGTGTCTGGCCAATTGGTCGTTTTCATTGATATAGCGCTGAATTTTTTCCATCTTTGCATCCTTACGCGTCTGGAGAGAAGGTTTCCTTGCCGCAGACCGATCAAAAAGCTTTCAGCAGTACAAATCCCCCGATCAGTAATATTGTGAACAGGATGGCCAGCCAATTGAAATAGCGGTCAATGAAATAGGTGATACGAGGGCCGAACCGCCAGATTAACCAGGCTACCCCAAAAAACCGTGCTGAGCGTCCGATCATGGAGGCCAGCACGAACGGAATCAAAGAAATATCAAAGGCCCCGCCGGAAATGGTGAACACCTTGAAGGGCAAGGGGGTGAACCCGGCGGTGAATACGATCCAGAAATTCCAGCGCTCAAACAATCCCTGCACCAGTTCGAATTTTTCCAAAGTGAATCCGGGTACGGTGTTGAAGAAAAAACGCGCCAGAGCCGTAAATTCGCCACTCGCGGTCCACCAAGAGTAGTAACCGATGGCATACCCCAAAAGCGATCCAGCCACCGAGGCTACAGAACAGATCAGGGCGAAGCGAAAGGCCTTGGTCCGCGCCCCCAGGATCAGGGCAATGAGCAAAGGGTCCGGTGGGATGGGGAAAAAGGACGACTCGAAAAACGCGAGCATGAAAAGGGCCGCCGGTCCAGAGGATGTGGCGGCCCAACCGAGAACCCAGTCGTACATTCTGCGGACGATGTTCACGGCGCGATGATCTCCTTCAGCCCTGATCTTCAAAACAAAGTCTTAGGCAAAAACGATTTTCCTGCCCGGGCAACAGGTTTAACCGCCAAAGAAAGTAGAATGCCGAACCCTGGGGGGTGCGCTCAAAACCACTTTCCGACTTGGTCACGGCCCACAAAGGCACGTGGCACAGTTTGGCCCGCGGCTGGATGCCGACCCCCAATCGGCCTTGCGTATAGGGACAGGACAGGCTTACCTCGGCCAGTCCATCCATTTCCCAGGGTACATCCAGGTTCATTTCCTGACAGTGGTTTGTGCCTGAGCCTGATCGTCCCATGCACCGCGAGGTCAGCCCCAGGCCAAGCATCGTGGTCCACAAGACGTCCAGCGGGTCGGTTGTGTGATTTTCAACCAAACGCAGGCTGTAGTCGATCCGCGGTCCAGCGTCCTCCAAGCGAAAAATCTTGCGCACCCTGATCGTTGTTCCCTCGTGGTCTCCGACCAGGGCCATGTCTCCCTGGAAAATCGCCTCCAACCATTCGTCACTGCTGCCGATGCTCCAGGCCATGGAGGTCTTCCAGGAACTGCCCAGCGCTGAAAACCGGCTCTTGGCCAGATCATGCAGGTCAGTTTGCCCCGGCAGAACATAATCCACAAAGGGCAACTGCGGATACTGGTCGTAATCAAGGTAATGCTCAAGCCCTGGCTCCTTGGCCCGAACCTCGGAGGAATGGATATGAAAAAACTCCCGCCAACGAGGATGTTCCGGGGTAACCACCTCGCCCTTTTGGGCCGCATCCAGCAACGCCCGATGATACGGCTCCGGCCGACGAGCCAGGGTCGCGGCCCAGTTACGTCGCATGGGCAAATAATCCATCTCCTTGGCCACGCCGCCCTGCCCGGGACACAAAAAAAACTGCCAATCCCCATACCGCAGATGCAATTCCTCAAACCCGTCCACGTCCACGTCCCGGCAGGACCAGTACGGCGAAGGCCACAGTCCGGCCTTTTCCTGAGCAGCAAGAAGATTCTCCGCATTGGCTTGCCGCAAATGGGTCAAGTAAACCCCGCCGAACACGCCGTGCCAATATGCGCAATTGCACTGGCTGGCCCAGACCTGTTTACGAGCCAGGTCCATTTCTCTTTCCGGGTCCCCGCTTTGTGAATCCAAGGCCCGGGAAAGCTCCATGCCCCGCTTTTGCAGCCAATTCACTTCCGGATATTTGACCAGAAAATTACGCCAGAATCCCCCGGCCAGGAATCGGGACGCGTCTTGCCCCTCCAATTCCCGGCGATATTGGCCGAGAGCCGCTGTCTCCTCGCTGGGCATGGCCCAATCCATCATCTCCAGATAGGCCGCCGTTGGCGCGTAAACCCTGCCTTGATCCTTGTTCCGGGCCGTATACTCACTGGGCGTGACTGTGCGGATCCAATCACTGCGTTCCTTCAGGCCGTCAAACAGACGACGCATGTACCCTTGTTCCCAGCAATGTTCATGGGTCCTTGGCCACAGCCCAAAGCGCTCGGCGTCGTCACCCAAACAGGCCAGGGGTGCTACGCCCAGTTGCCTGCCCTGTTTGGCTACATTTGCAAGCGCATCCCAGACCTCCTCCAATGGCTGCCAGGGAATCAATCTGCGCAAGGGTTTGAGATTGACCAGCAGGCGCAAGGGCCGTCCGCAGTCTTCGGTCAGCCAAGTGCCCAACAGATTCCGCTGTCCGGCTCGATGCAGATGGTTGTCGTCCACCAATGTGTAGTCAATGCCCAGCGGTTCCAGCCAGGACGGGAAATGCGGCTCCCAGACACGTTCCGTGAGCCACAACCCGGTGGGCGTGACTGACCACAAGTCCTGCATGGCCTTGATATGCATCCTGACCTGACCCTGGGCGTCCTCGGGTCGAAGCATGGCCAACACGGGTTCATAATACCCGCCGGTTAAAATCTCCGCCTGGCCGCGCCGGACAAGCCCACCCACCTGTTCCTGAAAACCAGGCGCATGGGGCAGAAGCCAGTCCAGCAAGCATCCGGAAAAATGCAGTCCCACCCGAATCTCCGGATACGCTTCCAGGTGATCCAAAAGCGGTTGATAGGCCAATGCATAGGCCTGGGCGAAAACATGATCAAAATTGCCCACGGGCTGATGAAAATGAAGAATCAGGGTAAAATAAGTGCAAGGTTGGGACATGGTTTTGTAAGAACAGGAAGATTGTTTCGGCCCAGGTTCAGGATTGTACGGCAAAAATCAGTCAAGAGATCCAGCGCCTGGGCATGCATTGCGATGCTGGAAACTCATTGCGCAACCCGTCCAGGCAAAAGATAAAAGAACTGAAGTTTCACGGTTTTTTGACAGCCATCAACGGTAGCATCGCGATTGAATTTTTATCCAATGCTTTTCCGTGCCAATGTGATGCCAAGTAACTTCCTTGGAAAAATGACAATAAATTCAACAGGC
>Ga0209614_1001126_pt1 | contig 20994 bp, 16 predicted proteins | sample BlaSprsedimmetaG_FD_185484 | JGI IMG/M metagenome (GOLD analysis project Ga0209614, IMG submission 185484) | Hot spring sediment bacterial and archeal communities from California, USA to study Microbial Dark Matter (Phase II) - Blank Spring... ... | reverse complement strand
TGGTGAAAGGCTACGGCATGAAGTTCTTCTCCCATGCCTCATTATATAAAATCGCACGAAGAAAAACCAGCTTTTTCAGAAAAAGTTGTAAACTCGATAAGATTAGCTCATAAGTGACGCGGTCCTGAGGTAATACACGGTAGGATGTCGGAAAAAACAGAGTCACCCCCCTTTCACCCTGCCAGGAGGCGTTCAGCGTTGTCGCGGACGATTTTCCGGTACAGGGCGGGATCAAGTTCAAGCTGCCGGAGGAGCCGAAGGGTGTTTTCCTGGTCCGACCAGGGGGAATCGGAACCGAACAGGAGGTATTCCTGGGGGTGGCTGATGATCATCCGCCGTGCCGTTGCCGGATCGAGGAAGTCGAGGGCATAGGACAGCTCCATGTAAACGGGACGGCCGATGAGGAGCCGGCGCGCTTCGTCCCAGTGGTCCCAGGCCCCCAGGTGGGTAGTGATCATTTTCAGGCCGGGAAAACCATTCAGCACTTTGATGATGCGGGACGGGTCGCACAGGGGGATGCGGGGAAAGGCGATGTCGAAGCCGGTGTGCATGACCACCATGAGGTTGTTGTCGATCAGCGCCTCATAGATGGCGGTCATCTGCTCCGTGTCCAGGGCGAAATTCTGGTAGTAGGGATGCATCTTGATGCCGGGGAACCCTTCGACGGCAATGATGCGGAGCTCCTCGGCGGGGTTTTCGGACAATGGGTGGATTGAGGGAAGGGGAATCAGACGGTCGGATCGGATCGATTTCGACCACTCGAGAATCGAGCGGAACTGCCGGGGCTGGGTCGCTATGGAACAGATGACACTTTTTTCGATGCCGGCCCGGTCCATTGACCGGAGCAGGTCGGCCACCGTGCCGTTCAGCCAGGCCTTGACATTGCCCTCCTGTTCGAGAAACGGAATGGCCCGGGCCGCCAGGTCATCGGGAAACGCATGGGTATGGAAGTCGATTATGCCGTTCACTGCCCGGCCAGCCTCCAGATGATTTGCACCAGCAGCAGAGCGTAGAGCCCGGCAATGACATCGTCAAGCATGATGCCCAGCCCGCCGTGGATGTGCCGGTCGAGCCAGCCCACCGGAAAGGGCTTGAGGATGTCGAAGAAGCGGAACAGCAGAAAAGCTGCCAGCACCGCCAGGGGATGGTGCGGTACAGCGGTCAGGGCTATCATCTGTCCGACAACTTCATCGATTACGACGAGGCCCGGGTCGGCATGGTCGACGATTTTTTCCGCCGAGCCGGCACAGGCCGTGCCGACGAGGAACAGGGCGGCGGTGAAGATGACATAGGATGCCGGTCCCAGGTTGCGGAGCCCGAACCACAGAGCCACTCCCAGCATCGACCCCCAGGTGCCGGGGGCCATGGGCAGGTAGCCTGTTCCCGCCCCGGTGGCAATGAACATGAGCAGGCGGTCCATGGGTTACGACGAAACACTCCGGGAGCAGAGCGCAACTTCTTCATACACCGTTTGGACGGGGACCCCGTTGTCCAGGGCAAGACGGCGGCACTCTTCATATTCGGGGCGGATGACCGGTCCGTCAGGGGTAATAATCTTCTTGGCCCGGACCGGTCCCCATCTGGTCTGCAGGGTCACGGTCTCCCGCGGCAGGGTCCGCCGCTGTTCCGTGTGGTACCGCAGGCCGATGGCGCTTGTTTCCCGGAAGATGATATGTTTGACCGCCTCGGCGGCGGACGGGTCGCAGATGATCCGGAGCAGAAAACCGGGGCGGCCTTTTTTCATCTGGATCGGGACCAGCACTGCATCGAGGGCCCCGCCGGTCAGCAGCTTTTCAGCCACATGGGGCCAGGTTTCCGGGCTCCAGTCGTCCAGGGCGGTTTCGATCACCTCGACCGTCTGGGCTTCCGCCGGGGCGAAGCGTTCGCCGGTAATCAGCCGCAGCAGGTTGGGCCGGCCGTCGGACCGGCTCCGGCTGCCGGCGCCGTAGCCGATGCGGTTTATCCGCATGGGCGGCATGGGCCCGAACCGGCTGGCCAGCACCGTGACAATGGCGGCGCCGGTCGGAGTGACCAGTTCCTGCTCCACGGCCTCCCCGTAGACCGGGATGCCGCGCAGCAATTCGCAGACTGCCGGTGCGGGCAGCGGCAGCTCGCCGTGGGCGCAGCTGATCCAGCCGCGCGGCATCGGCAGCGGCGAGCAGTGCATGTCGGTGATGCCGAGCCGGAAAAAACCGCTCACGGCCCCGACAATGTCCACCATGGCATCCAGGCCGCCGACCTCGTGGAAGTGCACTTCATTGACTCCGCAGCCGTGAACCGCCGCTTCGGCCTCGGCCAGGCGGTGAAAAATTTCCATGGCCTTTGTCCTGACCGGCAGGTCGAGACCGCCGGCGGCGAGGATGTTTTCGATGTCGGGCAGGTGGCGGTGCGGCTGCTGTTCGTCAACCATTACCTTTACCCTGGTGGCCTGCAGCGGAGAGCCGGCCGTCCGATGAATTTCCAGCCGATAACCGGACAGGGCAAGCGGGGCAAGGGAGGCGGTCAGGTCGGCCTCCGGCAGGCCGGCGTCCAGGAGGGCGCCGAGGAGCATGTCCCCGCTGATGCCGGAGAAACAGTCAAGATACGCGGCCCGGGTCATGTGAAGCGTTCCCCGACCGGCAGTTCGGCGCCGCAGAGCAGCGACCGGACATCCATGCGTTTTTTTCCCTCGAGTTGTACTTCCCGGACCAGAAGATAATCCTTGCCCGTCGCGATCAGCAGACCCCTGTCGTCGGCCCGGCAGAGGGTGCCGGGATGCTCGCCCACCGGGCCTTCGACCACCAGGGGGCGGAAGAAGCGGACCCTGCCGCCGTTCAGGAAGCCGAAGGCGGAAGGCCACGGATCGAGACCGCGGATGAGGCAGTGTATTTTCCTGGCATCCCGGCTCCAGTCGATATGGCCCATTTCCTTGGACAGCATCGGCGCCTCGGTGGCCAGGCGGTCGTCCTGTTTCCGGGGTTTAAGCTTGCCCTCCTTGAGGAGGGCGATGGCCCGGACTACGTTTTCGCCGCCCAGCTCCGCCAGCCTGGCGAAGAGGGTGCCGGCGGTGTCGTCCTCCCCGATGGGGATCGCAACCGGGAGCAGGATGTCGCCGGTGTCCATGCCTTCGTCCATCTGCATGATGGTAATGCCCGTTTCCCGTTCACAGTTGATCACCGCCCACTGGATCGGCGCCGCGCCCCGGTATCGGGGAAGCAGGGAGCCATGGATGTTGATCGTGCCGAGAGGCGGTAGGCGCAGGAGTCTGCCGGGAAGAATTTTCCCGTAGGCGGCGACCACGATCAGGTCGGGGCGGAGTTCCCGTATCGTGTCGAGAAAGGATTCGGTCCGGATGGAGGCTGGCTGGAGAACGGGTATGCCGTATTCGGCCGCCGCAATCTTGACCGGCGGGGCGGTCAGTTTCCGGCCCCGGCCCCGGGCCTTGTCCGGCTGGCAGACGACGGCGACCACCTGGTCCGGCCCGGCCGCCAGCACCCGCAGGGCGGGCACCGCGAATTCCGGGGTGCCCATGAAGATGAGGCGGAGAGGAGGAGAACTCATGCCTCGGCCTGGAGGATTTTTTTCAGCTTTTTCTTGTAGAGGGTTCGTTTCAGGGAACTGATCCGGTCGATGAAGAGCTTGCCGCGCAGGTGGTCGACTTCATGCTGGATAATCCGGGCAAACCGGTCTTCGGCGGTGAATTCAAGGGGATTGCCGTCGAGGTCCCGGGCACTGACCCTGATCTTTCTGAAGCGTTTGACCGGGGAGGTGTAATCGATGACGCTGAGGCAGCCCTCCTCGTCGACCACGCTTCCTTCCCCTTCCGAGATGACGGGATTGACCAGGGTGATGAATTTTCTTCCCTCCATCTCGCTGATGTCGACAACGACGATCTGGAGCAGTACGCCGATCTGGTTGGCCGCCAGGCCGACGCCCGGGGCATTGTACATGGTTTCTGCCATGTCGGCGGCGAGCTGCTTCAGCTCGTCGTCAAAACTGGTTACCTTGGCGGCCTTCTGCCGCAGAACAGGATCGGGGAAAGAGAGTATCGTTCGGATGGCCATGATCGTGATCTGGAATACCTGTCAAAAAGATGAAATAAACAACAACAAAGAAAATATGCATGAAAGTAGATACTGTAAAGAGCTTTTCCCTGCCAGTAAAAAGAGAGAGCTGATGCCGGCCTGCTTGTGTTCCCCGTCCATATTGTGTAGGATCAGAGGCAATTATGGACGCGCGGGAGGCAAGGTTGACCCAATCGAACATTCAGTACGCCGACGGCCTCAGACTGCTCCGGCAGCCTGTCCTGCCGCTGGTCTCCATGCTCCAATTCCTGTTCATGTTCGGGACCCGGACCTCGGTGGCCGAGGTTATCGGCGAGCTGCCCGAACCCATTGAAACCGCCGGGGCGCTGTATGACCGGCCCCGGGACCTGCTGAGGAGATACGGGCGGAGCCTGGCCCGGTTGGAGACGATGAAGCAGGGGCAATATTCTCAGGACGTTGTGGTTGATGAAGAAAACAACCCCCTGGACCCCTTGACGGCCGATTTTGTCCTGCTGCAGCAGGAAGTGCTGACCGCGGAGCTGGAAAGGATCAACAGCCTGCTGTGCGGTCCGTGCGGCTGCGACCTCTGCTGTACCGGGCCCGATGCAGGCATGGCCCAGGAATTTTTCGAAATACCGCTTGATCAGGCTGAACTGGAGTCGTTTCCACTGACCCGGCATGACAGTCCCGCGAGCCGCCGCCACCGGGCAGACGATGAGGACGAGCTGCAGCTCGACGGCCGGCCCTTCTACCGCCTGGATGAACCGGTCCTTGTCCATTGGCAAAACGGCTGGAGCCTGATCCTGCCGAAAGGGTCCGACTGTCCCAATCTTGCGCCGGGGACGACCCGCTGCCTGATTTACTCCGGCAGGCCGGAGGTGTGCCGCCGGCCGCAGATTTTTCCCTACATGGTCGAGCCGTTCGAAGGCTCCGGGGAAGCGAAAGCCGCCTACCGCCTCCGCCGGTCCCTGCTGGCGGTGACCGACTGTCCCTATGTCAGCGACTTGCGGGACGAAATAGCCGCCTACGCGGCGGCCTGCGAACTGCACCTTGTGTTGAAGCAAAACAAACTCTGATTGTCCGCCAGTGAGACCGGCCGCATGACCCCTCTTCCCTTTCTGCTCATCCTTGCTTCATACCTTGTCGGCGCCGTTCCGTTCGGCGTTCTCCTGTCCAGGAGCAGCGGAATAGATATCCGCACCCGGGGCAGCGGCAATATCGGCGCCACGAATGTAACCCGTCTGCTGGGGAAAAAACTGGGGATGCTGACCCTGCTGGCCGATGTGGCCAAGGGATATCTGCCGATGTTCGTTGCCGCGCGGCTGCTGCCGGATTCATCCGAAAAGATGACGATCATCGCCCTGTGCGGGGGAGCAACGGTTTTGGGCCATATGTTTCCGGTCTATCTCGGGTTCAAGGGCGGCAAGGGAGTGGCCACCGGACTGGGCGTTTTCCTTTTTCTCGCCCCCAAGGCCGTTCTGCTGTGCCTGCTGGTGTTCGGCGCGGCCGTCGGGCTGTCCGGTTTTGTGTCGCTCGGCTCCCTGCTGGGCTCCCTGGCGGTGATTCCCGGTCTGTGGCTTCTGCATGAACCGGTATGGAAAATCGTGCTGGCATCGTTCGTGGTCCTGCTGATCTGGTTCAAACATTCGCAGAATATCACCCGCCTCCTGCGGGGAAAGGAAAAAAGCTGGAAGGACAAAGCATGACCCGCAAAGAATGGCAGGCCATTGAAAGGGCGCGGAAACTTCTCGGCCTGGGTGAGCGGGCCACCGCGGCGGAAATGAAAAAAGCGTACCGCCGGCTCAGCAAGCAGTACCATCCGGACACCCGGGACAAGGCTGCCGGGGGCGACAGGGAAATGATGTACAGACTGACCGAAGCGTACAATCTGCTCATGCGTTACTGCGAAGCCTACCGTTTTCCCCTTGTTCCGCCGGAAGATCATATTTACGATGCCGAAGACTGGTGGCTGGATCGTTTCGGGCAGGATCCCCTGTGGGGAAGGCGGCACTGAGATCTGTCCGCCGGAGCGGGGCCGGTGAGAAAAGGCGGCGCAAATCAGGTGAGCACCTGTTCAGGCAGAAAAGCAAAGGAGGATATCGTGAAGGGCAAAATTTTCGGACTGTTGATGGTTATCGCGGTAATGGCGTCAGGCTCAACCTGGGGCATGGATGATGCATCACAGTCGGCCCCCGATTTCAGCGCCATCGAGGAGCTTGACCTGGGGACGGCGCAGAAAATGGCCCTCGCCGCCAATCCGACGATGAGCGCCGCCCTGGCGCGAGTGGAACAGGCCAGAGCCCGGGTCGGGCAGGCGACCGCCGCCTGGAGGCCCCGCCTTGACGCGACAGCCAGCGGCGGGCGGACCAGGATGTCGGAAAACGCCTGGGAAATAAACAAGGCCCTGAGCCAAATCTCGGGCCGGGATTTCGACCGCACTTCCAAGGATTATGCCGCCGGTCTCCAGGCCTCCTGGGTCCTGTTTGACGGCTTTTACCGGTCTTTCAATGAACAGCAGGCCCGGTACGGCGAGGAATCGGCGGATGCCTCCCGGATCGATGCGCAGCGTCTCCTGGTGGCGGCGGTTGCCGAGGCGTTTTTCAATGCCCAGCTGGCCCAGGCCAATGTCGGGATTGCCGAGGCGGACAGCGAATTTTATTCCCAGCAGCTGCGCGACGCGGAAAACCGCTACGAGGTGGGGGCGGGTCCCTGGGGCGATGTGCTCAATATCCAGGTCCAGATCAACTCCGCCCGGACCGCCGTTCTCCTGGCCAAGCGGGAATTTGAGGCGGCCTGTTACGGACTTGCCGCCCTGCTCGGCGTCCCCGATGCGGCCTTCCCTCCGCACGTCCGCTTGAGTCCCCTGGACGAGGAGATCGACGTCACGAAAAACGGGGACAACCCGGATATGCTGATCGAGGAGGCCCTGGAGCAGCGACCGGACGTCGCCGAACTGGAGCTGATCGTGAAGCAGGCCGAGGCGGCGATCGGCAAGGCCGAAGCCCTGTTTTATCCCGTCCTTGAGTTGGCGGGAGGCGCCAGCGGCGTCAACCAGGGCGACGGCACCCTGACCGAGGATGATTTCAGCACCTCCGTCGTGCTCAATCTGTCATGGAACCTGTATGCCGGCGGCGAGGACAGGGCAAGGCGGTTCGAAGCAGAGCAGGCCCGCCGGGAGGCGAAGTTCGCCCTTCTGGACCTGCGCAACAGGATTGCCGCCGAGGTGCGGCAGGACCTGACCCTGCTGGAGGCCGCCCGTGAACAGGTTGTGCTGCAGCGCGAAAGCGTCGGGCTGGTGGAAGAGAATCGCGAACTGGCCAAAAACGAATATGAAGCGGGGGAGGCCCCTCTGGTACGGCTGAATGAAGCGCAGCGAGACCTGACCGCGACCTATGGTCGGCTGGTCCTGGCCCTGGCCGCCTATTATTCCGCCCGGGAGCGGCTGCTGGCGGCGACGGGCCGCAATCTCGCCCTTGTGGCTGGAGGAGAGGCCAGGTAGGGTCAGTTTGGGGATGCCTGCCCGCCGCCATGCAATGTCTGGCGGATCGTTTCGGCCAGGACGCGGTAATCGATGGGCTTCAGCAGGAGCCGGCTGGCTCCCGCCCGCCGGGCCGTCTCCTCGGTCAGCTGTTCGCTGAAACCGGTGCAGAGTATGACCGGCAGGTCCGGCCGCCGGCGCCGGATTTCGCCAAGCAGTTCCGTCCCGGTCATCCGGGGCATGTTCTGATCGCTGATCACCAGGTCAAAACGGCGGGTCGAATCGCTGACCAGGGACAGCGCCTCGATCGGTGTTTCGCATGCCGTGACCCGGTATCCGAGCTGTTCAAGCATCATCCGGTACGTCTTTCGGATTTCCTCTTCATCGTCGACAAAAAGGATCGATTCCGATCCGTGCGGGGGGGTTCCATCCCTGGGCTGCTCCTCGGCCGCCGGCCGCCCGGTTTCAGGGATCGTCACGGTAAATGTCGTGCCGCGGGCATCGGAATCGACTCCAATCGTCCCGCCCAGATCCTGGACGATGCCGTGGACGACACTGAGCCCCAGGCCGGTCCCCACGCCCGGTTCCTTGGTGGTGAAAAAGGGATCGAAAATCCGGCCCATTATGGCCCGGTCGATGCCGTGGCCGGTATCGGCGACCTGCAGTTCCAGGCAGGAAAAATTTTCGGCCGCATCGCCACCGCTGCCGGACACGGCTTTTCTGCGCAGACCCACCGTCAGGGTGCCCCCTGTGTCGCTCATGGCATGAAAGGCATTGGTGCACAGATTCATGATGACCTGCTGCACCTGGACCGGGTCGGCTGATATCCACCCCTCGGGCTCGGCGATTTCAAACCGCATGTCGATGGTTGTGGGTATGGAGGCGCGCAGCATTTTCAGGGTTTCCTTGAGCAGGGGAACGATGTTGACCGGTATTTTGCCGCGCTGGGCCGACTGGCGGCTGAAAGTGAGAATCTGCTGGATCAGGTCGGCCGCCCGCTTGCCGCTGTTGCGAATATGGTGAAGATGTTCGCGCACCGGGGACCCCGAGGGGGTCTGGAGAATGGACAGTTCGGTGTAGCCGATTATTGCCCCTAAGATATTGTTGAAATCATGGGCGATTCCTCCGGCAAGGGTGCCGATGGCCTCCATTTTGTGGGCCTGGTGGAGGCGCGATTCCAGTTCGACCTCGTGGCTGATGTCCCGCTTGACCGCGACAAAATGCGTGATCTCGCCGTACTTGTCCCGGATCGGAGAGATGGAGGCACATTCGGTATAGAAGGATCCGTCCTTCCGGCGGTTGATCAGCCTGCCCTCCCAGACCATGCCCTGCAGGAGGGTCCGCCACATGTTTTCATAAAATGGCCGATCCTGACGACCGCTTTTCAGTATCCTCGGGTTTTGGCCCATGGCCTCTTCCCTGCTGTACCCGGTAATTCTGCTGAAAGCCGGATTGACGTACTCGATGGTTCCGTTTCGGTCGGTGATGACAATGGCGTCCTGGGTATTGGCCATTGCCGTGACCAGGCGCTGCTGCTCCTCCTCGATCCGGAGGCGCCTGCTGACATCCTGCAGGACCGATACCCCGCAGCGCTGGCCGGAAAAGTCAAAAGAGGAGGTGTGTATTTCCATGCTGCGCATCTCCCCTTCGGGCAGGGAGATTCTGAGGACGTACGGATCGCTGGGGTGTCCCCGCAGGGCTTCCCAGAAGCGCTGCCTGGCAAAGTTGCGGTAATCGGGGTGGATGATGTCGAAAATATTCATCCCCTCGAGGGGGGCAGGGGAGTACTGCCGCCACATCTCCCTGGCGGTGTTATTGGCGTAGAGCAGCGTCCCCCGGATGTCATAGACGATGATGCCGATGGGGGTGAAATCCATGAGTTCCACCATCTGTTCCTCGTACCGCTGCTGTTTTTTCTCCTCTCTGGCCAAGGCCTGGGAGCGGATGAGAAAAAAGCCCAGGCCCAGCAGGGTGAGGAGGGTAACGGACATGGCCTGGAGCCAGTTGTTGCGGAAATGGTTCATGTTCGCCAGAACCGCCGGTTCGGGAACGGCGGCGGCGATGGACCAGTGATTGTTGCCGGGCAGGCGGATCGGCATGAAAACAACATGATTGATTTCCGGGCGGGAGTCGTTTCCGGGGAGGTTGCGAAAAATGAAGGAGCCGGTGCCCTGTCCGCCCCGGGCCGTTTCCCGCATGATGGCCGGCAGCGAGGATCCGTCGACGGCCTGGGCCGTTTCGCTGATATGTGTGCCGGAGTGTATGGGATCGGGACAGTGAAGAATGATGCCGTCGCCGTTGATGACCCAGGTGCGCCGGTTTGGGTCCGCCTTGAGAGGCTGAATGTAGCGGTTGACAAGTTCCTCAAAGGACAGGATAAAGATGAGACCGCCCGCCGGTGTGCCGCCGTTGTCAATGGGACTGAACAGAACGGCCAGGATGGAGTCCCGGAGAAAGATGTTGTGGACGGCCGTTGATGTCGACAAAGGGAGCCGGGCAAGCACGGTGGCCGGTAATTCCTCCGGAAGCGCTTCCGGCCGGGCGACGCTGTAGAGGATTCCGCCGTCGCGGTCCAGGCGGAGTATGGCCAGAAGATCCGGGGAATGGGCGGCAAGGAAGGCCCTGAGCCTGTCCCGCCCGGTATCGTTCAAGGTGATGACTGCGGGGTCCTGGGTGAAATACCGCAGGTCCCTCTCGAACATGGCAAACATATTGCCGATCCCCTGCGAGGCCTGGCCGGCCAGAAGGATCTGCTCCTTGTTGAAGGCGGTGATGGTTTTTTCCTTGACGCTGTGGTACGGAAGGGAAAAAAGAAAGGCCAGGCCGATTATGGCCGACGGAAACAGGATGATATGAAAAAGGAAAGATTTTTTCATTCCCGACCGGTCTGCATTGGAGTAAATGAAAGGGATCGAACTATCATAGCAGAAGAAAAACTGTTTTCCAAATAAAATCGAATATTTTCACATCTCCCGGCAACGAGGGATGAGGAACTGCCGGCCGACTGAAATAACATGTTGCATCTTGTCCAGTCCAACCGCCTCGAATCGCTGTTCGGGAGGATGATGGAAATCCTCGCCGATCCCCTGGCGGATCCGTTTGCCCCGGAGACCATTGTGGTGCAGAATCAGGGAATGGCCCGCTGGCTGTCCCAGAGGATTGCGCACCATTCCGGAATCGCGGCGAACCTCGATTTTCCCTTGCCGGCCCGTTTTATCTGGCGGATTTTCGCCGGGCAGCTTGATGTGCCCGAACACCTGGATGCTTTTGAACGCCCGGTCATGCAATGGCGGATACTGTCGCTGTTGACGGGCCCGGGCGCCGCCTCCGTTCTGGCTGAAGCGGCCTCCTATCTGGACGATGATCCGGATGGCCGCAAGGCCTTTCACCTGGCGGCCAAGATAGCCGACCTGTTTGACCGGTATCTGGTGTATCGGCCGGATATGCTGCTGGAGTGGGAATCCGGCCGCGATCAGGGGTGGCAGGCCCGCCTGTGGCGGCAAATGACCGCCGCCGATTCGCCGCACCGGGCGGAGCTGCTGCGCCGGTTCAGGGAAAGGCGTCTTGCCGGGGCCCTCGATCGGGAGGTCCTGCCGGAGAGGATCTGCGTATTCGGGGCGAGCTCCCTCGCCCCGGTGTACCTGGAGGTCCTCCAGGGGATCAGCCGCGGCACGGAGGTGCACCTTTTTCACCTCAACCCCTGCCGCCACTATTGGGCCGATCTGGCGTCCGAAGCGCAAATGGCCCGGAGGCGGCGGAACTGGCGCAGGAAGAATCTGGCCGATGTCAGCGGCTATTTTGAGGCCGGCAATCCCCTGCTGGCCTTCTGCGGCATGGCGGGACAGGAGTTTTTCCGCCAGTTGAGCGGCCTGGAGCTGACCGAGGAAGAGCGGTACCATGAACCGCATGGGGACGGGCTCCTGGCCTCTCTGCAGCGTGATCTGCTCGACCTGCTCGATCGGGCCGCTCCGGACGGAGAAAAGGCAGTCGTTCCGGCCTCGGACTGTTCGGTCCAGTTTCATGCCTGCTACAGCCGGCTGCGGGAAGTCCAGGTCCTGCACGACCGCCTGCTCGACCTGTTCGCCGGGGACCGGGACCTGCAGCCGCGGCATATTCTGGTCATGGCGCCGGATATCGAGAACTACGCCTTTGCCGTCCGGGCGGTATTCGACCGGGCCGGAGACGGGCGTTACATTCCCTGGGCGCTTGCCGACAGGGCGCTCCTGCTGGAGTACCCCCTGGCCGGAGCCTTTTATTCCCTGTTTGAGCTGGCCGGGGGCAGGTGCACGGCCCCGGAGGTGACGGCTTTCCTGGAGAATGAGGCGGTCATGCGCAAATGGCGGATGGACGAAGAGGGACTGACCGTCATCCGCCGCTGGATCAGGGCGGGCAACATCCGCTGGGGTTTTGACCGGAGCCACCGGCTCGAGCACGAACAGGAGATGACGGACCTGCATACCTGGTCCTTCGGGCTGCGGCGGCTGATCTTAGGATATTTCGGGGGTGCGGAAGCGCCGGTCTTTCATGATATTGTTCCCTGCGGCTCCGTATCCGCCGAGGAGTCGATCCTGCTCGGCCGGCTTGCCGCCTTTCTCGAGAGATTGCGGCAGAGCTGCGGAAGACTGCGGGAGGCGCAGACCCCGGATCAGTGGCAGGAAACCCTGCTCGAAATCCTGGATGATTTTTTTGAGCCCGGCGGCGACGAGGAGCAGGCACTGACGGCAACCCTGCGGGAAACGGTCTGCCGCTTCAGCGGCCATTGCCGGGCCGCGGGTTTCGTCGGCATGGTCAGCCCCGCCGTCATGCGGGCTTATCTGGCGCAGGAGTTGTCGGCGTCCACAGGCGGCCAGTCCTTCCTGACCGGCCGGGTCACATTCTGCAACATGGTTCCCATGCGGTCGGTCCCCTTCAAGGTGATCTGTCTGCTGGGCATGAACGATACCGATTTCCCCCGCCGGCAGGAGGCGGTCTCTTTCGACCAGATGGCCGCCCGCCCCATGCCGGGAGACCGGAACCGCAGAAACGACGACCTCTATCTCTTCCTGGAAGCCCTTCTGTCGGCAAGGGACGTTTTGTATATTTCCTGGATCGGCCGGGACCAGCAGGACAACAGCCTGCGCCACCCCTCGGTGGCGGTGGCCGAACTCATCGACTATATCCGGCGGGGATACCGTTCCCGGGGGGACGAAGCGGCGCTGCCCCGGATCGCCGAACATCCCCTCCAGCCGTTCAGCCGCCGCTGCTTTGACGGCTCCACCGGCTGGTCCAGTTATGCCCGGGAGTGGCATCCGGAGAGCGGCCCGGCCTGTCCGGGCATCTTTTTTCCGGTACCCCTGACCGAGCCGGAGGAAGAATGGCGGACGGTCGATATCAGGCAGCTGCGGCGCTTCTGGTCGCACCCCGTCCGTTTCCTGCTCCGGGAGCGGCTGAGCCTGGAGCTCAGGGAAGGGGACGACTTCCTGCCGGAAACCGAACCCTTTGTCACCGACGGTCTTGACCGGTACCGGCTGGTCGCGGGACTGCTCAAGGAGCGGCTGGCCGGGTCGGAGGCCGGGGATCGGTGCCGGCGCCTGCTGGCGTCGGGGGAGCTGCCCCACGGGGGGTTCGGGATCCTTGCCTGCCGGGACCTGGACAGGGAGGCCGGAGAGATGGAGGCCCGGTTGGCCGGGCTCCTGGCCGACCCCAAACCCCCCATGGAAGTGGATCTCAGGATCGGGGAATTCAGGCTCACGGGGTGGCTGGACGGCCTGTACGCGGCCGGATGTGTTCGGTTCCGTCCCGCCGCGGTTAAAGGAAAAGACCGTCTGCGGCTGTGGATTGACCATCTGCTCCTGAACGCCCGGGCCGGAAAGGGCTGCAATCCGACAAGCACCCATGTGGCCGCCGACACCACCTTCATCCTTGAACCGGTCCACGATCCCCTGAACGAACTGCGCCGCCTGCTCGATCTGTACTGGCAGGGCCTGCGTGAGCCGCTGCACTTTTTCCCCGAGACCAGCCTTGCCTGGTGCGCGGCCGGAGAGCCTCGGAAAGACAGGGCTGCGGAACAGTGCTGGTACGGCACCGGATGGAAGCGGGGGGAAAGCGAGGATGCCGCCTACCGGATCGGGCTGCGGGGCAGGGATCCCCTGGATGTACGTTTCCGGGAATTGGCGGCCGCGGTGTACGGTCCCCTTTTTTCCGCCGCGAGGAAGTGATGCAGCCCTTCGACCCTTCGACAATCCCCCTCAGCGGCCGGCAGTTGATCGAAGCGAGCGCCGGCACCGGCAAGACGTACTCCATCGCCCTGCTGTACGCCCGCCTGATCCTTGAACGGCGGCTGGAGGTCGATGAAATTCTGGTGGTGACCTTCACCACCTCGGCCACCGAGGAACTGCGGGGGCGGATCCGGGACAGGCTGCGGGATATGCTGGACCTTGTCGAAGGGAAAGAACGTCCGGCGGCTGCGGGGGACGAACCGGCCCCGTTCCTGCCCGACCCCGCCGGGACCGGGAGCCGCCTGCGGGATGCACTGCGTCGCATGGACGAGGCCGCGATCTACACGATCCACGGTTTCTGCCAGCGGATGCTGCAGGACAATGCCTTTGAATCCGGCGCCCCTTTCGCGGCGGAGTTCATCGAAAGCGAACAGATCCTGCGCAGCCGGATCATCGAGGATTTCTGGCGGCGGCAATTTTACTCCGTCCCGCCGGAGGAAGCCTCCTGGGTCCTGGACGTTTGGCAGGGGCCGGAGCAGTTGGCCGCGACCCTGCAGGGGGTTCTGACCCGGTCCGAGGTCGTTTTTGTCCCTGCCGTCTCCGCCGCCCAGGTGGCGGCGGACCGGGAAAAGGTCCGGGAGGCCTTTGACCGGGTCCGGGAAAGCTGGCGGGCGCAGGAGGAAGAGGTAACGGAGGTGCTGCGTCATGATCCGTGCCTGAGCCGGGCCAGGGACGGGTATGGGCCGGAGCCCCTGGCCGAGGCCCTGGCCGGTATGCGGAACCTGGCCGCCGCGGAGCGGATGCCCCGGCTCCTGCCGCCAGGCGTTGACCGGCTTGCCGCCTGCGTGATGGCGGGAAAGCTGAAGGGTCGGAGAATCATCCCCTCCCATCCGTTCTTCAAGCTTTTCGAGGAATTCTACCTGGGGCTTCAGGCGTTCAACCGGACGGTCAGGGCGCACATCATCGCCGAGGCCGACCGCTATCTGCGGGCGGAGCTGGACCGGCGGAAGCAGGCCCTGGACCGCATGTATTTTGACGATCTGTTGACCCGTTTCGCGGCGGCGCTCGACGGGCCCGTCGGCGGAGCCCTGATCCATCGCGTCAGAAGCCGGTTCGCCATCGCCATGGTCGACGAGTTCCAGGATACCGATCCCCTCCAGTATCACATCCTCGACACCCTGTTCGGCCGTCCGCCCGCTCCCAACCTTATTCTGATCGGCGATCCCAAGCAGTCCATCTATGCGTTCCGCGGCGCCGACATTTTCGCCTACCTGCGCGCCCGCCACGACACCCCGGAGCAGGCCCGCTTTACCATGGCCACCAACTACCGGTCGACTTCGGCCATGGTCGGGTGCATCAACCGGCTTTTTGACCGGGAGCGGGCCTTTGTCTTTGAGGGAATCGATTTCCACCCCGTCCAACCACACGCCGGGGCCGACGACCGGGCGCTGCTGGTCGAAGGCTCCGTACCCCGGCCCCTGCAGGTTCACCTGTTGTCAACCGAGCATCATTGCGCCCCGAACAAGAAGGTCATTGCCAAGGAGCGGGCCGGTCCCGCCGCCGCCCGCTGGGCCGCCCTGGAGATAGCCCGGCTCCTCGCGCTGGGCCGCCGGGGCTCGGCCTTCATCGGCGGGGATCCCGTGAGCGGCGGCGATCTCGCCGTCCTGGTGCGGACCCATCGGGAAGCCCGCCTGATGCAGGAGGAACTGCGCCGGCTGCAGGTCGCCTGTGTCTACTACAGCCAGGAATCAGTCTTTGCCGGCGACGAGGCCGGGCAGATGTACCGGGTTCTCGCCGCTTTGACCGAGGTGGCGGACGAAGCGATGGTCTGCGACGCCCTGGTCACCGATCTTTTCGGTTTCACCGGTGATTCGCTGCATGCGGCCCGAAGCGACAGGAAGGAGTGGGCGGCAATCGTCGAGGAACTGCAGGGATACCATTCCACCTGGCTCGGCGCGGGGCTGACCGCCATGTTCCACGCCCTGCTGGTCCGGCGCGGCATTGTCGGCCGCCTGCTCGCCGCGGGCGGGGGTGAAAGAAAACTGACCAATTATCTCCACCTGCTGGAGCTCCTGCAGGATGCCTCGGCCGGCTGCAGGGCCGACGACCTGGTCCGCTGGCTTGGTCAGCAGATCCACCGGCCCGCTCCGGAAACATCCAGTCAGCAGCTGCGCCTGGAGAGCGATGAAAACCTGGTCAAGATCGTCACCATCCACAGGGCCAAGGGCATGGAATACCCGATCGTGTTCCTCCCCTTTCTCTGGGGGGTCAGGCAGATACAACCGGATGAGATATTTGCCTTTCACGATCAGCATACCTTCCAACTCCAGGTCGATATCGGTTCGGCCCGGGAAGAAAATCATCGCCGGGCGGAGCAGGAGCGGCTGGCCGAGGACCTCCGCCTGCTGTATGTGGCCCTGACCAGGGCGCGCCATTGCTGTTATCTGGCGTGGGGCAGGATCAATTTCATGGAGAAGTCGGCGCTGGCCTGGCTACTGCACCGGGCCGACGGGGATGTTGTCCCGGCCGATGCATTGACCGATGAGAAGATAGGCAATGATATCCAGAAACTGAACGATGGGGAAGAGCTGGTGCACTTTGTTCCCATGCCGGCCGCCGGGGAAGCCGGGGACAGCGAAGAATTCCGGCCGCCGCCTCCCCCGGCCGCCCTGACCTTCAGCGGCCGGATAGACACCGGCTGGTCGATCAGCAGCTACTCCAGACTGGCATCGTCCGCCGTCCCCGGGCCCGTGCCGCCGCCCGCGCCGGAACGGGCGGAAGCGACGGAAATGTCGGTGTTCACCTTCCCCAGGGGGCCGGAAGCGGGGAACTGTCTCCACGGACTGCTGGAGACCCTTGATTTTTCCGCCATCCCCGGCGGGCAGGCGGCGAATCTGATCCCTGAACGGCTGCGGACCGCCGGCATCAATGAGCGGTGGGCGCCGGTGGTTGCCGCATGGCTGGAGCAGATTGTCGAGACGCGGCTCATGGCGGATTCCGAACTGCGCCTCAAACAGCTGCCCGGGCGCGACCGGCTGACCGAGATGGGGTTTTACTTTCCCGTCGACAACCTGCAGATGCCGGTTTTCAACGGAATCCTGGCCGAGTACGGCTTTGAGCCGGTGGTCGCGGGTTCCAGCCTCCTCAACGGCCTGATCACAGGTTACATCGATCTGGTGTTTCGCGCCGGAAGCCGTTTTTATATCATCGATTACAAGTCCAACCATCTGGGCTCCGGTTATCCGGCCTACACTCCGGGACCCCTGCGGGAAGCCATGCGGGCGCATCGCTACGACCTGCAGTACCTCCTCTACACGGTGGCCCTGCACAGGTATCTCGGCCGCCGGCTGTCCGGATACGACTATGCCAGGCATTTCGGCGGGGTAATGTACCTGTTTCTGCGCGGCATGCACCCGGATCTTGGCCCCGGCTGCGGGATCTGGCACGAACGGCCTGACCAGGTACTGGTTGCGCGCCTTGACGACTGCTTCGGCCGCCCGGAGGGCCGGCGATGATACGCTCCATGCTGGAAAAGGCCGTCCAGGCCAATGTCCTCCGGGCCATCGATCTCCATGCCGGCCTGTTCGTGGAGGAGATGACCGGCGGCTCTGCCCCGGAACTTCTGCTTGCCGCGACCCTGGCCAGCAGGTCGGTGGGCGACGGCCATATCTGCCTGCCGCTGGACGTGGTGGCCGGGCAGCCTGTTTTTCCTCCGGAATTTCCCTGCTCCGCTCCACCACTCGAACGATGGCGGGCCGGTCTCACGGCCGGCGGCGCCGTCGGCGGCCCGGGCGGCGCCGAACCGCTCATTCTGGACGGAAACCGTCTTTATCTGGCCCGTTATCACCGTTGCGAGACCCTGATCGCCGAGGATCTGCTGCGCCGGAGCGCAATCCGCCGCGTTGTTGACCCGGAACAGACCGCCCGCCTCCTTGACCGGCTGTTCCCGGGAAGCGGTCCCCTGGACCGGCAGAAAATCGCCGCCGCCGTTGCCGCGGTCAAGCAGCTGGTCGTTATTTCCGGCGGGCCGGGCACCGGCAAGACGTATACCGTCGCCCGCCTCCTTGCCCTGCTGCAGGCCCTTGCCGGCGGGGGGCTGCGCATCGGCCTGGCCGCGCCGACGGGAAGAGCGGCGGTGCGTCTGCACGAATCGATTGTCAAGGCACGGGAGACAATGGACGGGGAGCTTGCGGCGCCGGTCCCGGACCAGGCCGTGACCCTGCACCGGCTTCTCGGCCTGATGCCCCATAACGGCCGCTTCCGGCATAACCGGGACAACCCCCTCCATCTTGACCTGCTGGTCATTGACGAGGCATCCATGATCGACGTGCCGCTGATGGCCGCCGTCGTGGAAGCACTGCCCGATTCGGCCCGGCTCGTCCTCCTCGGAGACCGCGATCAACTGACGTCGGTCGAGGCCGGCAGCCTGTTCGGCGATGTCTGCGGCAGCGGCGAACCCCGCTGGTCGGCGGACCTGTGCCGCCAAATCAGCCAACTGACAGGTTTTGCCGTCATTCCGGGAGAATCGGGTGCGACCTTCGCCGACTCCGTGGTCCTGCTGCACACCGGGTATCGATTCGCGCCGCAAAGCGCCATCGGGGAATTGGCCGCCGTGATCAACTCGGGCCGGAGGGATCGGCTGACGGAGGTTTTGGGGAAGGAACAGGGGGAGGTGGTCTACGCGCAGCCCGATCCGGAGGCGTTTCCCGGATGGCTGTCAACGCAGCTTCTTACAGGGTTCGAGAACTGTCTGGCCGCCCGGGACCCGGAAGAGGCGCTGGCGGCCCTGGGCCGTTTTCGGGTTCTGTGCGCCGTGCGGGAGGGGAGGGCAGGCGTGGCGGGGATCAACGGTCTGGCCGAATCCATCCTGCGCCGCCAGGGCCTGATCAGAGGCAGTGAACGTCTGTACCGCGGACGTCCGGTGATGATCAGAAAAAATCAATACGACCTGCAGCTCTTCAACGGGGATACGGGCATCCTCTGGCCCGACTCCGAAGGAAAGCTCTGGGCCTGGTTTCACCGGGCCGACGGGGAGCTCTGGCCGATAGCCCCCGCCAGGCTGCCGGAACACGATACCGCCTTCGCGACCACGGTGCACAAGGCCCAGGGATCGGAATTTGATGATGTCCTTTTCATCCTCCCCTTTGAGGACAACCGGGTGCTGACCAGGGAGCTGGTTTATACCGGGATCACCCGGGCGCGGCGGAAACTGATCCTTGCCGGCGGCTTTCCCCTGCTGGCGGCAGCCATCGAACGCAGGGTAATCCGCTATTCCGGGCTGCCCGACCGGCTGTGGAGGGAAGCAGCGAAATAAGGATGTTCTATGACCGTTATTCGATTATTGTATGGCAAGAAAGGATCGAACCTGTTGAACAGCATTGGTGGCCGCCGTGGCCGGGAGGTGAAGGAAAGCAATGGAACTGAGGAAACTGGAAGTATTCTGCAAGGTGGTTGAGCTGAAGAGCTTCACCCGTTCCGCCGAGGCGGTGCTGTTGTCGCAGCCGACGGTCAGTGAGCATATCCGCAGCCTCGAGGAGGAGCTGGGGCAGAAGCTTCTGGATCGGGCGGGCCGGGAGGTTGAACCGACCCCGGTTGGGCTCCTGCTCTATAATTATGCCGTCAGGATCCTGCGCCTCCAGCAGTCCGCCCTGCAGGCCATAGAACAGTACGGCGGCAAGCTGGTCGGCCGGATCATGATCGGATCGGGGACCATCCCCGGAACCTATATCCTGCCGGAAATCATCAGCCGCTTCCGCGGCCGCTATCCGTCCATCCGGGCCACCCTGCGGATCGCCGGGTCCCAGCTGATCGCCGCGGAGGTGTTGCAGGGGCAGTTGGAGATAGGCGTGGTCGGGGCGAGATGGAACGAAAAAGGGCTGGAGTGGGTGGCGCATTTTTCCGACAGTCTGGCCCTGGTCGTCAACGCCCGGCATCCCTTTGCGTCCCGTCCGGAAGTCGGGCTCGAGGAACTGACCGGCGAGCCGTTTATCCTGCGGGAGCCCGAATCAGGGACCCGCAAGGTGATCGATCAGATCTTCGAGGAGCATGGAGTGAAAACGGGGTCCCTGGCCGAAGTGGCGGAAATCGGGTCTACCGCCGCGGTCCTCGAGGCGGTCAGGGCCGGCCTGGGCATTGCCGTTCTGTCAGTCAGGGCGGCCGAGCGGGACGTCCGATGCGGCACCGTCGCCACTGTTCCGATCAGGGGAGTCAGGCTGGAAAGACCGTTCTACATGATCAGGCGCAAAAACAGGGAACTCTCCCCGGCGGCGGCGGTTTTCTGGGACTATCTGCTCAAGGAAAAGGAAGACGATACGCCGGCGCCGCCGGAATCAGCGGCTTGACGCTGTTCTGCCTGCCTGGCCCGAGGGCGATATCCATCCGCTCAGTCACCATTGCGGGCCGCCTTTGCGGAGCGCCCCGGCGGGACTGAAAAAAAAAACCGGAAGAATTACGCCACGCGATTCTTCCGGTTTATGTCCGTTTGCTGTGCCCTGCGATACGGGGTTAGTATTTCGACTCGCGGCGGGGAGGGCGGTCGGCACGGGGTTTTGCCTGGTTCACCCTGATGTTGCGTCCCTTCAGCTCACTGTTGTCCAGCGATTTGATGGCTTCTTCCGCCTCGGAATCATTCCCCATCTCTACAAATCCGAAGCCTTTTGACCGGCCTGAGTACTTGTCCATGATGATCTTGGCGCTGGTTACATCGCCGAACGCGGCAAAAGCGGCGCGAAGCTCTTCATCGGTTACGTTGTACGGCAGGTTTCCCACATAAATGTTCATCTATCCACTCTCACGACATTGTGCGTTTTTTTTCATCATGCCAAAAAGTAAACCAAACGCACAAGGTACTTTCAAGCGACCGGCCCATGCCGGAAATACTCTTGACCCAGGAAGATCGGTCCTGCGCCGCTATTTTTTATTATTCTCTTTGTTTTTAGTGGCTCTTAACCAAACTCAGCTATTTTTACAGGTGTGTGAGCCAAGCATGCGTTGAGCAATCTCAAAGGCATCTCCGGTTCCCAGAACCTACGGTTAAAACGATAACAAAATTCATCCAGGTATTCCTGCAAATAGTTTGAAGACACGCCATGAAATGTACCGTTGATGAATTTCTTCATATTGCCAATCATGATATGGACAAGCGGAAGCCATTCAGAAGCCTTGTGCGGCGGAGTAACTTTCTTCTCGTGAATATGATCTTCACCAACGGCGTTCAAGGCTGGCAGCGCATCCGTCCGTATGGTCTGCCCTGGCTGCATATGGAAAGCGAGAAAAGAAGATACGGTTTCTTTGG